>ERZ1034952.308-NODE-308-length-45894-cov-61.767796_pt1 | contig 45894 bp, 66 predicted proteins | sample MGYA00520625_ERZ1034952 | MGnify/ENA primary metagenome ERZ1034952 (study PRJEB33766, sample SAMN09781773) | gut metagenome | biome: gut microbiome | host: Homo sapiens | place: Madagascar | study: EMG produced TPA metagenomics assembly of the PRJNA485056 data... | reverse complement strand
CGGAACCTCTATGAGACTGCTACAACCTTCCTGCCGCAGTTCACCCTTTGGCTCTCCTGCAACGATCTCCCCACCGTCAGCGATAAGTCCCTGTTCGCTTCCGACCGTGTGCGGGTCATTGAGTTCAACCGCCATTTCACCGAAGCAGAGCAGGACAAGAACCTGAAAAATGAGTTCCAGACACAGGAAGCTATGCAGGGTATTTTCGCTTGGCTGGTCGCCGGGTACTTCAAGTATAAGCGGTTCGGTCTGAAAATGTCCCCCGTCATGCGGAAGGTGGTCAACCAGTACGAGCGTGACAACGATCTGTGCTTGCAATTCCTCGAAGAACGCTGTGAGCAGGCCGAGGGGGTCAACACCCGCTCGAAGTCCCTTTTTGACGCTTACAAGATTTGGTGCAAGTCCAACGGGTACTTTGCCTGTTCCGCCAAGCGGTTCAACGCCGACATGGAAACGCACCCTGAGTGGCACGGCGGCAAGGTTGTGTATCAGGGCTACCCCGTCTACAAGAACCTCAGACTGAAAGGAGCGTCCTAATGAACCGTTCATGTAACTCTATCCTTTGCCGCTTCGGTATTCACTCGGTAGACCCGTATGTTCACATTCAGGTCAAGTGCCGTAATGGTTCTCACCGCTGGCAGAGCAATTATGAAGTTTGTAAGCGGTGCGGCAAGCGCCTGAGAAAAATCCGCATTGTGAAGGAGCGTCCGTGATGAAGTGGAAAAGAATTAAGTGCTTCCTGACTGGCGGACACCACCTGTACGACAAGAACCTTCAAGTCATTCATGACTCACAGGGGTATCACTTCATCAACTACTGCGTGAAGTGTGGCAAGGTGTTCGCTGCGTTCATGCCGGAAGCCGAGCTGAATGACCTGATCGACCGAGACATTGAGCAGTTCAGAAAGGAGCGTTCCTGATGAAAATTACTCTTGATATTCCTGATGGCATTATCGCAGGTTTCTTTAACGGCGTAGAGGTCACGGCTCATGGTATGCAGTTGGTGTCCTACCAACTTAGCACTGATGATCTGAAAGATGGTAATACCGTGAAACTCCCTCGTGAACAGGAGGTGACAGTATGATTGCCACCAATGATGAACTCGCCCTGCTGGAAAAGTGGAAACGGAAACTCTGTTTGCAGGGGTGGCGGATAAAGTTGTTGACCCACCTACACCCCGAAGAAATGACGGTGCGTAATACCGCAGGCTGTACCGAATGGTCAGAAGCAATTAAGACCGCTCGTATTGAGATCATCAACCCTGCCTGCTACGGCGACCGCATTGTGCCGTTCGACTTTGAAAAGACACTGGTTCATGAGCTACTACACCTGAAATTCTCCTTCTGGTGTCAGAACGAAGATGATGTTGGCGATAGAGTCATGCACCAGATGATTGACGATCTCGCAAGAGCTTTGACGGAAGGGGACAGCGATGAAGACTGAGAAAAAGAACCTCCGCCGCATTTCCATCGTGGTCACAGCACAGACCAAAGGCAACCTTGAACGGCTGGCGGCGGTCTGTGGCTACTCGGAGATCGGTCGAGTGGTTGACAAACTCACCCGTGAGAAAATGATCTCCCTCCACGACTTTGAAAGAAAGGAGAAGTACCATGAATGATGTAATGGAGCAAATCAAAACGCTTTCTGCCACCTTGGACGAGGAAACCACCCGCTTCCACCCTACCGGCAGACTGCTGTTGCTGGGTTCCTACGAGAGCGTATTTCTGAAAGCGGTCAAGCGCAAGGCTGACCTGTTGGGTATTGACTGTGACCTCACTCAATACCCCTGCCCTCCGTATAAGGCCGTGGTAGTGGACAGAGAAACCGTCCCGTCTGACATTAAGCTCACCGCCGAGGTTGACATTGACCACTCCTACTCGCAGGGAATGTCATCGGTGTCTCAGGCAACTTTGGCGCTCCTGCTTGCGTTGGACTTGGTTCACGCTAAGGACATTACCATTGTAGGCCGGGGTCATGCCGTTCAGAACTTGGCAAAGTACCTCACCCTCGGTAACGCAACGGTGACGGTGGCGCACTCCAAAACCAAGAGTCTCTTGCAAGCCACGATGAACCGTGATGTGGTGATCTACGCCACGCCGACTATCACGAAGGACATTTCCTACAACACCCGTGATCTGGTCATCGACCTCGGCGGCAGCGTTCCTCACCCTGACCGCTTCAACTGTCCCTATGTGAACAGGATTGGTCAGCTCACCGTGAGCGTGTTGCTTAACCGCTTTGCGAGAAAGGAGCATAGGGCATGAATGAATTTCTAAAAGCCATTGGTATTTTGGCTGAAACTTCTTTGAATTTCTACCGCAATCTCATTGATGCAGGAGCTACCCCGAAGGAAGCAACGACTTTGACCCAAGCCTTTATCGCTGCCAACATTTTTGGAAATCAGCCAAAAGGGGGAGAAGACGAGCATGAATAAGGAAGACGCTCACATTGTTGTGGCGATGGCAAACCACAACATGAATGTCACCGATGTTGCTCGTGCTATTTTCGCACACAGAAATACCGTTCTCTATCATTTGGACAAAGTGAAGCGGCAGACCGGGTTAGACCCTCGGCGGTTTTATGATTTGGTCGAGCTGGTGAAGATAGCTCAGGAGGTGTTGGAAAATGGCGATTGATTTTCTTGGACAAAACCTTAGTGTTGGTGACGATGTAGTTTTTCTTAATTACAATCGGACATCTGCGGATTTAGAACGAGGAAAAATAACGAAAGTGTTTGAACACACCGCAGAAATCGGAAATAAGAGAAGAGCCGAATATAAAATCATCAAGATACACACCGATAGAGAACCTTTCCCTAACGCTGACGAAAATGAGTCAAGGTGATAAAGGTGATAAAGGTGAGTGTTTTTGCAAAGACTTTTTTCAAATTGGCGTGTTTTGAAAAATTGTTTTTCGTATTTTAGGTGAGTTAGGTGAGTAATCGGGCATAAATGCCTATAACTCTCTCTTATACGCGCGTATATAGAAATAGTTATAGGGAAATGCACCCGATTACTCACCTTTATCACCTTGGCGACTTTGAAAGGAGAAAACGACTATGGCAGATGAAATTGTGAAAAAGCGAACTCGCCCTGATCGTAAGGAAGCCATGAGCGTCCATACAGAGCCGGGTGACAATAGAAAATATCTGGAACATTCGATGGTCATGATGGACTGGCCTGATGTGAATGTGAGAGAACCTGAACAGGTCAAAGAGCGTATGGGAATGTACTTTGCTCTGTGCGCTCAAGACGATATGAAACCCTCGGTTGCTGGTATGGCATTGGCTTTTGGAGTTGATAGGAAGACGATATGGGCATGGGCAAATGGAGTGGATAGTAAGACGCTACCCGCCGAAAGCCGTAACTTAATTAAAAAGGCGTATCAACTTTTGAACGCTCAAATGGAAAGTTATATGCAGAACGGAAAAATCAATCCGGTCGCCGGTATCTTCCTGATGAAGAACAACATGGGCTATGCGGACAAGCAGGAGGTCGTGTTGACACCCAACCAGCAGCTCGGAGATCAGGTTCCCGCCGAGGACTTAGAGAAGAAGTACCTTGAAGATGTAGTGGGTGCGTCCAGCGACTATGACTCGGAGGACTGAGCGACTTTCACGACTTTTGCGACTATGGCTTACGACTATGCTGAGCGACTTTGCGATTATCCCACGACTTTCACGACTTTCGCCCAAACGACTTTGCGACTTTCCGGCGAGGGTCTGCGACTATGACAGAGCTGCCGATCTCCCGCTTCGGGGTCGGCGGCTTTTTCTTTTCCGGTTGATCGGCGGCGGGTTCCACCGGGGCGGCGTTTTTCGCCCTTTATAATGTATAGTGCAAAAAAGTGTAGTTTTTCAGACGGTTGCAAGCGTCAATAAAAAACTTGATGAAATATCAATAAAACGCTTGACAATCAATAAAACGCTTGATATAATCCAATCATCAATAAAACGCTTGATGACAGGGGCAACCCGCCGACAGCCCGACAGGGCAGAAAAGGAGAATGAAACATGAAGACTAGATTTTTTGACAGTTTCGCAGAGTTTGAAATGAGCGGCACCGCTGGCAATTACGAGGAAGTTACCGTTGTTCATGAAAATGGCTGGGTCAAATGTGATCTCATGACCGAGTGCAAGAGCTATAAAACGGCGCTGCGCCGCTTCTTCAAGGCTCTGGTAAATGTGCCGGAGGTGTCCGGGTGGTATGAGTGCCTGAGCGAGAGCACCGAGAACGGTTATTTTCAGATGAACGATAACATGATGGCAGACGGAACCCGGAACCCCTTCCCCGGCTACGCTTGGGAGATTGAAGACCACGATGGAGCATGGTATATTTTCCTGAATGTGAAGACCGAGGAACCCGAAGACCCCGCCGCCGTAAAATTCCCGAAGCTGTCCGAAGCCGTTCACGCCGAAGCTCTTACCCGTATGGACGGGAAGAAGTTCTATATTGAAAATGGCTATTGCCGGACATGGGCGGCAGAACACCGGGGCGAACCTGATCGGGCTTTGCGGGAGTATCTGACCCCGGCGAAGTGGGACGCATACAAGGCCGGAACCCTGAGCCGTGAAGCGGCTGTGCTGGTGGCTACGGAGCGGGCTTTTTCCGATGTGAAGAAGTGGGAAGCTCAGCAGCTCGAAAAGCTGAGAACCGCCGCCGCTGCCCCCGTCCTTTCGTTCCTGTCCGTTGATGTGGAATGGAAACGCAATAACTATTGGGGTAACAATCCCACGGCGACAGCATGGGCGGACGATGGCACCACCACCGGCCACGCTTCCGGGTGCGGGTATGACAAGGAGAGCGCCGCCGTAGGCGAAGCCCTGAACCAATCCCCCGCCGTTCTGCGAGTGCTGTATGAAGCAGCGGAAGCCGCCTTGCAGGAGGGGCGGAGCTTTGAAACACTTTCAAGCGGTGTTGTTTCGTGGCGTGATGTGCTGGGCTACGGTTCCGGGTATAATATTCTTCCTTATTTCGAGGGCGGTGTAGGCGTGTCGTGCTTCTGGTCTATCCTGGGCCGGTGCGGGTTTTCCTGCCGTAGCTCTGTGGGTGGTCGCCATTTTGACCACTACACCGCAGAGCGGAAGGGGGCGTAAATATGAAACCGTGGGACGGCGTATTTCAGCAGTACCGTTATAAAGCCCCTGAGCGGCTTCTTGTGGACGCTGGCGGCTCGGTGTATTATTTGACCCCGGAAGGGCTTCCGGCGCTCTGGTGCGCTTCTGAGCGCCTGAGAAGGCATTTGCATGGGCTATGGAATATCACGCACGGCGAAGCGGTGGAAAATCTCGCATACATCGCCGCCACGGGTCGGAACTGGTGAAGGAGGAAGAAGCCATGTTGTCAATCAATCTGCAATCTCGCATTTTCATGGAATACCACGCCGGGAAGGAGTTCACCACCGGCACCCGCTACCGCTATACCCTTCAATATAACCCGCTGGCGCTCCTGCATACATGGGTAATACGGCAGGTCAAGAGCGGCGGGGCGTGGGAATGGGTGCAACCTCTCGCCCCTGATCTCCAATTCACGCCGAGAGGGAGCGCAAGAAAGGCGGTGAAGGGTTGATGTATTTCGTTCTTCTGGTTCTCCTGCTGCCGGTTCAAATCCTGATTGAAATATTGAAATTGAATAAGTGAACGCCGCCCCGGTGCTATTCCGGGGCGGTTCTTTTTGCGCTTTTTCGGCCTGATATGGGCGGCGTGAATGGGTGACGGGGGCGGGGGATATGCCAGCGGCAGCGAGGGCGGGGTAAGCTGAAAAATACCCGCAAAAAATAAAAAGGTCAATTTCAAGAAAACGCTTGACAATAAAACACTTGATGTATATAATAAAGCCGAGGTGATAAACATGAGAGGTCGAGAAATCCTGAAAGAGATCATGGCTTCCAAGTCTCTTTCCAACGCTGAACTCGCAAAAAGACTCAATGTATCTAACGCTACCATTTGGGAACGCCTGAATAACAAAAATGTCAAGGACATTCCTGTGTCCCTGCTGACCACCATGCTCAGAGCGATGGATTACAAGGTCATCGTTGTTCCTGCCAATACCCGTCTGCCGGACGGTGGATACGAGGTGGAGTGAACCATGAAATACTTCCTTGGTCGTGTGTCCAGCAAGGAACAGAACCTTGCTCGGCAGCTCAAGGTCGCTCGTGAGAAGTTCGATATTCCTGACGAGAATGTGTACTGCGACAAGATCACGGGAAGCAGCTTCGACCGTCCTCAGTACAATGCTCTGAAAGCCGTTGTGCAGGAAGGTGATGAAGTCATCGTCAAGGAGTTCGACCGCTTTGGGCGTAATAAGGACGAAATGAAGCGAGAGCTGGAATGGTTCAAGCAGAAGGGCGTGATCGTCCGTATCCTCGACATTCCGACCACGCTGATTGACTTCAAAGACCAGACATGGGTACTGGAAATGGTCAACAACATTCTGATTGAAGTCCTTGGCGCTGTTGCCGAGCAGGAGCGTAAGAAGACCAAACAGCGGCAGGCTGAGGGTATCGCCGCCATGCCTGTTGTTGATGGCAAGCGGGTGTCGGTGAAGACCGGCAGAGGGTTCGGTAGACCCGCTTCCGAGATTGATGACGAGCGATTTGAAAAACTCGCTCAAAAACAAAAAGACGGTCTTATTACCGTAGCGGACTGCTGCCGGGAACTCGGCATTAGTCGGTCTACATGGTATGACCGGGCAAGAAAGGTTGGGTGAAATGAAAAAGATGGTGTGGCTGATAGGGCTGGCGATCATCGTGGTCTTCTTTCTGGTCGGGTGTTCTAAGAAGGACTCGGCTGAACCTGTTGCGTGGGATTCGGCTCTTTCCGAAGCCGGGTTTACCGATGACGAGATCGCAAGCTATCGTGAAGTGTTCGATACCATTGGCGTGACTGATTTTCACGATGTTTCTATCGTAGATAATGACCCGATGACCGTGATTTGTGGTAAAATCTATGACAGCGAGGATTTACAGCTCAATGTGACGCTGGAAAATCGCCAGATCATCTATGTAGAGCTGGCGGGTATCCCTGATACCAAGACCCAAGCCTATTTCAACTGGCGTGGCAAAGTGAAATGGAAGACAGTGAACACGAAAAAGGCAGTTGATCTTTACTCCGACACGGAGGGTGGTTATTTAGGGGTTCTGGATTGGGATAATAAGACGATTTCAGAATATGAGGGCTGATACCATGAGATTTTTTCTCAATGTAATCGGGTATTTTCTGATAATCAGTTCTATTTTGCTGGTTTTGGCGTTTGTGATACCGAAAATTCTATAATCGGCTTCTGCAAGGGCAGGAGTGACAGCCATGACGGGCTATCTGTGTAGAAATGCACAGGTAGCTCGTTTTTTTGTTGGAAAGGAAATGCACATGAATTATGAAAAACTCTCCGGCTCTATCCGAGCCGTGATCGACCGCCGACCGGGGGATAATGGAGCGTACAGCGACCTCTTTTCTCTGTGCCGAGAGTGGGAAGCTGAGGATTTCTCGGCGGCGCATAAAGTGAACAAGGAGCTGCTGGCGCTCTCCGCAGATCAGGTAGTCCGGGGCGGCGGGGCGAAGTTCTATGAACAGTGGCGGAGGTGTCTTCTCTTTGAAGCACCCCATGATTTTGACTCCTTCATGACCTACATCGAACTTGACCGCAAGCCGGAAAAGCGGTTTTATGCTCCCCGCAAGCACTATCTCAGACCGATGGTGCAGGGGTTTCAAGATGTTCTGGACGGGAAGCTGCGCCTTTTGACGATCTCCATGCCGAAACGAGCGGGAAAGTCTCAAACGGGTATCAATTTTGTGAATATGCTCTCCGGCAAGTTTCCTGACCGCTCGACTCTGATGGAAGGGACAGGCGATGACCTTGTAAAGAGTTTCTACAACGGCTGTCTGGAATACCTGACAGTTCCAAACGAGTATCTGTTCTATGATGTATTCCCGGACGCACGGCTGGTGCAGACCAACGCCGACACGAAGACGGTAAACCTGAAAAGCAAGTCCCGTTTTCCCACCATCATGTGTCGCTCCATTGACGCTCGACAGGTGGGCTTGTCCGAAGCCACCAATGTCCTCTACCTCGATGACTGCGTGGAGGGTCGTGAGGAAGCGAAGAACCGCCAGCGGCTTGATGACAAGTGGGAAGTGATCTCCGGCGATATTATGGGTCGTGCCATTGAAGGTACGCCGATGGTCTTTACCGGAACCCGGTATTCCCTGTATGACCCCATCGGTCGTGTGCAGGAACACGCACAGCGGGAGGGCTGGGCTTGGAGAGCGATTGAGATACCCGCCCTCGATCTCGTGACGGACGAGAGCAATTATGAGTATGAGCGGGAGGGCAAGAAGGTTTTCACCACCGCCTATTTCCGGGAGCAGCGGGAGCTTCTGAGCGCCGAGCAGTTTGAGAGCGAGTTCCAGCAGCAGCCCTTTGAAGCGAAGGGTCTGCTGTTCAGCAAGGACGAGCTGAACTACTTCTTTGAGCTGCCGAAAGACCGTGACCCGGACACCATCATCGCCGTTGGCGATACAGCGGAAAGCGGCTCGGACTCGACCTCCATGCCGGTGGCGATGATATACGGCAGCGATGTGTATATCGTTGATGTGGTCTTTGATGACTCCCCCGCCGAGGTGACGAAGCCGGAATGTGCCAAGTGCCTGATCGAGAACAAGGTTGCTTCCGCCGTCTTTGAGTCCAACAATGCCGGTCAGTATTACGCCAGAGATGTTGACCAGATCATTCGAGATCGAGGGTACTCCGTTGGTATCCGCACGAAGCGCACGATCTCCAACAAGCAGACCCGTATTGAGTTCGCTTCCGACAACATCAAGAAGAATTTCTACTTCAAGCACCCCTCCACCTACAAGCGGGGCAGTCAGTATTGGAACTTCATGAAGGAACTGACCACCTACACCCGCTCCGGCAAGGTTCCGCACGATGACGCTCCTGACTCCCTCTCCCTGTTGGAGAACGAAATCCGTATGCTGTCCGGGGGTAAGGTGGAGGTCTTCAAGCGCCCTTACTGAAAGGTTGGTTTTGACAAATGTTGTGGCGAATGGTATGATGAAAGGTTGGTATTGACAACCATTGGAGAGTTTGATACAATGATAAGAGAGATAATAGGTAGAGGGAAGGAGGTGCTGTAAGTGGGTGCGAGAGCGTTGTTTGGTCGCCGTGTGATCTATACCGATGTTGCCGAAATCAATGCCGGGAACATCATTGATGTTCTCCAAAAGGCTTTGTTCGTCCATCTGCAAAACAGCGCCGACATTGACTATCTCTATCGGTACTATCGTGGAGATCAGCCCGTACTTTACCGTGAGAAGGAAGTACGGCCTGAAATCTGCAACAAAGTCGTTGAAAACCGAGCCAATGAGATCGTGTCCTTCAAGGTCGGCTATCTGATGGGCGAACCCGTTCAGTATGTCAGCCGCAGCGATGACGAGAACATTTCCGCTGAGGTCAGCCGCTTGAACGATTATGTTCTCAGCGAGGATAAGCCTGCCAAGGACAAGGAGCTGGCGGACTGGTCGCATATCGGCGGCACTTCCTACCGCATGGTACTTCCTGATGGGGAAGCTGATGTGGAGGAAGACGAAGCCCCCTTCGAGATTTTCACCCTTGACCCCCGCTTTGCTTTTGTGGTCTACTCCACCGCCCTCGGCAACCCTGCCATGATGGGCGTGAAGTATGTGAAGGACGAGAACGGCAATCTGATTTTCAGCTGCTACACCCGTGACCACTACTACGAGGTGGAGAACACTTGGGCGATCATTCGGAGCGAACCTCAGATTTTGGGTATTCCCATCATCGAGTACCCTGCAAATAAGGCTCGGCTGGGTGCCTTTGAGATCGTCCTCCCCCTGCTGGACGCTATCAACACCGTGGAGAGCAACCGCCTTGACGGTGTGGAGCAGTTCGTACAGGCGCTCATGCTGTTCCACAATGTTGATATTAACACCGAGGATTTCCACCAGCTTCGTGACGAGGGCGCTATCAAGTACAAGGACATTGACCCGCAGTTCAAGGCCGAGATCGAGTATCTGACCTCGGAAATGAACCAGACACAGACGCAGACCCTCGTGGACAGTATGTATAACACCGTCCTGACGATCTGCGGTATGCCGAACCGCAACGGTGGTTCTTCCACCAGCGATACCGGCTCTGCGGTCATCATGCGTGATGGCTGGTCGGCGGCAGAAGCCAGAGCGAAGGACTCCGAGCTGATGTTCAAGCAGTCTGAGAAGGATTTCTTAAAGCTGGTTCTGCGTATCTGCCGTGACCTGAGCGACCTGACGCTGAAACTCAGTGGTCTGGAAATCCGCTTTACCCGCAGAAATTACGAGAATATCACGGAAAAGGCAAATGTGCTGACTGCTATGCTTGCCAATCCGAAGATCGCCCCGGTTCTGGCCTTTACCCATTGTGGTTTGTTCTCTGACCCGCAGCTTGCGTACCGTATGAGTATGGATTACGCTGAGGAACAGGAGAAAAAGGCCGCTGAACTCGCAATCAAGCAGAAGGAGGTTAATCCTGATGGAGAAGGAAATCCGCCTGACCCCGGAAGCGGTCAGACAGATTGAGGAAATCTTGACTACGGGAAAGACCGTTGAGATCGCAGAACGACACGAGAAAGTGATCGTGTGGGCGGTCAGCAGCAAAAAGAAATATGAACAGCCTATCGCATAGGTGATAGGGACAGCCATTACGGGCTACTGATACCGAAAAGGTATTGGTAGCCCTTTTATTTTTCCTTCCAATGCCCTCGGAGTTTTCGGACAGTCCGTGAAAGCTCAGTCTTTTCGGAGATATGAGAAAGGCGAAGACAATGATTTGACCGCCGCAAGGCGTTGAATGGTCAGGGAAGACCTTAATCGCAAACGGGAGACAACCCGTAAAAACGGAAAATAGTGCTGAGTGAACAGCCTTGTTAAACGCAGGAGGTAATCATTATGGCAAAGATTGACACCAGCAAAATCACGGGCTATGCGGAAATGTCTGCGGAAGACAAGCTGAAAGCTCTGGAAGCGTTCGAGTACGAGGACAACGCCGCCGAGCTGGAAAAGCAGAAAGCCGCTGTTTCCAAGGCCAACTCCGAAGCCGCTGAGTGGAAGCGCAAGCACAACGCTCTGTTGGGCGAGGACGAGAAGAAGAAGCAGGAGCAGGAGGAAAAGTTCGCCAACATGGAGAAGGAGCTTTCCGAGCTGCGGGAAGCCAAGCGTGTTTCCGAGTTTAAGGCCAAGTTCATCGCTCAGGGCTATGACGAGGTTCTTGCCGAGGATACCGCAAAGGCGATGGCTGATGGTGACTCTGCCAAGGTGTTTGCCAACCAGCAGAAGTTCCTTGACGAGTATGCAAAACAGGTCAAGGCTGACGCTCTGAAAAAGACCCCCAAGCCCGCTCCCGGTGCCGGTGGCGGTACTGGCGAGATGGATTACGCTAAGAAAATCGAGGAAGCACGGACAAACGGTGATTTCGCCGCCGTTGCTTACTACACCCGCCTGCAAGCCGAAGCGGAAGCGCAGGCGAAAAAAGAGTAAAGGAGAGTTTTTACTATGGCAGATCAGTATGCTATGAGTTTCGGGGTACTCAATTACTCCGGTATGCTCTTTAACAAGGGCAACACCCGCACCCCTCTGAGTTCTATCATCGGCGGTCGTGCCAAGACCACGAACCATGTTGAGTTTGTGACCGGTCAGGAGTTCACCTCTGGTGGCGGCGCTCAGCCTGCTATCAGCGAGAGTGCATCTCTGACCGCCCCTGACGCTACCGTTGTGACCCGCGCGCAGAAGACCAATGTGACTCAGATCTTTCAGGAGTCTGTGGGCATTTCCTACGGGAAGATGTCTAACATGGGTACTCTGAGCGGTATCAATGTGGCGGGTCAGCAGGCCAACCCCATGAATGAGCTGGACTTTCAGGTTGCCGCCAAGATGATGAAGGTCAATGCCGACATTGAGTACACCTTCATTAACGGTGTCTACAACAAGGCCACTGATGACACCAAGATCAACAAGACCCGTGGTCTGGTTCCCGCAATCACTTCCAACACTACGGCGATGGCTTCCAAGCCCCTCGGCCTGTGGGATATTGCCGACATGGTGAAGAAGATTTACGGCGCTCACGCTCCCACCGATGGCCTGTGCCTGTGGTGTGACGCTGTGACCATGTTCCAGATCAACGCTGACGCTGTTCAGAACGGTCTGACTGTGGTTCCCGCTGCCCGTAACATCAACGGTATCTCCCTGTCCAGCGTGGTCACGCCCATCGGCGTTGTCTACCTGTATCTTGGCGAGTACCTGCCTGCCGGTACTGCCCTGCTGCTGAACCTGAGCGTTCTGGCTCCCGTTTATCAGCCTGTTCCCGGCAAGGGCAACTTCTTCCTTGAGCCGCTGGCAAAGGTCGGCGCTGGCGAGAAGTATCAGCTCTTTGGTCAGATCGGCCTTGACCACGGCCCTGAGTGGTTCCACGGTAAGTTTACCGGTATCTCTACCGAGTTTACCGCTCCCACTTACAGCCGCAGCGTCTTCATCGCCAATGACGCAAACAACCCCGTGAACACTAAGGCCGTTGCTGGCGGCTAAGAGTGACGCAGGAGTAAAACAAACATTTTAGAAAGGAAAGGTGGAAAGCATGACGGACGCTGAAAAGTTGAAAATGGTGAAAGCCATGACCGGCGAGACAGACGAGGACACGCTTTCCACCTACCTTTCTATCGCCGGAAACAAGGTGTGCCGCAAGGCATACCCCTTTGACCCCACCGTGACCGCTGTCCCTGACCAGTACGCTCACATTCAGGTGGAGATCGCCGTGTATCTGCTGAACAAGCGGGGTGCCGAAGGGCAGACCGCTCACAGCGAGAACGGTATCTCCCGCTCCTATGAAGACGGTGATGTGCCGCCTACGCTGCTGAGGGACATTGTTCCCTTTGCCGCCGTGATAGGAGGTTGAGTGCATGAGGACGCTGAACCGCAACAAATCGCCCTTCTGGTATCTGCTGTATGACAGCAAGGTTCCCGCCAAGGACGAGTACGGCAACGAAACCGGCGAGGAACTGGTGGTTTACAAGCCTGCCGTGGCGATGAACGCCAATATCTCGGCGGCGACCGGCTCCGCTCAGGTAGAGCAGTTCGGTAATTTCGCAGGGTATGACAAGGTGATCGTCACTGATGACCTAAGCTGCCCCATTGACGAGAATACCGTGCTGTTCATCGACAAGGAGCCTGTGTATGACAAAGACGGGAAACCGCTCTACGATTACATGGTCAAGCGGGTCGCCAAGTCCCTCAATTCCATTTCCTATGCGGTCAGTAAGGTGACGGTATCGTGAGTCAGACGATCAATGTTCCGCTCTCCGGGAGAGGGATTGAGCGGCTGATACGGGAAACCGAGAACTGGAAGAACCGGCTTCACGAGCGGACTGCGGTCTTTCTCGACCGGGTAGCGCAGGAGGGTATGGAAAGAGCTTCTGTCAAGTTCTCGCAGGCCGTTTATGACGGCACGAATGATGTTTCCGTGACGGTGGAACCCCGTGGGAACAATGTTCGAGCGGTGGTGGCGACAGGCGGAGCTACCCTGTTCATTGAGTTCGGTACGGGTGTAACCTACCCGGACGATCACCCGGAAGCGGAAGAACTCGGCATGAAGCGTGGCGAATACGGTCAGGGTCACGGCAAGCAGCACTCTTGGGGTTATTACGGCGAACCCGGCACGAACGGGTTGCTGAAAGAAAAGAAGAACGGCGGGTTCGTGGTCATTACCCACGGCAACCCTGCCAATATGCCGATGTATGAAACGGTAAAGGAGCTGCAAGACCGGCTCACGGAGATTGCGAAGGAGGTGTTTTCATGATTGATGTGGAGAGTCAAATCTACACGCCGATTGCGGAAGCCCTGAGAGCGCAGTTTCCCGGTATCTTGGTCAGCGGCGAGTATGTCAACGCCCCTACCCGTTTTCCCTATGTGAGCTTGGTGGAGCAGGATAACTATACCACGGAGGCCCACATGGACAGCGGCGATACGGAGAAGTTCGCCACGCTGATGTACGAGGTGAATGTCTACTCCGATAAGGCAGGCGGTAAGAAGTCCGTTTGCCGAAAAATCATGAGGTTTGTGGACGATCTCATGTACGCCAAGAATTTCCGGCGTATTTCTCTGTCCCCGGTTCCCAATTTGGAGAACGCAACAATCTACCGTCTGGTTGCCCGATACAAGGCTGAAACGGACGGAACCACTCTTTACAGGAGGTAAATGAAATGGCTATTTCCACCTACAAGGTTTTTCTGATGAAGAAAGCCGACACTGGTGAACAGTGGAGCAAGCTGATCGACATTAAGGAGTTCCCTGACCTCGGCGGCGAACCCGAAATGCTGGAAACCACCACCCTGAGCGACAATATGCAGACCTACATCGCCGGTATCCAGTCCCTCGATGGTCTGTCCTTCACCGCCAACTACACGCTGGCTGATTTCCAGACCCTCAAGGCTTTGGAAGGCAAGAAGACCAGCTATGCGGTCTGGTTTGGCGGCACGGAGAACGAGGGCGTTGTCACTCCCGATGGCTCTAACGGTAAGTTCTCCTTTGACGGTGAACTGTCCGTGTATCCCGTGGGCGGCGGCGTGAACGAAGTGGTGAACATGAACATCACCATCGCTCCTTCCACCCCTATCACTTTCTCCGCAACCTAAGACACCAACAATCGCCGTATTGATAAGGAGGATTTATCATGGCAAAGCAGTTGACCATCAATGACCCTACTACCGGCGTGACCTATACGCTGGAATACACCCGCAAGACCGTTGAAGCGATGGAGAAGAACGGCTTCGTTGCTGCCGATGTGGAGCGTAAGCCTATGACCCTGCTTCCGGCTCTGTTTGCCGGTGCGTTCCTCGCCCATCATCGGTTCGTGAAGCGTGATGTGATCGACAACATCTACGCTCGTATGAACCACAAGGACGAGCTGATTGCCGCTCTGGTAGAGATGTATAACGACCCCCTGCTGAGTCTGCTGGACGAGCCTGAGCAGGAGGGCAACGAGGGAAACCTGAGCTGGAAGACCGGCTGGTAAGCGACCGATCTTCCAGAAGTGAGGGGGGCGGCGGCGACCATCGCCCCGCTCCCCTTCTCGCTTACACACCGAAGTTTTATGAGGTTTTTCCGTACTATCTTTCCATCGGCATGACCTATGAGCAGTTTTGGGAACAGGACTGCGAATTGGTGAAGTATTACCGAAAGGCGGCGCAGATCAGGCAAGACCTGAGAAATCAAGACGCATGGCTCCAAGGAGCTTATTTTTACGAAGCTCTTATTGACGCTGCCCCGGTTCTTCGTGCTTTCGCCAAGAAGGGAACCAAGCCCACGCCGTATCGGGAAAGCCCCTATGAGCTGTTCAGTCGGCAGGACAAGAAACAACAGAAGCAGCTTCAAGAAAAACACGATGACCAAGCCAAGGCATACATGGAAGCCTTTATGGTGTCGGTCAATAAGAAATTTCAAGAGAAAGGTGGTGGCGTAAGTGGCTGACAATGTGGAAATTCAGGGTTTGGAGTTTCAGATCGTCAATGACAGTACGCAGGCGGTCAATGGACTTCAAAACCTGGTTAACACGCTCAATCGTTTGAAAACCGCTACCAACGGCGGCGCAACGGGTCTGAGCAAGACCGCTCAGGGTATTCGGGAGCTTTCCAATTCTCTGAAAGGCTTAAACAGCGGTGACGCTTCGCAGAAGATCACCCGGCTTACCAATGCGCTGACCGCTCTGAGTCAGGTTGGAAATGTGAAGATTTCTTCCTCCATCGCCAACCAGCTCACGGCAATCAATACCGCTCTCGCTGGCCTGAAATGGACGGACGGCGACAAGTTGACTTCCCTTGCCAACGGTTTACGCCCTCTCTCCGAGTTGGGTAAGGCTAATATGACCACCTTTATCAATCAGCTCTCCAAGCTGCCGAAGGTGATCGAGGATTTGGAAGCGGCGGATATTGACAAGTTCACACAGCAGATGACCGCTCTTGCCGCCGCCATGAAGCCTTTTGCCGATGAAATGCAGAAGGTGTCCAACGGCTTCTCGGCGTTTCCGTCCAAAATTCAAAAGTTGATTACCAGCACGGAGAAATACAACGCTTCTGCCCGTAAAGCAACCGCCACTACCGGGAAGTTCACAAGCGGATTGAAAGCGTTGAATGTCGCCGCTGTTGCAATCACTTTCCGCAAAATCGGTCATTTCATCGCACAGGCGGTCACGGAGTCTAACAAGTATCAAGAAGACCTGAACCTGTTCACGGTTGCCTTGGGGCAGTATGCCGCCGAAGCTCAAAACTACGCCGAAAAGGTATCCGATGTTATGGGTATTGACCCGGCACAGTGGCTTCGCAATCAGGGTGTTTTCAACACGCTGCTGACCGGCTTCGGTGACACGGCTGAACGAGCGCAACTCATGAGCCAAAACCTGACACAGCTCGGCTACGATATTTCTTCCTTCTTCAATATTTCCATTGAAGACGCTATGCAGAAGTTACAGTCCGGTATTTCCGGCGAGTTGGAACCTCTGCGGCGCTTGGGCTACGATTTGTCGCAGGCACGGTTGGAGCAGACCGCTTTGAACCTTGGTATCAAGGAAAGCGTTGCCAACATGACGCAGGCAGAAAAGGCCGAGCTGAGATACTACGCCATTATGACTCAGGTGACGACCGCTCAGGGCGACATGGCGAGAACGCTGGAAGCTCCCGCAAACCAGCTTCGTATCTTGCAGGCACAGCTTACACAGGCCGCACGAGCGATCGGTAACATCTTCATTCCCGCACTGAACGCAATTCTTCCCTATGCAATCGCTGTTGTTCAGGTCATTCGAGAGATCGCCAACGCCCTTGCCAACCTTGCAGGGTTCAAGCTAACCGATGTGGACTATTCGGGAGTGAATAGCGCTGCTGTCGGAGCCGGGTCTTTGGCTGATAATCTCGATGACGCTGCCGGTGCTGCCAAGAAGCTGAAACAGTACACCGCAGGCTTTGACGAGCTGAATGTCTTTGCTCCTAACACGGGAAGCGGTTCCGGGGCGGGTGCTGGTGGCGCAGGCGGATTTGATTTCGATTTGCCTACCTACGATTTCCTCGGTGACGCTGTGCAGACCCGTATCGGTGAAATCAAGAAAATGATCGAAGACACTCTCGCAGAGATCACCACGATTGTTTCCGGCTTTATGCTGGCGGTAGGTGCAATTCTGGTCGTAACCGGTGTGAATATTCCGCTGGGTGTCGGCCTGATGGCGGCTGGTGCAGTCGGCCTTGCGGCTACCGTTGGGCTGAATTGGACTGCTATGAGTAGCGAATTGGCAAGTACGCTGGCTCTCATTACGGGTGTTGTCGGCGGCTTCCTGCTGGCTCTTGGCGCAATTATGGCGTTCTCCGGGGCGAACCTTCCTCTTGGTATCGCTTTGATGGCCTTGGGCGGGGCAAGCCTTGTATCTGCCGCTGTTATCAACTGGCATAACAGTGACCGGCACCTCACTGACGCTTTGACCACCTTAACGGGAGTTCTGGCGGGTGCTTCTCTGGCGGTAGGTGCTATGTTGGCTTTCACCGGGGTTGCAACCGGGCTGGGTATTGCGCTGATGGCTGTTGGTGCTGTCACGCTTGTATCTGCCGCAGCTCTGAACTGGAACAGTATCCCGGACGCTCTGGCTTCTCCCTTGTCCAGAGTAGGATTGCTGGTCAGCGGAGCAACCTTGGCGCTCGGCGCTATCCTCGCTTTCTCCGGGTGTATGCCCCTCGGTATTGCGCTGATGGCTATTGGTGCTACTTCTCTGGTTTCCGTAATGGCTCTCAACTGGAATGGTCTGAGTGATGAAATCCAGAATGTGATTGCCATTATTACCACGGTTGTATCTGTGGCGTTCCTCGCTATCGGTGCGGCACTGGCGTTCTCCGGGGCGAATATTCCGTTGGGTCTGGCTCTGCTGGCGGCGGGTGCGGTCACAATGGGTACGGCTATCATGCCGAACTGGAATGACCTCTCCGACAATGTTCAGCAGAAGATCAGCATGATTACCACCGTTGTCGGCGGCGCTCTCTTGGCGGTCGGCGCTATCCTTGCTCTGAGCGGGGTCGCCCTTCCTCTCGGTCTTGGCCTGATGGCGGCTGGCGCATTGAGCCTTGGTGCCGTTGCTACCCTGAATTGGGATTTTGTTGTTAATTCCATTAAGAAGGTTGTATCGGTCATTACAGGTATTCTCAGTGGCGCATTGATCGTTCTCGGTGTCCTGCTGTGCCTGAGCGGTGCGGGTGTTGGCCTTGGTCTGGCGGTACTGGCGGCGGGTCTGTCCCTGTCGTATGCGGCATGGACGCTGGACGATAACCCGATCACTCGGTTCGTCCGACAGATGGCGAACTCCATCATTGGACTTGTGAACGGTGTCATTGACGCAATCAATGATATGTTCCACATCCAGTTCAACGGCCTGTCCGTTATGGGTATCACGCTTATTCCGGCGTTTGATATTCGATTGGTGGATATTCCGCATATTCCGTTCTTTGAAGACGGCGGTTTCCCGAATGAAGGGCAGCTCTTTATCGCCCGTGAAGCGGGTGCGGAAATGGTCGGTACAATGGGTCGCAGAACGGCGGTTGCCAACAATGACCAGATCGTTGAGGGTATCTCCGCTGGTGTGTCCATTGCCAACGATGGCGTGATCGCCGCTATCTACGCTCTGCTGAATGTCGTGGAAGAAAAGGATATGTCCGTTGTTATTGGCGACAATGAAATCGGTCATTCCTACGACCGCTACAAGGAGAAGCGTGGTCGGCAAGTATCTACTGGCGTATTCGCCAATGCCTACTAAGGAGGGCTGAGGAAATGCAGAGTTTTATCACAATCAACGGCACAAAGTTTCCTCAGCCCCGCAGGGGCTTAGAGCTGCTGTCTGCCACTATCGTAGACTCTGCCAGAAACGCAAATGGCGTTGTGGTGGGTCAGAAGGTAGGCAGAGATCAACAGAAGCTCAACAACCTCTTTTGGGGGTATCTGACTGCGGAACAGTGGTCTGCCATGTTGCAGATTTTTGACAAGAACTTCTTTGTGACAGTCACTTATCCTGATATGGTAAACAACCGCTGGACAACCCGAAAGATGTACCCCGGCGACCGCACGGCGACCCCGTACCATCTCGACCCGAACACGGGGCTTCCTGCGGACTACATCAACTGCAAAGTCAACATCATTGACTGCGGCGAACCGTTCTAAGGAGGTGTAGCCGTGAAACAGGTAAGCAACGCTTACAAGCTGTCGATGAAGTCTTTACTCCGTGAGCAGTCCTTTGTGGAGATCACTTTCTCTCAGGTGGACACGGCAGCGGCAACAGACGGTAATTGGGTCAGCAACGGGGCACAGAGCTATTCTGAGTTCGACACGCTGGACTACGGATATGATTATCAGGAGTCTTATGCGGCGTTGGAGCTGAACCGATGGGCGCTGGACGGGAATACGATCATCGTTCCTTCTTCTGGGACAATGTATGACGGCTTTGTTTCGAGCCACATGAGTAATGCTGAGGGCAAGTTCACCACCCCTGCGGTATTGACCCGTGCTTTCAGCAATCCTCATACCTTCCCCGGTATCACGCTGACTTTTGACACCCGCTATCAGGAATGGCCTGACACCGTGACGGTTGATTTTTACTTGAACGGTGCGGTGCTGGAAAGTCTGACCCTTCCCGTAGAGGGAACAGAGTTGGTCATCAACACGAAGGTCGCTTCTTGTGACAAGATCGTGTTGACGATGGGAAACACCCTTCCGTACCGCCGACCTCGGTTGCAACAGGTTCTCTACGGTGTGCAGAAGAAATTTGAAAATGATGACATTGTTTCCATCAAGGAGTCTCACGATGTAGACCCGCTCTCCCGCAGACTGCCGCAGGAAACCATGCAGTTCGTTCTTTTGGACTACGAACACAATTATGACCCGGATAACCCGAAAGGCATTTATGCCTATCTGGATAAGAAGTCACCGATTTCTCTCCGATACGGTTATATGCTTCCCACGGGCAAGGTCGAGTGGCTGAAAGCGGACAAGTATGTGCTGAATAGCAAACCGAAAGCCGCCAAAAATCAGGCCACCTTCACAGGGACAGGTCTGGTTGGAAGTCTGACCGGAACCTTCTACAAGAGTAAGCTCGGTTCCAAAAACTTCTATGACATGGCTGAGGAAGTGCTTTTGGACGCAGACCTGACGCTGACAGCGCAAGGTACACACCCGTGGGTGATTGACCCAACCTTGAAGCAGATGTTCACTACGGCGGCACTCCCCATTGACTCGCACATGAACTGTCTGCAACTGATCGCTCACGCCTGCCGCTGTCGCCTGTTTACAGACGATGACAATATCATTCACATCAAGCCTTTTGGTGTGACTGTGGTTGGTATTTACAGCGGCGTATGGGCGGATAACGGTCATCTGTGGTACAGCGAGTGGGACACTGTTGACCGTGGTAACAAGGTCGGCAACACCTATGCGGCGTTGGAACTGAACCGCTGGACACTGGACGGTGGAGATCAGGTCATTGTCGAAGACACCGACCCCTCCGGTCGAGGGTTTATCAGCGAAGCGATGACTACGGCAAACGGCACTTATACCACGAAGCCGACTTTCACCAAAACCTTTGATGTTTCTCACGATCTACCCGTGCTGGCGCTCCGTTTCGATACCCCCTTGGGGGAGTATCCCACCTCTATTCAGGTGAAGTATTACGCCGGGACGAAGCTGCTGGACACGCAGACAGTGAAGGGTATCACTTCTGCGGAAGTGTTCGTCAACAGCGAAGCGGCGATTGACTGCACCAAAATTGAGGTAACGATGGACGGTGGCCTACCGTATCGCCGTATGCGGGTGAGCAAGCTCTACTACCGTGAAACGGACTTCACGCTGGACTTTGACTCGATTGATAAGGACTCTCAATCCATCGCAAAAATCGACCAGCTCAAAGCGGTGTCTGTCGCCAAGTATGCGTACACGGCGGCAAATGACACCACCAAACTTTTCGAGGGAACGACCACCGAAACTCAGCTTCATGTCGAGTTCTCTGGTCTTGCACAAGATGTTTCTATCTCTGTTTCTGGCGGCTCGTTGGTATCCTCCAACATTTACGCCAGAGCTGCGGATTTGGTGTTATCCTCCGGCACTAAAACCGTAGTCATTACCGGCAAAACTCTGTCTGAGAACTCGGTGGTCGTTTCCTATCCCGTGGCTCTCGATGGAGAAATCGACAAGGAGGAAAACCCCCTTATCACCAACGATACGATGTGCGCCGCTCTTGCCGATCAGGTGAAAAAGTATCTGCAAATGAGAAACACCTATCAGACAAAGTACCGTGGCAATCCTGAGTTGGAAGTGGGCGATGTGATTGGCTTGCAGACGCTCTATACCGATGAAATGGACGCATTGATCTTGGTGGACGAGATCACATTTAACGGCTCTCTGAGCGGAAAGTTGAAGGTGAAAGGTCTGATATGAGTATTATTGATAATCTCGTCTACGACCGCACACAGGCTGATGTAGACAGGGTTTTTACCCTGAAAAACAAAATCCTCACGGAAGGGCTTTCGAGCCTTTCCGCTGAGGAAAAGGCCGAGTACATGGCTGGCATGAAGGGTGCTTACAATTACGGGGACATGAACCGTGTAGGGCAGGCGGTAACTTATATCGCCAACCGCATGACTTCTCTCCCCGGACAGTTGGCGGCATACCGAGCGGAGAAAGGAGTCGCTGATGACCCGATCTATGAAGTTCCGTATGACCCTTCCTCGGTGGTGGTTGCGGCAAAGACGAATTGGGCGATGGGTGATACGCCCACCCAATCTCTCGTGAAAGCCTACTTGAACAACCTGAAAGTTCTCCGAAAGCAGCTCACGCTTCCCCCGGACGCACCGCTGGTTCCGAGCAGTCTGGACAATCTCACTTTTTCCACGGCAAACAACATTGAATATCTCCTGTATGTCATCGACACAACGCTGACCGAGGTGGAAACCGAGCTGTATTCCAAGATCGACCGCACGGTGGACGCTTTCGCCTATGTTGGTCTGTATAACTGCGGAGAGTAAGGAGGAAATTTCATGAAAGATACTGTCATTAAGGGCAACGGTAAGTCCCGTTCTGTCAAGGCTCCTACCGATATGCCTGCAACCTTCGAGGAATGGCGCACACAGCTTCTCGCCGGAACCGCCACCCTCGACATTGGTCTGAACGCCGCAGGCTGTGATGTGGTCGGCACAGCCATGAGCAAGGCAAATCTGCTGTCCGACACCACCAAGTCGGCACTGGAATTGAGCGGCAGCGACCCCACGGTGAATGACGCTCTGTATGCTCTGAGCCAGAAGGGTTCCCCCGCAGAGGTGCGTGTCATCGCTGATACAGGCTCGACCGTCACCATGAGCAGGGGCGGCAAGACCCTGACCGGCAAGGTTGCTTCGACCGGCTATGCCACTCTGTACCCGACCGAGCTGGGTGACTGGACTATCGTGTTTACTTACAACGGTTCTCAGAAAACCAAGGTTTACACGCTGGAAGTCATCGGTATTGTGTATGTCTACCCCTTTGTGGTCGGCGCTACGCTGGAAGCTACCTCTTGGGATAACATCGCCGCTGTTTCCAAGTTCGGTCAGGCTCCGAACTACTGGAAGGTCGGTGACAAGAAGAACATTACCGTCAATGGCGTGACCTATGCGGCGCAGATCATCGGTTTTGACCACGACACTCTAACCACCGCAGACGGTAGCCGCACCAAGGCGGGTATTACCTTCCAGTTGGTTGACTGCCTGAAAACCACTTATTCCATGAACGGCTCCAATACCAATGTGAACGGCTGGCGTGGTTCCACTATGCGTACCTCCACAATGGCAACGCTGCTGAACCAGCTTTCCTCCGACCTGAAAAGCGTGTTGAAGTTCGTCAATAAAGTGACCAGCGTGGGTAACAACAGTTCTGGTCTGGAAACCACCTCTGACAAGCTGTTCCTGCTGTCCGAGATCGAAGTCTTTGGCGCTACTCAGTATTCTTACGCAGGTGAGGGTAAGCAATACGAGTATTACACCGCTGGCAACAGCACCATTAAGAAGGTCAATGGTTCTGCGAACCCCTGGTGGGAGCGTTCTCCTCGTTCCGGCAACACCAACTACTTCTGTTGTGTGTACGGCAACGGCGCCGCCGGCCTTGACGGCGCCAGCAACTCCTATGGCGTGTCCTTCGGCTTCTGCGTTTAATCCCCGATTTCATCAACACCAATCCCGCCCCGTCAGGGGCGGTGTAAGAAAGGAATGTTGGCGTGTCAGTCATCAAAGCTATGCGTGGCGAAAGCTCCATGCAGTTCATCGAAACCGCCAGACGGTTAGAGCTTCACGCTTTCTCCGTCTGCACCAAGGCTCCTAAAAGATACGCACCTCTGCTGACAAACCGTATCTTCGAGCTGGCTTCCACGGTTCACGAGGAAGTCCGAGCGGCGAACAACATCTACCCGCACAATCAGCATGAAGCGCAAATGCGGCGAGATCACCTGATTAACGCCAACATCGCCCTTCAAAATCTTAGCCCGAAGCTGACTTTGCTCTATGACGCTATTCTTCAAAACCCTGAAAAGTGTCCGTGGATTGACCACGCCATGAAGGAATTTGGAGAGTACATCACGGACGAAGCGCAACTTATCTCCAAGGTTCGGAAAGCTGACCACGAGAGGTATAAAGACCTCCCTGTGTGAGTTTTTCATTGGGTCAAGCCCTGTAATTGTTACCGTTTCTGCGAACCCCTGGTGGGAGCGTTCTCCTAATTCCGGCAACACCAACAACTTCTGTAATGTGAACAACAACGGCAACGCCAACAATAACAACGCCAGCAACTCCAATGGCGTGTCCTTCGGACTCTGCAACTTCGCATAGGTCAGTCGTAGTAACCCCTTTGGGCGAAATCAGTACCTTTTGCAGAGGGAGGGCTTGTTCCCGGCTACCAAGCCAAAACACCCCGTCCGATGTAGTCAGCCGGACGCTTCTTGCATGGTGAGCGATTGTACGGTAGCTCATTTCATGGCTGGTACTACAAGCAGTTAGAACCCGTACCCGACAATAAGACTGTACGGAGGGGAACATTTTATGACAAGTGAAGAACGGAGAGAAGCCCGTTATCAGCGCAGAAAAGCCAAGCGAGACGAAGCTCGTCTGCGGCGAAGCAAAGAATGTGGTGATTTCGATGAAGTCTTTTCGTTCAGACACCTTTACCTTTCCGGGAAGAAATGCTGTAAGGGTGTCTACTGGAAAAACTCAACTCAGCGGTATATCGGCAATATCATTCCGATCATCGCAAAGACCCATCGTGAACTTCAAAACGGAACCTTCAAGCACCGTGGTTTTCACGCTTTCACCATCATGGAGCGAGGGAAGAAGCGGTATATCCGATCAGTCCATATCACGGAACGAGCGGTTCAAAAGTGTCTGTGTGACTACTGCTTAGTTCCCATCTATTCGGCCTGTTTCATCTATGACAACTCAGCCAGCTTGAAACACCGAGGTATGGACTTCGCCCTGCGCCGTATGACCTGTTACCTCCAACGGCATTACAGGAAGTACGGTCTGGAAGGAGGGGTTCTGCTTTACGATTTTCACAGCTTCTTTGACTCAGCTCCGCATGAGCCGCTGTTCCGTGAAGCCGACCGCAGGCTTCATGACCCGAAAATCAGGGAACTTGCGAACAGCTTTGTTACGGACTTCGGCTCTGTGGGCTTGGGTCTTGGCAGTCAGGTGTCTCAGACGAACGCCCTCATGCTACCCAATATGATCGACCACTACTTCAAAGAGGTCTGCCGTATCAAAGCCTATGAGCGGTATATGGACGATGGCGTGGCAATCAGCCCTGACATTGATGACCTGTATCTCTGTATGGACGGGTTAAAGATCATCTGCGAGAAGTGCGGTCTGGAACTGAACTTGAAGAAGACAAGGGTCGTTCCTCTCAGAGATTATTACCGCTGGTTGAAAACGAGGTTCATCATCACACCGACCGGCAAGGTTGTTCGGAAGATGAACAGAGACTCAACAAAAATCGTTCGACACAAGCTCAGGGCTTTCCGAGGAAAGCTCGACCGGGGCGAAATGACCTTGGCTGACATTCGGTGTTCCGTGGACTCCTACAACGGTCACATGAAGCGAGGTCATAGCTTCAAGGTGCGGCAGCGCACCAATCAGTATTTCAAATCATTGTACGGGTTCTACCCGGACGAGAAAGGTTGGAAAAGCCATGTATAAAATCATCAAGGAAGACAAGGTTCTCGGCATTGTAAGCAATCTAACTTGGGTATGTATGCAAGAAAACGGTTGTTACGGCCTGACGGTCGAGGACAATGCACAGGGTATCGCCCTAAACGGCACCGTGTACCATGTCAACGGGCACTCTAAACTGGACGGTGTTGAAACGGTTTCGGTCGAAGAAGTGGACGATGGCGTTTACGCTTCCAGTTTGACCGCTCTACTGACTGACCCGAACGACCTCCGTAATTCTGAGCAGTTCCGCAAGGCTGTTCAGATGTTCGCCAAAAGTCTTGACGAAGACTCTGCGATGGTAGTTGCAACCATCTACGACCCCTATCAGGTCGGTCATGCCTATGCTGTTGGTGATTATTTCACCTACGGCGTGAACGGTGTAGGCGACCCGCAGCTCTACAAGGTAGTACAGGCACACACTTCTCAAGCAGATTGGAAGCCTGACACACTTCCCGCTCTCTACACTCCGATTGGCCTGACCCCTTCCGGCTACCCTGTGTGGACTCAGCCAACAGGCGCTCATGACGCTTACAATAAGGGCGACATTGTGAGTTACAACGACAAGCTGTACCGCAGCCTGATTGACGGGAATGTGTATTCCCCGGACGCTTATCCCGCTGGCTGGGAAGAATACACCGGCGAGTAAGGGAGGGGCAGGACATGAGTGACGCAATTCTGGTCGCTATTATCACGGGTGGCCTGAGCCTGCTTGGTATCATCTACTCGTCCGGCAAGTCTGCCAGCAAGGTTGACGCAAAACTGGACAAACAGCAGGCGGTTATCGAAACCAAGTTAAACGAACTGACCCGTGAAGTGCGGGAACACAACAATTTTGCAAGGCGTGTACCTGTGGTTGAGGAACAGATCAAGGTCATCAACCACCGTATCGAGGACTTGGAGGGCTTTCACAAGCCTGCATGACCCGAAAGTAAGGTGATAAAGGTGAGTAATCGGGTCAAAATCCCTATAACTTTCTCTTAGTATGCGTGTATAAGAAGGAGTTTATAGGAAAAACGCTCGATTACTCACCTAACTCACCTAAATTAAAAATTGGAGGTAAAAAATTATGCTCGAAACCATTTTGCACAACCTGACGAACATTGGCTGGGCTATGCTGATTTTTCTGTGTGCCTACCTTTCCAATGTATCCTTTTCTCTGTATTACAACATCAAAATCCTGCTGGAACCGTTCAGCAAGGAAAAGCTGATAAACTCCGGCTTGAAGATCGCCGCTTTTGTCTGCGGCCTGACCCTGCTGTGTGTGGCTATTACCACGTTGCCGCTGTTTGCGGATATGGTCGGGTGGGAAATTCCGGCTGAGTATGTGGATATTTTCAGCAATTTGGTGATTATTGGTGCGGTACTCATGGTGTCCTGCAAGTACATCGCAGAAGCATTTACGAAATTTAAGGCCATTTTGGACGCTACCAAGGAGGGCAAAAGCTATGATGAAGTCAAGTGAACTGGTCGCCAAGGTCGTTGATATTGCCAAGCACTATAAGACCCTGTATGTCATGGGGTGCTTTGGTGCGCCGCTGACCGACACAAACAAGTCTCGGTATATCAAGAACCACCCCTACAACATGGCGGCAGCTCGTACCTCTATGATTATGGCGGCGACCTCTGACACCTTTGGCTTTGACTGCGTGAACCTTATCAAAGCCGTTTTGTGGGGCTGGACAGGGGACAAAACCAAGTCCTACGGTGGTGCGAAGTACGCCACCAACGGCGTTCCTGACATTGGCGCAGACACCATGATTACGAAGTGCAAGGACGCTTCTGCTTCCGGGTGGGACAAGGTTGACCCCGGTGAGGTGGTGTGGACTACGGGACACATCGGCGTGTATATCGGAAACGGTCTGGCGGTCGAGTGTTCTCCCCGTTGGGCGAACAATGTGCAGATCACCGCTGTCGGTAACATTGGGAAGAAGAACGGGTACAATACCCGTATGTGGAAGAAGCATGGACACCTCCCCTATGTGACCTACGACAAAACCGTGACCCCCACACAGCCCGAAACGGTCAAACCCGTTCCTACTACCGAGGTCAAGGCAAAGGGTGTCGCACGGTCTTTCAATAAGGCTGTGGCAGGCACTTATACCGTGACCGCTGGCGCTGGCCTGAATGTCCGTGACGCTGCGGGGACGGACAGTAAAGTGCTGGTGACAATTCCCAAGGGAACCACCGTCAAGAACTACGGCTACTACACCGTTGTAAACGGCGTTAAATGGCTCTATGTGGCGTTCTCGTACAAGAGGGTAAATTATACTGGCTTCGTGCATGAACGCTTCCTGAGCCGCTGAGAGGGCTTCCTATGGGTGGTAAGCGAACGCTGTCTAAGCCGAAACCAAAAATGAAGCGCCGCACCAAGTTCACAATCCTCGCAATTTTCAATCTCACTTGGTATGCGGTTGCTGTTCTTGTCCTCTCGGCGCATGACAAAGTGGTGTCGGACAGTCTGACCGTTGCATGGTTCGGAGCTTGGACGGTTGAACTTGCCCTTCTGTACGGTATCAAGGTCAAGAGTTCAAAAGAAACCTCAGACGAGGACGCTCAGGGGTGAGAAAATGCAAGTGCTGAAAGAAATCACGCTCGACAAGGTTATCAATCTCTATGAGGGGCAAGTCGTTCATGACAAAAAGCAGCTCATTGAATGGGACGATCATCGCCGTACTCCACTCTATGAGCTGAAAGAACGAACGCTGGCTCAGGACAATATGATCTTGGGTGCGCTGAAATGCGCCAGAGCGAACGGGTATTCCGGCGAAGAATAAAAGAAGACACTCCCTACCGATTAAGGTAAGGAGTGTCTTTTGGTTTGAACGAACACCGTTCCCCACACAATGTAGGGTTCGGATATGCGCTCAATGGTACACTCAGACTCCCCAAAATCGAACCCTGTCGCTTCTTCGGCGGCGGGGTTCTTTTCTACCCGGAAAGTCTTGGTTTTGCAAGAGGTTAGGTTATATGCGGTAGTGATTTTATACCCGTCAGGTTCGTCCCACACTGTAACGGAGTTGACGAGCAAATCAATGAGCCGCCTGCGGAAATCTTCGTCTTCGATATTCCCGTATTTGAACTGGCTCAACCAGAATACGATCTGGTCACGGTCAATTCGGTAGACGAATTTTTCCTCAGCTTTGATCTCTTTGTTGAGGGTCTTCTTCTCGTGTTCGAGCTGGACAAGACGGTTCATCAATGTTTCGGAAGCAATACCCTTTTCGATGGCGGCGGTGATATTTGCGATTGACTTTTCGACCTCCGACAACTGGGCTGCCAACTGCGGAATGTGCGTGTCGTTTATCAAATCCTGTTCGCTCTGTCGGATTGCCATGTCTGCGATTTCATCAATGAGCTGATCGGTCAAAAGGTTGAGAGCGTCACGGGCTACTATCCCTTCGATGTAATCTTTTTTCAAAGGCCGCTTGTCACACCCAAGTTTCCTCTTTTTCGTGTAGCAGGAATAGTAGTGGTAGACCTTGCCGTGTCTACCAGCTCCGCTTTCACCGTTCATAGAAGCCCCACAATGACCGCAGAACAGCTTTCCAGACAAGAGGTAATCTACCTTAGCCTTACCCCTTGCTGGGGCTGTGGCGGTCTTAGAAAGCCGCCGCTGTACCGTTTCAAACAGCTCCTTGTCAATGATGGCGGGAATACCATTTTCAATGACAATATCTTTGTAGGTGTAGGTGCCGATGTAGCGAGTATTACGGAACATGGCCTTAAAGCTACTGCGGTTGAACTCTGTGTTTTTGGCAGTCTTATATCCGGCAGAATTAAACTTTCGGCAAATGTCGGCAACGCTTTCCCCGTTGGCATAAAGAGAGAACGCTTCTTGAACGATGTGGGCGGTGTCAGGGTCAACAACCAACTTATGATTTTCCACCTTGTATCCGAGGGGAATATGACCGCCTACGCTGTGGCACTTCAAGGCAGACTCACGCATACCTCTCGTGACCTTCTGTGACAGCTCGGCAGAGAAAAACTCAGCCATGCCCTCTAACACAGACTCCAAGATGATACTCTCAGGACTGTCGGTGAGGTATTCTGTGGCGGAGAGGACTTTCACGCCGTTCTTCCGCAGACGCATTTTCATAATTGCGCTATCGTTGCGGTTACGAGCAAAACGGTCGAGCTTCCAGACGATGACATATTCCCAATTCTGCTTTGCGCTATCTGAAATCATTTCCATGAGGTGAACCCGCTTTTCCACATCTTTGCGAGCGGTCGTTGCTCGATCAACATAGATTGCCACAATGCGGTAGTGGTTTGCTTTACAGAAGGTACGGCAGTCACGAAGCTGCCCTTCAATGGATTGGTCGCTTTGGCCTGTGGAGCTATACCGAAGGTAGATAGCAACATTTTGATCTCCATTGTAGAGTGTATATGGGTCTTCCTGAAATTGAGAGATTTCTTCCTCGGTCAGACAGGAGAGGTCGATTGGAAATTCTTTCATGCAAATCTCCTTTTTAACTCCATGACTCTACCGACAAAGCGCAATCGTCCAATTTCAACACCGCCAAAAACACGGGGAGGATAGTGTGGATTAAAAGAGCGAAGGGTCACAGTATCTTCATCAATGCTGATTTTCTTAACAAATCCTTCTTCGTCATCAACAATGACAACCATAAGAGTATCTGTTTCAGGAGGTGTGTCCTTTTTAACCAGCACTAAATCGTGATCGTCTAAGACTGGTGACATACTATCTCCGTCCACTTGCAACCAGAAACAATCGTCACAATCATATTCGGGGTCAACTTGTTCATACCCCAATGCTTCTTGCTGAGCGATGACACCTTTTCCTGCGGACGCATGACCGAAAATAGGTCGCTTACAATTCTTTTCATAAGGTTCGGTGGTTAAACCAACAGAGGACAGGTGAAAGCGAGGGTCGTCAGTTTCGCCTTTCAAATAGTCAGCCGTTGTTCCAAGATTGATAGCGAGAGTTTTCAAGTCTTCATCGGAAATCATGCGGTCAGGCTTTTTATCTACATCATTCAAATAGTATTTGGGACGGTCGATAAGTTTGCAAATATAGGTTACGCTTTTCCCTTGTTGTTTGGCTAAATCTCTAATACGGCTTGTGTTCATAAATACCTCCTTCAAAAATATCCTACTTTTTTAGGATTTGCTATTGACAATCCTACAAAGGTAGGATATACTTTGGATTGTGAACAAGAGATTTTGACAACAAAAACCCGACCCCCGAAAGGTTTTCTTTTTTCGGCGGTTGCTGTGGTCAATGGTTTAATTGTCTGGCAAGTAAATTGTACCATTACGCCCACGGGTTGTCAACAAATATTGTTCTCAATTCAAAGAAAGGAGAGGTTTTGTGAAAGAGCGTGAGAAAATTCGCTATCGCCTGAGCGTCAATCACCTGTCGTTTGCATGGTTGATTGATATGCTCCGAAAGCGGGGAATTGAAACGAACGGCCCTGTCCTGAGTGCAATTCTCGCAGGAACTCGTAACGGCCCTTCTGTGGACAAGATCATCGCTGAGTCTATCGACATTCTGGACTGGTACGAGCGGCAGATTGGCGGTGCGTCATGAGCGACAGTGCATTTGCCCCGGAAGTGCGAGGACAGGCCAAAGCGTTCAGCTCACTCCTTGCTCGATCTGTCCGAGAGTTTTTCAAGGACGAAGGGAACCGCAAGCAGTTCGAGAGCTGGTACGAGCAGAAGTACGGAACACCGTATCAATGGAAACCTATGGTTTGGAGGAACAGATAATGAAAAAGGTATTTGGAGTATTGGCATTTCTCTCGTTTTTCTACCTGTTGGGTGTTGTTGGTGCGGTAGAGCAAGACACGATGGCTCTCGGTGCAGGTATGGTTCGTATGGCTATCGGCCTTGGCTGCTTTTGGCTGTTCTGTGAGCTGTCTGGTGCGTTTTATCCCGCCCCGCCGAGAAAAAGAAAGAGCCGCTGACGGAACTGGTACTTCCATCAACGGCAAGCGTAAAAGCTCAATCTGATTATATCAGAACCTATCATTTTGTAAAGGAGAACTTTATGAATAGCACGATTGCGAAACTCGCTGACGAGTTCGAGAAGATGGAGAAAACCATCGCTTCTCAGAAGAAGATGATCGAAACCCTCATGCCTACGGGTTATGTCGATACCGATACCGTCAAACTTCACCTCAACTCCGTATATGGTGTCATGTTCGGCAGTCGCCCTTCCCCGAAGCGCTGTAAGTTGGAGGACTGTTCTTGGGACGAGATCAATATGTATTCCTCCTTCGGTCTTGCCGACAAGATGTTCGAGGTCGGTGACACCAAGAAATTCCGTCTGGCTGATGGCTCCTACCTGACTGCCCGTATCATCGGGTTCAACCATGACTACGCAAGTGACGGTAGCTTGGTTCATATCACCTTTGAAACCGTGGAAACCCTTGACGGTGACATTCCCATGAATGAGAAGCCTACCAACGAGGGCGGCTGGGACGCTTCTTATCTCCGTGCCAAGCTCAACGGCAACTTCTTCGAGAAGCAGCTTCCCGCTGATCTGAAAGCAGTCATCAAGCCCGTGGTGAAGATGACCGCCAAGAGCAAGAACGAAGTGCGAGTTTCTTCCGTTGACAAGCTGTTCGTTCTTTCTGAGCAGGAGGTCTTCGGTCGCAAGATTTATTCCTGCGGTTATGAGGGTAAGTGGTACGAGTGGTACAAGCGAGAGAACACGTCCTATGGCAAGTGCAAGCAGAATGGTGAGAGGGATTGGAGATGGGAGCGTTCTCCGCATTCCGGCGACACCACCAGCTTCCGTAGTGTGGACACCAACGGCAGCGCCGACGGTGACAACGCCAGCGTCTCCTGTGGCGTGTCCTTCGGCTTCTGCATTTGATCGGGTATCTCGTAAATCCCGCCCCGTTAGGGGCGGTGAAAGGAGTGAAAACATGAATGTCAATCGCAAGGTTGGCACTGGCTTTGAAAGAGACTTATGCCTGAGCCTGTCGGGTTGTGGCTTTTGGGCGCACAATCTCGTTCAGAACAGTCAAGGTCAGCCGTTCGATGTGATTGCGGCTCGAAATGGTGTCAGCTATCCCATTGACTGTAAGGATTGTTCCAAGAACATTTTCAAGATGGAGCGTATCGAAGAAAACCAGTTTTCCGCTATGACGCTCTGGAAGGAAACCGGGAATGGAGAGGGCTGGTTTGCAATTAGGCTGATAACCGGTGAAGTTCGATTTATCTCCTTCTCTACGCTTTTGGAATTATCCGTTTTGCGAACTGTGCTATCTGCCAACGATATTAGGCGATACGGTATCACACTCGGAGAGTGGGTGTCCCAATGCAAGTAACTGTTGGCAATCAGCTCCGAATTGAAAACCCGTCTGAGCAGTTGCTTACATGGTGCAAGAAGCAGCTTATCCTTCCTAATCCTGAGTACGCCAAGAAAGTCCGTATGCACTTTTGGGTCGGTAACACGCCTGAGAAGTTGTACCTGTTCCAATGGGACGGTGACACATTGGTTCTTCCCTACGGGTGCTTGAACGATGTGCTGGCGATGGAAGATTGCCACATGAAGGTCAATCTTCCTACACCGACCGAGGTGGACTTCGGTTGCACCATTCCTCTCTATGATTACCAAGTGGAAGCCAAGGAAGCCTTGATAACGGCCTACTACGGTATTCTTCAAGCCCCTGCGGGGTGCGGTAAGACACAGATTGGGATTGCTGTTGCGGCGGATACAGGCCGAAGGACACTCTGGCTGACCCATACACGGGATTTGCTCATGCAGAGCAAAAGCCGAGCGGAGCAGTACATGAGTCCTTCTCTGACTGGCACGATCACCGAAGGTAGGGTTCAAATAGGCAAGGCAATCACCTTCGCAACGGTGCAGACCATGTGCAACCTCGATCTGAACCAGTACCGTGATGTTTGGGATTGTATCATTGTGGACGAGTGCCACCGTGTAGCCGGAACCCCGACCGCCATGACACAGTTCTCAAAGGTGCTGAACGCTCTGGCAGCTCGACACAAGTATGGCCTGTCCGCTACGGTACACAGGGCAGACGGTATGATTGCCGCCACTTACGCTCTGTTGGGCGGGATTGCCTATCAAGTGCCGGACGAAGCGGTGAGAGACAAGATTATGACCGTCAGCGTTCTACCCCGTGCTACACATCAAGGACTCAGCCGTGAGTTTTTGGATACGGACGGTACGATCATCTATGCCAAGCTGGTTAATTTCCTCGCTGACCGTTACCCCCGAAATAACCTGATCGTCGCTGACCTCGTGGCAAACCGAGATCACTACAATCTCATTCTCTCTGATCGGCTGACGCATTTGGAAACCCTGATGAACCGTCTTCCGCCCGATCTGAGAAAACAGGCGGTCATGATTGATGGAAAGATGACCACGAAGAAAGCCAAAGCTCTCCGAGAACAGGCCATTGAGGAAATGCGGCAGGGGCGCAAGCGGTATCTGTTCGCCACTTACTCTCTGGCAAAAGAGGGCTTGGATATTCCTCGGCTCGACCGGCTGTACCTGACCACACCGCAGAAGGATTATGCCGTGATAACTCAGAGCATCGGTCGTATCGCTCGTACCTTCGAGGGCAAGGGAGAACCCATCGCCTATGACTATGTAGACGATGGTATCCAGTACCTCGTGCGAAGCTACAAAAAGCGGTGTACCACCTACCGCAAGTGCGGTTGTAAATTCATCGAACAGGAGGTGTCGAAGTGAAGTTAGGCAGTCTGTTTGATGGCAGCGGGACTTGTCCTCTTGCCGCTTCTGCGGTCGGTATTATCCCGGCATGGGCGAGTGAGATTGAGCCTTTCCCGAAAGCCGTCACACAGTCCCGTTTTCCTAAGATGGTTCACCTTGGCGATATTACCAAGATGAACGGGGCAGAAATCGAGCCTGTTGATGTTATCACCTTCGGCTCTCCGTGCCAAAACCTCTCGATTGCTGGAAATGGTAAGGGTCTTGCTGGTCAGGAGTCTTCCCTATTTTTTGAAGCAGTCAGAGTCATTCAGGAAATGAGGTGTGCCACCAATGGGAGATTTCCTCAAATCGTCATTTGGGAAAATGTTTACGGAGCTTTTAGCTCGACACAGGGAGAGGACTTCCGAACAGTCATCGAAACTCTCTGGAAAATCTGCGAGGGAGACGATAGCGTTCCTCGATATGCGGAAGACAAGCAAGGACGGCAAAAATGGCCGCATACCGGCTTCGTCTTGGGAGATCATTCCTCTATCGCTTGGAGAGGACTTGATGCTCAAGGTTGGGGAGTTCCCCAAAGACGCAAGCGTGTCTTCGTTGTCCTCGATCTTGGAGGTCAATGTGCCGGACGGATACTATTTGAGCGTGAGGGCTTGCGAAGGGATTTTAAGAAGGTCAGGCGAACGGGGCAAACCGTTAGACCCGCTTCTGAAACAAGCCCTGTTGAACACTATCGTGTTTATGCAGTCGAAAACCACGCCCAAGACAGTCGAGTGTCCCTCAGACCCGATAACACCGTCCAAACCCTCGCTGGACGAATGGGAACAGGGGGGGGGTAATGTCCCTTTAGTTCTTGTTCCATGCTTCGGACAGGCTTCCTATGATGAATATGCACCTACGGAACAAGCGGTTACGCTGAAAGCCACGGGCGGCAATTATGGGGGGGGGCACTGAGACATTGGTGTTAGAACCAATCGGAGCAGATTTTTACAATCAGGCTATTACGGGGGGGGTAACGATGACATTGGCTGCCGCCAGACCTGACCACCATCATCTCCCATGTGCGCTTATCCCTTATACCTTGAAAATCCGCTCTGGCTGTGAAGGGGGGGGAAGGGCGCTTTGATACAGGAAGATAAGAGCGCAACGCTCTCCTGCAACAATGACCAGACTCTTTTTGTTCCCACACAGACCGAGAACGGAGAAGTCATTTATCTGGCTCGAAAGCTCACCCCTACGGAGTGTGCTTCCCTTCAAGGGTTCGAGAAAGATTGGTGTGCGCTGGTTCCTCATAAGGACTCTGCGGAGTACAAGATGTGGGGAAACGGCATGGCTTTCCCTTGTATGCTCTACATCATGGAGGGTGTTCAAGAAATCCTTGCTGAAAGGTATCTGGATAATCTTTTTGGAGGTGATACCGCTGAACCTTGAACCATTCATTTTCGACTGCGAGGTGTTTGCCTACGATTGGCTTTTCGTCTTCAAAAACAAGGTCACGGGGGAATACACCGAGATTTGGAATGACAATGAAGCGGTCGAGCAGTTCATGACCCAAGAACCCCTGTTGGCTGGGTTCAACAATAAGCACTATGACCAATTCATTCTGAAAGCGGTTCTCTCAGGCTTCACGCCGGAGGAAATCAAGGCGGTCAACGATTTCATTATCGTTGGCGGTCACGAGGGCTGGGAGTACGCCCCTCTCCGTGACTGCGGGATTTTCTTCGATCAATATGACCTGATGGACGATTGCCAGATGGGTTTATCCTTGAAAGCAATCGAAGCGCACCTCGGAATGGATATTCGTGAAACCACTGTTCCGTTCAACATCGACCGCCCTCTGACTGAGGACGAGAAGCGAGAGGTCGAGTTCTACTGCCGACACGATGTTAACGCAACCGACAGGCTGGACGATCTTCGTCAAGGCTACCTGTCCAGTAAGCTAACGCTGGGTCGTGAAAAGGGGCTGTATCCCGCAAAAGCCCTCTACATGACCAACGCCAAGCTGACCGCTGCTTACCTTGACGCAGAGCAGAAACCGCATTATGACGAGCGGGAATATCAGTATCCGCCGAAGCTGCTTCGCCAGTACATTCCGCAGGAAGTGTTCGACTTCTTCGAACGGTTGAAGGATAAGAGTATCCCTGACGAAGTGGTGTTCAAGGAAAAACTCGATCTGATGGTAGGCGGCTGTCCTTGCACCATCGCCTACGGCGGTATCCATGGAGCTATCCCGTGTTACCGAGAGGAAGCCACGAAAACCCGCTCTATCCGCAACAAAGATGTTGCAAGCTATTACCCGCACCAGATGACCTTGAACGGTTATTGTAGCCGAAACATTCCCTCTCCCGATGTGTATGCCGCCACCATTGAGCGGCGTGTTAAGGCAAAGAGGGCTGGCGATAAGGCTACGGCGAACGCTTTGAAGCTGGTGCTGAACACCACCTACGGAGCTATGCTGAACCGCTACAATGACCTGTATGACCCGCTCATGGGTCGCTCGGTCTGTATCTCAGGCCAGTTGCAGTTGCTCGAAATGGCGGAACATCTTGTTCAGGATTGCCCTACCTTAAAGATCATTCAGCTCAACACCGATGGTATCATGGTCAGCCTTGATGACTGCGATGTTCCCATGTATCAGGAGATCACGCAGGAGTGGCAGGACAGAACTGGTTTTGAGTTGGAGGAAGACCTTATCAAGATGATCTGTCAGAAAGATGTGAACAATTATGTCGAGGTTCCTTTCGAGGGCGACCCCAAAATCAAGGGTGGCGTTCTCGTTCGTGGGATTGCCCCGGCAGGAGCGTTCAACATCAACAACAACGCTTGTGTGGTCGCCAAGGCGGTCAAGGATTATCTGGCCTACGGTATCCCGGTCGAAGATACCATCATGAGTTGTGACCGCCTGCTGGACTTCCAGTTGGTCGCCAAGGCCGGGAGCAAGTATGGTGACGCTCTCCATGAGGTAGACGGTCAGATGGAGGTCGTACAGAAGGTCAATCGGGTATATGCCACGGAAGACCATCGGTGCGGTACCCTCTACAAAATCCACCTCGGCACTGGCAATCCCGTCAAGATTGCCGGACTTCCTGCAAAATGTGTCGTAGACAACGACAATCACCTGACGATTGATGTGGTTGACCGTGATTGGTATATCCGGTTGGCACGGCGCTATGTCCGAGATTTCCTCGGAGAGAAGCCGCCCAAGCGAAATACCCGCAGAGTCAATTCCATCAAGAAAAAATTATTAGAAATGTTGGAGGTATAAATATGGCTACTACCAAGAAAGCCGCTGAGACTGCGGCGGTGGATTATTCCACCATGAATGTGTTCAAGAAGTTGCAGCTTGCCCGTGTGCGTTTCCTCGAAGCTGGCGTGGACAAGAGCGGCAAGCACATGAAGCTCGAATATAAATATTTCGAGCTGGCGGACATTGTTCCCAAGGCCGAGCAGATTTTCCTTGAAATCGGTCTGATGATGGTTCCGTCCATGTACGGCGACAAGGCGACCGCTCGTGTCTACAATGTCGATGACCGTGAGGACTTCATTGACTTCGTTGCACCGTACACCCCCATCGCCCCCATCGTGTCCAACGCTGGTAATCAGGTCACAAACGAAATGCAGGCGACCGGCAGCTCCATCACCTACATTCGCCGCTACCTGTGGCAGCTCGTTTTGGACATTGTGGAGCATGACAGTATCGACAGCGGCGAGTTTGATACGACCCCTGCACCCGCTCCCACCGTCACGAAGAAGCCCCCTGTGACCACTGAACAGCGTCAGGAGATCAAGAAGGAACTGACCGGCGCTCCTGCTGGCGCTGCCACTGAGCAACAGGTCGGTACGCTGAAAGGTCTGCTGAAAAAGCTCATGGATATTGACGCAGAGCAGGAACAGTTCGTGCAGACCATCGCCATGAAGACCGAGGGCTTTTCCAAGATCGAAGCCGACAAGTGTGACGCTCTGATCGAGGGCGTGAACAATATGCTGGCTGGCTACGAAATGAAAACGGCGAAGGAGGGCTAAGGCATGATTGAAATTGATTGCCGTAAGTGCGTCAATGCAGACTTGGAAGCGGATTGCTGTAAGCTCTACGGTAACAACCCTGATACTGCCGTTCGGGAATGTGCCGCTGACGAATTTGTGAATTATAAGGAGGTAAACAAAAATGGAATGGCTTGACGGCAACAAAATTCAGATTATTCCTCCCAAGCGTCCTAAGAAGCTGACTGGTACTCGCTTCGCCACTATCCTCGGTCTGAACCCGTGGTCTACACCGTTTGAGATTTGGTGCGAAGTAACCCGCACCTATCAGAAGCCGTTTGAGGACACGATCTACACCATCGCCGGTAAGACCATTGAGCCTAAACAGGCTGAGTACATGAAGCAGACCTACTTCATGAGCAATCTGGTTACGCCGTCCGACATTTGGGGTAAAGACTATTTCCGCCAGACCTACGGTGACTTCTTCAAGGATAGTCCCGTTCTCGGCGGTATGTGGGACTACTTGCTCTACGGCAAAGATGGTAAGCCCACCACCGTCCTTGAAATGAAGACCTCCAAGCGTGTCGAGGACTGGAAGGACGATATTCCTGAGTATTACGCTTTGCAGGCGGCGTTGTACGCTTACCTTCTCGGCGTGGACGAGGTTATCATGGTCGCTTCCTTCCTTGAACCCAAGGACTACGATGACCCTGAGAAGTTCGTGTGCAGCGGTGAGAACACTATCACCCGTCCCTTCAAGGTGTCCGAGCGGTATCCTGACTTCGAGAAGAAGTATGTGAAGCCTGCCCTGAAATGGTGGAAGGACTTCGTTGAGAGCGGTATTTCTCCCGCCTTTGACGAGCGTAAGGACGCTGAAATTCTGAAAGCTCTCCGCACCAACAACCTGTCCCCGGAAACGGACATGGCGGCGCTGGTCAAGGAAGCCGAAGACCTGAAAGCCAAGCTGGACGCTCATGCCGCTGAGGTGGCTGAGGACGAGAAGCGGTACAAGGTCTTGACTGACATGATTAAGAAAGCTGCAATCGCTCAGTTCCGTGACGGTGACAAGAAGGTGTCTATCGCTGGTTCTTCCTATAATTGGGAAGTCAGCCGTACTTCCACTACGAAGATCGACAAGGACGCTATGAAAGCGGACGGTATTTTGGCGAAGTACACGACCACCGAGGATAGCTACCGTATTTCTCCGAAAGCCTTGAAAGAAGGTGCGTGAAGTGGCACAGAGTATGCAGAGATTGAGCAAAGCTGATTTGTTCAAACTTCTCGACCAGTATGAAGATGACGATTTTGTTGGAGTCATGTTCACAGCAGCTCGTGATATTCACTCCGACCAGTCCACCATCTTCGTATTCTATGACAAAGTAACGGAGGTTTAATTATGAAATTTTCCAAGTTCGTGAAGTCCCTCGCCCCTGATGGCGGCGCTATCTACGAGTACATGGACGAACGCTGGCTGGCTTCCCCGTCCGTGCTCATGCTCATTCCCGATGGTATCCGCAGCGTGACCGGGTACAGTAACGAGAAAATGCCTGACGGCATTGGTCGCCTGATTTCTCAGGTCGGTTGCACCGAGTACGCCACGCTGGTCAAGGCGGTCATGCCTGAGCCGGACGGCGCAATCAAGGATTGTGTCCGTATCTTCGCCACGCAGGACAGCACCATGACCCTTCCCGTCACCAACGATGACTGGTCACTGATTGAGAAGTCTGACTTCTGCGAAATCTTGTACGCTTACGATCTGGACAGCGACAAGAGCGTACCGAAAGCCCTGTTGGTCAAGCAGTACGCCAAGTATCCCGATGACGAAGACCAGTTGGTCGGTATCATCTTCCCCTGTGAGTACACAGAACAGCTCAATTTCTACACCATGAAGGAGGACAAAAACAATGGCTAAAATCGGACTCACCGAGGGCTTCACCCTCATTCCCGAAGGTACTCATGTGTTTCAGATCACCGATGTGAAGTACAAGGAGGACTTCGGCAAGCTGGAAGTCTATATGCAGACGCAGAACGGCAGCAAGCACATCGAACGCTTCTCTCTGCTGAAATCCGATGGCTCTCCCAACGAGGGTGCCTACAACGCTTTCAGCTACTTCGCCAAGACTGCCCTCGGCAATTTCGACCTGACCGAGATCGACCACACTGACCTGATTGGTCATTTCATCGAGTGCGATGTGGAACATGATGTTCAGGAGAACAAGAAGAAGCCCGGACAGAGCATTACCTTCGTCCGTCTGGCTGATAAGCGCCCCTCTGAGGGCTGGGGCGGCTCTGGCAATACGGTTGCTACCCCTGCCGCTAAAACCGCTCCTGCGGCTTCTCAGGTGGCTCAGAAGACCGCTCCGAAGTCCCCGATGGATTTGGCAGCTCTCCTTGGCTGATACCGGGTGCGAGGGAGGGCTAAAATAAAACGCTCTCCCTCGCCAATGGTATGTTGAAAACTATGTTGAAAGTGAGGATAAGCTACAATGGCAGAAGCCTATATTTGTTCGCTCTCTAAGGTTCAGCGTCATGCTGAAATCTGCAAGGAGATCAACAAGCTCTATGAGCAGAAGAACCATGACTACGGCGACAGCTTCCACCAGACCTTCGTGGAAGAAGGAATGGCGATGGCTCGTATCCGTTTGGGCGATAAACTCAGCCGCTTCAAGACTCTCTCCCGTGGCTGTGAGCAGAAGGTCAATGACGAGTCTATCCGAGACACCCTGATTGACCTCGCCAACTACGCCATTATGACTGTGCTGGAAATGGAGGTTGCGGAAGATGTTGCAGATTAAAACCATCTGGAACCGTCTGGAAAATGCCACCCTCTTTGACGATGAAGTAAATGCGGCTCTGTGTGATGGGTGGACTCTGAAAATGAGAACCGTTCTGCGACCTATCGGCCAGTCTGAGTCCACTTACACTTATATGCTATTGTACGCAGAGTTGGAGAAGGAGGTCGCTGACGATGACGCTGAATGATTATCAGAAAGCCGCCGAGCGGACTTCCGGCAACCTGACCTCGTGGGATAAGGTTCGCAACGGCTGCTACGGTCTGAACGGCGAAGCCGGAGAGTGCATTGACATTCTGAAAAAGACCGAGTTTCAGGGTCATGACTTTGACCCGATGAAGATGGTTGACGAGCTGGGCGATGTTCTTTGGTATGTCGCACAGTTGGCGACCGGCTTGGGTGTGACCCTCGAATATGTGGCACAGCACAATGTCGATAAGCTGCTGGCTCGTTATCCTGACGGGTTCGACAGCGAAAAGAGTATCCATAGAAAGGAGTACGAAAATGCCTGATTGTTTCTCTAAGTCCGAAGTGACTGATTTCATGAACCTCATGAAGCTGCCTGACGGAACCTCTGTTGTTTCCGATGGCATGATGAAGTACCTGACGGCTTACGGCTTCTTTACCGCCCCTGCTTCCACCAAGTACCACGGCAATTACGAGGGTGGTCTTTTTGAACACTCTTATGCGGTCACGAAGTTCCTCCTGACGCTTACGAAGGATAATCACTTGAGATGGTACAAGGCTCGTTCTCCCTTCATCGTGGGTATGTTCCATGACCTATGCAAGATCGACCAGTACCGCCACCCGGTAACAGGCCACATTGAAGAATTTAATGGTGGGCGCACACCAATCTATGGCGAACAGGCGTGGGAGTACAACCCCGACACCCTTCTGAAAGGTCACGGAGATAAGTCCGTCATGCTTCTCTCTCAGTTCTACACACTGACTGATGAAGAAATCATGTGTATCCGCTACCACATGGGTGCTTTCACCGACAAGTCTGAGTGGAATGACTACACCAGAGCAGTCCGCCAGTACCCGAATGTGCTGTGGACGCACCAAGCCGATATGCTGGCAAGCCATGTTGCGGGGGTGTAAAGCATGAAAATCATCGAACCTTCTGTGGAGCTTATCAACGCTCCCGATTATAAGACAGTTCTGACCACCATCGAAGCCGCAGGGCGCACCTGTTATAAGTCCGAGGACAAAATCACGGACGGAAGCGCAGAGAAGTTCGTCCGGGGCATTATCAAGCGGGGTCATGAAGCAGTCATTGAGCATGGCTCTCTCTCAGTTCGCTTCACCTGTGACCGGGGCGTGAGTCACGAGATCGTCCGTCACCGTCTGGCGGCGTTCTGTCAGGAGTCCACTCGGTACTGTAATTACGGTAAGGAGGGCTTCGGCGGCGAGATTACCGTCATTCGCCCCTCTACCTTCGCCAAGACCGACTCGACCTACCACATCTGGAAGCGGTCGTGTGAACACGCCGAGGTCGCCTACTTCGACCTGTTGAACGAAGGTTGCACCCCGCAGGAAGCCCGATCTGTCCTCCCGAACAGCTTGAAGACCGAAGTGGTCATGACCGCTGATCTGAGAGAATGGCGACATTTCCTGAAACTGCGTTGTGCTGCGGCGGCTCACCCCGATATGCGAGTCGTTGCCAATATGCTTCTGACCCTGCTGAAACAGACCTATCCCGTTTTCTTCGAGGACATTGAGGTATGAGAGTCAAGAAAGCTGGCGGCAAGGTGTTCGGTGCGGTCTTAACTGCCGCCGAGAGAAAAGCGATGGACATGGAAATCAATCGTCAGATCGTGGAAGCCGACAGGCGCTACGCCGATGACATTGACGCTATGGTGCTTTACACCCTCCATGTTCACCTTGGTTTCGGCAAGAAGCGCCTGCGGAAGTTCTATGACGCTTTCTCTGCCGAGCATGACCGCCTTATCCAGTATTATCAAATGCCGGACGATTACACATGGCTCTGCAAGGAGATGTTGAAGCGTATCGGCGTTGATGTAGAAGCATGGAACCGTGAAAGGAGAGAACCCAATGAAATTGAAAAGCATTGACGGCAAAGTGCCGTATGTCATGGCTGCTGGGAAGGACTTCGTGAAAGATGAAATGTCGTTGGCGGCGGCAGAGCAGATTTGCTCCCGTGGAACGCAGACCGTCAGTAAGCTCTTTCCTGATTTCCCCATCTGTGTAGATGACAAATTCTATTTTGCTGGAACCTCGACAAAGCCCAAGTCCAGCAAGTCTAAGACCCCTTGCGAGGGCTGAGATTTTCGATCTTCCTGTGGTTCGTCACCATTGTCGTAGTCCTCTGTCTGAAATTACCCACGGTTGAGGTTGAAGAACCTTCTTCCGTTGTCGAGGTGGTAGAGGTAGTCACCCCGGAGCCAGAACCGGAGGTGACACCTCAGCCGTGGACAGACGAGGAAGTGATTGTACTGGCGAAAATGCTATGGGGAGAAGCCAGAGGGGTCAGCTCTGACGCTGAGAAAGCTGCTTGTGTGTGGTGTGCGCTCAACCGTGTCGATCATGGCTACGGCGACATTATAACAGTCGTGACTACATCTAAACAATTCGTAGGGTACAATGAGAAAAATCCGGTCGATGACGGTTTGATTACTCTTTGTATAGATGTACTGACCCGCTGGTATGCAGAGAGAGAAGGTCAGGTTGAGGTCGGTCGTGTCCTCCCTGCGGATTACCTATGGTTCTCTGGCGATGGCGAGAGAAACCACTTCCGCAACGCCTACCGTGGCGGCGATAGATGGGACTGGTCTTTACCGAGTCCGTATGAAAGCTGAGGTAAGCCTATGAGCTATTTGAATATACCCGCTGAACTCCGAGGGGAAAAGGCATGGGTCAATGTATGGGACGGGTCAAAGGTTCCCATGCAGGCCACCGTAAGAAAGGCGGCTTCTTCATCTAACCCGGATACATGGTCAAATTACATTGACGCTGAACACAATGTCCAGCACGGCTACTATGACGGTCTTGGCTATGTGTTTCACGATACAGGGGTTGTAGGTATCGACATTGACGATGGCTTTACTGATGGGCTTCTAAACCCTCTGGCGGCTGACATTATTGGTCGTTGCCACTCCTACACGGAAAAGTCCAGAAGCGGGAGAGGGGTTCACATTCTCGTTCGTGGCGAGCTGCCCTTCAAGGGTAAGAACAACCGTGCCGCCGTGGAGATTTACAAGAGCAATCGGTACTTCATCATGACCGGCGAGGTTTTGATCTTCTCCGAGATCGTTGAAAACCAGTCAGCGATTGACTATGTGATCGAGAAGTATTTTCCCGACACGCCGAAGGAAAGTAGCTCAGGTACGGTCGCCCCTCAGCGTATCTATTCCCCCATCTACCGCCGCCCCGAAAATGGCAAGCTGCATTTGAAGCCTGAATACCCGCCTATCACACCGGGAAGCCGGAACCTCAGCCTGACTTCTCTGGCGGGTCAGCTTCACAACCAAGGATATACCAAAGCAGAGATTTACAAAGAACTGCTGTATGCCAATCAACAGGCTTGCAAGCCGCCGCTCCCTCAATCCGAGGTCGAGTTGATTGTCAACAGCGTGACCAGATACAGGAGGTAACTATGAAACCTTATCAGCGTGGCGATGTTGTCATCATTGATGTTCCCATGCTTGCCAACAGTCATATTCAGGCCGGTAAGCGTCCGTGGGTGGTTGTGCAAAACAATGTCGGCAATCAGTTTTCTTCCACCAGCATTGTCGTTCCCCTGACCACTAAAATCAAGCGGCTGGAATTGCCGACCCATGTGGCTGTCACTTGGGGTTCTTTACAGCCGAGCATGGTTGAGTGTGAACAGGTGCGTGTTGTAGATGTGTCCGATGACTGGGAGTACATCTGCACTCTGCCGCCTGAGATCATGCGCCATGTGGACACCGCTTTGAAGAACGCTTTCTTCTATGGGGGGGGAGGTGTAGACGATGACAAAACTTGAATATGACAGTTTGCAGATGGCGTTATCTGCCCTGCTTAATAAAGAGCGGCTATATCGCAAGCGTATAAGCGGTAGTGAACAAGACGGTTATAAGATGGGTGTCAGAGCTTGTAAAAGCGCACTTTCCAACTTTAATCCAAACGGAAAAGGCAAAGGAGGTGAAATCCATGAGTGATGAAGTTATGACAGCCCCCGAAGAACAGGCTCTTTTCCAGCTCTCCAACGGTCGCTACATCATGGACGAAGCTCAGTCCAGAGTGATGTTTCAGATTAAGGAAGCACAGCCTGAGCATAGCCACCCGATCAGCGGCACGGGGTATTCGTGGGACGAGTCCGGCATGGCGGAGCTGTTCTCCGAGTGCTACAAGAACGATACCCGCTACTGCCCCGAAGCGAAAAGCTGGTTCACCTACTCCGAGGGCGCATGGCGCAAGGACACGGGTTCTCTGCTGGTAGCGGAAAAGATCAAAGAGTTCTGCCGCCTGATGGCTCTCTACTGCGGTGAGATTGCCAACGAAGAACGGCGTTCCGAGTACATGAAGTTCATCGTGAAGATGGGCGACCGGCGCTTCCGTGACCGGCTGATGAAGGACGCTGCCAGTGTGCTTCCCATCGCTTCGGCGGAGTTTGACGCAAACCCCTACCTTATCAACTGCAAAAACGGCACTTTTGATCTTGAAAAGATGGAGTTCCGGGAACACGACTGGCATGACTTCCTGACCATGCAGACCAACTTCAACTACACCTTGCAGGACGCACGGTGTCGCCGCTGGGAAAAGTTCGTTGCAGAAGTTACTTGTAATGACGAAGACAAGGCTGACTATCTGCAAAAGGCGCTGGGCTACTCCATGCTGGGTATGGCGAATGAGGAATGTATGTTCATTCTTCACGGTAAGACCACCCGCAACGGCAAGTCCACCATGCTCTCGGCAATCCACCACCTTCTCGGTGATTATGCGTCTGTGTCTCCCGTGTCGATTATCTGCAAGGCAGAGCGGTCGAAGAACGCCGAAGCAGCGAACCCCATGCTGGCTTCCCTGAAAGGCAAGCGGTTCGTCACGATGGCAGAAAGCAACCAGTATGGCAAGCTGGACGAGGAAACGATCAAGCAGCTCACAGGCGGCGAGGAAATCAAGGCTCGGAACCTCTATGAGACTGCTACAACCTTCCTGCCGCAGTTCACCCTTTGGCTCT
>ERZ1034952.306-NODE-306-length-46023-cov-9.723242_pt1 | contig 46023 bp, 56 predicted proteins | sample MGYA00520625_ERZ1034952 | MGnify/ENA primary metagenome ERZ1034952 (study PRJEB33766, sample SAMN09781773) | gut metagenome | biome: gut microbiome | host: Homo sapiens | place: Madagascar | study: EMG produced TPA metagenomics assembly of the PRJNA485056 data set... | reverse complement strand
ACGATACATTTATAGTTATAATTTATTTTGTTGTGTGAACAACACATATGCGGATATGGCGGAATGGCAGACGCACAAGACTCAAAATCTTGCGGAGGTGACTTCGTGTGGGTTCAAGTCCCACTATCCGCATTCAAAAAACCCAGTAAAATCAAGGGGTTTAACGATTAGAGACATTTACTTTTCTTACTATTTTTGTTACTATGTTTTCGTAAGAAGTAGCTGTTTCTTTTTTTATACAAAAAGCACTAACAGAAGATTCTATTTTCTTCCGCTAGTGCTTAACTTTCATCAATCCCGTTTTTTTCTATAAATTGCAATTCCGGCCGCAACCGCTGTTCCCAGAGATCCAAGCGTCAACATCCATAAAAATGTATGATTTTCCACTCCTGTCTTCGGTGATTTACGGATGGATGAAGATGGTTTCGGATTGTCTGTGTTGATTTTCGGCGATACTGCAGATTTTTCATTATTCTTATATATAATTGTCTGATCCGCATTATCTATATTCGCTTCATCTGCAATCAGATGATCTTCCTCATCATACAGATTCTCAAATACCACAACCGCTTTCCCGCCCAATTCACGTGCATCAAGTTCGAATGTCATTTCAACTGTTCCTGCTGATTTTTCCGGCGTAAATGTTGTTCTGCCTGTGATTTTTCTGTTGTTTTTATCTGTCATTTCTTTCCCGTCTGCTTTATCCATCAAAACGCCTTTTAATATGTAAGTTTCGCCAGGCAGCAGATTTTCATAAGACACCTGATCTATGATTGTCTGCTTTTCTCTTGCATCTCCTTCCTGCGTCTTTGACTTTTTATCCATAGCTTTTGTACCAATCTTCGGGAAATAAATACTTTGTTCTTTTGCCTCCGGATTTTTATGTTCTGCGATGCTTTTTCCGTCTATTTTAATCTCTTCATATATGACTGCCGTTTTTCCCGACAGATCAGTTCCATTGATTTCAAATGCAATTTCAATACTGCCATCTGCCTTTTCCGGAATAAATTCCTGCTGTTTTTCTTCACTCAACCGCTGTTCTGTCTCCTTCTCGACTACCGTTCCATGTAATGTGTAGGTTTCACCAGGCAGTAGATTCCTGTATTCTATCGTATCTGTAAGTTCTACATATTCACCGGCATATGCATGATGTGTCCCTGTATTTTTGTCAGAAGCCGTTGTTCCTGCTGCCGGCACATGGATTGTCTGATCTTCATCTTCCAGATCTGTATGTACTGCATATAATTTATCACCATAATATAATTTTTCAAATGCGACCAATGTCTTTCCTGCAAGATTACTTCCATCAAACACAAATTCTACTTCCGCTGTTCCGTCTTTTCCTTCTGCAACAAATTCTACACTTTCTGTTATCTTTCTGCCAGACGCACTTCTTGCTGCTTTTCCTGTTTCCTTATCCATTAACGTTCCGGTAATCTTGTATTTTTTCCCTTTTTTCAGATTATGATATTCTACCGTATCTATAATCCGCATATCTTTCTCAGCTTTTACCATCTTCATATCTGTTACTTCGTCTTTTACAGAAGTTTTTAATTTTGGAAAATGAATCATCTGATCTGCATCTTCCAGATCCTTATGCACTGCGATCACTGTATTATCCAACATGCATTCTTCAAATATTGTAATACTTTTTCCGGCCAGAGACTTTGCATCAAAGTCAAATTTTACTTCCACGCTGCCTTCTGCTGTCTTTGGCTTAAATCTCTTAGAAGCAGTAATATTTCCGTTTTCGCCATCCAGAATCATTTCCCCTGTTTCCCTGTCCATCAATGTACCCTTCATGACATATTCCTGCCCTTTTTTCAAACCTGTATAAGTGACGGTATCTATGATCGTTACTTTTTCGTCTGCATTTGAATAATGTGTTCCGGTTGCTTCATCTTTTGCTGATGTTGCAATTGTAAGATCTGGATTAAGTATTGTCCCAAGATCAACAACATACCGGTCCCTGGAAATACGGAATGTTCCTTTATACAGAACTTTATCTACATTTTCTTCACAGCGAAGTTCTTCCAGCTGATAGGTATCATAAGGAAATGCACCATATGCATCATTTACCTCTACACTTTCTCCGTTACTGTTCGTTCCAAACCACACACCACTTTCAGATTGTCCGCTATTGGTATCTTTGCTGTGTTTCGTATAATCAGATGCCGATGAAAAATATCCATTTTCGTCTGTCATGATCCGGTGACATTCACCCGTCGTTACCGATGTGATCTGAAACGGAATTCCTGCCATTGCCATCTGTGTTTCTTCATCTTTTTTCTGAAATTCAATATCCCCTCTACATATACGGTCTGCTATTTTATAGTTGTTTCCACCCTGTATATTGGTCTGATTTCCATTCTGAACGATCTGTGTCAGGTAATAATTTTCTGCAAGTTTTCCGTTATCTCCTTCTATATAAGCCTTTTCCAGCATATATCCTTTTGGCGCTTTGGTTTCTTCAATGCTGACTGTTCCAAGCGGAAGCACCGGCTTATCTCCATTTTCTGCATAATAAAAATCATCACCGGATATCTGATACTCTTTTCCCATTTTACTTCTGCAGACGTCATTCTCCTTTTTGGTACGTAACACCCATACTTTCGAAGGTTTTTCAGGCAAAGATTCCTGCGTATATCTGCCTGCATAAAAGCGTACTGTAAACTCTGCACCTTCCAGGCTTCCACCGCCAAGTGCTTTTCCCTCTTTGCTCTCCTGATCGATTTTATCCAGGAGCAATTCTATATCTGAATACACCGGTACATCCTTCACATTTACTTCTGCTGTCTGTCCGGATGTAACTGTTACCGGATATATCCTCTCATCCAGTTTATATCCTTTTGGTGCTTTCTTTTCTTTTACATAATACATACCTTCTTCTAATTCCAGCGTATTAGACTCTCCGTTTTTATCCGTTGTAAATACAGCGTTTTCTCTCGTTGCGCCACGATCTGAATAGACTCCGTAGGCTGCACCTTCCAAAGAATATTCTGCATTACCATCTGTAAGCGTTGTCAGTGTCTTTCCTTTTTTTAACTTTGCATAACCGTTGTAACTGCGGTGTATGACGGCAGTTCCGCTGACTCTCTGATACCCGATCAGCCTGCCGCTGCTGTCTTTTGTCACGCCATCCGTTGCCCCATTCACACTCGTACAGTATAAGTTTCCTGTAACTTCTCCCGTTGCTTTATTCACTGCAGTGATGGTGTATTTATAGGTGCATTCCTGCCCTGTATATGGCGCAGCAGCCGTATGATCCGCACACCCTCCGTTTGCAGTAACGCCGGCAAGGATTCCGGTAAATCCGCCCATGGTTACCCCGTGTACCGTATGACCGTTTCCACCATTCACAGCCGTGACCACACAATTTCCGGTAAATACATCCCCTACTTCCGGCTTTTGTTGATTTCCCCGCGCCTGTACCATTCTTCTTGAATATACACTGCTTCTTCCTGCTTCTTCCCCGAATGTTATGACTACTTTCTTGTTCATACCCATAGCTGTAATATCACGCCAGTAACTCTTCCCCTCTGTCACCGAAGTGTCTTCCAGCTCGTATCTGCCTTCTTCATCAAGTATCTTCATGCTGATCCTGGTGTCTTCTTCTGCATCCGATTGTACACGTATACACATTCCATCAGGCACTGTTATTTCACTGCCTGATTGGACCGTTCTTATACAATCCTCTACATCTGTTACTGTTACGGAACCTTCTCCTACAACTTCAAAACTCAACTTCCTTGCCGGATTTTCCGCATTCACACTGGTCTGTGACACGCCAAACGCAGAGACCTGACATAGCAATATCCCTGCCAGTAACGAAGCTATCGTTTTCTTACTTTTTTGAATCTTCGTCATACAATTCCTCTCTTTCTTGTTATTTATATTAATCCGACCGTTGTAAATACCTCCTTTCCATGTCAAACACAACGTAAAATCTGTCAGATTATTCCATATTCACTTGGATAGATTATAAATGGGTTGTCTGGCAACGTCATATGAGAAGCATGACCTGCCTTTTGATCATTTATCTGAAATTAAATAAGACCGAACAACAGAATGTTATTCAATTATTTTTGTATATAATACAACACAGATTCCAGGGATGTCAATCCCCAAAACCTGTGTTTTACATAGTTTTTAATTCATATTTTGTTTACCGGAACCTAAAGCTGATTCTGCGGGAACAATGCATCATCTACTGCCGTGAGATCATCATTCGGAATATAATATGCTCCGTCTTTATTCACCTTTACGTGAACTTCTTTTTCCATCTTATCGCCATACGTCGGGTCAGCGAGTTTTGCACTCATAATTTCATACATCTTCCGCATAATCGCCTCATTAAGCTCTTCATCTGATGGAATTGTTTCTACATTCGAATATGTGTCTGTCACCCATTGATCAAGCTCATCTGATACAGTAGAAAATGCCGTAAACGGACACACTTCAACAGTTACAGTAAATTCATCATCTTCTGTTTCTTTTGCTTCTTTCACTTTATAATTTGCACTCTTTAACATTTTTTCAAACATCGAACGATAGTCCGCTTTTAATTCATCTGATACACCGGTGTCATCAAAGCCGGCTTCTTTCATAATTGTATCAAGATTTGTCTCGTATTCTTTTTTGGCTTCTTTTTCTGTCGTCTCTGTTATCTCGGCATACTTCTTAACTTCTGCTTTGTATCCACAATCCAAGGCAGACTGTACATAATCCATTGCATCGTCCGTTGTCATACCTCCACATCCACATAACAGTAACATCACTCCGGCCAGCACCAGCGCCAGTACACCATGTTTTTTCATTTTATTGCCTCCTCATAAAAAATGATAGTGCCCGTTTCTTAATTGAAAGGACACTATCATTATATCTAAACCTGATTTTTTCCACAACTATTTTTCAATCAGTTTTTTTCCGATATCAAAGCAGTCGAATGTTGCGAAATAATCAGCCGGTGTTTCTGCTCTTCTGATCAGTTGTGTAGTCCCGTCTTCTTTCAGAAGCACTTCGGCAGATTTTAATTTTCCATTGTAATTATATCCCATAGAGAAGCCATGTGCTCCCGTATCATGAATTACCAGCACATCACCCATATCAATCTTCGGAAGCATACGGTCGATTGCAAATTTATCATTGTTTTCACACAACGATCCTGTTATATCATATTTGTGATCGCAAGGTGCATTTTCTTTACCCATTACAGTAATGTGATGATAAGCTCCGTACATAGCAGGACGCATCAGGTTAACTGCACATGCATCTACACCAATATATTCTTTGTGTGTATGCTTTTCATGAATTGCCGTTGTAACCAGGCATCCGTAAGGTCCCATCATAAAACGTCCCATCTCTGTATAGATTGCCACATCGCCCATACCGGCAGGTACCAGTACTTCTTCATATACGCGGCGCACACCATCACCAATCGCACGGATATCATTTGGCTCCTGATCTGGTTTATAAGGGATACCTACACCACCGGACAGGTTAATGAATTTGATATGTACACCTGTTTCTTTCTGAAGCTTTACTGCAACTTCAAACAGAACTTTCGCAAGCATCGGATAATACTCATTGGTTACTGTGTTACTTGCAAGGAATGCATGAATACCGAATTCTTTGGCACCTTTTTCCTTTAAAATCTTAAATGCATCAAATAACTGTTCTGTAGTCATTCCATATTTCGCATCTCCCGGATTATCCATGATGTCATTACTGATCTTGAACATTCCACCCGGATTGTAGCGGCAGCTGATCGTCTCCGGAATATGTCCGATTGCTTCTTCAAGAAAATCAATGTGTGTGATATCATCCAGATTGATGATTGCATTCAGCTTGTCTGCCAGTACAAATTCTTCTGCCGGAGTATCATTCGAAGAAAACATGATGTCCTCTCCTGTTGCCCCGATCGCATCGGAAAGCATCAGCTCTGTATAGGAAGAACAGTCACATCCACACCCATACTCTCTTAAAATATTGATCAGAAACGGATTTGGCGTTGCCTTTACCGCAAAATACTCTCTGTATCCTTTATTCCACGAAAATGCTTCTTTTAAAGCTTTCATATTCTCACGGATTCCTTTTTCGTCATATAAATGAAACGGTGTCGGATAAGTTTTAATAATCTCGTCTAACTGTGCTTTTGTTACAAATGGTTCTTTTTTCATCAATCCTTGTTCTCCTCTCGTATAGATAATAACTTTATCTCATTCGCAAGTGCTGTTTTGTACAATTCTACAAAGTTTTTCTGTCCGGAATAGAGACATGTATTCATACTCCCCTCTCCGTATTCACCTGTCAGTACATATTTCGAATCGGCAATGATTCCTATCTGCATTCCTCTGTTTTCTCCAAAATATACTTTTGCATTGTGAAAGGTCGCCGGTTGATCGGTGATGATCACCACTTTTTTTCTTTCTTCCATCAATGTATCAAGCTCCCGGATCAGAAGCAGCAGATAATTTCTTGTACAACTGATATAGACTCTTTGATCAACCTGAGATAACAGATTCTTTATCTTATTCAGTATATTCTCTGCGCCTTCAATTGTAATGTATCCTTCTACATACGCTTTCTCCGTCGGCATATGTTCCTGCAGCCATTTTCCGGATTCCTCCAGCTTACGGATACGATTCTTACAGAATTCGTTAAGCGGGACAGGCACATATTTTCTGGTACTGGCCTCTTCTACAAGGTAAGCCGCACCTTTCTCTGTCATACTAGCCAGAGAATTATATGCATTGGATCTGGATATTCCGGTCTGTTTAGCAACTTCGTATCCAGTTACCTTTCCCTCTGTCAGCAGGCACTGATAAATGCTTGCTTCTTGTCTTGTGAGTCCGAATTCCATCAGGCGCTCTGTAAATGATGTCTGTTCCATCTTCGTCATCCACCTTTTGGTTCTTTAGTAGTTCTCTACAGGAACACTATAAGTGAATTTTCACTGTATGTCAAGGAGAAACTTTCTCAAAAACATGCAAAAAACCAGAAAGCCCAGGCTGATTCAGCCTCGTTGCTTTCTGGTTCTTTATAAGCAGTCCTGCTTATTTACTATTTTTATTTTCTGTCATCTACCATCGCAATTCTCATCATGTTACTTACTGTTCTGTTCTCAGATACATTTGTAGATGGAATTCCAAGCGTTAATACAACCATGTCTCCTGCTTCTGCAAGCTTCTTTGCACAGATCAGATCGATTGCCGTATCACAGATATCTTCTGTTGTATATACAGCAACTGATTTCAGCGGCATAACTCCCCAGTTGATCTGCATTCTTCTCAGTGTTGCCTCATCCGGGCTGATACCGATAATACCTGTCTTAGGTTTGAACTTAGATACAACTCTTGCCGTAGCACCTGATACAGTTGGTGTTACGATACATTTAGCACGAAGATTATTAGCCGTTGTTACTGTTGCATTTGCAAGTGCGCTGGATGCACTCTTAAGTCTGTGTTCTCCTGCTTTTCTAAGGATCATATCATAATCCAGATGCTCCTCTGTATTTTCAACAATATGAACCATCATCTGTAAAGCTTCTAACGGATATTTACCCTGAGCTGTCTCTCCGGAAAGCATGACTGCATCTGTTCCGTCATATACCGCATTGGCAACATCTGTAACCTCCGCTCTTGTAGGACGTGGATTACGCATCATAGAATCAAGCATCTGTGTAGCTGTGATAACCGGTTTAAAGTTATCGTTACATTTCTGGATAATTGTCTTCTGAAGGTATGGAACTTCCTCTGCCGGAATTTCAACACCAAGATCTCCTCTGGCTACCATGATTCCGTCTGCGCAACGGATAATCTCATCAATATTCTTGATTGCTTCAAAGTTCTCGATTTTTGCAATTACAGGAATATACGGAGCCTTACATTCTCTTAAGAATGATTTGATCTCCAGAATACATTCTGCATTTCTGACAAATGAAGCTGCAATAAAATCTACACCCTGCTCCACACCGAATTTCAGGTCATCACGGTCTTTATCTGTGATAGCTGGAAGACGGATCGCAACGTTTGGTACATTAACACCTTTCTTTTCTCCGAGCTCGCCGCCATTGACAATTTCACAATTGATGTTATTTCCCTTTTTATCTTTTACTTTCAGTTCAATCAGACCATCATCGATCAGGATCGTACTTCCGGCTTTGACATCTTCTACCAGACCTTTGTATGTAATAGAAACAATCTTGTTATCTCCGACAATCTCGTCTGTTGTCAGGGTAAATGTCTCTCCTGCTTCAAGCTGTACTTTCTTTCCATCTTTTAATACACCTGTACGGATCTCAGGTCCTTTTGTATCCAGAAGAATTGCGATCGGTTTGTTTTCTTCTTCACGAATCTTCTTTAACATATCCATACGGCCCTTCTGTTCTTCATGATCACCGTGTGAAAAGTTAAATCTTGCAATGTCCATTCCATTCTGAACTAACTTTCTCATCATGGTTTCATCATTTGTATTTGGTCCCATTGTACAGATAATTTTTGTTTTTTTCATATTTCTCCTATTCCTCTCTTAATTATTTAACATGTGTATGTGTGAACAAATGATCCTGGCAATATTCATAATTGCCATTACATTTTGAACAATACCGGAATTCCAGATTCGGATCATCCAGTTCTGTTCTTCCGCAGACTGCACATCTGTGTTTTGCCCCATTTGCATAGCTGTTTACCGGTCTTTCCGCATGTCTCATCTTGCGTTTGAAATCATTCTTTCTTTTCATCTGACCTGGTGTGTAAGGCTTCATATTACGTGAACTCAGGAAAAAAATGATAAAGTTCAGTATTGAGATAAATGCTGCAAGCGCATTCGCCTTATAATATATACCGAAAACACCTCCGCCGTAGGCCGGAAGAAAAGCCTGCACAATCGCATAGATAAAATACAAGCCATCAAGTATAGCCAGCCATTTAATCTTAATCGGAATAACGAAAAATAATAACAGCTGGATATCTGGATACAGTGCTGCAAATGCAAAGAATAACGATAAATTCAGATACCATGTATCCATTGGTAACACAGTGCCTGTCAGTAAATATGCCAGTATGGCTCCCAGTACAATAAAGAGCATTCCCGAAAAGAAATACAGATTAAAACGAAACGCCCCCCACGCTGCCTCTAACTGCTTCCCTATCATATAATAGAGATACAATGCAAATGCAATAAAGATCAGACTGTCAGACGGAGGCTGGATAATAAATGTAACAATTCTCCATATCTGCCCCTGGAGAATCTTGCTGGCATCCAGACTTAAGAACTGGCTATAGAACGTCGGGTTAATCAACTCCAGCGCAAATCCGGCTGCATATAATATTATAATATATGTGATCAAATTTGGAATAGCATATCTGCTAAATTTCCGTTCAAGTTTATCTAACCAATTGTTCATATAACTGCTCCTTTACGTTTATTCTCACACTGTAGATATTCTACCTTCCCAACTGATATTTGTCAATTGTGCCAAGTAAAGTTCATCTCTTTTTAACATATCTTCAACATTTGTTAATTGTCTTTTGAGAACTTTTGTCGTATAATGTTACAGGTTGCAATTAAGCAAAATGCATTTAATAAGAAGAAAGACATATAGATTAACATGATAAGGAGTTACATAATATGAATCAAAAAGAATTATACGCACTTGGTATCGACATCGGTTCTACAACCGTAAAGATTGCCATATTAGATGAGAATAATGAAGTGGTATTTTCTGATTATGAGAGGCATTTCGCGAACATCCAGGAAACTCTTTCCGATCTGTTAGGAAGAGCGGTACATAAATTAGGTCCTGTCCATGCATCACCGGTCATTACCGGTTCCGGCGGACTGACTCTTGCGAAACATCTTGGTGTACCGTTTGTACAGGAAGTGATCGCTGTATCTACTGCTCTCCAGGACTATGCACCTCAGACAGACGTTGCTATCGAACTCGGCGGGGAAGATGCCAAGATTATCTACTTTGAAGGTGGTAATGTAGAGCAGCGTATGAACGGCGTCTGTGCCGGTGGTACAGGATCCTTCATCGATCAGATGGCATCTCTTTTACAGACTGACGCCTCCGGACTGAACGAATATGCAAAAAATTATAAAGCTCTCTATACCATTGCTGCACGATGTGGTGTATTTGCCAAGACGGATATCCAGCCTCTGATCAATGATGGTGCTGCCAAAGAAGACCTTGCTGCTTCTATATTCCAAGCAGTTGTCAACCAGACTATCAGCGGACTGGCCTGTGGTAAACCAATCCGCGGACATGTTGCATTCTTAGGAGGACCTCTTCATTTCCTCTCTGAACTGCGCGAAGCTTTCATCCGCACACTGAAGCTGGACGATGAACACATCATCGCCCCGACACATTCCCATCTGTTTGCAGCAGCCGGTTCTGCTCTGAATTCAAAGAAAGATCTGGACGTGCCTCTCATTGATATGCAGCACCGTCTGGAAGGAAAGATCAAAATGGAATTCGAAGTGGATCGTATGGAGCCGCTGTTTGCAACGGAAGCAGATTTTAAAGAATTCGAAAACCGTCATGCAAAACATCAGGTACCTGTGAAGGATCTTGCCACTTATCAGGGAAAAGCATTCCTTGGTATTGATGCAGGTTCCACCACAACCAAAGCTGCCCTGGTAGGCGAAGACGGTACTTTATTATATTCTTTCTATCATAATAATGAAGGAGATCCTCTTGGTACAACGATCTCTGCCATCAAAGACATTTACAGTAAACTGCCGGAAGGCGTGGAGATTGTTCACTCCTGCTCTACCGGCTATGGTGAGGCACTGATCAAAGCTGCCCTCCTGTTAGACGAAGGAGAGGTAGAGACAGTTTCTCATTACTATGCCGCATCCTTCTTTGAACCGGATGTAGACTGTATCCTGGATATCGGAGGCCAGGATATGAAATGTATCAAGATCAAGAATCAGACGGTTGACAGCGTACAATTGAATGAAGCATGTTCATCCGGATGCGGTTCTTTTATTGAAACATTTGCAAAATCTCTAAATTATACGGTAGAAGATTTTGCTCATGAAGCATTATTTGCCAAAAACCCGATTGACCTTGGTACCCGCTGTACTGTTTTCATGAATTCAAAAGTAAAACAGGCTCAGAAAGAGGGTGCGGAGGTTGCAGATATTTCAGCCGGTCTTGCTTACTCCGTAATCAAGAACGCATTATTTAAAGTTATCAAGGTGTCCGATGCATCTGAACTCGGTAAACACATCGTTGTTCAGGGAGGAACATTCTACAACAACGCTGTACTGCGGAGCTTTGAAAAGATCGCCAACTGCGAAGCCATTCGTCCGGATATTGCCGGTATCATGGGCGCATTCGGTGCTGCACTGATCGCACGTGAGCGTTACGTTGACTGCGAAGGTACAACCATGCTTTCCATCGAAGATATTGAAGCCATGGAATATTCTACTACTATGACAAAATGCAAGGGATGTACGAATAACTGCCGCCTGACGATCAATCATTTCAGCGGCGGACGTAAGTTCATCACAGGTAACCGTTGTGAACGTGGTCTCGGGAAACAGAAAACAACTAACAAGCTTCCGAACTTATTTGAATATAAATTAAAACGCTATTTTGATTATGAACCATTGGCAGAGGAAAATGCTCCTCGCGGAATCATTGGTATTCCTCGTGTACTGAACATGTACGAGAATTATCCGTTCTGGTTCACATTCTTTAATGAACTGGGATTTCGGGTTGTTCTTTCTCCTGTGTCAAACCGCAAGGTATACGAACTGGGAATTGATTCCATCCCAAGTGAATCCGAATGTTATCCGGCAAAGCTGGCACACGGACATGTACAATGGCTGATCAACAACGGTATCCACACCATCTTTTATCCTAGCATTCCATATGAGAGGAATGAATTTGCGGAAGCCAATAACCATTACAACTGTCCGATCGTAACTTCCTACCCGGAAAATATCAAGAATAACATTGATGCAATTGTTCACGGAGAAGTAGATTTTCTTCATCCATTTATTTCTTTTGCCAGCGAAGACACCATCTCTTACCGGCTGGTTGATGAATTATCTGGAAAGTTCCATATCCCAGCTGACGAGATCAAAAAAGCAACGCATACTGCCTGGGAAGAACTCGCCGCCTGCAGAAAAGATATGCAGAAAAAAGGCGAAGAGACGATCAGGTTCTTAAACGAAACCGGAAACCGTGGTATTGTTCTTGCAGGACGTCCATATCATATTGATCCGGAAGTAAACCATGGTATTCCAGAACTGATCAATTCTTATAATATTGCAGTTCTGACGGAAGATTCCATCTCCCACTTAAATCCTGCCGAGCATCCGCTCAATGTTATGGACCAGTGGATGTATCATTCCCGTCTGTATGCCGCAGCAAACTACGTAAAGACGGTAGACAACCTGGATCTGATCCAATTAAATTCTTTCGGATGTGGTTTGGATGCCGTTACAACCGATCAGGTGGCATCAATACTGAATGACTCTGACAAGATCTACACCTCTTTAAAAATCGATGAGGTTAATAACTTAGGCGCCGCAAGAATCCGTGTCAGATCACTGCTTGCCGCAATCCGTGTCAGAGAGAAACGTGGGGAAAAACGTACCATTCATTCTTCTGCAATAAAAAAGGTCGTATTCACCAAAGAAATGCGTAAGAATTATACAATTCTCTGCCCACAGATGTCTCCCATCCATTTCGAGCTTCTGGAGCCTGCATTCAACGCATCCGGATATAACCTTCAGGTATTGCCTAATGACAACAAACAGGCTGTAGACGTAGGCCTGAAATATGTAAACAATGATGCCTGCTATCCATCTCTGATGGTAGTCGGTCAGATCATGGAAGCAATTCTTTCCGGTAAATATGATACAGATAAAATCGCTGTGATCATCAGTCAGACCGGCGGTGGATGCCGTGCTTCCAACTACATCGGATTCATCCGCCGTGCTCTTAAGAAGGCCGGATACGGAAATATTCCGGTTATCTCCATCAACTTAAGCGGTCTGGAAGACAATCCGGGATTCAAGCTGACTCCGAAGCTGATCTTACGAGGCATCTATGGTGCTATATTCGGTGACATTTTTATGAAATGTGTATACCGTCTGCGTCCATATGAAGCAGTTACCGGATCTGTCAATGCAATGCACAGAAAATGGGTGAAAGTATGCCAGGACTTCTTGTCTAACGGCTACCCGAGCAGGCGTAAATTCAAACGTCTCTGCCGCGAGATCATTGGAGATTTTGACAACAACATTGAATTACTGGACATTAAGAAACCTCGTGTCGGCGTTGTCGGCGAAATTCTCGTCAAATTCCTTCCGGCTGCCAATAACTACCTGGTAGACCTCCTGGAAAGTGAAGGAGCCGAAGCTGTTGTCCCGGATCTCCTGGACTTCCTGCTCTACTGCTTCTACAACCAGAACTTCAAGGTTGAAAAGCTTGGATTCGAAAAGAAAAAAGCCACAACAGCTAATCTTGGTATCAAAGCTCTGGAATGGTTCCGTGCTCCGGCAACTGAAGCATTTGCAGCAAGCAAGCACTTCACACCGCCAGCTAAGATTCAGGATCTTGGAAAGATGGCTTCGGACATCGTATCTCTTGGTAACCAGACTGGTGAAGGATGGTTCCTTACAGGAGAAATGTTAGAGCTGATCCACAGTGGTGCGCCAAATATCGTATGTACACAGCCATTCGCCTGCCTGCCGAACCATGTCGTAGGTAAGGGAGTTATCAAAGAACTTCGCAGACGCTATCCGGAGTCTAATATCGTAGCAATTGATTTCGACCCAGGTGCAAGCGAAGTCAACCAGTTGAACCGGTTGAAACTGATGCTTTCTACGGCGAATAAAAACTTAAACAAATAATTTAGGATTTAAAAAAGAGAGAACGTTTTCGTTCTCTCTTTTCAAATCCGGCCTATACAAGCCAAACTAAATATTCAATTTCTTAGAACTTACCAGCCTTAGCTGCTTCCTCTACGGAAACTGTAACCCCTGTATTTACTGCTCTTTTCGTACTATTTGTTAGTTATGTGCTTCTTACTTGTGTTATTTCGTATACTCTGAGGCTTATTTATTCCCACTGACCGCGTAGCGTCTCTACCGCTTCCCTTACCTTATTTAATGTAATCTTTTCTTGGCATAGCCCCTGCTGCGTAAGTGTCTTTCTTTCCTCATTGTACAGCGGGCACATTTTGCACCCGTCTACAAGCTGGCAAGCTGCATACGCCGTTATGATCTGCTTTGCTTCTTTCTCTTCCATAATGTTATTATACCTCTAATACCCAGCCTACACAAATAAAATTAGCTGTGATCTTAGGATATTTTTTCTTATTCTTCTGTACAATAGTATTTACTGTTGTTCCGTATGCTTTTGCAATCTTTGTAAGATTATCATTTTTCTTTACTGTATAGCTCCGGCTCTGCTTCTTTGTCACGCTTCCGCCGTTTATGATCTTCTGTACTTCGTCGTGTCTGTTCCCTAATACGGCTTTTCTAATTGGGTCATTTCCGTATTTTCCTGCTTTGGTTTCTTCCGCCAGTGTTGCAGCAGATGCACTGTTAATATGGTTAATCATATTCTGCACTTCGTCGTATCTGTTTCCCAGTGCTGCCTTTCTTGCGTCCCCGTCGCCGTACTGCTTTGTCATTACACCATATACCAGCTCTAAAGTTGTCCCGGTCGGTGTTCCGTTTGGCTGCTCTTTCTCTTCCTGCTTCGCTCCGGCTTCTCCCGCTGCGTATTTGTCCCACGCTGCAGCGTCCATGTAAGCTATGTTAATATCCAGATCGGCGTTATAGCCGTTTAATCTTCCGTGGCTGCTGTACTGGAAAATTGCCGGGCTGCTCCATGCTCCGTAGTCGTTTTTGTCTGTCCACGGGGCGCTCTGGTATCCTGTCTGTTTATTGTTTGCGTACTGAGCCACCCATAGCCCGTAGTGTTTCGCTACTTCCGCCCAGTCGTGCTGCCGCGTAACTGATTTTGACATATAAATTAGTGGTCGCACCCCTGTAAGCTCATATACTCGATTGAGCCATGCAAGCGGGTAGTTAATTCCTTTGCCGAACATACTATTTTGTTCTGGCTCCCAGTCCAATACTAAAATAGCCTCTTTAATATATGGTTTTACTTTGCTTACGAAAAACTCCGCCTCAGCTTTCGCGCCGCTTCCATTCGCATAGTGATAAATTCCCAGCTTTTTACCTAAGCCCTTTGCCTGTTTTGCCTGCCGTTCGTAGTCTTCGCTTGTAAATCCTGTTCCCTGTGTCGCTTTTACAATTACAAAATCACAATCTATTTTTGATAGATCTATACCTTTCTGCCAGCCGCTTACGTCAATACCTTTCATGCTCATATTATTGTCCTCTCTTTCTATAGCGGGCTTAAGAATAATCCTAAGCCCGTGCACTCTTTACGCCTGTTTTTTATTGTCTTTATCCTGCTGCAGCATATCCACCGCTTTTGTAATCACGGCAGGCATTGGCACGCCCATAAGTCCTGCGTTCTCGATAATACTCAATGCTTCATTTGCCACAAACGCCAATATAACCATATCTCTTATGTATGTAGTACCTGCCGTTAAATCCAGCCTGTATGCGATCAGCACCGCTAATAGTATCATGCCCTTTTTCGCCAGTCCCTTTGCTCCGGCAATACTCTTTAAACTTCCCGTCTCTGTTTTCTTGGACTTATGGAAGATTCCAGCCACCGCTACACCTGTCGCATAATCAGCCACCATAAAAATAATAAGTGTCTGTAATGCTGTGTCCCAGCCGCCCAGTGCTGCTGCGATCATTCCCCCTGCTACTCCAAATAAGCTACATAATTTTACTTTCATATCCTTTTCCCCTTTGTCTCTACGCCTCGTCTTCATGTTTCTTTCCTGTGATTTCTTCGTAATCCTCTGCTGTGATCTTGTTTTTAAGTACCATGTTCCATAACATTTCCTCATTATACCAGCCTGCATTGTAGTATCTTTCGTACTTCTCTTTATTTGATTCCTTACTCTTCGCCATGTTCTAAGCCCTCGCTTTCCACATTTTCTGTAGGTATGTCAATGTCTGCCATTGTCGCTACATATTCCAGTAGTGCTCCCTGTTTTTCAATCTCTGCCCGGCTTCTTTCCTCTGCTCTTTGTTCAGCAATACTTCTTTTTAATTTCTGAAAAAACATTTATGCTTCCCCTTTCCATAAGTCTTTATAGTATTTATCCATTCTCCGTAGCAGTTTTGTGCTGTTGCCTTTCGCCGCATGATTCCGCCAGCCGTTGTAACATTCGTCTACTTTCGCTTTTGACTTCTCGCCGCGTTTGGCTTGCTGTACCAGCCTGTATAGTTTCTTTCTCTCTTGCTTTACGTTCTTCGGTTTCAGTATCAATATTACTTTCCCGGTGTCTGTAAGCTTAAAAGTAAAACCTAAAAAGGTTATGCCTTTTCGTAAGCTGTATACTTTCGTTTTCTTTTGATTAAACGCAAAGCCTTTATCTTGCAGCTTCGCCTCTATCTTCTCTCTGCAGGTATTCAAATACTCTTCGCTCTCATGTATCAATATAAAATCGTCCATGTAACGTATATAGTATTTTATTCTCAGCACTTCCTTTATGTAGTGGTCTAATTCATCAAGCACCGATATACCAGCAATTTGTACCATTTGGCTTCCCGGATTGTAGCCCGTGTCGCCGTCGTATTGCTCATTTAATACCGTTTCTGTCTTTTCATACGTCCACCCGTCCAGCTTCTTTTTAAATGTTTCCAGTGCTACCTCATGTTTCATATTCGGATAATAGCCGGATATGTCGCACTGTAATACGTAGCCGTCCGTTCCGTGTTTCCTGTAATACTTCTGCAGGAATGCCTTAAGCCTGTTTCTTGCTTTGTCTGTCCCTTTTCCTTTCTGGCAAGCCATATTGTCATATATAAATCCTTTACTCATTTGCGGATATATTGCGTTATCGTTTAGGCTTCTCTGGTATACACGATCTCTAAAGGAAATACTTACTATATCTCTTTCTTTCGGGTGCGTCACTTTAAAGCATACGGGTTTTCTTGCTTTGTACGTCCCCTCTCGTAATTGTTTCTCTAATTTTAAAGTTTCTTCAATTCCATTAAGGTAGTAATGGGCTACGGAATCTTTCCATATTACCCCTTTCTTGCATTTATACATAGAATTTAATAACGGTTCAAATTCTATGACATTCTCCGCGATTTCTTCCGCGTCATTCATTTAGTTGTCTGCGACGTGTATAACAGTACCAGCTCTCTTATGATCTGACTGTATCGCCGTAGTGTTGTTTAGCATTTCTGCTGGGTCATTCGGCTCCTTGTGTCAATTCTTTATAGGCGCCACTGCTATGCAGCGGCTATGTGTCTACTTTGTTTAACACAATCCGGGGCGCACCGCCACGCATTGTACGCGTTGTTGTTGTTGACGTTGCCGCTCGTGTTCACGTTCCACGTATTGTACCCGTTTCCGCGATTCGCACTACGCAAGCGGACATTCTGCGCTTTCAGCCTACAGCCCTATATAGTAAGCTACTTCAATAATTTGTTGTAGCGTCTACTATCTCCGTCTTTCCAATCCCTTATACGGTTCCTTACTTCTATTGTTTTCTTTCCCCAGTGCTTTACGCGCCGCGTTTCCAAATGGAATAGCGTTTTTGCGATCTGCATAAGCGCAAGTAAATTGTTGCAATCCCTTGTCGCCTCTTCCTGCAGTCGTTTCCTCTCTTTCCACTTTTCCGCATCTTCTCCAACTTTTATATTGTTCGCCGTCCAGCATTTTACGTATATGTCTTTTGCTGTCCGTATAATATCGTCTGTTAGCGCTGTCTGGTATTCTGGTGCAAAGTTTTTCGGGTTCTTCGTAATTCGTATCGTATATACTGTTAAGTCATTTGCTTTTATCAGTACGTCGAATTTTCCAGTCCCTCTTTTGCTTTCTGGTACTGCCACGTCTACTCCTTTCCTTTTTTGTTTGGTATCATCTGCAGGCAAGGCGTTGCCCGCAGATTAGTAAGATTAGCAGATTACACAAGCCGGGGCGCACCGCCACGCAATGTACGCGCTGGAGCCGAGGACGTAGCCGCTCGAGCCCACGTACCACGCACCGTACCCGCTTCCGCGATACGCACTACGCAAGCGGACATACTGCGCACTTGTCTGCGCTTCGATACCATAAGTAATACGTTCCGGGTATGTCCCGTACTGCGCTTGCGGGCTTACCGCTCCTGTTGCTCTCTTCCAGTACTCCCAATATTCGCCCTCTACGCCTTTAAGCTGTGGTACTACGTAAATCTGTTCAAGTGACGGCAAAAAGATTTTATCGTATGTTACTTCTGTGTCCCCGTCTGACTTATCAGTTACGGTATTTAATGCTGTTGTTACTTTGATTGTCCCCAGCACGTCCAGAAAATCTTTTTCAAATCCGGCTAAAAATCCGGCTTTACCTGCCTGCTCCGGCGGTCTGTCGTAGTTGTTCTGTGGTTTCCACCATTTCCCCGCTGCCGCCGTAGAATTGAGATACTGCCTAATTGCGCTTTGGCTCCAACGATTATAGCCGTAGCCTACTCTATGAATACTGTTCAGCTTTTCACTCCCGGCGGGAATCAGCTGCCCTAAGCTTGTCCCGGCATTTCCCTTTATTACCTTTACGCTCTCTATTGCCTCGGTTGTAGTTCTGTCCTTGTATGTCTGTACCGTCCATTTGTCCGGCGTATTATCCGCGATCAGCTTAAGCCCTGCGATCTGTCCGCCTGCTGGTACCGCCTGCGTAAGTGTAAATGTATAGTCTCCTGCTTCCGCTTTGCTCCATGCGCTCGGAATGTTAAAGGTATATGCCCCCGCTGGCAGTTCCTCTGCTGCGTAGTATAACGCTTCGTATGCATCAAACATAACGCCATACGGTGTAGCGTAATGCCACTGCAGATACATGCCCGGTACTACTTCGCCGTCTTTTAATGTGACGTCTCCAAAATGTACAATATCCATAGGTACTTGATATTGTTTCCCGCTGTCTTTGTCCGTCCACGGTACTACAATCTGGTCGCCCGGCTCAAATACTTTTGATGCAAGCCCGTTTCTTACTAAACTCTGTATACCTTTAAAGTCTCCTTTAAGTGTTGCCAGGCTGTCTGCCGCTTCCGCCGCTCTTAATGCGTTCCCGTACTTGATCTGTTCAACCAGTTCTTTTACTGTAGTGTCGCTTACTAAATCAATTCCCTGTACTGCCATGTGTTACCCCTTTCTATGCCTGTTTATCAAATGTTAGCGTTAATGTTCCGTCGTCATTTCTCAGTAGTAAAAAATCTCTGTCTGTGTATACGCTTGATGCTGCTTTATTTGCTGCATCTGCTGCCGTGTTCGCTTTCCCGGTGGCTTCCGTCGCCGCTGCTGTTGCTGTGTTTGCTTTCCCGGTGGCTTCCGTCGCTGCTGCTGTTGCTGTGTTTGCTTTCCCGGTGGCTTCCGTCGCTGCTGCTGTTGCTGTCTCTGCTTTCTCTGTCGCTGCTTTTGTGGCTTCTGTTGCCAGCTCTGCTGCCTCTGCAGCTTTATACAGCTCATTGATTTTTGCCATAAGCTTTGTAAACCAGTCCTCGCTCGGCTCGTCTCCGCCTGCCCCGTTATCCATATTGTCAGTAATCGGCAATTTTCCTATGCCAGTTTTCCAAACGTATGAGTTTTCTACTTCATTCGTTCCGATGCTTTCAAAGCTAAACCCAACGCCGCCCGGTACTTCTGTAACTCCAAAATCTAACAGCCATGCAAACCGTATAAACTCTTCGTTGTACCGCACGTCGCATATATCGCTATAGCTTCCGCCTACTTCTACGTTCTTGTCATTGTACCAGCGTACAATGATCTGTTTTGTCGTAAGGTCTACGCCGTCAAAATATCGCGGCATCTGGAATGTAATATACTGGCTATTCGTGTCGCCTTTCATAGTGATCTGTGTAATATCTGGTATGCTTCTGTCTTCCGCGATCTCATAGATATTTTCGTCACTATATAACGCATATTGTGTGTAGCCGTCCAGTGCTGTATATCCCTCTTCAATCCGCATTTATTACGCTCCTTTCTATTCGCTTAGTCCCTGCTGCCAGCCTTTTTTATCTCTTGCGTATGCATATCCTTTGCACCATTTTCCGTTATGGTACACGTAAGGAAAACCTGGCTTTTCTTTCCCGTCTGCTCTGATGTATAGCGACGCATCTATGATGTACTGTGCATATAGCGTAATGTTCCCGGTTACTACAAAATTTTCTGTAACCTTTTTACCGCCGCTCGCTGCAGTGTACCAACCGTCGAACACATAATACTTTTTCGTTGCTGTCGGCAGTGTTCCCAGCTTCGTACCGTATGTTATTGTCTTCTGTGTATCTCCTGTACCGCCGTTTCTGGTTGCATTGTATGTAACTGTATACTTATTTGCTTCCCATACTGCATATACTGTATATACGCCATTCGGTACACTGGTTAAATCTTTTACCTGTGCTGCATCGTCATAAATCTTCCCGCCTGTCGGTGTGATCGCCCAGCCTTTGAATGTATGCCCGGTCTTATAAAACGTGCACGCTGTCAGCGCTTTTTTTACACCGTAGGTCATTGGTTCGTTACCCATGCTGCCGCTACCGCCATTGGCATTAAACGCAATCGAATAGCTGTTTGCTTCCCATACTGCATATAATTTTATTGCGGCATTTGCTCCATACTGGGCGCCCGCTGAGTAACTTACTGCCCCGTTCTGTGTTACCGCCCAGCCTTTGAACGTGTGCCCGTTCTTTGTTGGCTTTACACTGCTTAAGGTAAGGTTTACCCCGTATGTCTTCGTCTGTGCTCCCGGTGCGCCCGTTCCGCCATTGGCATCATACTGTACACTGTACGTATTTATCTGCCATATTGCATATAGTGTATAGGTTCCGCCGTTTTGATCTCTTCCGTACTGGCTTCCTGGATTGTAGCTTACTGTCTGTGTTCCTGCAGATGTGCCCCAGCCTTTGAACGTATAGCCCGTTCTTATCGGTATTGTGCCACTCAAAGTAAGTACGCTTCCGTATGTTTTTGTCTGCGCTCCCGGTGCTCCTGTTCCGCCGTTGGCGTTAAATGCTACACTGTGCCTGTATGGTTCCCATACCGCGTAGAGTGTAGCCCCTGCATTCGCTGTGTAAATACCGCCTGCGGCGTATACAGCTCCGCCGTTTGGTGCCGTCGCCCAACCTCTAAAATTGTGCCCTGCTCTTGTTGGTATCGTTCCGCTTAATGCAAGATTGTAACCGTATGTTTTTGTCTGCGCTCCCGGTGCTCCTGTTCCACCGTTGGCGTTGTAATAAATTCCATATGTAGCATTTGGAAATACTGACGCCTGTACCCAGCAACGTACTGTCCCGCCATATCCTATAGCGTATGGATATGCTGCGCCCGGATTGCAAAAAATGAATTGGTAGCCTGTTCCTGCAGTTACGGTACTTCGTGCTCCTGTTCCGTCACTTGCTGCACGCCCAGTAAAGTTCGCGCAAGATGTGAACCACGAACCGCTGTTATAGTTTGTGCCCTTAATGTACGCACTGTATTGTCTTCCCACGTACTAAGCCCCCTAACTTTCTATCAATATAAATATGTCTCCCTCTTTTCCTGTGGTCGGTAATTTTGTACCGTATTTCAATGAGCTTTTTATATTGTTAATCTGTGTCTGCAGGTTTCCTGCTGCATCTGTGGTAAGCTGGTTTTTCATAGCATTAAACCATTCGTTAAAAGCTGTATTGAGCTGTGCTAGTAGCTGCGTTGCATCTATGGTTCCTGTGTTCCCGATTACCCAGCCGCATACTCTGTCGTCTGCTCTTGTATCTTTTACGCTTGCCTGCGTGACTGCTGCCACACCCTTTGCTACAGTTACGTCTGCAAGTTTCAACTCGTATATGTTCCCGCTTCTTGTAAGCTCCTGTGCTACTGGATTCTCTGCCGGTCTTCCTTTCACAATCGCTATAGAAAAGTCCCGCGCTTCGTCGTCTCTTCTCAATACTACGCTGTCTATTCTGTTTAGCGTACCACTCGCCACTCCCAGCGTAAGCGTTGTGTTTTCTTCAAAGATTTTAATTTTTCCACCAATCAGCCCCGTACCTGTATGTACCGTAAGTGTCATGTCTCCATTTGCCACCACCTGCAGACCGCCGTTAATAACTCCATCTGTAAAAAGCTGCTTAAGCCAATTACTAAAGCTGTCAGCATCGTACTTTCTATCGCCGTCTTTGCTATTGTAAAAATATGCATAGTCGTTCATTTTTTAATCCTCGCTTAAGTCCAATGTTTCCGGCAGTGCGTCCCCAAATGTCGGCGTAATACTCATTCCGCCGTCTTCGTAGACTTCCTGCACTTCTGTAACTCTTTCGTTTAGTGTTATTCCCCATTCTTTCTTTCGTACCGTAACTAAGTCCCCTATATCCCAGTCTTTCTTGTATATAAAATTAGCGTCCTCTACTTCCGCCTCTATACTTTCTATCTTTACGTAATCTGCCGCCTTTTCTCTTCCTCTTTCCAGCAATACCTCTTCATACTCGCTGTCGCTTAGTTCTTCCTGTCTTACGTCTTTTGCATCTATGAATACTTCTCGTAGTTCTGTGCCGTTTTCTTCTCCCAGCGCAAGGCGTACTATTTTTCTTTGTTCCCCCTCGCCCTCTCCGCCGACGTAAAACACTGTGCCGTACTTTTTATCGTCATAAGTGTATGTTACGTCGTTCAGATTCTCGTAAGGCTTAGAAAATATTACGTGTGGGTTCTCTAACTGCAGCACCGTATGATCTGTTCCCTTGTAGACTTCAAAATATAGCTTTTTCTTTCTAAAGTCTGGTCTTACCCTGTACCCTAGTCCGCTACTCTTGGCAAGTTTCGTAAGCATCGTTCCGCAATTCTTCCACGTAGTCTGGAAGCATACTTGCGTAGCGTCTCCGCATTTCTCTCCCAACTCCAGCAGCGGTATTGCTTCTACGTTCTGCTGCAGGTAACGCATACCGTCTTCATATGTCCCACTAAAGTTATGTGTATAGTGTAAAATTCTCCTGCTCATGTATGAGCCTAAGAAATTACCTTTTCTTACAATCTGGTTTGTGTTGCTTCCCTCTTGATCTGTATATGCTCCGATTATCCCGGCTTCTTTTGCTCCGCGCTTCGTAATGATATTGCCAGCCTGCAATAGCTGTATATTTTTGTCTGTGCCTGCAGCGTGTAACTCAAAGTTTCCCGGCTCGTAATACTTTCGCGTCCAGATCAAGCTCTTAAAGTCTTCCACAACTCCTAAAAATATAAGATTTTTGTCATATACTCTTATTTCCATATCAGACTCCTAAATACTTCTGTTTGTACTCTACGGTTACGTCTAAATTCTCTTTTCCGCTTTTGGCTTCATACTGCAGCGTATTTGTTCCTGCCTGTAGCTGTATAAACTCGCTGTCTTCGTCTATATAGCCGTTTATGCTCTTCTTTTCTCCGGCTCTTATCAAATAAACATTTTTCTTATTTGTTTCTGTACATATCTGTACAACGTCCCCGGTCTTGAAGTCATAATTTAATGTAATATGCTCTCCTGTAGTTATATTCCTTATGATCGGCGTACTCACGCTTCCCAGTGCTTCCAGTGTAATTACCATTCCAACCGCGTCTGTTGTTCCTGCATTGTCAATATCTTTGATAAGTTCCATAACTCTATGTCCTATCTCTTCTTTTGTGCTTTTGAACTCATGCATAAACTCAAAGCCTGCCTGCCAGCTTGCCATAAGCTCTACGGTGTACTCTGTATCTGTAAAAAATGGGTCGCAACATAACAGAGAAATTGTTATATCTCTTATTACGCCTTTTTCTCCAACTTCTATACTTTCCACTTTGTACTCTATTTCTCTTCGCTCCGCTTCCTCTTCAAAGACAAGCGTACCTCTTGTCTTTGGTCGGAAGCATTTATATAATATATCTCTGTTGCTCTGGTAGTTCTCACACATCTGCGCTGCTATCACAATGTTTCTTTCTTTCGTGTTGCTTCCTTGGTATGTGCTTCCGTCTGTATTCGTGTTATCGCTCCGCTTTACGTTGTTGCTTACCGTATACAGTCCGTCACAGCTCACAAGGAAGAACGGCGTATATGTATAATCAAAGTAAACAGATACGCCCGTAGCGTTCGTGCACGTAATTTTCTTTCCCATGCTCTACCCCCTTGCTATAGCTGCTATCATTTGCCTTGTGGCTATTCTTGTCTGTCGTGCTGTTTCTGCCGGGCTTAACTCCCGATTGCTGGTTATGTTCACATTCTGTGTAAACGTGTTTCCTGCTACCCTTTCGGTATGTCTCTGCTGTGCGCTCATGCTTAAGCTTTGCGGGCTTACTATCCTGCTGCCGCTTACCATATCGCCTACACTTTCTGCGTCTACTCCCAATTTTACTTTTGTTGTAGCTCCTACTTTGTCTGCGTAGTCCTGCAATGCGCTTTCTGTGTCTTTCATTAACTGTGGCATTGCATCTTCCATACCTTGACCGATACCCGGCGGTATGTACTGCCCTACCTCTTTTGCAAATACTCTTGACGGGCTATGTATGCCTAACGCTCCTTTTACACCGTCCACGATTCCGCTAAAAAAGCTTTTTACTTGGCTCTTAAACCAGCCAGCCGCATTGCTTATACCGTTCCATACTCCCTGTACGATATTCCGCCCTACTGCTGCCATTCTTCCCGGCAGTCCTGTAACTCCGCTTATTACTGCGCTTACAAGTTCTCTTGCTGCTGCCGCTCCTTTTGCTCGTAGATCACTGCCCCACTGCGCTACTTTCTGTATTGTATTCAGTAACCAACTCCAAATTTTCCCCGGTAACTGTGTAAAAAACTGTATGATAGCATTTATCGTATTGCTCGCCGCTTCTCCGGCTTTCTGGCGCATATTTCCGCCCCATGTTGCCAGCTTGTTAAATGCATCAACTAACCAGTTCCAAATTTTTCCCGGCAGCTGTGCAAAAAATGTAATGATATTGTTGATAATGATCGGGATATTTGTAGCCACCCAGCTTGCCATATTCGCTCCCCATTCAATCAGCTTTCCGATTGTAAAACCGATTGCGTAGCCGATTTTATACGGCAGCTCTGAGAAAAACTGTACAATCGCCGTTATGATCTGCGTTACGGTATCTGTTGCAGTTTGCAGCATACTTGCGCCCCACTCCAACAAATTTGTAAGAATCTGCGTAAAAAATTCTGCAATCTTTCCCGGTAGCTCTTGGAACCACGTAATAATATTGTTTATGATCTGTGGTATTGTTTCTGTAAAAAATGTGCTTATCGCTTCCCACGCGACTTGGCAAGCGTTTTTTACTGTCTCCCATAAATCTAACCAAAATTGCCGGAAGCTATCCGACGTGTTCCACAGTGTTATAAAGGCTACTACCAACGCTGCTATTGCAGCTACGATAAGTATAACTGGATTTACTGCCAGCACTGCGTTAAGTGCTGCCATAACTGGTATTCCTGCCTGCACAGCCGTTATAACTGCGCTTATCGCCCCTACGATACTTGTAAGTATTCCAGCTATCTTTACAACTGCGAACGCTGCTACAAATCCTGCTATGATTGCTGTAATCTCTGGTACGTGTGATGCTATAAACTCCACTACTTCTTTTATCGCTGGCATTAAATCCGATACGATAGGCGCCAGTACTTCCATTTGTACCGTTCTTCCTATTCCTGCAAGCTCGCTTTTCACATCATCGTATTTAATCTGTTTAACTTCGTCCATTTTACCTTTTACGTCGTCAAACGAATTACCTACGCTGGTAAGTGATTCAACAAACTTCGTACCGCCGTCCTCTGCCATTGTTCCAAACGCCAGCGCTGCAAGGTTCATTTTTTCCTGTTCGCCTGTCGTGTTCTGTATATCAGCTACAATAGAATCTATAACCTCTTTCTGTGTAGCTCCGCCGTTCTTCCATGCATTAAACAGCTCTTGTGTTTTATCTGAGAAGCCGCCTATGCCCTCTTCTATGGTTCCGTCTGCCAGACGGGTTGTTACTTCGTTAATTGCGTCATTGACTTTATCCAGATTGTACGCGCCACCGTCGCAACCGTTCTGCAATAATTGGAAATAATCTTGCGCGCTGTAGCCTGCCTCTGCAAACTTGCCGGAATACTCAGATACGTTATCTCCCAGCTCGTCCGTGTAGTTCAAGCCGTTTTGTGCGCCTGTACTCATTAAATCGAACGCCTCTTCTGCTGAAATTCCGAAATGATTCATAAGCGCCTGTACGCCTCTGATCGTTTCCGAAAAGTCCATACCGAACGTGTCTTCTAATGTATACAGATTTTCTGTCATAGTCTGCAGCTTCGACGGGTCAAGTTCTCCCGTTGCCTGCTTTACAAGCGCCATTTTCTCTGCCACGTCCTGCAGCGATTCTCCGAAATTGTTTTTATAGATTGCCTCTATTGCATCGTTGTACTTCGCCATAGACTCTGTAGCAATTCCTGTAGCTGCTTGAAACTGGTTTGACGCCTGTTCTTGTACGCCTGCCATATCTTTGATAGCTTCGCCTGCTGCCTCTACACCGTCTGCTACCATGTCGGCAAGTGCGCCTTTCATTACGGTAAAGTCGCCCGCTGCATCGTCCGCGCTGTTCCCTGCACCCTTTACCTCTTCGCCTAAGTCGTCCATTTCTTTTCCCAGCTCGTCCGCTGTCTGGTCTAACTGGCTTGACGCCTTTTTAGCTTCCTCTAATTCTGTCTCGTACTTGCCTAAATCGTTCTTTGTCTTCTCAATTTCTCTTTGCAAGGCTCTGTACTGTTCCTTTGATACTTCTCCCCTTGCAAATTGTTCCTGTACCTGTTTTTCTGCATCTTCCAGTATATGCAGTTTTTCTTCTGTAGCCGCCACTGCTTCTGTCAGCAGGTCTTGCTTCTGTGCGCATAACGTCACATTGCCGCTATCAAATTTTAACAGCTTGTCTACCTGCTTAAGCTCTGACTGCAACGATCTACTTGAGCCATTTACCTTGGTTAAGGCTTTCGATAGCTCCGTAGTATCGCCGCCTATTTCTATGGTTATACCTTTTATATTGGAAGCCACGCGCCTTACCCCCTCTTCTCAAAGTTTCTACGTATGTTTTCTCTGTCTGGTTTTGTCTGCTCTAATCGCCAGCAATTATTTAAGTATTCTTTTCCCTCGTCTGTAGTACTCAGACTTTCTATATATGCCTCTCGCATAAAAAACAAATAAATATCTATCGGCAATTCTTGCAGTTCAAAAATATTTATGTGTAGATAGTCCATTACCAGCTTTTCCCCTACTGTCTGCAGGTCGTATGGTACTTTCTCCTTACTATTTCCTACACCGCCCGGATAGTAAGGAAGCTTTAGTTTTTTTCGTTTTCAAGCCCCTTGATAAAATCAACGTACCCATGTATAAACTGCATAATCTCGTCAAGCGAATAATTAATAAACTCTTTTGGTTTTACTCTCCTGCCCTGCTTGTTGTTGCTGATGATCTCCGCTACGCATTTTCTCAACTCCTGCATTACGTCCGCGTCGTCCGATGTGTCTAAGCTCTGCAACTTCTCAAAAGTTCTTTTTTCCGGCATTGCTACTAAGTATGTTTTTCCGTCTTTCAGTGTTACCGGGTAGTATCTTCTCTGTACCTTGTTAAAGTTAAATCCTTTTGCCATTTGCTTTTTATCTCCTTTACCTAAAAAAGAGGCATAACAGCTATGTGCCGTTTGCCTCTTTTGTTCGTTTTCTTATTCTGTTTTTTACGCGCTCTTTAATGACGGGTTAATTACCTCTTCGTAATAGATCAGTGTTCCCTCGTCGTCCATTGGGTGTGCCTTAAACTCTACGTCTACCTGTGTTGCTTCGTCCGCCACGAATGCAAAGCTGAATCCTGCCTGATTGTTTCCAACGATAGAAATTCTAATATCTCCGTCCTCTGAATCTTTGTGTACAAAATGGATGAAGTACTTTTTATTTGTCTGGTTCGATGTTCCACCGATTTTAACAATACGCTTATTTGCGCTTGTGGTTACTCTTGCTGTGCTGCAGATCTTCTCTAATGTTTCCCCGCACCATGTAATCAAGCCAGATTTTAAAATAGCCTCTTCCTCTGTCAAGATAGTTTTCTTTACTTTTCCCAAATCGTCTTTAGCTTCTGTAAAGGTTGGCGTATACTCAATGGTCGCGCCACCTTTAATATAGCCCAGTCTGTTGTCTTCCTTTTCCACTTCCTCATTACTTGGCAGCTCTGCGCCGTCTGTGAACTCTGTAATATACAAATCTCCACTGCCTAATACAATACTCTTTTTATCCATGTTGGCTCCTTTCTGCTACTCGTATATCCTCTCTGCTTTCGGTACTTTCTCTGTAACTACAAAATTGTAAGCAGTCTGTACCAAATCTTCGCCCTCTACTGGTGCTTGGTATTTTTTATGCCCTATGTCAAAAAATACTTTTTGCTCTATTTTTTTCTCAAGCGCCTTATCTACTACCTTGTCCGTATACAGTTCAAGTACCATATTACGCTTTTTTATCAGCACCGCCTTATCTGCGCCACTGTTTAAAGATTCGTCCTCATACCATATGATGTATGGCGGGTCTGGTAGTGGGTTCTCTTTAGTCTTCTTAAACTCATTTTCTGCAATCGGAAGCCCTAAAGCTTCTGCCCTGCTTATGATCTCCGCTACTCTCATTTAACCTTTTGCAACCTTTTTTATTTTTTCTTCTAAATCCTTAATCATTTGCTGCTCCACTGGTGCTATGTGCACTCTTGGTGCTGTAGTTGGTGTTCGTGACGTATGCGTAACTCCTGCTCTGTCTGTATTCTTTCTTCTGTGCCCTTTTTCCAGCAGGTGTGTAAGCTGGTGCTTTTTCGCATTATATACGGTGTTCTTTTTTTTAGCTCTTGTTTCGTATATCTGCTTTTTCCGCCAGCCTTTCGCGTACGCTCCGCTACGCTTTGGCGACTTGCTTTTTAAAGCGTCTACGGTTTCGTCTGATTGCTCGTCAATAACCTCTTTCATTGCGTCCGCTACGCCTTGGTCATACTCAGTTAATGCCTGCGCCAGTTTTGCAGCCATATTGTCAATATTTGCTATGTCTGCCACCGTTTACCGCCTCTTTCTTCTGTATACAGTTCTATCCTGCCGTCTTCCTTTGGATAAGTCCTGTATACTGTCAATCGCTTCCCGTTGTACTTAATATCTGTCTGCCCGTCGTACTCAAACTGCCAGATTTCAAACTTGTACGCTGGTTTTATGTCCTGTTTCCCTGCTGCCACGTATTCGCTTTGCGTTACGCTGTACACTTCTGCATATACGGTTATTTCTTCTACTTTTTCGTCATTGATAGGCTCTATAAGCGTTATTTCTCCGTACATTTAGCGCCCCCCTATTCTATAACCCTGCATATTTCCCGTATCGCGTAACCCTCTACGACTCCGTCTTTCTCTCTTGCTACGCCTATGCAATACCTGTGCTGCTCCGGGTCAAGTAACTCTTTCACATACATTTTAGCTGCTGCCTTTGTAATGCTCTTTCTGTAGCTGTCTATCTCCGTATATATCGTTCCACTCACTATAACCGTAGCGCCTACTGTTATTTCCGGCGGTTTCGGTTCTTCCGGCGGTACTGGTACTTCTGTATGCTTCCCGGACAGCGATAAAGATAGCTTAATACTTTCATACGCTTTTTTATATTCGTCCGCTTTGTCTGAGCTTCCAAAATATCCTTTGCAATATTGTTTTACCGCACTTATGATAAGCGGGTCTTTTTCGTCTATTGTGTTTACTCCGGCAAGCTGCAAATCTGCTATACATGATTCTATTAGGTCTTTTATTTCGTCCTCTATATCCTCATTATTGCTTTTAATTCGCAACGCCGTTTTTGCTTTCTTTAGCAGCTCTGCGCTTGCTTTCATATAATCTTCCTCTTTTACGCTTTTTCTACAAGTCTTTTCTTTTCCAGTGTGTCAGCTCTTCCCGGTGTTACGTCCCACACCTCGCCCACTTCTCTGATCTGCTGTGCCTGCAGGTCTTCAAATCTTTCAATACATTTTACCTGTACTGTTCCCTCTGCCTTTGCGCTTGCTTCCTCTGCTTCTTTCTTCGCTTCCTCTTCTGCCTCTGCTTCTCTGATTGCTTTTACCTCTTCCGGCGTAAGCTCTGCCTCGTCCGGCACTCCTACTTCAATCTGGCAAATACGGTCAATAATTTCTTCTTTTTTCCCGTCGCAACTTGCGCCCAGTTCCTTTGCCAGTGCTTTTACTTCGTCTGCTTTCCAATCTTTAAACTGTTCTTTTGCTAAATATCCTGTTTTCATATGATCGCCCCTTTATCACGGCTGGCGCATATGCCAGCCGCCTACTTGCCTACTACGCCGCTTTTGTTACTTTTGTAAGTGTTACTAAGCTGTTTTCGTCAACTACTTTTCCGTCCGCCAGCATAATTCCTTTTGTTACCAGATCGTCTGTATCGTTGTCCTCGTACTTCTTGATTCCCATAGCATAATTAGTATTAAGCACGTAATCTTTGAAGTTAAACAGGAATGCAAACACGTCGCCTGCTGTTGAAGATGTAGCTTTAGCTGCCGCAAAGCTTGGCAGGTAGTCCACAATTACTACAGGTCTGCCTAACAGTGTATACTCTGGCTTCCCAGCGATTCCGTAGTTAATTCTACCGATTGGCTGCCCGTCTGAATCTCTCAGCCCATAATAGCCCATATATGTTTTCTTGTTCATGCACCATTCTGCGCCCTGCTCATACGCTACAGGTAATGCTGCTTCTGCGTTAATCAGATCATCGTATTTCTGTGTATCTACGTTAATGTTCTGACCGTCCGGCACTGTCTCTTTAATAATTCCTTTCGGCTTTCCGTTTCCGTCGCCAGATACAACTGACTGTTCAAGCGCTTTTGTCATAGCCTCAACAATATTATTTACAATCAAGCTTTCGAATGCTGGTACAGACATTGTATCTACTTCCAGAGATACGGCTACTGCACAACGCAATTTATGATATGTAAATGTAACGTCGCCTTTTCCGTAGCCTTTCTGCTTATCGCTTCCGGCTCCCTCGCTTACCCATGTTGCCACTGGTTTAACGGTATTCTTCGGAATGGTTACACCGCCTTTGTATGCCGTTCTGGTTACGCGTGCAAGTACTTTTCCTGTGCTCTCCATTTTCTGAATAATCTGATTGACTACATTTGTAGGAATTACTGCCCCTACATCTGTTGTAGCTGTGTTGGCATTCTGTCTGTACTCTGCCGGGATTGCTGTACCTCTTACTACGTAATCCATGAACGCTTTTCTATACTCCATAGATTCGTATTTATCTTCTTTTCTCTCTTCTGTTTTTCCGTCAAATGTTCTAATTACCTTTACAGGTGTCGGGTTTCCGCTTCCGTCGTCCGGGTCTTCTCCTGCTGCCAATGTAGCAAGTAGTTTTGTTCTCTTCTCCTGCTGGTCTAAAATACCTTTTCTTTCTTCCTGCAGTTCTTTTACTTCTGTTTCTCTTGCTTCCAGCTCTTCTGCTTTCAGCTCTGCGCCTCTTGTCTCAAGTTCTACTTTGATTGCGTTCAATCTCTGCTCAATTTCTTTTAATCTCATGCTATACTCCTTTAAATCTGTGCTAAAATTTCCAGTACTTTACGTCTGCGCTCCAACGTCTCCCGCTGTTCTATCTCGCGTCTCCCGTTTACATAGTCCCGCGCTGCTATTGTTGTGTCTGAGTTTGCCGGAATACTTACCGCGCTTACGTCATACACTTTTTTTATCTTAAGTATATTTCTTGTTCTTGTCTCCCGGTCGTAGCTATCCTCTGCAACCACAAACGCCCATGACATTTTAGTTATCATGCCTGCGTCTATATCTTGATACAGCCCCCTAGCCAAATCCGTTTTGCTGAGGTCTGCAGCAATTCGTAATCCCGTCTGATCTGCAATCAGTTTTAAAGTATTGTTGCTCTGTCTGGCAAATACTCTTCCCTCGTGATCGTACTGCATTATTACGTCGCTTACGTCTGCTTCGTCTAATGCGTGTCGGTCAATTCTTTCATAGTACTTTGTGCCGTCTTCGCATTCCCACATGACATACGGCGTATCGAATGTAGTAGCGTAACCCTCTACGTAGCATTCACTATCTAACAATTTTGTTGTAGTCGTTCCTGCTGCCAGCGGCGCTGCTAATGATCTGTACTCTCTTTCTTTCACTACTGGCATTATTCTGCCCCCTCTCCTGCTTCCTTTGGTTTTTCTCCCTGCATCACAATTATTTTTTCGTTTCCGTTGTGTTTATCCAGTTCGCTTACTTCTGTATACTCTTTTCTGATATAGTACTTTTCCCCGTCTTCTACGTGCGCCATGTTCCATATGTCCATTACGCCGTTACGGTTCAATAACCCACGGTCAAATAGTTGTGTGCTTACCTGCAATTTTGTATTATTGCTGGCATACTGTAGCCGATTTGCAGAAAACGCAATCATATTTCCGTGCGCCAGTTCTCGCTCTGTGTACGCCATGTTTGACATTACAAGTGATAGCTGTATTGCAAATGGTTCTATTTTCCCCTCGTAATAAGCGTTCCATGTTTCCTCGTCGAATTTATTCTGCAGTATATCCATATTGGTACCAAAATGGGTGCATACGCTTTCGTTTATTTGCTTCATTTGTTCTGCATCCGGCGTATACGCCTTGCTGTCTACCTGCTTAAGCTCTGAAAATTTACTATCATAAATAATCATGCCGCTTTTATTGTCAGCGCTCAAATTGTCCTCTGTGAATCTGTCACGCTCTTTTTTTATATCTTCCGGCTTTAACACGTTCCCGATTTTTGCCAGAAAACGTATGTTTGCAGAATTTTTTACCGCGTTTATAATACCCTCATTTGTTGTATTGATAAGCTGTAGCGTAGGCTTTAACGTGTCATTGCTTTCTCCAAAGAGATCGTCTTTGTACTGGTGTGTCGTTAATATACCTACCCGCTCAAACTCTATACAGGCTCTTTCCCCGTTTGCGAACGTATACCGTACATACACTTGCCCTGCGCTTTCTATGAGTTCGCACATCTGCGGTAAGATAGGGTACCACCCGGCAAGCTGTCCGTATCGGTCTTCTATCGGAATGATAAAAGCCGTGTGATCTACCTCTAAAATGGTCGCTATCCTTGCTATGAATTTTGTTGTATCCATAAATGCGTTAGGCTTAAACTGCAATTTTCTTTCCAGATGCTTAAGCGCTGTTCCTGTAATTTCCGGCTTTAGCTTACTTGCGTGCGTCGCAAATGTATTTATAGCCGTTCTGGTTAAGTCCATTTCGTACACGCCACCTGCATACGTTGTAAATACTGGCGTATAGCCGGATAGCATTTTAAAGTATTCGCCTACCAGTCTGTCGCTCTTTTTCTTAAAAATATAATCAAAAAGCCCCGTTTTCTTCGCCCCCCTTTCTATGCCGCATTTTTCAGCAGTTCGCCATATTCCGCATAATACTTCTGTCGTACCGTCATTGCATCAATAACGCTTACAAATCCATCTATATGTGCTCTCTGCTCTATTTTGATTGGTCTAAATTTCCTTGTTTCCGTATTCTGCTTAAGCGCCACGTTTAAGAAATGGGACTTAAGCAAATTATTATCTGCGATCTTAAAATTACCGTCTTTTATGATTCCCTCAAACTCCCGTATTACTGGCGTCAAGTTCTCGCCTTGGAATACATCGTCTGTATGGAACCCATACCCTTTTAGATCGTCTATTAAGTACTGTGCGCTGTATCTGTCGTAACCTATCTCTAGCGGTCTTATTCCGTATTTTTCCAGCAGCATCTTGTACCAGTTAAATACGTCTTTGTAATCTACGTAATTATCTCCCGATAGCGTTAATATGCCTTTCTTTTCAAAAATATCATACGGTACGCCGTCTGTAGCCTGTAGCTTCTCCATTCGGTTTTTTGGCATAAAGAATTGTGTAAATGCATATAATACGCCGTCTTTTTCAATAACCACACTTGCTGCCGTTAAGTCTGTAGTCTGGCTTAAGTCAATGCCACCCACTGCGTAGCAGTCCCGAAAGTCTTCAAGTGTTTTCTCTACGCTTGCACCGTCTACTACTGCGTAGTCCAGCCATGCTATAGAGCTGTTTTGTTTGATGTTGCAATATTTTGTCATAAACTCCGCTTTTTTACTTGGGCTACTTTCTGCTACCGCTATTTCGTCCTCAAAAAAGCTTTCTTTAACGCTTACTCCCATGTTCGGGTTGGCTTTCTTAAGTTCTTCTATGTCGTTCCATTTCTCTATGTCGTCTATGATATAAAGCAGTGGCAGTAATCTACGTTCCTTGCTGTTTCCCTTTAAGAAACTTGTAGATCGCTTCATAAGCTCATCGTAAATACTGTCGTTAATATATCCGGCAGTCGATATGCTTAAAATCATTGGTTGGCGCCTTGCACCTAATGCGGATTTCATTACCTCATACTGTTTAAGCCCACCGTCGCCGCTCCATGCTGCCAGCTCGTCACATACGACAAGCTGCGGGTTAAATCCGTCGCTTTTCTTGGCGTTAAATGCAATCGGTTTTATGGTGGTGTTGGTTTCCTCTAGGTATATGTCGCTGCGCCTCTTCTTTGTCAACTCTTCCAGCTCTTCCTCTGCCTGCACCATTTTGTAAAATCCGTCGTATACAAGTGCAGCTTGATCTAGCTTAGGCGCCAAACAATAGATTTCTTGTCCGTATTCCGGCTCTAAAAAAGCCATGTACGCTATAATGGCAGATGCAAATAAACTTTTGCCGTTTTTTCTGCCAATTACTATAAATATTTCTCTGAAAATGCGTGTTTTTTCTTCGTCAACGATGCCAAACATGCAACAAATTGCCGCTTTTTGCCACAATTCTAGCTTGATTAAATCGTTGCGCCCTTTGCTGTGGTGGCAGAAATTTTCTATAAATTTTATCGCCTTATTTGCCTTTTTTGCGTTAAAATAAAACTCCTGCTTTTGCAGCCCGTTTATGATAATGCTATAAATAGCTTTTATCCATTTTCCTACTACAATTTCGCCGCTTTTTATCTTTGCGTAATACTCTGCTATATAGTTTCTATAAGGTGTTATAACTACTCGTCCCTTAATGCTTCCAGCTTGGATTTTTTACGCTTTTGTGCTGGCACAAGCTCTACCAACTGCTTAATGATCGCGGCGTAATTCTTGCTTAAAGCTATGTAGGTGTCAGCTTCCGGGCTTCTTTTTGTCCCGTGCTGGTTCGCCCCGTTTTGGTACTCACTTATCCAGCCGTATCTCTCTATCGTTTCCTGCAGCTCGTCCAGCTCTATAGACATAAACGCCGCTTTTTCAATGAGCGGGGTTACAAGTTTTTTCTTTCCCTCTTCTAAGTCCGCAAAGATACGTTTAAGTCTCCGCTGTTCTTTTAAAATTTTTTCTTCTTTCGTGATCTCCTTTTTTGTTGCCATATCTTTACGCCCCCTCTCTTTGCTCTGCCTACACCCCACCCCCTACTACACCACGCCTGCGCGCGCCTGCAGAGTAAAATTATAGTCTACACTCGGTGTAGTCGTGACAAAAATAATTTTTCTCAATGGGGGGACTTCGGCAGCACGTTCCCGTCTTCGTCGAATACGTAACGCTGTTGCTGTCTCTGTCTGTGATGTTCTTTATTGTGGCAATCTTGGCATAACGCCTCTAGGTTGTCCCAGCCTAGCGTTATACTTGCGTCGTTTATGTTCTTCCTGCTTATGTATCTCTTGTGGTGTACTATCTTTGCTGGCTCCCCGCACCGCTCGCATAGATAATGCTGCTGTTTCATATATGCTTTACGTGTGTCGTCCCATGCTTTGCTTGCGTAGAATGCTGCTGCATATTCTTTCGTATTGTCCGCCTCTCTTTCTTTGTTCCCAGCGCCCTAAGTTTCATGCGCTGGGCGAAGGTTTCGTTATGTGCCCGCATATACGCAAAAAGAGCGAAGCAGCAATGCTCGTTATGAGTATTGCTATTTCGCTCTTTGGCACTCTTATATTTTATAATATCCTCTACGTTGTGTCAATCAAATAACTATATTTTGTGGTTATGTTTTTAGCTGTACTTTATCTTGTGTTTATGCAAACGGTAACTCCTCGTCTATCCCGTCTGGTATGTTCATAAAGCCGTCTGCATCTGTCATGTTTTCCTGTGGTTCTTCCTGCTGCCTGCTGCCGTTTCGCGTCTCTGCTTCTGTCTTTGATTCTCCAAAGCCTACGCTATTCGCCAGCACCTCTGTGTAATATACTTTATTACCTGTCTGCTTACTGGTGTAGCTTCCCGTTTTAATCTTCCCCGTAAGCTCTACCTTTGTGCCTTTGCTCGTCCACTTCTCTACCCACTCTGCCTGCTTACCCAGCGCACGTATGTTTATAAAGTCTGTGCCTTTATAATCCTGTACCGCCAGTGTAAAGCGTGCTATTGCTACGCTTCCGTCTTCTCCGCCGTATCTTACTTCTGCATTCTTTGTAAGTCTTCCGTTCAGTACTACGTTATTCACTTCTTTCTGTCTCCCCTCTTAGTCCTGCTGCCGTTCTGCTTAATATCCCTGCCAGTGTCTCGCACATATCTGCTATGCCTGTTTTAAATTCTTCCCACCCTGTCGTTATTATGTTTATTGTTGGTTGTAAGTCTCTTGCTGCTTTCTTTGCAAGTTTCCTTTGTTTTCTCTTGTCAGCTTCTATCGGTGGGTTTACTCCGTGTATTTTCTTATAGCTCTTTTTCCATTGCCTATAATTCATTTTCTTTCTCCTGTTTATTCCAAAATACGCGCCTTGTTTTTATTCCTGCCGCATTTAGCTTTTCGTAAATATCTCTTAACTGCTCTCGTTCAACCCTTTCTCTGTTGTTCGTAGCTGGTTTCGATAAATCTAATGGCGTTTCTCCGCTAAACAGCAATAGCCGTATACTTTCCGCTGTTGTTGCTCCCATTTGCCTATATACTCCCATTGTTATATACGTCTTTTGCCATATCCACAATTCTATTCCCAGCGCTTTATTTATTCTTTCAAATAACGTGTCATATTCTTCTTTGCACATTGGGCTATGATGCCATTCATATTCCTCTTTTATTTTTTCTTCTCTGCTCTTGGTCTTTTTCCCTCTGTAAATTTCGCACTCGTTGCATGTGCCCCGATCTGAGCTATGTACGCATTCGCAATCAGATAATGCACATATGTATTTGCGCTCCTTTTTTTCTCTAAGTGTTTCTTTTACTGCTGCCACAATAGCCACCATCACTAATATGATTGCGCCACCTGCGCATATCGTTCCTATTGTCGCCAATATTCGCATCATCATTTCTTTTCCCTCTCTTTCTCCTGTTTATCTCCTGTTAGTTTCTTAAACGCCCTTTTTAAGCTTCCTGTTAAATAAAAATATCCTATCGTCTGTATTGTGCATATTGCGATTATCAACGCTTCTTTCATTTCTTCCCTTTCTGTGTCCGATTCGGACACCCTACCCGTTATAGTTCGTTACCTGTATGCCTAAGATGCAGTACCCCTCTGCAAGTCCTGTATAATCTTCCAGCATATACACAATATCTGCATTTACAATTCTTCCTGTATGTTTGCCATCTTTAAATTCCAGCATAATAAGCTTGTCTCCCTGTTTATATCCTCTATCGTTCTTTCTCAGTTCAAAGCTCTTTTTACCGCTTACCACGTCTTCGTAGTACATTGCAGCTATTTTTATCTCATGTATTTTATGATCTGGTTTATTGTCGCTTAATGCTGCGTCCAGTTTTTCCTCATGTTCTCTTTCTGCCAGCTTCTTTTTTGTCTCTCGGTCTATTCTGTCCTGTTCTTCACTGTATCTCTGTTCGTCTGTTTTTTCTGCCTCTGCCTTGTTTACGTATTCGTCGCACTTCTGGCACGTTCCCGTTTTTACGTTGCAGGTCGAATAATTTAAACAGCTATAGCAAATACTGGTTATGCTTTCCGGGTGTGGCGTTCTGTAGTCGTCTCCTGCTTTCTTCGCTGCTACTTTTTCTGCTATGTCTTTTGCCCTTACGTTCTCGCCTGCTGCCGCACGCTCCGCTATGTCGTCCTGTTCTTCCGGCTCAAGCTTTGCAGCTTCATACGCTGCCGTAAGCCCTAAGTTGCCCTCTTTAAGCTGTTCCTTTACCGCCTGCGTCGCGTTATTGTTGATGTTTTCCATACGCGCCACGTTTGTACCGCTTTCCTGTACCATTGCTGCTATTAAGTCCCTCATCTTGCCTTGAATCTCTAAGCCGTCCTCTTCTTTCGCTCTGATCAGCGCCGCCTTTGTCCGCTCGACAAGCCTTACTTTCTCATACGCTGTTAATTCCTGCGTATACCCGTTACCTGCCAGTAACCGCAACTCGTACATGGCTTCGCTCATATCTTTGTAGCGGTATTTTATTTTTTCGTACTCTTTGTACCCCCGCTCTATGTTGAAAATATTCGCCGCGTTTCTTCTGTGCCCGTCGATAATGCGAAATTCCCCATTTACTCTTGCTAATACTGTTGGTTGTTCCTGCCCTACGGTCAAGAAATTATCTGCAAGCTCTTCTATTCCCTCAAGCTTCTGGTGCGTGTTCTCCTGTGCGTCCTTTACTTCATACGGGCTTAAGTAAATCTCTTCGTAATCTTTCGTCTCTTCCACTCCCTCTGCCTTTGTCTGTGCGTTTAACAAATCCATAAAATTAAATGCTTTCCCTGCCATTGCTTATGCCTCTCTTTCTTTCGTGCTTTCCAGATACTCTGTTACAAGTTTCTTATAGTCCTGCGCTGCTCCGCATCTTGGGCTATACTCATATACTGGCTTGCTTAAAAATGTGCTTTCTGCTGCCTTATCCGTATATCGAATCTTTCCCAGCAGTTTTACCGGGCTTTTTTCTGCCAACCACTCAAGCCCCGCGTTATTTGCATCGTTATTTCTGTACATCGTTGCCAGAACTCCCAGCATTTTTATTTTTCTGTTGATCTGCCGCGCCTGCTTTATCTGGTCTGCTATAATATCCAATCCCTCTAACGCCCATTCGTCTATCTTTACTGGTACTATTACTTCGTCTGTGATCTTGAGCGCTGCGATTACGTTAAACGCTATGTCTGGCGGATTGTCGATAATCATGTAGTCGTAGTAATCTCTCGCCGTCTTCGGAAAAGGCAAATCAATACTTGTCATTGGTGTATTTATCATTTTTTCGTAACTGTCTATCTGGTTCCCGGTGCTGTTCCCGATCTGCCATACTGCCTGCATAAGTGACATATTTGCCGGGATAATATCTATGTTGTTGCATTGTGGGTGCTCTACTATCAAATCTTTCAACGGGTTTTTGTATTCTCCTGTTATCGCTCTAGCGGCTGCGCATACCCCTGTACTTTCGTATGCTCCTGCCGCCTTGCTTAGATTGCCCTGCTTGTCATTATCCAGCAGTAGTACTGTATACCCTCTCTTTGCCAGCTCATACGCCATGTTGTACGCCGTAAATGTCTTTGCTACTCCGCCCTTAAGATTGATTACGCTAATTACTTTCATTTGCTTTTTCCTCTCTTTCGTTTTTCTCTATGTCTGCTACGTATGCTCTCAGCACCTTTATTGCTATATGCAGTGCTCTTGCGTAGCTGTTGTAGTCTTCCCTGTTCCCGGTCAGTATTTCCAGTGCTTCCTTTTCCGTCATGCGCCCACGCTCCTTACGTTGCAGGTGCTAACAGGTCTTGCGCTGTTTCTCTTTCGCCTTTCCTTGCTGTCTCTGTAGCTGTTCCTGTTTCCAGATAGTCTAAAAGCTGCTTTGCCGCTTCGTCCCACCCGTAGCACACTACCGCTAAATAACCTTGTTTGTTTAGTTCTCTTATCCAGTCTTTCTGTTTCTTGGTGGTCGTGTTATCTCCCACTTTAAGCTCGATGTATAACCCATGATAGCCGCCCCGCGCTACTGGCAAATGCAAATCCGGCACGCCTGCTTTTACTCCCTGCCGTTTTAATATTGTCGCCGTCTTCGCGTCTCTCTTCCCGCCATTCGGGATATGATACAATAACGCAAGCTCCGGGTATTCGTCTAACTGGTATGTGATCCATCTAAACAGCATTTCTTGTGCTCCGCCCTCTTTGTCAATCCTTACATTTCTTGCCATTCTTTCTGCCTTTCTATTCCAGCTTAATCATCGTGTACCGAAACCAACCGTAGCCGTAGTAGTCCGGGTCTGCCGTTCCTTTCGCTATGCTGTCTTTGTCTACATAGTACCCCTTTTTCGCCTTTGCCTCGCATCGGAACCACGCCCGCTGCGTAACGATCTCGTATACTGGCTCTGGTCTTACCAAATTCTTACTTGCAGCCCAGCGCTTGCCCTGCAGCTTTCCGCTATCTCCGTCTTTTAAGTGCTTATCTGAATATTTAATAAAATACGCTGCCAGTTTTGCATAGTTGCCCGAATCGTCCAACGGAAATACTTTTACTCTGTTATGTCCGGCATATGCTTTATACCATGCTTTCTGCAGTATCTCTGTGTCTATTTTGTTCATCACTAAATGATGATGCCTAGCCCCTTTGCTCCCGATTTCCATAACGTGTATGTATTTCAACTCTATACCTGCTTCCCGGTAAAGCTTTCTGCATTCCCTCAAGAATACCTGTATATCTTTTTTCATTTCCTCTTTGGTTCTGTCCGGCTCTCCCTTGTGTCTGATATAATCCAGTACTACGTGATAGTCTCCCATACCAAAATTGGCATTCATCAAAATTCGTAACTTTCTCTCTGCCTGTCTGGTATTTACTTTTTTCTGTTGCTCTGGTGTAGCTTTCACTTTCTCTGATCTGCTACACCCTTTCTTGTTGTATTGCGATGTATAGTAATATTCTACTTCTACGGTCTTCCCTGCTACTGTAGTCCTCTTCACGTATGGCATAGCCTTTATCTCCTGTTCTGTATATCTATATTTTTTATTGTCTATCTGTCGGTAAGTTAATACTTTTATCAAGTGTTTACGCGGGTTGTTTCCCCGCTGTTTTTGTGGCTTTTGCCATACTTTAGAGTCTTCTCTTTTGTACTCTTAAATTTTTTATTTTTTTAGCGCCTATGCTGTTGCGTAGGCGCCTCTTTCGTTATTCCTTATCCTGTTTTCTCTTCGCATCTTCCAGCGCTGCCAATACTTCCCGGTCTTGCTTCTCTGCCTTTTTCTTCTCAGCTCTGATAGATGCAGACGCGGTACGTGCGTACTGCCTCATTGCGTTACGCCTGTTCTGGTGCACCTGTCTTTTTAATTTTCGCATTGTTCCCATGCTTACGCCTCTTTCTCTTTTTCTTTGTAACCTGCATATAATACAAGTGCTGGTATTCCTTTATTGAACCTGCTTTTATATTTCTTGTCTTTACTTTACTGTTTTTGCTCTTGCATTCTTCTAATACATTCCAGTTCATGCGTTTACCCTGCGGCAAGGCGTTGCCGCTTATTGTATGATTACCCGATTACACAAGCCGGGGCGCACCGCCACGCATCGCACGCGCTGTCGTCGTCGACGTAGCCGCTCGCGTACACGTACCACGCATTGTACCCGTTTCCGCGACACGCACTACGCGTAATATGCCAATCAGTACAGCCGTTCTCGTCTGCCTTTACTCTATTTATTTCTTTCTTATAATATGGGTACGGCGTTGTATCTTCCTCAAACTCTTCTTTAGATAACAAAAATACAAGCTCTGTGCTTTCTTCGCCGTCCACATCTTTAATAACAGGCACAAGGTACGGGCGTAAGTCTTCCCCGAATCTCTCAAAGAACGCTGTGCTATTCAGATACTCGCGCATTTCTGAGCTTTTCCAATCGTTGCCCTTACTGTTGTATACGCGTTCTTCTAAAAGCGTGTGTGCCTGTATGGTTACTGTGTGCTTTACGTTCTGTGTCGCTGGTTTCTCTGCATCAATGCCGATTACGTCATACGGTACCTCTTTACCGTCGAATAATAAATAAATCTGGTTGCCCTCTGTCATGTAATCCCGTGCTTTTCCGGCTTTAATGATCGCCTGCAGCTCGTCCAGCGTAAAACGCTGCTTTTCACATCTTTCTAATGTTGCCATGTTTCTACCTCCGCTTAATTTTCTTTTTATGTAAGCTGCTACAGTCTCTCTATGTCTTTTATTGATACTTCGTAGCATGTTCTTACCTCTACTTTTCCGTCGCCTACGCATTTGTTATACTGTCTGCTCTGCAGGCGTCCTGTTGCTGTGATCTGGTCGCCCTCATTCCACCCGGCTACCTTTTTTGCATCTTTTCCCCAGCACACGCACGGCACATAACAGCTAATTGTGTTATTTAGATCGCATGGCAGTTTTACAAATACGTCTGTGATCTTGCGCCCGTTTGGTGTGGCTCTGTAGTTGATTCCCTTTCCCAGCTTTCCTGTAAATTTGATTTCATTTTCATACTGCCAATGTGTGCCCGTCATAATCTCTATGACTGCTGCCAGTGCGTATACCAGTACTTTACCTGTTCCAAAGTTCTTATGCGTCTGCACACTTCCAGCGATCATAACAGCCTCTCCCTCTTTCGGTAAGCCTGTCCTGTTATCCCGCATAGTCTCTTCTGTAATAAGTACTATAGCGTCGTCCTTTGCTCCGCTGGTTCTTTCTGTCGTAACGATTGCCTTATAGCCGTTAAAGCTTAAGCCGTTTACTTCGTCAATTTTCTCTATATGCTTAAGTTCTCCTATAAGCCCTATCATGTTTTCGTACTGCATTTTTTCTTCCTCTTACTTTCCTTATTTTTCTTGTGCCTCTCTTTCTTTAGTATTGAATGTGCCCGGTGGGACTCGAACCCACAACCTGCCGCTTATGAGGCGGACGCTCTAGCCGATTGAACTACGGGCACTCGTTTTATATGTAAATATCGTAATATAGCTGCATCTGCAGATCAGAAAATTTATACATCGGTGTTATGTCCGGCTTTAATGGCGGCTCAAGCTCTAAAGCTTTATAATTTCTGTGCCTCAGTTCCGGCACTGCTTTTATTTTCTTAATTTCCGCATCTTCCGGCGCATTTACTTTTTTAAAGTCGTACCCGTCAAGCGTTTCGTTCTCAACCATTCCCAAAAATCCAGCGTATAGTACTTCGTCGCCTCTCTTTACTCTGATTAAGTCCGGGTTATCCATGATTTTAAATAGTTCGCCTAATGTCATTTCCTTATTTCTCCTATCGCTGTTTCCAGCTCTTCCATTGTCATTCCCTGCCGGGCTGCCAGTAATGCCGGGCTTATGTTGTACGTCCATACCGACGACATTTTAATAGCCTCGCCTATCTTAAGCTTTTCCTGCTGTAATGCTACTCTGACATATTGCGGACTACAGCCCATTATTACTGCTGCCTCTTCTGGTATGATCTTCTTAAGTGCTGTGCTACTCATACTATTACCTCTCTTTCGTGCTAATCGTCTGTGTGATCTATATAACCCTCTAAGTACCCTTTACAGGTTATGGCTATATCTTTGCCGTTTCTCCCGTCGTTTTCTATGGTTATCTCTCCGTAATATCCGTATATGCAATTCCCGTTATAATCGTATACGGTTATCGTGCCTTTCTCAGCCTGCGGCGCTACTGTTATAACTAATGGCTCCGGCTTTGTTTTGCTCTCTGCCTGCTGCCGTTCTTGTTTAACCTGTAACGCCGCTGCTGTTGTGATTATTATAAGTACGGCGATTGCGGCAGCTATAGCGGCTACCGCTTCTATTTTGGTGTCTGCCTTTCTCCTGCGTCTCCTCATATCTTCTTTTTCCTTTCTTTAGCTGGAACTACTACGCCCTGCCTCTCAAGTACTTCTCTTATCCTTGTTTCTTCGCAAGCGTTCAGCTCTGCCAGAATCTTTACCGTAACGCCGCACCTTACGTACTTGTCTTTAATTTCTTTGTCTCTCATTTCCATTTCTTAGCCCTCTGACTCCCGTTACTTTCTTTCTTCTGTAACTGCGCCAGCGCTAATACTCCTTGTGAAAATACCGCTACCGTTCCTCTCTGCTCTGCCGGAAGCTCTGCCACTTCCCGCATAAGCTCTTCAAATTCTTTCAAGCCGTTCTTTTCTACTACGTCCTGTGCTATTGCCTGCATATTATTTACCTCTTTTCTTTCTTCTGCTGTATGCTATCTCTTCGCATAATGCCCTTGCTTCTAAGTTATCCACACTTCTTACCTCTGCTTTCTCTTTTGTTCACTTTCTTTTTATCAGTCATGCTGTTAAAGTGCTTTAATTTCTCTGGCACTTCCATGCTGTCTACCTCTTCGCCCGGTGGCGCTCTCTGTTTTCTCATTTCCTTTTTTCTCTTTGGCGTATCGTATTTACCGTGTGGGCGCTTTTCTCATTAAAAAGCTGCAAAACCTGTTAAACATCTGCATACTCTCTAGCTGGTATACCCGCTGCTATTTTTACACGGTATACATACGTTAGCTGTTCGCCTGCTGCGTATGCTGCAGGTACGCCACCTGCTACACAAATGCGCCGTGTCGGAATCGAACCGACGACCTTATAAAGAAATCTTTATGCTGCTACCACTGAGCTAACGGCACTTACGGCGACTGCTGCCGCCTATTCTATTATCTCTGCTGGCTCTATGCCTTTATAGAACTCTTTTACTCTTTCGTCCCATTCTTTCTGCCCGTAATAGTCAGCACAGTTAATAACCTCTTCGTTTTCATTGTTTGGGTATTTTCTTTTGTACTTTCTTGCAGCTTCTCTAATGTCTTGCGCCTTTACTATCAAGTATTGTCCCCTTGTATACGGGAACTCTTCCGAACTTCCAAACGTAAAATAAAAGTTTTCTAGCTTCCACTCTATCCCGAGTTCTTCCATTATGTTTGTAATCTCGTTCAGTGCTCCTTTTTTGGCTATTGCAAGGTTGCTTCCCTCTCCCAGCGTTTCTATTGCAGCTTTATAGACTTTAAAATTGTCTGCTGCATATGTTCTTAATACTGCTGCTACATTATCCAACTCTTCTTGTAACTGTTTCTCTTTTTCGTTCATGTTTTAATTACCTCTTTCTTTCGTTCAGTTCTTTTCTTATATCTTCGCTTTTTCTGTTGTACCAGCCGTCTACGTTGTATCTTAAATACCTTATGTATGCTCCTATACTTCCTTTTTCGTTCTTGTACGGGTTTCTCTTTATTGCCTCTTCCAATGTCATTTTTTCGTTCTGCCTGTCTTTCTGTGGTATAATCGTTTTAGAAAGGTGGTGTTAAATTGAAAACTGTTAAATACACTCTTAGCGATTCGGATATAGAGGCTATTACTTTCTCGCTCTCTATACTTCCGTCTCTTGGTCTTGAAGATAATGAACTACAGGCAGTTGCTAACTATCAACTCTGTACTTCTGCTGGTGTCAAGCTCCTAAATCACGATTTTAATATTTCTGACAATGAAGCGCGTGTTATTTCCTGCGCATTGCAGGCAGTCCAGATAATAAATTCTGGTGGCTTGACGTCCGTTAGTTCTGATATAAAAAAACAGTGTAGTAATTATCTTTTTACAGTCAATAAACTCTCTTCTGTCTTTGACTTGTAGCCAAGTTCTAACTTTATAGTGTTATCTTTAAAGTTTGTATTTAGAAGCCGCCGCAACTTTTCGACGGCTTCTTTATCTTTCCCTTTCTTTTCCATGCTTTCTCCTTTATTCAAACAACTTTCCCAATTCTTCCCACATTCCTAGTACTGCCTGTATTGCTGCTGGTAAGTCGTATGGCACAATATTTTCTTGTCCGCATTTTTCAAACATTGCCTTTATTCCTGCAAGCTGCCATTCTTCTACATACTTTCTTGTCTCGTCGTCCTTTATATAGTCAATAATGGCGTTTGTCTCGTCTAAGCATTTTCTCATGCATTTTATATTTCTCGGCACAATTACAATTATTGCAGGCTCTCCTTTTTTAGCCACCTCTTTTTTTATCTCTTCTGCACGCTCCTGCTGTTCTTTCTCTTCCTTTCTCATTTCTTTAGAGAAATAATAACTAAGCTCATACAAGCATTTTTCTACGTATTTCATTGTTTCATTTTCTTTCA
>ERZ1034952.303-NODE-303-length-46252-cov-35.289824_pt1 | contig 46252 bp, 74 predicted proteins | sample MGYA00520625_ERZ1034952 | MGnify/ENA primary metagenome ERZ1034952 (study PRJEB33766, sample SAMN09781773) | gut metagenome | biome: gut microbiome | host: Homo sapiens | place: Madagascar | study: EMG produced TPA metagenomics assembly of the PRJNA485056 data... | reverse complement strand
ATGAATTTACAAAACAAGAATTAAATTATTTTAGAGATATCGGTATTGTAAATTTTATTGACGAAAATGATTTCGAAGATAAGTGGACAATTATAATGGAGCCTACATATTTAGGAGTAAATTATACAAGAATTGCAATAACAAATATATTTTTAGAATTAAAATGGTTAATTCCATTTGGCATTTCTATATATAGTTGTTTTAACTAATATTCAAACAATACAAAATTAACGAAAGGGGTTCGACAATGAGTGATTAATGAAATCTTGCAAAAACTAAGTGAAAATCCAGATGCCATTGTCGAACTCCTTGAGCATTATGAGTGCGGCAAAATCAAAGTAAATACACGTGAGGTCAGATTTGCACGTGATGATAGACCAGAAAGTGGTCTTAATATATCAATTAGACTTGTAAACAATGATGCTTGTTTTGTAAAAGACTTCGCTCGTAGTGAAGCAAACAACATAGTATCGTGGCTTTGCAAAGAGAAGAATGTAAAGTTTAAAGATGTACTTGTAACTATCAAACGCATTCTCCATCTATCAGATGACTGGCGCCCACAAAATCGTCGCCTCATCTTTGGTGGAGTATATGAGCATATAATGCATAGGGCAGATTCTCCTCCAAAAACATATGACGAATCAATTCTAGATGACTATTTAAAAGTGCCAAATGTAAGATTCCAACGTGACCATATATCACTTGAAACACAAATGGAATTTGGTATCTTATATGATGTAAATACAGATAGAATTGTAATACCTATTCGTGATCAACATGGGAGCTTGATGGGCTTGAAGGGGCGACGCAACTACGAAACTGACAATGATGATGACCCAAAGTACCTTTATTTAGTCCCTTGTCAAATGAGCAAAACACTTTTCGGCTATAGCACTAACTATAGTTTAATGTATGGTGGTACAGTAATGATATTCGAGAGTGAAAAGTCCGTGTTACAATGTGCAAGTTATGGCTATCACAATGCAGTTGCACTTGGTAGCAATAGTTTATCAGAATATCAGGCAAAGATGATTCTATCGCTAAACCCACAGAAAGTAATTTTTATGTTAGATAGTGATTTACCTTTAGATAATACAAAAAGAAATATAGATATGTTGCGTAGTGTAGCAACTATGAGAGATTTACAAATAAGTTATTTTGATTGGGAAGAATGCTTGGAACTTCCAGCCAAGGCTTCGGCCTCTGACGAAGGTAAGGAAGTTATTGAATATATATTAGAAGAAAACATAAAAGATGAAACGGAGTTGGAGGAGGAGTTATGATATTTTTGATTGAATGTTTGATATTTTGTACAATTATTGGTGTTCCTATTTTTGTAGTGGTGTTTGCTATAAGGCAAGAGTATTTCAATCAGAGTAGTCATGATGATGGCAAAAGTGAAATATTTTTATCCTTCAAAGATTTTATAGATTTTTATAATTTAAATCCAGACAGATATGAAATAGGATACAATTATAATGGGGACCTACGTTCTTTAAATATTAAAGAAGAATATGATGGATATGATATGTATTGTAGACCTAGTGTAAAGTTTAGAAATAAATATAAAGTCAAGTTCAAACTATTCTCATACATTAGATTCTATTATTGGGATAAACATAGGCAAAAGGTAAAGAAAAAGCACAAGCATAACGAAGATATGAGAGGAATGCTCGAACTCGTTCAGAAGGACATTGACAGTATCCGTAAACAAGCAGAGAAAGAAATTAGAGAAGCTGAAAAGATTACAAATGAAATTGGGAGGAGACTATGAAAGGTTTAGGCGAGGCCGTATATATCGTATGGGCATCTTTTGGTGTTGAAATTGAGAAAATAAACGAGACCGTTGATAGCCTTGAAATCTTTATATCTGTTCCAAAATCAAGCTATCGCAATGATGTACATAGTAACGAGATGGCGGGAGATCATCTTGCAAAACGATTTAAAGATACAATGAAAGATATTGGAGTAAAAAGACTGACTGTAAGATATAGAGTCAGAAACGAGCATTGGACAGAACAAATGTATAAGGATGCGGTTGTAAAAGCAAAGCAGACGATTTATGGAAGTCAATGGTGAGGAGGAAACTATGAAGAAATGTAGCGAAGAATGTATTCCATGTTGTGACTATTGTAAGTGGTGTGTTCACGATTGGGCTGAAGTTGATGGTAGTCGAGTAAAGTGCGGGGTAAGTGGATGTGACTTTCACCTTGCTCCAAAATACCAATTTATTGCGATGGGTTTGGGGTATTGTGAAGATTTTACTTGTAAGTATTGTGAGGAGATATAAGTATGAGATTTTGGACTGATAAAGAAACTGGTACGAAGATGTGTGAGCCAGATTGTGTGGATGAGTGGTTATTTGATATTTGGGCAATTGGATGCGACTATGACGGATGTCATTCTGCTGAGGATTTGAAAAAGGTTATTGATAACTTAGTTGAAATGGCTAATAATGCCAGAGATTGTCTGTGGGACGGCAAGTTGTTTGGGATTCATGGAGAACCAGCAAAGGAAGATGAGGAAGGCGAGGAGTAAATAAGATGAAGAAGACACTATGGCAAAAGATTTATTCGTTTTTCGGCTTTTGGCATTATTACGAGACTACTCCAAGTGGTAGGTATAGAGCAACATATTGGTGTTGCTTTCCATGGGGAAAATTCTTCCGAAAGTTTGATTTGTTCAGAAAGAGGGTGTGGTGATAATTATGCTGACACCAGAACAATATCAGGCATTTGTAGATGCCGTTAAGAAGTTTGATGAATATATACAAGAGCATCCAGAAGTCGTAGAAGAGACTGTTTATAAGTGTGCAGAGCAGCTTGTGGATGTTAAAGACGTTGCACTTGGAGACAAAGTTCCATTCACAAGAGATTGCAGCAAGTGTGTCTACGAAGTTGGTTGTCATGGCAATCCAATAGGCTGTAAGTCTTATAAGAAAGATGTACGGGATGGAGGTTATTATGGATAACGAATGTAAATATCTCAAGATTGAAGATGTAACTCCCTGGCATGGGGATGTGTTTGACCATCCGAGTTATAAGTATCATTGTACAGAAAAGAATAAGGACTTGCCTTTTGGAATTTTTCAGTGCCATAGATGTACTAAATATGATAGGAGAGAAGACGATGAATAAGTGTGGGACTTGTGAACACTATATTGGCGGTGGCGATTGGAATCTATGCTGCAAAGTTAAACATCCAACACCTAAAGAGCAGGAAAAGGGCATGACATTTATCTTCGGTCATTTGTGCTATAAACATACGGACGCTTGTGACATGTATGAGTCGAAAGGAGAAAGTCATGTTAATGAAGATTGCACACCACAATGATGGTAAAGAAAAATGGCAGTCACATAATTGTTATTTGTTTAATGACGCTGATGATTATCATGAATTTGATATAACAAACATCCATGGATATGGAGAGACAAAAGAAGAGGCAGTAGAGAATCTAAAGAAAGAACTTGAATATTATTTTAATGAACTTCATGCATTGGAAAAGATGCTTTACGAAACAGATGTACTTGACAACGACATTATTGAAGTTGATTGTCTAGGGAGGAAAATTTAATGAAAATTGGCTATATCGTAAAATATGGTTTAACACTTAATCCGCACTTAACAGAGAAGTTTAAGTTCAGAGAAGAGACATTTACTCGTAGAATTAGTTCACGTGGAGACCGAGTTTACTCGAAAATGTTACAATTCCCAATTGATTATGAGGAAATCGTAGATAACGCTGATATTATGAAGAAGAATCCAAGTCTTATTCTTGTGCAAGAGCCATTTCTACTCGATGATGAACTGAGAGATAAGACGGTACGATGGGTTGAGTGGGCAAATAAAGCAGACCCGTCAGAATATGATCCGTTTGCAAAAGGAGAAAAATAATGAGTGATATTAAAAACATGAAATGTTATTGTTGTAAATGCTACGATTCTTTTGATGGCTGCACGGCATGGGACTGTAAAAATGACTTCGAGATTAGTATTGATAAAATCAAGCAAGTGGCAGAAGATTATGAGCTAAGTATTGCAGATATTACTGCGCTGATTGACTTTGAAAGAAGGGGTGGTAGCAGATGAATTATATTATCGCTGGGCTTATCGGGATTCTAGTGTGGCAGATTATTGGTATTATTATTTATGAGGCAAGTGGTGAGAACGATGATGTCTTTGTTTTCGTTCTTTGTGTACCTGTTTTTATCTTGAACATTATCGGTTGGTGTTATAAGGAGCTTTATTTTGCGTGGTGCAAGAACAACTTAAATGGTTATATTCTTTATTGCAACGGAGTCAGTGTGTTCTCTCAGGTTTATATGACAGATAGAGAAGCTGAGAAGCTATATCATGAAGGTGAGAGTAATTATTACATCAAAAAATACTCAGAAGGTCATACATGGAAATCAGCTCCGTATAAAGGAGAGATTTATAAGGGACAAGAAAAATTTCGTGGGTTTGATATGAAGAAGTTTTGGAGGTAATTATGAAGTGGTTTTCTGCAATTGAAGAGTGGCCTACGACGGAAGGAGTTCCTGTGCTACTAATTGTTATGAATAGAAGTGGCAATAGTATCATTACGAAAGGAATTACTTCTAGAAAAGGGATCGACGGCCTTTTTAAAATTACAGACAAGAATCTTAAGCATCGGAACGATTTGTCTGTTACGCATTGGGCGTGGGCCGATGATTGATAAATGGAGGAAAAAAGAATGACATATAAAGAAGCACTAGATGTTTTAATGCATCAAATTCAAATTGATGTAAGATATACGACCGATTTTGAAAGAGATCGTAATTGTTTATACAAATGTAAAGAAGCACTTGAGAAGCAGATTCCTAAAGAGCCAGAATATGAAACACTATCAAATGGAGATTTTTATGTATACTGTCCTACATGTGGTGAAGTGGTAATGTGTGATCTAGTTGATTCACCAATACTTAATGAATATAACCATAGTCATTGCGGAGGATGTGGTCAGGCGATTTTATGGGAGGAGGAATGACTTATTGGGCTTGATAACGGCGTTGATCTGCATGTAAAAAATGCAGAGAACTACAAGAAAGCATATAAACTATTTAGACACGAAGAGTGGTATAAACCAGGTGAAGTTGAGGTTTGTTACTGGAGAAAGTGTTGGGGCATTAGGAATGCTATCTTACGAGCGGTAGACCCGACCGTAACAAATGAGTATGAGTATCCTGTGATGCTTGATAATATTGATGATGTCATTAAAGCATTCAAGCATTTTCTTCACAAGGATATTTGGGTATATGAAGGAAACACCATCTGGGATTGGGACAAATATACTCGACGCAATCAGGCAAGAAATCTTGTTGGGCTATATAGGCTAAAGTGTTGGTTGAAGAAACACCCAGAAGACACGGCGTATTTTTATGATAGCTATTAAGGAGAATTATTATGGAAGATAGAAAATTTTGTCCACTATGTTATTGCCTTGCTGATACCGCACAATCTCCAAGGACATTGATGTGTGAAAAGGAGAAGTGTATGTGGTGGCGAGATGGAGATTGTATTTGTAATATAGCAGTAAAAGCGTTGATTATAATCTCTAATACTACTGAATACCCAAGAAGTTCTATTTAACAAATAGAGATTTTGTGCTATAATAACAGTACAAAATTAATGAGGTGAAGAGTATGTGTCATTGCAAAGTATGTGGACACCATATCAACTTGGGCGAAGACGGAAAGGTTATTGTCCAATTTGTGATAAAGAAGTTGGTGAGTTGGATGTAGTGCCTACAAGGTGTATTGACCCTGTAATACAATATTGTCAGGGTTGTAGATATGGCTATATAGACTATCCCTCGTGGGTTGAAACCAGAGAAGATTTAGATGGGTGCTGCTTTGATTCTGGGTGTATTTTTGGATTAGAAAACACTCAGCCTACAGAGGAAGAGCTAAAAGAATTTGAAGAAAGGTGCGGGATGGAGATATGATTATTATTGAAACTTGCCCAAAGTGTGGGCACGATCTACAGGATGAAGTGATTTGCACATATCCACCGATTCCTCGCAAGGTGTGTCGGAATTGTGGATGGAGCTGGACAGGGAAGCCAGAGAAGATTACAAGAGTACCGTTTGGTGGAAACACAGATACTCTTATTAATAAGGATAGTATTCCACTAAGTTGGAATGGAACATCAACAGGTTGGGATAGTACAAATCTAGCAACTTCAAGTACTATTACTGCATTTGGTACGAAGGCATGTGAAAATTGTCCTAGCAACCCGAAGAATGGTGGAGATGGTATTTGTTTCTGCACATTAGGACAGAAGAAGATTGTTTATTGAGGTGAAGCATGAAACAAACAATTGAATTAAATGTAAAAGATATTAAGCAGCTAATTGCAAAAGAGTTTGATGTTAAAGAAGAACAGGTGATTGTCTCAATTAGCAAAGTATATAGTGGGTACGGAATTGGAGAGCATAAGGATTATGAAATTTATGCTACGGTGAATATGAGGTGAAAATTATGATGGGAACAATAAATTGTGTGTATGAAACCCCTTGTGGATGGTGCTCAAAGTGGGATAAGAAGTGTGATAAAAAGACACCAGAGCGTGGACAAAGAGCAAAGTGTAATCCTATTGATGATGCTATCACTAATAAAACATGCCAATCAGAATCCGATCATGAATGGGAATGTATTGGAATGTCCACAGGAGGAACGGATTATATGTGTAGAAAATGCTGTGCTCGAAAAACTGTTCCTTATGTTGGCACAAAAGGTATTACAATAACTGCGAAAAATTAGTGATGGTGATGTGAATGAAGTATTCTTACGAAACAGAAGAAGAATTTATCGCGAGACAAAAAGAAGCAAGAAGTCGTGGAGAGTGCGTTTTTAGGGATGATAACGACAGGGAAATAATATTAGATATTATTGATGATTATATGGATATAATTGATAGTTTAGGTGATGTGAATGAAGAAGAAATGGAATATTAAAATTGATGGTAGAGGACTAGAGCAGGATGAGATTATAGACTCCCTGCTCTCTAGTCGTAATATAGAGGACCTTGACTCGTTTCTGCATCCAAGTGAGGAAGATATGTTACCACTTGAGAGGCTACATAATATTGACAAGGCAGCACAAGTCATTCTCGATGGTGTAGATGATATAAATACTAATTATTTAGTATATTATGATGTTGATGTAGATGGAGCTACTGCTGGAAGTATTGCCACAAGATATTTGGAGCATTTAGGAGCAAATGTTTTTACATATATTAATGAAGGCAAAAAACATGGTATTGAGGACTTTGACACAGAACTTTTAAATGATATAGACATTGTATGGATTGTAGATAGTGTGCAAACAAGCATTGAACCTTATAAGAAATTTCTAGATAAAAACGTTCAAATTGTTATTAGTGACCATCATCTCGTATCGAAAGAGTTGCAAAAAGAAATGGAGGATTTTGGCATTGTGCTTGTTAGTTCTGCCGTAGAGTATGAAAATCCTTCTCTAAGCGGATCGTGTGTAACATGGAAACTGTGCCAGTATATGGACTATATGAACCTTGATGATTTTTCAGATGGACTTATTGATTTAGCAGCCACAGGGTTGGTGGCCGATATGAGCAGTATGGCTTCGCCCGAAAATAGGGTGATTTGTGATAAAGCATTTAAGCATCTAAAAAATCCAGGCATTAAAAAAATTAATGGTGGATACGCATTTGTTTCACGTAATATAAGCTTCGGGGTAGCGCCAAAAATTAATGCTGCAAACAGGGTCAATCAAAATGATTTAGCAATGAATGTCTTTCTGTCTGATGACGAGGATGAAATTACAGAAATCGTTAAGGGACTCAATGGGTGCAGAGAGAAGCAGAATAAAATTGTTGACCAGATTATGCCTGATTTAATCAAACAGGGCGAAGCACAAGTTGGCGCTAAGTGTATGTTTTTTATTATGCCATATGTTGAGGCCAACATCGGAGGATTATGTGGTAATAAATTGCTAGAAATTTTTCAAACTCCATTGTTGGTTATGAGCAAACACGAAGGAGAATATTCTGGTTCTGCTCGTGCCGTTGGTGTAAAGTCATTTAAGGAATATTTTGATTCTATTGGAATTGGATGGTCTGGAGGTCACGAAAATGCCTTCGGTTATGGCATCCCAATAGATCAATTTAATGAATTTAAAGAGAGGATTCTTGAGAAACTTGCAGATGTTGAATTTGTGTGTGAAACTTCAGCAGATATTCATCTTGATGTAGAACAAGTAACAGAGGGGCTTATTAAGGGACTGAACGCTCTTAATAGGATAAGTGGCACAGATTTTGAGCCGATTACTGTTATGATTGAAACTGATGATTATGAAGTTAGCAACATGTCTAAGGGTAAACACCTAAAGATTATTGATAACAATACTGGCGTTATATTTGTAAAGTGGAATTACAATGGCAGTTGGGATTTTAGCGGGACATTTAAAGCGATTGGGACATTGGAGAAGGCACACTATGGAAGGAATGATTATTTTCAGTTGACTATTCAAGACTTTAAACTTGACAAAGAAGAAGAATTATGATATAACAGTACAAAATTAAAGTAGGAGGTGTAAGATGGACGAAGTAAGAGCTTATGAATTACACGATGGAGATATCTTTTCTGTTGGACTAGATATTTTTATGTCAGAAAGTATGCTTTGGGAAGCCCCATTTCGTATTGTAGGATTTGACAAGTATAGGCGCAAGTGGTGGCAGATTTGGAAGCCTAAGTGGACGTATTATGTAAGGATAAAATTTCTAGGATATGAGGTGAAGTAATGCAAAATTATACAGTATATCATTTACATACTGAGCTGAGCTTATTGGATTCTTGCACAAACTTCAAACTATATGTTGACAGAGCAAAAGAGCTTGGGCAAACTGCTATTTGCTTTACCGAACACGGTAATTGTTACAATTGGATTGAAAAGAAAGAATACTGTGAGGAGCAAGGCATTAAATATCTCCATGGTGTAGAAGCTTATTTAACGAAAGAATTATATGAATATCCAGAAGTTCCTGATGAGTGGTATGAAACACATCTTGGTTGTGATGAAAAAGAAACTCAAGAAGAACTTAGTAAATTCTTAGAAGAAAATAAGAAGAAGGTTCGTGATAACTATCATACCGTTCTTATTGCAAGGAACTATGAAGGTGTTAAAGAGATCAATACACTTCTAGATAAGTCTACACAGGAAGATCACTTCTATTATAAGAATCGTATTACATTTGATGAGTTTAAGAACATATCAGACAACGTTATTAAGATTAGTGCATGTCTTGCATCTCCTCTAAATAAGTTGCGCGATGAATCTCTTATCCCGTATTATGACTATCTTGAGGTACAGCCTCATGTAAATAGTGAAGAACAAAAAGAATATAATCAATGGCTCTATCAGATGTCTATCAAGTACAATAAGCCCCTCATTGCTGGAACAGATACACACAGTCTTGATAATTATAAAGCTGCGTGTCGTTCTATTTTGCAGAAGGCCAAGCATATTATATTTACCAATGAGGACGAGTTTGACCTTACATATAAGTCTTATGATGAGCTAGTGCAGATGTTTAAAGCACAGAATTCTTTGCCAGAAGAAGTTTATCTTGAAGCTATCGAGAATACAAACAAGATGGCTGATTCTGTAGAAACATTTGTACTTGATAAGTCATTTAAATATGCAAAATGTTACGATGATGACGAAGCGGTACTTAAGCAGAGAGTTAACGAGGGGTATAAGGACAAACTACGTAGGGGTGTAATTAAAAAGAATCCTCAGTACGCAGCAAATGTCAAAGAAGAGTTCAGGGTATTTAAGAAAATTGGTATGCTTGGATTTATGCTATTTATGTCAGACCTCGTAAGATGGTGCTGGGCAAACGGAATCCCTATTGGCTATTGTCGTGGTTCTGTTGGCGGTAGCACTATTGCATATCTGACAGACATCATTGATGTAGACCCTATTGTGTGGCATACTGTATTTTCTCGTTTTGCTAATGAGGATAGAAAAGAGCTTGGTGATATTGATATTGATATTAGTCCAACTCAGCGTCATCTTGTGTATGAACACATTATTGATAGCTTTGGTGCAGATTATACTGCATATATTTTGGCCATTGGTACTATTTCTGATAAGGGCACAATTGATGAAATTGGCAGAGCATTAGATTATCCTTTGGATGAAGTTGCCAACATTAAGAGAGCTTATGAAGCGGATCCAGAAAAGGCCAAGAAAGATTATCCAGGACTATTTTATTACTTCGATGGGTTGCTCAATACAGCAATTTCTCAATCAATGCACCCGGCGGGTATTATTGTTAGCCCTATCACATTACCAGATAACTATGGCACTTTTTGGGCTGACGGTAAGCGTATTTTGCAAATCAACATGGAAGAGTGCCACGAAGTATCGTTAAATAAGTACGATCTTCTTGGTCTAAAGAACGTTGAGATTATTAAAGATACATGTGCTCTTGCAGGGATTCCATATCCGAAGTCTAATGAAATTAACTGGAACGATGAGAAGGTGTGGGCAGACATAGTAACTTCTCCCGCTGGTATATTCCAGTTCGAGGGTAAGCAACATTGCCCTCGTTAAACTCAGTGAACCCAGACATCTGGGGTGTGCAATTCACGTTTAGTAATTATAGGAAATGATAATGAAGAGTTGTGCTAACAGGGAAACCCTAACATATAATGATGAGGGTAATCCTGTGGAAAGATATATTGACTATTAATGATTTAATTAAAATGAAAGGCGGTGATAATATGAATAAAAAATATGAATATAAAGAAGGCGAAGTATATAATTTACAAAAAGTTATTAAATTATATAGAAAAAATAATAGGCAATATGCATCATGTATGTGTGTTTATTGCGGCAAGATAAAAGAAATAAGAGCAAGTGATTTATATAATGACAAGCAAAATAGTTGTAGATGTCAGATTATTAAGCACGGCATGGAAGGGACGAAGATTTATTCTATTTATTATAATATGAAAGATAGATGTCTAAATCCAAATTGTCACGCTTATCATAATTATGGAGGTAGAGGCATAAAGATTTGTGATGAATGGCTTGGGGACAATGGATTTATAAATTTTTATAATTGGGCTATGAGTCACGGATATATAGAAGGTTTGTCTATTGATAGAGAAAATATAGAAGGTAATTATGAACCATCTAATTGTAGATGGATAACCATTGGTGAAAATGTAGCCCTATCAAACAAACAGCACCCACGCAGATAATTATATTAATAGTCAATATATAATCTCAATCGACTATCGAAAGGATAGGCAAATGCCGAATAACCGAGTAGAGTACATTTAAGGTGAAAATCCTTATTTGGAAGCGCTGAGTGCGACATAATAATGTCGTAAAGATATAGTCAGTTCTATATGAAAATATAGATATAATGGATTACGCTTTTAAAATGTTGCAATCATTTCAACCACACAAAATTAACGATATGTCTCTTGTTAATGCAGCATTACGTCCGTCTGGTGCATCGTATAGAGATAGACTTCTTGCACACGAAATTAATCATAATCCATCTGAAATTATTGACGATTTGCTAAAAGACAACTTTGGCTTTCTAGTGTTCCAAGAGGATACAATTGCATTCCTACAAAAGATTTGTGGTCTAAGCGGTAGTGAAGCAGATAATATTCGTAGAGCTATTGGTCGTAAGCAGAAAGATAGACTAGAAAAGGCTATGCCTAGTATACTAGAGGGTTATTGCTCAAAATCTAGTAAGCCTAGAAATGTTGCAGAAGAAGAAGCCAAGGCATTCTTACAAATTATAGAAGATAGCTCGAATTATCAGTTTGGTTTCAATCACTCAACTGGTTATTCCATGATTGGTTATACTTGTGCCTATATGCGTTATTATTATCCAAAGCAGTTTATAGCCGCATATTTAAACAATGCCAACAATGAAGATGATATTGTGAATGGTACAAACTTAGCACAATCAAAAGGTATAGAGATTCTTCCTGCAAAGTTTGGGCACTCTAAGGATATTTATCTACCAGACGAGAAGGAGAATAAAATCTATAAGGGTGTTGCGTCTATTAAGTTCTTGAATAGTGATGTTGCGAATGTCTTGTACGATATGAGAGAACAGAATTTTGATTCGTTCATTGATATTATTAAGGCGTTTCCTGGGAATTCTCGCCAATTAGACATTTTAATCAAGCTATCATACTTTGAGCAATATGGAAAGATTGGTACGCTTTTGCGTACTGTAGAACTCTACAATGCTTATGGTGGCAAGAAGTTGCTTAAAAAGGATAAGTGTAAACTGCCGTCTGAATTACTATCTAAGTATTGTACAGAAACGGAGAAACAGTGGCGTGTGCAAGATCAAGATGGGCTTATCAAAGAACTATGCTCTATGGTGCCAGACGTTGATGTGCCGATTCAGAGTAAAATAGAATGGTCTAAAGAGTATCTTGGCTACATTTCTACAGTTATGCCAGAAAAGAAGGATATTGGATATGTTATGGACCTCAATACCAAGTGGAGTCCTCGTATTACTATATACCAACTCTGGGACGGTAAGACTGTTGCTTATAAGGTACAAAAGAAAGCCTACGAAAAGAATCCATTTGACAAGGGATGTCTACTACAGTTCCATTCTGAAATGAGAAATAAGAGCCGTAAGGACGAGAATGGTCAATGGGTTAAACTCCCAGAGCAAGAACCTTGGTTGACGAATTATCTTGTAAATATAATTATATAAGGTGATATTATGAATTATTTTATTGAATATGATGAGCACACAAATCCTATGTGCTTTACCGTATGTGATGGCAAAGACTGCACTCACATCAATTGTCAGAGGCATATAAGCAACAACAAAGATATATGCTCTCAGGCAAGACTACAATTAGATTGCGAAAAATATGAAAAAGCACTTGACAAATGAAATATATAGTGCTATAATCCAAAATACAGTTGAGAGGTAATTCAGTCAAAAACTTACGCATACTGCCACCGAATTACCTCTTGACAAAACGAAAATAGTGTGGTATTATTCAATTATCAAAAACACAATACAAAATTAAAGTTCAAAAAGGAGAAGTGTTATGACAAATGTATTCAATGGCATGTTCGGCAAGATTGCCCCTGGTATGTGCAGACTTTCTATGAGTGGTGGCATTGCAGTTAAGACGACTACAGGCTATAAGAGCTACAATGTGAAGAATGGTCGTCTGACAAACTGTGATAGCTTCGTCTTCGACATTGGCGAGGAGTTCTTCTTCGTTATTCCTACAAACAAGGTTGAGGTTGGAGACATCATTCTGGTATCTGGTAAGCCCAAGTGTGTTGTTAAGTCTGACAAGGATACCATCACGGTAATTAACTACGAGGATTCTACTGTAGAAACCATTCTTCCTGAGCGTCATGTTTTTATGGGCAATACCTATTTCTACGGCAAGATTGTTTCCATGTTCGGCAATAACTTTATGAAGGGTAAGAAGGGCATGGATAAGATGATGTCTTATATGGTGATGTCCGAGATGATGAAAGGTAGCAATACTTCCAGCAATGGTATGGGTTCTATGCTTCCTATGATGATGCTTATGAATGGTAATAACGTATCCGACATGTTTAGCGACATGTTTGATTTTGACATTGATACTTCTGATGATGAAAGTGAGGCTGAGTAAGAATGGGTAGTGGTACTTGGACGAGAAATGCTTTTACCTCTTATACAACTACTAAGGGGTACGCCGTGTCGATGGATGGTGTAGTTGCTGGAATGTCCGCTAATGTGCAGGACAATTTCAAGTCTAGAATGCTAGTAACTGACCTTGATCCTAAGAATGTAATTCGTGAGTGTGTTGATTCTACTGAGCATCCTAACACGAAGCCGGTTATTCTGGCACTTGACGTAACTGGTAGCATGGGTCGTGCAGCTATGGAAGTTGCAAAGCAGATTAATGTTGTGATGACCAAGCTATATGAGAAAATTACTGATGTTGAGTTCCTTGTTATGGGTATTGGTGATCTTGCTTATGATTGTGCTCCTATTCAGGCATCTCAATTTGAATCTGATATCCGTATTGCCGAGCAGCTTGATAAGATTTATTTCGAGGGCGGTGGTGGTGGCAACTCTTATGAGTCTTATACTGCTGCATGGTATTTCGGTATTAATCATACGAAGCTAGATTGCTGGAATCGTGGTCAGAAGGGTGTTATCATTACTATGGGTGATGAGCCTATGAATCCTTATCTGCCCAAGAAGGCACTGTCTGCCGTAACTGGTGATGACCTACAGAGTGATGTTGAGACCGCCCAGCTCTATGCAGATGCATCTGAGAAGTTCGACATTTATCATCTGTACGTTAAGCATGGATATGGTCGTTATCAGGAGGATGTTCATAAGACTTTTGGGCAGTTCCTAGACGAGAAGCATTTGAAGGATACGTCTGTTGATAAGATTGCAGATGATATTATTGAGATTGTTACAAATGCATTTTCTGGTGGTAATGTAGTCACATCTAGTGAAGGTGTTTCTTGGTAAAAGGAGATAAACACATGCCTAATGTTAAGGTAGTAATTGGTAGTAACTTTGGTGATGAGGGTAAGGGTCTAATGGCTGATTACTTTTGTGCTGAAGCAAGTAAACGGAATGAATCTTGTATTGTTGCTTTATGTAATGGTGGAGCACAAAGAGGACATACTGTAGTTACTCCAGATGGCATTAGGCATGTGTTCCACCATTTTGGTTCTGGCACTTTTGCTAGGGCAGCAACGTATTTTGGGGAAGAGTATATCTTGAACCCTCTGGCTTTCAGAAAAGAGTATGAAGAACTAAAGGCATTGGGATATTCTCCTCGTGTTTATAGTCATTGGAATTGTAGATGGTCTACTCCGTATGACATGATTACAAATCAGATTCTTGAGGATAGCCGTGGCAAGAATAGATACGGTTCTTGTGGTATGGGTATTTGGGAAACGGTTCTTAGATATAGGAATACCATAAATCCATCTTTTCAGCAGTTTTATAATATGACTAAGGATGAGCAGGTTGCATTTCTTAAGCGTGTGAGGAATGAATATACATCTAAAAGATTGCTAAAGGCTAGTCCTAAAGTTTTGCAAGAATGGGAAGACATTTTGGTATCTGACAATTTGATTTATAACTTTATTGACGATGTACAGTTTCTGCATTCTCATGTAGTCTTTGATTATAGTAGGATTTTGCAAAAGTTTGATAATGTCGTATTTGAAAATGGGCAAGGATTGCTGTTGGATCAGCGTCATGTTCAGTATTATGACAATACAACTCCTAGTAATACTGGCATTGCAAATCCTCATATAATCATTGAAAAATATTTGCCTAATGCAGATGTCGAAGTATGCTATGTTACCAGAACATATATGACGAAGCATGGTGCTGGTGATTTTGAATGTGAATGTGATAAGTCGGAGATTAATGCTCATATTGAGGACAAGACCAACATTACTAATCCATACCAGGGGACTATTCGTTATGGACGATTGGATGTTGATGGGCTTGTAGAGAGAATTAAGGGAGATATTGGCTCAATTGACTACAATGTATCACTGGCAGTTACACACATCAATGAGTTTGAAAATAAAGAATTGCTAAATTTAACAGAGCTTAATGTTAAGTATTTGTCTTATGAAGAAACTAGAAAATTATTTGAAAAAAGTACTTGACAAAACAAAATTAATGTGTTATAATACAGACAATGAATGAGGCAAGAAACTTTTACCTTGGTTGGTTAAAAAGGGCTTGACAAGTTCAAGAAAGTATGCTATAATCACAATACAAAATTAAAACAAGAAAGGACAATAAAGATGATTAAGTATGTACATGTGCCGGAGCAGAACAAGACCATTGCGGTTCTTGAGAACACGAAGTATGATGCTATCCATAAGATTGCAAAGATTATGGGACAGACCAAATCTCTGTGCTTCGATCCTAGTAAGTACCTGATGAATAGTTCTTATCGTGCGGTTGTCGTGTGTCATCCTGATGATGTGTATGATCCTGCTATTGGTATGAAGATGGCAAAGGCGAAGCTTCTGGATCGGTACTATGCAGCACTGGACACCAAGTGTGATGAGTTTGCAGAGGATCTTAATGCAGCAATGTTTGAGTTCTGCAATCGAGTAAATTGCACAAGAAAAAATCGAGAAAATGCTTGACAAATGATGCCGAATATGGTATAATAAGGAAGAAGTAAAGATGAAGGAAGTTTTCTGGTTCTTGATCGGAACCGTTTGTGGATGGTTCCTGTGGAAGAAAAAGTAAAAAAGTACTTGACAAAATAAGTAATCTGTGGTATAATCACAGTACAAAATTAAAGTTTAAAGTTCAAGAAAGGAAGTAGTTAAGATGACTAACGAGAAGATGACCGTACATAAGGCCCTTGCGGAGCTGAAGATTATTGATGATCGTATCAATAGTGCAATTGTTAGTGGCACTTATGTGATTGCCAACAAGCATTCCAACACCAAGATTCATGGTATGACGATTGATGACTTCAAGACTAGCATGAAGGCCGACTTCCAGAAGGTTTCTGACCTGATTGCACGTCGCAATGCCATCAAGAGAGCGGTAGTTGCTTCTAATGCAGTTACCAAGGTTAAGGTTGGTGATAATGAGTACACCGTTGCCGAGGCCATTGAGATGAAGAATCATGGCATGGAGTTCAAGAATACGTTTAAGAACTACATTGCACGTCAGTACACTAACGCCAAGAACGAGTTCGACAAGAACAGTGGTGAGCCTCTTGAGCGTAGAGCTGAGAACTATGTTCTAAATGTCATTCAGGCACAGCCCAAGGATTCCAAGATGGCTGTTGATTCTGATGCAATGAAGAATCTTCGTGCTCAGTACATCAAGGATAACACTTATGATATCATTGATCCAATTGGTGTGAAGGATGTCATTGAGAAGCTGGATAACGAGATTTCTGATTTCATTACCGAGGTCGATGCAGCTCTGAGCGTTTCGAACGCACTGACTGTGCTTGATATCGAGTATTAAGTAGAAATACTTGCTGCTATTCGAAAACCTAAAACGGGTTTGCTTCGATGGTTTCGACCAATACATTGATGTAAAATAATAAAACAATTGGTCTTCAATAAAAGATATTTGAAATAGCCTGCTAAGCTATAATTCAAATAATTACATAAACTATAATAGGATAAGTTTATAGAATTATTATGATAATACTAATGGCTGTAAAGCTTAAAGTTCAAATATCAAAGTTCATAGATCAATGTTCAAAGTTTATTTTTCGTCAAAGGTTAAACGTTAAAGTTGTAAAGAGGGCTTTTAGATAATGATTGATTAATATTGTATGCCCACAAAGTTTTACAAAATCCTTGAGTAATGGTTTGGTTTCAAGTTCAATGACCGTAGGTTATCCACAAGGCTGGATAGTAGCAAAACTGTATGGTGCTGGGCATCACCTTAAAGCTGCCCTGTGATATGCGGGATTGGTGGAATGGCAGACACATCTGATTTAAGCTCAGATGCCGAAAGGCGTAGGGTTTCGAGTACCCTATCCCGCACCATTGACCTTGGCAAGTCATTAAACTACCAAATATGCCCTAGTAAGTTAATGGTTAGACTAGGCGACTTATAATCGCTCAATGGAAGTTCGATCCTTCCCTAGGGCACCACATGCATCACCTCTTTCTAATGCCATAGCAGACGGCATTGTAGTCTGCCAGATACTGCGGAGTAGAGAAGCGGTCATCTCGTCAGCCTCATACGCTGAAGATCGTTGGTTCGAACCCAACCTCACGCAACCATAAGCATGACCGAGGGTGGGACGTGTTCGGGAAAGCAAGTGTGAGCGAGGCCAGCTCAGTGTAGGTTGTGCTTAATAACATCTCGGATTGGTGGAATGGCAGACATAGAACACTCAAAATGTTCCGTCGCAAGACGTATGAGTTCGAGTCTCATATCCGAGACCACTCCCAAAAGTGACAGTGCCGGACATCACTGTATAAACTGTCCGTTGATATGGCGCTATGGACGAATTGGTAGAGTCGCGACCCTTTCAAGGTCGAATTTGTGGGATCATGCCCCACTAGCGTCACCACCAGTCCAAAGTCTTGCTTCGTATTGAGGTAACTGGCAATACATAACGTGAAACTCTTTTTTAAAGCCAACAACAAAGATTGCCGTCTGATGAGCTGAGGGCGGGATATAAACTGACAGCACTAAAAAAGCTGTACCGTACAGTAAAACGGGAATCGCTACTAATCATTGGCGGTTGTTGGAAATAAATATGCTCCTGTAGTTTAATGGTAAAACAAGACCCTTGTAATGTTTAGTTGTTGGTTCGATTCCGACCAGGAGCTGGTAACACGACCAAGCCTTCACGTGGCGTTACTGTTTAAACTGATTGGTCAAAATTGTGGTTATAGCATATGTACAGATGTTATATTTAGTGAGTAATTGATGTGTCCAGTCACTCACACACAATACAAAATTAATACTTTTCGACACATGAAAGGAGACAACTATGGGAAAGACATTAGAGGATATTGGAATTTATACCGATATACATGAAAGTGGCAGAAAAAATAAAGATGGCAATAAAATGTATTATGCCACATGTAAAGTGTGTGGAGTGATAGTAGAAAAGAAGTTAGCTAATATAAAGCGAAGCAATAAGGTTTGCCATCATAAAGCACAGAAAAATAATTTAAATAAAATTAATGATATGCCAGTTGGATGGATGAGTCAATCAAAACTGAATAGAAAGATTTATGATGCATGGAGATCAATGCTATATAGGGCAACAGAAAAATGTTGGGAGAAAAATCCTACATATATTGGTACTACAGTTGATGATTCGTGGAGAATACTTAGCAATTTTATAAATGATATAAAAGAATTGCCTGGATATGAAGAATGGATAAATTCTGAAAAAAGAATGATGATGCTAGATAAAGACACATTGATTAATGGAAATAAGCACTATAGCAAGGAAACGTGTTGTTTTATAACGGCATTAGAATCAAGTAAAGATGTAAATGAAAGGCATCCTAATAATACATTGAAAGCAAGTAAAGAGAGTGCTAAAAAGTATTCTATTCCAGTAAAAATAATAAACAAGCAAACTTGTGAAGAAAAAATTTTCACCTCACTTCGAGAAGCGTGTAGATCAATGGGCTGGAATGAAGGCAATGCATGGAGAGTAATAAGTGATAAATATCCACACGATTATTCTATAAAAGGATGGAAAATAGAGAGATTAAATATGACTTATAATGCAATTGTGACATCAAGTGAATATAGTTCAATTGCTTATTGACAGTCTGTTATCTCATGATAGTGCTGAGCATCACTGTATAAACTGCTCGTTGGATATGCAGAGTAAACTCAAGAGGTTTGAGGCCCGTCTGCTAAACGGTGCGTACTGAAAGGTATCAGCTTCGAGTGCTGTGCTCTGCGCCATATTATATAGGGAGTTAGTGGACAAGTGGACACAATCGGCTTTGACCCGATAGAAAAAGGAGCGTTACCTTTACTCCCTGCCATACAAAAATTTTAGGAGGTACATATTATGAACTTTCGCACTAAGGAACATTATGAGAATCGTCTAGCAAAGCTTCTGGCACGAGGCGAGACTATGAATGAAGGTCTTATCCGTAAGGTTAAGCGGCAGTTGAACAAGTTTAATACACAGTAAAGTGTGTCTTTATTGGTGGAAACGGCACGAAACGTTTGTGGCTACTAGCTAGCATTCGAGGCAAGGGGTGCTCAGTAATCTGTGCGGAGGAGTTTGGGATTACAAAAATATGCGGTTGATCCGGCTGGATGAGGAAGCGCTCTTGAAAAGCGTCGAGGTTAATAGCCTTTGGGGATTCGAGTTCCTCCAACCGCGCCATATGCCCGATTCGTTCAATTGGATAGGACAATAGATTTCTACTCTATTAATTGGGATTCGAGTTCTCAATCGGGTGCCATATAGACCTGAGTATGTCTGAAACTACTTAAAATATCGGGCAGTGGCCAAATTTGGTAAGGCTCTTCATTTGGGATGAAGAAATTGAGTGTTCAAATCACTTCTGCCCGGCCATATCGGAGCGTGGCCAAGTGGTAAGGCACCACACTTTTAATGTGGGTATTTCGAGAGTTCGAATCTCTCCGCTCCGACCATCAAATTCCATTAGTTTATCGGATAGAACGCTACGCTACGGACGTAGAGAGACAGGTTCGATTCCTGTATGGGATATTATATGCAGGTGTAGTATAAAGACTAGTATGCCACTCTTCCAAGGTGGAGATGCGGTTTTGAGATCCGTCACCTGCTCCATAAGGGGAGACGAAAGTCTCCCCTATTTTTAAGTAAGGAGTGAATATAATGCTAGATAATCTAAAGAAACAAGACATAGAAGTGTATGATATTTGTTTGAAGGAACTTAACAGACAACGTGATACAATCGAACTTATTGCATCAGAAAACATTGTATCTCCAGCAGTTCTTGATGCAATGTCATCCGTTCTAACCAATAAATACGCAGAAGGAAAGCCACATGCAAGATACTACGGTGGATGTCAGTACATTGATGAAGTAGAGCTTCTTGCAATTGAACGCTGCAAGAAACTATTCGGAGCAGAACATGCAAATGTGCAGCCACATTCAGGAGCAAGTGCAAACTTGGCGGTATTTTATGCCCTTCTAAACCAAGGTGATACCGTTTTATCTATGGATCTTTCTGCTGGAGGACATCTCAGTCACGGAGCGCCGTTCAACATTTCTGGCAAGTACTTTAATGTAGTTCATTATGGAGTAGGAGAAGATGGTTTTATTGACTATGACAATGTGAGAGACTTCGCACTAAAGAACAAACCTAAGATGATTTTGGCAGGAGCTTCTGCATATCCACGTATCATTGACTTTGCAAAATTCCGTGAAATTGCAGATGAAGTTGGTGCTTATCTCTTTGTAGACATGGCACATATTGCTGGTCTTGTAGCAGGAGGTGTACATCCAAGTCCTGTCCCCTATGCTGATGTTTGCACATTTACAACCCATAAGTCTATGAGAGGCCCTCGTGGTGCAGTTATTTTGTGCAAGAACAAACTTGCGAAGAAAATTGATTCTGCAGTATTTCCTGGTACTCAGGGTGGCCCACTAGAACATATCATTGCAGCAAAGGCAGTATGTTTTGGCGAGGCATTAAAGCCAGGATTCGCAGAGTATCAGAATAATGTTGTAAATAATGCAAGGGTTATGGCAAAAGTATTCAACACAAATGGAATTAAACTTGTTTCTGGAGGAACAGATAACCATCTAATGATTCTAGATCTTAGAGATACAGGAATTACGGGCAAGGAATTACAAGAGAAGCTCGATAGTGTAAATATTACTACCAATAAAAATTCAATTCCAAACGATCCTCTATCCACTTTTGTAACTAGTGGCCTTCGTATCGGCACACCAGCAATTACTACACGTGGCTTTGACAAGTTTGATGTAGAAAATGTGGCAGGACTTATTTCGTTGGCTATCAAAGATTTTGATGGTAACAAGGAATACATCTCCAACATAACTCATCAACTATGTGAAATGCATCCAATCTATATGTAAAAAATAAGCCACCTGTAAAAAGGTGGCTATTTTTCTAAGATACACTTGACAAATGAAAAAATTGCGTTATAATTATAATACAAAATTAATTAAGGAGGTTAGACATGAGTAAAGTCTATGAAATCGAAGGAGCCGAAATCAGTGTAGTATCCGGTGAATTCACAGAAAACAAAATCAAGGGGCAGAAGTATTACCACGCAATATGTGAGTGTAATGGCAATACAATTCTGATTACAAAAAATATCACAGACTCTATGGAATACGACATTGTGAATGATGTTCTTAGCAATATTTATGACATTCCACAGAAACATCTTGCAAACGTTTTGAAAAATGAAAACAATCTAGTGGTTATGATTTGCAGACACAAAGATGAGCCTTCGTTCTACACAATCTATTATGGATGCAATGAAACTTTTGAAAATATGTTTGATGCATTCAAGTGGGCACACTTCCATAATGACTATGCAGATGACAAGCATATGTATACGGAAGTTCACGATGGGCATCAGACAGCAATTAAGTTTGAGGTGTAATAATGAAGCAATACTTCTTAGACACGGCAAGTACAACTCGTCCCTATAAAGAGGTTGTGGATACGGTTGCAGATGTAATGTATAATCATTATGGCAACCCATCCTCAATCCACGAGCTTGGGCGAGATGCTAAAAATATTATTGAAAATGTAAGAGATCAAATTGCAGCAGATATTAATTGTGAACCTAAAAACATTATTTTCCTAAGTGGTGCATGTGAGGCTAATAGCCTTGCATTTACCACATCAAAAAGAGTTTTTACTACAAGGCTAGAACATAAGTCCATTGAAATGCTATGCAAAGATGTAGCATACTTTAACAACGATAAATATGGCAATATTATATTAGACAACGACACGCTATATAGACTTGGAGAACATAACTGGTTAGTTTCTGTACATGCTGCAAATAGTGAAATTGGAGTAACTCAGGATCTTGAATCTATTTCTAAGTTCGTGCATAGATATAATAATATCTTTCATAATAATATTTTCCATGTAGACGCAACACAACTTTATCCAGAATGTAGGATTGATGTCAAAGAACTTGGCATTGACCTAATGTCTGTATCTGCACAAAAATTCCATGGGCCTCGTGGTATTGGATTCTTGTATTGTAAAGATGGCATTAAATTAAATCCATTGATTGGAGGCTCTCAAGAAGATGGGAGACGTGGTGGGACTTACAACACTCCAGCCATTGCCGGCATGGGTAAAGCACTAGAGATTAATAGAGGAGCGTTGCACGATTATACAAACATTTGTACTAGATTTAATCGCGACGAACTTGCAGCAAAAATTCTTGAGATTTCTGGCGTTCATCTAAATGGGCCAGAACTTAGCGCCAATCGTCTATATAATAATATTTCTATTCGTATTGATGGAGTAAAAGCTAGCGACCTTGTAACACTAGCAAGTATGTATGGGATTTATATCTCTGCGGGATCGGCTTGTAGTAGTGGTGAAGCTGTGCCAAGCAGCACGTTAAAAGCTATTGGGCTTACGGATGAGCAAGCTCTTAGCACAATCCGTATTACAGTAGACGAAACATTAAATCAGCATGATATTTCTGATATTGTTAAGATTCTAAAAAATCTTATTGAAAGACTAAGAGCCTCTTGACAAATAAGAAATATCTGTTATAATTACAGTACAAAATTAATTTAGGAAGGAAGAAAACATCAAATGAATAGGCTTAAAGGCATTATTCTACTTTCCGTGGCAACTATTTTTGCTATTCTTTTGACGGTTATTCATTCTAAAAACGTTACAATTGATGCACTAAATAGTCAAGCTAACGAGCTGAATAATGTAATTATTGAAAAAGACACAGAAAATGAACGATTGCGACAGGAACTTGATAATTTAAAAGATTCTAGATGCGAATTTAAGTATCTTGGTACATATAAGATTACTTATTATTGCGATGAAAGGACAGACCATATTTGTGGAGGAACTGGTGTAACAGCTTCAGGTGTTCCTACAGATGTTGGCACAACAATTGCAGTCGATCCAAAAATTATTCCATATGGTACAGAAGTGTATATTGAAGGAGTAGGTCATAGAATCGCACAAGATTGTGGTGGAGCAGTTAAAGATAAGCACATTGATGTGCTGGTTCAAACTCATACAGAAGCAATGAGACTTGGGACAACATATAAAGACGTATGGGTTATAGTACAAAATTAATGTATGACAAAGAAAGATAAAACATATTTTAATGTGGCAAAAGCCGTTTCTGAATTGAGTGACTTTGAAAAGCACCATATAGGTTGCGCTGTGGTATATAAGCATAGAGTTATTTCAAGTGCTTGTAATATCAAAAAAAGCCACCCGCTTCAGAAAGAACTTAATAAAGAGCGTTTTGATGAAGACACGAACCATTTTCTGCACGCAGAAATAAACGCTCTCTTGCCGCTTATAAGTCGTAAGGATATTAACTGGAAAGATGTGCAGATTTATACATATAGAGAGTGGAAAGATGGCACGAAAGCATTGAGCAAACCATGTCCTAGCTGCCAAAGGCTTATTAGAGAACTTGGTATAAAAAAAATTAACTATACAACTAAAAATGGTTACATTCAAGAAACATTTGATTAAAGAAAGGATTAAAGAAATGAACGAGACTGATTATGGAATTTATTGTCGGAAGTGTTTCCTAAAGAAACATAAATTATCAAAGAAGAACATTGATAGAATTGTGTTTACACCTTATATGGAAGCGTGTGCCTGTTGTGGAAAGATTGAAAAGCTTGTAGATGATATTAAGGAGGATGACGAATGAAGACTTTTAACGACCTATTCAATGTGTGTAATAACATTTCAGAAAACGGTATTATGAATGTCCAGGCAGACGATGTGGTAGAGGTTGTTGATTTTGCAAAGACTGTACTAAGTAATATCCTGTGGTTTGTAGAGAACTATGAAGATGAGACCCCAACTGATGCGGTAAATAATCATAGTAGAGATGCAGTCATCACCCTGTCGAATATGTTCGATGAACTAGAGTATTACACTACGGAGGACTAATATGACGCCTGAAAGACTAAATATAGTACAACCAGTACTAAATACATTTGAAAATAATGATATTAAAGATTTTGCAATTGTGTTACTAGACAATCTTCCGGAATATATCTGGCATGTTGGAGCATCGTCTACTGGAAAGTACCATCCGGCCTATTCACTTGGAGAACTTGGATTGATGCGTCATCAGATTGCAGTTGTAAGATTCCTAAATTTCTTTCTTGAACTTGAACAATACAACAAAATAATTCCTAGTAGAGAAAGAGACTTGCTACGTGTGGCAGGACTGATTCATGATGGCCGTAAGAGTGGGTCCCAATCAGATTATGAAAGAAGTAAGTATACTAAATTCGACCACCCTCTACAAATGGCAACAGTTATTCGTAGTTATGATGGCAAGTATCTAAATCACGATGAGATTGAACTAATTGCTCATTGTATTGAATCGCATATGGGCCAATGGAATGTGGATAGAAAAACCGGAGAATGTTTGCCGAAACCAGAAGACACATATCAAGAGCTAGTACATCTTGCAGACTACCTTGCATCTCGTAAAACTATTACGATGGATTTCGAGAACATTGAAGCTCCAAGAGTAGAATCTAAGCCAGAGGAATATGTGCTGACATTTGGTAAGCATAAGGGCGAGAAGTTAATCGACCTATATCGTTCTGGTGACGATTATGTAATTTGGATGGAGGAAAATATTACTCGTCCAGACGTACAAGCCGCAATTAAAGCTATTAAGAAGAAGCTTGCAGAAGAAGACGATGAACTATAAGGAGGACAAAAATGAAGGTAGAAATGCTAACGACTGGCAATATTGAAAAGATTCTAAAGGACAGCAACATTACTTTCAATAAGACATACTCTGGTGAAAAGTATAAGGTGATTGAAGTTGACAAGAAGGACGCAAAAGGATTGAGTAGCTCTATGCTCGAAGGTGCTTGGTGCAAATTCTCAAATGGTGCTGGTGGTTCACCTTGTGACATTTTTACAGTAAATGGACAGATGCTTATTGGATGGAGCAATGGCAATAATGATACTTATGATACTTTGAGCGACTACATGAGTGACGAGCTTAGTGTGACAGATGATGATGACGTGTGTGATTACGCTATGGGTCTTGCTAAGGCGAATGGGATGCCACTAAGTAAACTGTTCAGATTTTATGAGGGTTAATAGATGAAGAGGAATGTATTCTCAGAAATGCTTACAGATGAGCATGGAGAATATTATATTGGATATACGAACAATAACAAAACAGAATTTTATATTGACGCAGAAAATTTTGATAATGTAAAAAATTATTGCTGGTATGATCGAATAGATAATGGTGTTCGTAGATTATGTGCTCGTGTAAATGGCAAGAAACTTTTAATGCATCAATTCTTAGGGTTTAAAAATTATGATCACATAGACAGAAATGAGTTAAATAACAGAAAATATAATTTAAGAGAATGTACGCATCGTGAAAATTGTCAAAATAGAGGAATGTATTCAAACAATACAAGCGGGATAACAGGTGTGTATTGGATTAAATCTTTGCAAAAATGGACTGTACGCATTCAAATTAATGGGAAGAATACTAATCTTGGAAATTTTAATAACAAAGAAGATGCGATTCGTACTAGATTGCAAGCGGAAAAAGATTATTATAAAGAATTTGCTCCGCAAAAACATTTGTTTAAAGAATATGGAATAGAGGAGTGATGTTTTATCGGTACTAATTTCTATATGATTACAAAGAATAAAGAACTGGCACAGCGCTATGCACCATATTCTTATGAACTTACAGATGAGCCATACTTTGGTTATGAAATTCATATTGCAAAGACAAGTGCTGGTTGGCTGCCTTTGTTTCAAGCACACAAGGATGGCATTAGTTCTGTGGCAGAGTATAAGACCGCATACGATACGGGTGAGTTCCGTATTTATGATGAGTATGGCTGTGAGTACAACTGGGATGCGTTTGATGTTAGAGTACTAAAGCATAATGGCGGTATTCTTGGGGTGCAAAAGCCAGAGAAAATTGAGCAGAATAAGTGTTCTCGATGGTATGACAAAAATATGCCAGATTATTATCCTATTAGTCATATCCAAGGAAGCCCACAGAGCTATAAGTTTATTAATCAGTTTGTGAATGATTATTTTGTTGATTCGCAAGGATATGAATTTGACATACAGTATTTTTCTTAACAATACAAAATTAATGAGAGGAGAACAAAATGTATAATGCGTATGTAACAACAATTAAAAATCTGCGTAAGCATCCTAACGCAGACAGATTGCAGCTTGGTGAGTGTTTTGGCAATACGGTTTGTGTAAGTATGGAATATACAGACGGTCAGATTGGTGTATATTTTCCTACTGATGGTCAGCTTTCTGTTGAGTTTGCAGATGCTAATAATTTGCTTCGTAAGAAGGATGTAGATGGCAACAACATTGGTGGCTATATGGACCCAGACAAGCGCAATGTAACTTCTATTAGGCTTCGTGGTGAAAAGTCAGATGGTCTATTTCTACCACTGGCTTGCTTAGAATCTTTTGGTGACGTATCTAATCTAAAGGTTGGAGATGTTATTACTACATTCAATGGACATGAGATTTGCACTAAGTACATTCCTCGCAGAAATACCCGTAGTGGTCATGCTACAAATGGTAATCATACTCGTAAGAAGAAGGTTCCTATCGCACCTCTGTTTACTGAACATGCTGATACTGAACAGCTGGCTTATAACCTTGGCGCATTTCAGGCGGGCGACCAAATTGAAATTACTCTGAAGATGCATGGTACTTCTCAGCGCACTGGTTATTTGCCCGTATTTAAGGGATATAAGCGTTCTCTGTGGGATAAAATCATGAAGCGTGATGGCACTCCTATTTATGAGTGGGGGTATATATCTGGCACTCGACGCACTGTTCTGGAGAATTTTGATGGTGGTTTTTACGGTTCTAACCTGTTCCGTGAGCGACACTCTAAGTTCTTCGAAGGTAAGCTCCATAAGGGCGAGGAAGTGTATTACGAAGTTGTTGGCTTCACTGATACTGGCGCCCCTATTATGGCATCTGCCGCGAATAAAAAGTTAAACGATAAAGCATTTATCAAGCAGTATGGCGAAACTACTACCTTCTCCTACGGCTGTTCTCCTACTGGATATAATACTTATCCTGATGGTTCTCATGAGGAAGTTCCTCAGTCTGAGTTCTACGTTTATCGTATGACTATGACTAATGAGGATGGCGACGTAGTAGAATATTCTCCTGACTTTATGCGTTATCGTTGCGAGCAGATAGGATGTAAGACTGTTCCTGTTATGTGGAAGGGTTTTGCTGATGAAACTATTGATTGGAATGACGCGGGTATGACTGCGGGAGAGTGGGTAATGGAACGGGCTGAACAGTATTATGCTGGTCCCGACCCGATTGGCAAAACTCATGTACGTGAGGGTGTAGTAGTTCGTATTGTGAATAAGCCTAAATTCTGCGCATATAAGCATAAGAACTTTGCATTTAAGTGTCTTGAGGGTCTAGTAAAGGCTGAGGCAACTGCTCCTGATATAGAAGAAGCACAAGAAGAGATTAATGAGGAGGAGAATTAATATGAAAGATAACGTTGGAGCTGTAGTTGGAGCAATTGTTGGTGTAATTATCCTTTGCATTATCGAACCTATCATCATCTTCGGCGCCGGTTGGTTTGGTGGCTGGATTCTAATGAAGATTGTTGGTGGTGCAGTTGTAACTGGACTGAATACTTTGTTTGGTACAACTAGATTTATGCCAGACCTAATTCCTGTTGTATGTGGTGTACTGGCTGTGGTTGGTAGCTATTTTAAGACTAGTGTAAGTAATAATAAGTGAGGGCAAAATGAACGACAAAATTCAATCACGACTAATTAGTGATTATAATTACGTAACAAATCTTGGTTATGTAGTTCTGGGAGTTTTTCTACAAGGATCACAAAATTATAGCCTATCATATTCTGGAAGTGATATTGACACAAAAGCAATTATTCTTCCTACTTTTGAAGACTTTTGCCTTAATAAGAAACCGATTAGCACAACTCTTATTCTTCCTAGTAATGAACATATTGATCTAAAGGATATCCGTCTTATGCACGAATGTTTTCGCAAACAGAATATTAATTTTATTGAAATTCTTTTTACGAAGTATCGTTATTTGAATCCAAATTTTAAGGATGTATACCAACCAATGTTTGACCATGCGGAAGATATTGCTCACTATAATAACTTTGCAGCAGTTAATTGTATTGCTGGTATGGTATTTGAGAAGAGAAAGGCATTATGCCATCCATATGAAGGTCTTAAAAATAAGATTGAAAAGTATGGTTACGACAATAAACAGTTACATCATATTCTACGTTGCGAAGAATTTTTAAAGAGATATATTAATGGTGTTCCATATGCGGAATGTCTAATTCCAACTCGTCCAAAAGATTTAATTGAAGTAAAAGCTTCGTATATCTATTCCAAAGATGAAGCAGTAGAAATGGCAGATAATATTGTTGAAATTGTAAAAGATGTGAAACAGAAGTATATGGATACTCACGAACCAATTATAAATAAAGTTGCAGAGAAGGTTATGAATGATGTACTTGTGAATGTTCTTAAAAAGAATTTTATGATAGAAATGGAGAATAACAATGACTAGACCCGTACTAATACTTCTTTGTGGGATTCCTGGTTCTGGGAAAACCACTTATGCAGAAAAAATGAAAAATAGCTATACATATCATCTGTCTTCTGATGCTATCAGAAAAGAACTATATGGAGATGAAAATATACAGGGCAATCCTTCGGATGTATTTGCATTGATGCAGGATAGAGCAATTATGTTATTGAATAATGGCTTTGATGTCATCTATGATGCTACAAATATCACAAGAAAAGATAGAGCTAGCATCATTACAAAGTGTCCAAGGTTTGCACAAATTGAATGCCATATTATTTGGGCACCTATTGAAACTTGTATTGAACGTGATGCCGCAAGAGAACGTACTGTTGGCAAAGAAGTTATTGACAGAATGCTTAAGCGTTTTCAAGCTCCTTATTATGATGAAGGCATTGATAAAATTAGAGTCATTTTTCCAGATGGATTTGATATGCAAAAATACATAGATGATTCTACAGAGGCCATGCGAATTCCACATGATAACCCACATCATACTTTAGATATTTACAATCATTGTGAGTCGGCATATAAGTATATTGTAAGTAACGATATGTGTGATAACATTATGGCACTTGCAGCATCATTTCACGATGTTGGTAAACCATATGTCAAAGCATTCGTTAATGCAAAAGGTGAACCGAGCGATACTGCACACTTCTATCAGCATCAATGCGTTGGAGCATATATGATATATGGTCTTGTTGCAGATGAAATCAGAATAGATGTTGCTTGGCTTGTAAGCACTCATATGGCACCATTTCTAAATGAAAAGTATTATAAAAATCTTCCAGCATATCTTAAAAATTCTGTGGATTTGCTTCATGAAGCAGACCTTGCAGCACATTGACCAATTAGGTACGGCATTTTTGCCGTACCTTTTGTGCAATATGCCAACTTGACAAATGAGTAGTATATGATATAATTACAGTACAAAATTAAAGGAGGAATAAATATGTACCCTATCCAGATGAAGCTAAAGAAAAATGATAAAGTAGTTTCCGTATATAACATTTCTGTAGGAGTAAATGGAACTACTTCTATTGCCACATATTATGACGGAGAGAATTGGTATACAACAAATGTTACAAAGCTATATCCTATTGACCCATCTGAGACTAGTCGCAACAAGGCAGCAAAGAGGATTCGGATTCTTCATGCAGAATATATGACTTCTGATGAGAAGATGTTTTCTACAATGCGAGAGGCAATTAATCACGAATATGAAATTATGAATAATGAAGGAGAATAAATATGAAGACTATTCGAAGTAACGTATTTGAGACGAACTCATCTAGCACTCACAGTATTGCTATTCCAAAGAATTGTAAAGCAACTAATTTCATTTCATTTCATGTAGGTGATTTTGGTTGGGGCTGGAAAGAAGTAGATCCAGCGGATTATTTTTACACGGCAATTTATGAAACGTCTAATACAGAGAACGAAGTTGAAGAGAAGATTCAAACCATAAAGGATATTCTAGATTCTCATAACATTGAATATTATTTTGAAGATGTAAAAACTCACATTTCTTCTTATGGCAATAACTATTATCTATATCTTGATGATGGTTATATTGACCATGGCAGTAAATTGACGAATTTTGTAAATGAGCTACTAAACGATGGAGACAAACTTGTACGTTTTCTGAGTAGAGGACTAGTATTTACTGGTAATGACAATTCTGATGCCGAAGAGCGTTGTTTTATTGAAAGAGATCAGGAGTATCTCGATGATTATAACTGGCAAACCAAAACGGAATCTAAGATTAAAAATCCGTATTATATGACAGATCACAATGACTATGATTGGTATTGGAAGGGGAATTAACTATGAGACAGGTAAGACGAATGACATTTGAAACAAACAGTTCTTCTACTCACTCAATTACTATTTGTTCACAGGAAACCTACGACAAGTGGTGTGATGGCAAGGTTCTATTTGGAGGTTGGAATCAAGACTTTATTGAAGCAGAAGAATTAACTCCTTATGATTATGAGTGTGCTAAAGCCAAGTACGAATCTAGTAAAGGTAAATATTACAAGAATTGGGAAGAGCTAAGCGCAGAAGATCAGAAGGATTATACTACGGAGTATGTTCTAAGAAATAAAAAGAAGAAAGATTATGATGAGTATCTAACACGCGATGAGTGGCTCGTTCGTCATAATAGTGGTACAGAGACATTCACAGAGCATTATACGACTAAAAGCGGAGATAAGATTGTCGCCTTTGGATATTACGGATACGATGGTTGATAAGGAAGAAAATAAAGGAGAAAATATTATGAGTAATTGGGTAAGCTATCAGAATGGTAATTACACTGTAAATATTGATCTGGACACAGGAACAAAAATTAGAGAAAATGATTTAGATTTTTTTAATGCAGAAACAGTAGAGTCTATGGATATCAAGATTACAAATCGTTGCAATATGAACTGTTCGATGTGCCACGAGGATAGCAAGTGTGATGGTGCTCACGGAGACATTATGTCTGAGAGCTTTATTGATAGACTTCATCCTTATACTGAACTGGCCCTTGGTGGTGGCAACGTTCTTGAGCATCCTGATTTCTATGATTTCCTTGTTAAGTGCAAGAATCTCAAGCTTATTTGTAACACTACAATTCGTCAGGAACACTTTATGCAGAACCTTGACTTTATTCGTAAGCTTCGTGACGATGGACTTATTTATGGTCTTGGTATTTCACTCTCTAATCCTTGGCAGGATGGTTTCGTTGATGCTGTAAAGGAGTTTCCAAATGCAGTCATCCACGTTATCAATGGTATTGTAACTATGCAAGACCTTGAGCAACTTCGCTATTATGGTCTTAAAATTCTAATTCTCGGCTATAAGGAATTTCGCCGTGGTGAAAAGCTTTATGAGAATGTCGATGCAAAAGAGTGCATTGATGGTCTTAAGCAAGATCTATACAAGCATCTGCCAGAGATTGTAGGCCACGGTTGGTTTGATGTTGTTAGTTTTGACAACCTCGCTATCAAGCAGCTTAACCCTCAGAGAATTATGTCTAAGGAAACATGGGATGAGATGTACATGGGCGATGATGGGCTTGATGGTGAGATGACTTCAGCGTCTATGTATGTAGATATGGTAAAACGTGAGTTTGCTCGTAACTCTTGTGCAGTAGACCGTTATCCTATTATGGATGACATCAAGGATATGTTTAACTTTTTGAGAGGTAGAAATGGATTGGATTAATATTAATGATAAATGGCCTGAGAAATACCAGGACGTAATTATTTGTACTAATGAAGGTGTCGTAAAGTCAGCCCTCCATATGGGCAATGCAAAATTTAGCACATACCTTCAAGTTGCATATTGGATACCGATGCCAGAAGCTCCAAAGATGGAGGTGGCAGAGGTTATTGAAGAGCCAGTAAAGAAAAAGCGTGGAAGACCAAAGAAAGGAGCGTGATGTTAACTATGAGTCAGATTTTCTATATTTCTGACCTTCATTAGTTGAAGGCGCTTAATGCATAAAAATGTTATCAGATTTGATAACAGACCGTTTGGGACAATTGATGAAATGGATGAAGTACTAGTCAACAATTGGAATTCTGTTGTAAGTAATGCAGACCATGTGTATCATCTTGGAGATTTTTGCTGGGGCAAGAAGGATGATTGGATTAAATATCTAAAGCTTCTAAATGGTAACATTCATATCATCAAGGGCAATCATGATTTGAAGGATTATCCATCTGACGTTAAGAAATATATCGTAGAAGCAGTTGATTATAAAGAAATTACAGACTGTGGGCGACATGTTATTATGTGCCACTATCCAATTATGTGTTATAAAGCATCTTATAATCCGAACTGCTACATGCTACATGGACACACTCATGTAACAAGAGAGCAGGATTTTGTTGAAAAGTGGACGAAGGAGCTAAAGGATAGCAAGCAAACCAATAGTGATAGCTGCGGCAATATTATTAATATTGGTTGCATGATGTCTTGGATGCAGTATCGGCCCAGAACACTTGATGAAATTATTGAAAGGAGCAAGATTTATGCGAAATAAAATTATTACATTAATTTTAACTGTATTTCTTATCTTTTGGACGGTTGGATGTACTTCCACGGGTTCTAAAGATTATATAGAACACACCAATGGTAGGCTACAGCCTACAATGATGCAAGATTTATATTATGATACGAATACAAAAATCGTATATATACTTTTTAATGAATGTGCTGGAAATTCTGGTTACGGTTATATGTCTCCTTATTATGCACCAAACGGAATGCCATACGTTTATAATGTACAAACCAATAGCCTAGAAGAAATCGTTAAGGAGAATTAAAGATGGATAAGACTACGCTGGGCGACCGTATAAAAAATAACTACGAGAATATCAGTCGGTATTATTTAACTCGTAGAATGCCGATTATTATTAGAATGGATATGAAAGCTGGTCATACTTTTACTAAGGGCATGAAAAAACCTTTTGATGATATTTTTGTAAAGACTATGCAAGATACAATGAAGTATCTCTGTGAGAACATTCAGGGCTGTGTGCTTGGCTATACACAGAGCGACGAAATTTCTCTTGTGCTTACTGACTATGCAGAGCTTACAACTGACGCTTGGTTTGGCAACAACCTACAGAAGATGTGTAGTGTATCTGCAAGTATGGCAACGCTAGCATTTAATAAAGCATTTAACGACAATATTGTAAAGTATATTGACAACAATCTTGATACCGATTGTGGTGTTACAAAGGATTTAACCGAATATACAAAAATTCTCATTAACGCAAGAAATAAAGGTGCTATGTTTGATTCTCGTGTCTTTACAATTCCCAAGGAGGAAGTTTGCAATGCGCTAATCTGGCGACAGCAAGATGCCACTCGCAACTCTATCCAGTCTGTAGGTCAGGCAAACTTCAGTCAGAAGGAACTTCACGGTAAGTCTTGCAACAGCATTCAGGATATGCTTATGACTCAGAAGGACATCAACTGGAATGATTATTCTACAACTCTAAAGCGTGGTAGCTGCTGCATTAAGGCTGATGATAGTCTTACCGAGTATGATGACGTAGGAAATATTTGTGGTTATATCAAGAGAAGTAAGTGGGTAATTGATAATGAAATTCCTATCTTTACTCAAGACAGAAACTATGTCGAGAAACTAATTTGAGGTGACTTATGACTACTATTTATAAATGTGATACTTGTGGACAAGAATTTAATAATTCACGAGCGTGTAGACTACATGAAGGGAATCATTTTTATGGAGTAGATAAACTCAAATATGAGTTAATTTATACCCATGAAGAACACATTTGTGATTATTGCGATCATAGTTATTATGTATATGGTTGTGAACAGGACTGCGAGTACAAAGATTGTAGATCTTCAAACAACTACAAGGACTTTGTTCCAACGGAGCCTCTACATGATAAGAGCAGGTATGGCGTATGAAACATTCTAACTTATATTGGATGATTTATTGGAGTTGTAGAAAGAAGTATGGCAAATACGAAGCCAGATATGCAATGAGAACAATTGCAAAGAAAAAGAGGGATAAAATGAGTTATTGGGATTATGAAGAACCTATGTGGGAACCTTCAGAAGCTGATGAACTTTTCGATGAACTAAAATCAAAACTTGTTGATGCAGCAAAAACCTCCTTAAAGAACGATATGGAATCACTTAAAAGACGCAATGAATATCTTGAGAAGCGCAATAAAGAGCTTGAGGACAAAGCACAAGAAGTATTAAGCAAAGAAAGTGATTTGGAATATAAATCACGAAATCTTCGCAGAGAAGTAGAAAAAGAATTTTATAAGACTGCTATTGACGATCTGTTTAAGGATGCCATTGAGCAATCTCAGCTCTGGTTTGCAGATAATAAACCACATGAAAAGCCTAAATGTGATAAATGCGATGAAGATAGAAACTGGGTTTTGACTTGGCCTGATGGCACAACTACAAGTAAGAGATGCACATGTTCACAGCCGGATTATTGGTACGAGCCAGAAGAAACATGGATTGATACATTAAAATATAAAATTAAAAACAGTAATTATCAATCCGAAAGATATTATCGTCTTGATAAAAGTTATCAATACACTGGCGACAGCAGATGGAACGATTGCTCATACGAAGACTTTGGGATCCAGTTTGTATACGATAAGTTTTGTGAGGATGTTATTGAGAAGACGGAACAACTTGGATATATGAAAAAAATTGGATTCAAATCTAAAGAAGAATGCCAGAAGTATTGTGATTGGTTGAACGAAAGGAAAGGTGCTAAATAATGAAATACACTCCAATTATTAGTAGCGGTGTACGCCCAACCGATGTAAAGATTTATATTGAAGACGGCGTACCTTATCTTGATTATATTGGTACTTTTTATGCTACAGATGGTAGCAAATGTAAAGTCCATTTTCCTAAGATCGGACTAACTTTCTCAAAAGTTATGCAAGAAAAAGAGGAGGAGAAATATGATTATTTTGGCTATAAACAGAGGATCATAACCAAGTTTGATATTTTTGCAGTAGATGACAAGTGGGCAACATTTGAAGTGATTGAACGAGAGGTGTCAAAGAAACAGCTAGAAAAGGAGCTTGGTTATAAGCTAAATATTAAGGAGTGATTATATGATTTCTAAGGAAACTTTTATCAAGACTATCGAGCGTCTTGAGGATTTGAGCAACAGAATGGATGTAGCAGACAGAGCAATGCGTGGTCTTTGTGAAGATTTTGGTAGCTTTTATATTTGCGACGCTTTTAACATTACGACAGATGTTCTGAGTGAGATTTTCAACGACAAGGAGAATGACTGGCTAGGCTACTTTATCTGGGAGCGTGATTGGCTACATAAATTTGAGCTTGGTGACATTGTTATAGGTGGTTATTCTGTGAAGATTGAAAATTGGGGAGATGTATATGACTTCCTGGTTGCAAACATGGAGGGCTAATATGTGCGATTTTTGTGATAAGATTTGGGATAGTCTTGAAGCTTATAAAGACAGTAAGCACTACCATTGGGATGAAAGTGATATAATTTATCGAAACGGCGATAGTACATATTTGTACTTGCCTTGTGATGACTATTATTACAATAGGTCGATGAGGATTAACTATTGCCCAATGTGTGGCAGAGAGCTTGAGGAGGGCTAATATGTGTAAGTATTGTGATTATGAATCCAATGATTGTGAAATTTTTCAAGATCCACTTGATAATAGTTGGTACTTAGATCACGAAACTGGTGAATGGGACGATTATAATGATGGTTTTGTTTATGACAAAATCTATATTAATTATTGTCCTTATTGTGGGAGAGACCTTGAAAATAAGGTTGATTTCTTAAAAGATAAAACGCCAGTATTTAGATTTACAACTGCGTACACATTGTATGATGTATGCAATTTTGCAAACCATCTCTCGAAAAAGTATCCAAATCTAATTGTGCTACCACAGGATTTTGATGTTGATTGGATGACTAGAAAAGATTTTGAAAACTGGATTAAGCTTATGAGAGAACGTTTCGATGAGAAAACTAAGAGCGAATGTGAATGTAACGGCAGAAGAGATATGTGTAATCTATCGCCAAAATATCAATGTGAGGATGATTGAATATGAAGGTTTTAGTAGACGATATGCCCAAAGATAGAGACGGTTGTCCCTGGTTAGTACATGAATATGCCACATGGTGGCATCCGGAGTGTTATGTATGCACATATCCAAGCCCAGAAGAAGTATGTAATGGAATAGATAGGTGCCCGTTTTTTATGAGCTTTAAGGATTATATGAGAAAACCAGTTGTGGGTATTGATGGGACGATTGGAATTTAAGGAGGGAATCAAATGAAATACGAATTTCATGTAGGTGATTATGTTGAAACAAAGGATGGTGTAGTCGGTTACATTATAAATGTATCAATAGAGGACAAAGGGGATGTCCTTCTCCTCGACATTCAGTATCCTGGCGGCGTTGGGTATAATATAATCACTATGGATGATTTGCCCTATTTTTTTGCCCGTATCGGCCAGTACGATTTTACTAAGACCGAACAGTCGAAAGAAATTAATGGGTTGATGCCTAATGGCTGGTGTATGGGTGTTGGTGGTGATGATTTAATCACAAAAATCAATGAGCTGGTAGATGCTATAAATGAAATGAGGAATAAATAATGGGTATTTATTGTTTTACAAGGCCAGACCAGATGGAAGGCCATAAGTTTACCGATGATGTTGCAGTCGTATGGGCGATTAGTAAGAAGTCTGCAATTAAGAAGTTCTCTATGTTATATGTAGATGTGCAGGAGAACGAAGTCGATAAGATTGGTTTCTGGACTAGGACTAGAGTTTTAACAGATTATTAACGGAGTGGTTTAATGAATAAAATTGATAGAATTAAAGAATTAACTGAGTTGCTAAACAAAGCTTCGGACTCATATTACAATACTGGTGATACAATTATGGAAGATCGTGAGTATGATTCTCTCCTAGAAGAGCTTCGTTCTCTAGAGCAGGAGACTGGATTTGTTATGATGGCATCACCTACGCATAAAGTTGGGTATGAAGTAAAGTCGGAGCTACAGAAGGTTGCTCATAATCACCCGATGTTGTCACTAGCAAAGGCTAAAGACTGGAATAAGTTCATTAGATATTTCGGGAACAAAGATGTTATAGGAATGCTAAAGATGGATGGTCTTACTTGCAGTCTAAGATACATTGACGGTGAACTAATATCAGCAGAAACTCGTGGTAACGGAGAAATTGGAGAAGATATTTTCCATAACATTAAAACTGTAAAGACAGTTCCACAGAAGATTCCATATAAGGATGAACTCATTGTTGATGGTGAGATTATCTGCACATATGATGACTTTGAGCCATTCTCTACAGAGTATAAGAATCCGAGAAACTTTGCATCTGGAAGTATCAGATTACTTGATTCAAATGAATGCGTAAAGAGACCTCTAACTTTTGTGGCTTGGAATGTAATCAAGGGCTTTGATAATGAAAATAGCTTCTTGCGTAAGTTAGTACTTATTGACGAGTTAGGTTTTACTGTTGTTCCGTGGACTAGTTCTTTTGATTGGGATGCAAAGGAGTTTTTGGTCAATAAGGCTAAGAAGCTTGGATATCCAATTGATGGGTTGGTTGGACGTTTTGATGATATTAAGTATGGTGAAAGTCTTGGGACAACATCACACCATAGTAATGCGGCTCTTGCATTTAAGTTTGGGGACGAAGCTTATGAAACAGTGCTAAGAGGTGTTGAGTGGAACACGACAAGAACCGGAATTATCGCACCTGTGGCCGTTTTTGATGAGGTTGACCTAGACGGAGCCTTGACTACAAGAGCTACTCTTCATAACCTTTCCATTATTGAGCAACTTGAACTTGGTGTTGGAGATACTATTACAGTATATAGGTCAAACATGGTAATTCCAAAGATTGATGACAACTTAACCCGTAGCAATACACTAAAGATTCCCACTGTCTGTCCTTGTTGTGGTCATCCTACAGAGGTCAAGTATACAGACAATAGCAAAGTGCTAATGTGTACTAATTCAGATTGTCCTGCAAAGAAGTTGGCTCGATTCACTCACTTTGTAAGTCGCAAGTGTATGAATATTGATGGACTCAGCTCCGCAACATTGGAGCTTCTAATTTCAAATAATTTAATTAGAAACTTCCGTGATATTTATCATTTAAAGGAGCATGTGGGTAAACTATGCACCCTAGATGGAATGGGTAAAAAGTCGGTTGAAAACCTATTGAATAACATAGAAAAAAGCAGGGATGTTAAACTAGAAAATTTTATTGCTGCACTTGGTATTCCTAACATTGGACTATCTGCAGCAAAAGCTATCAGCAAGAAATTCAATGGAAACCATTATGATTTCGTATTGGCATTAGCAAATGACAACTATGACTTTACTCAAATTGATGATTTCGGTGAAATTACAAACAAGTCACTACATGATTGGTGGCATAGCAAAGATCCGATGGTGGAATTGTTGCCTATGGAAGTTAACTTTATCGTTGAGAATGATACGGGTTCTAGTTCCAATCTTGATGGTAAGAGTTTTTGCATTACCGGAAGTCTTACACATTATGCCAATAGAGACGCACTCGTTAAAGCTATTGAAGATAATGGTGGCAAGTATGTTTCTAGCGTAAGCAAGAAGACTGACTACCTAATCAACAACGATAAGACTAGTAAAAGTGGCAAAAACAAAAAGGCAACGGACTTGAATATCCCTATCATCAGTGAAGAAGATTTCTTAAATATGATTAAAAATCCCTCTTGACAAATATTGCAAGTGGTGTTATACTTACAGTACAAAATTAATGAAGGAGGAACGTTATGGACGAAAATATTAATGTCGTAAATGAAAATGAGGATATCGTTGTAGATAACAAAATTACCGAGGAGCAGAAGGATGAGTTCAAGGATAAGGTAGCAGATGTTATTGAAAAAATTCGTATGCAAGCACTGCTTCTTGGCGGTCGAACCATGGCAGTAACTATTGCTAACATTATCAATACTGATCTGAATAAGCCTGGTAAACGCACTATGGCTGATATGCGTAGAACTGTGAAGAAGGTTCTTGACTTCTGTCAGAAGGCCATCGACCATGAAGTAGAAACACCGAGGTTTGGAGAGGAAGAGGAGAATACGGATGAGTAATCATAAGCTGTTTTGCATTATGGGGGAGACGGCTTCTGGCAAAGATACTCTAACCAAGAGGCTTTGTGAAAATACTGGTATGAAGTCTATTATCAGCTATACAACCCGCCCTCGTCGTGCAAATGAAGGAGATACACATATTTTTGTAGATGATGCCTTTTATGAGCAGATGAAGGATAGTTTGGCTGCTTATACTGAGATTAACGGGTTCCGTTATTGGACGACAATTGAGCAAATTTATAATAATGATATTTATATCATCGACTCAGCAGGGCTTGAAACACTAGAGGGTCTAGGACTTGAAGATATTGACCTATGTTCTATTTATATCAATGTACCTACAGAAGTTCGTCTAGACCGTGCTTTGTATCGTGGAGATTCTGTGGAAGATTTCTTTGCTAGAAATAGGGCAGAGATGAAACAGTTTATTCAGATGAAAGCACACGGTGGTTTTGATTATGCTATTAGTAATCTAAACGAAGATAAAGCGTATTCTGTGCTGAAATATATTATTGAAGTAGAAACAGTACAAAATTAATGGAGGAAATGTATGAGATATAGAATTGCTTTGGATTGTGACGATGTTCTGAATAATCTGAACGAAGCTGTATGTAAAGTATTCAATGAAGAGAATGGTGTGGACATTACAGAGGATACATTTACTTCGTATGACATCTATAAATGCCTACCATTTGAAGATGCAGAAAAGTACACTGCTCTATGGAGAAGAGAGGACATTTGGCGTTCTCTTACTCCGGTATATCATTCTCAATGGGGAGCAAAGAAGCTGATTGATAACGGCTATGATGTGTATATTACAACTGCAACACATTGGGAGAACTTTCCTTGGAAGGTTGAGTGGCTGCAAAGCTATTTCCCGTTCATTGATGAATCTCATATTGTTTGCATCAGAGACAAGAGTCTTCTAGCCGTAGATGTAATGATTGACGATAATCTAGATAATCTTATTGGAAATATTCGATGCAACAGGATAGTCCTAGAAAAGCCTTGGAATAAGAACGTACATGATGAAGCTTATAGTATTAAGCGTTGCACAAATTGGGATGAAATTGTTGCGGCAGTAGAGGAGTTTTATAAGCAGGATGAGGAGCTGATGTCGAATTGAATGTAAAAATTTTAAATCCAGATGCAGTATCAAAACTGTTCACTAATTGGGGTGAAACAAGTGCGATTTGTTACGATACTCATACTGATGATCCAACCCCAATTGGTAAGGGCTGTATGGCAAATGGGCATTTTAGTGGTAGTCGTGGTGACTTTATCAAGTTTTTAGTTACCGACATTCCTCGCTTCACTGTTGACCAAGCGGTGCGACATGAAGTTGGGGTGTTTAAGAACGTTCAGTCGTTTCGATATGTAGGGAAGGATCATTTTGCATATGAGGTGCCAGTAGAAATTACTGATAATCCTGAACTACTAGCAAAGTATGATAAGCATATGCAAGATGTCATGAACCTATATGAAGATATTCAGTCTTATGTTTTATCTAAGGGCAAGACACAAGAAAGAGCAAACGAACAGGCAAGATATGTACTGCCTATTTCAACACATACTGCTTTTGTAATTGGTTTTACTATCGAAGGATTAATTCACTTTATGCATAAGAGACTATGTTCTCGTGCTGAAGATATTATTCGTCAGTTGGCAGTAGAGATGAAGAAGGAAGTCGTTAAGATTTTGCCCAATCTTGAATCTAGACTTGTGCCAGAATGTCAGTATTTGCTATGGTGCCACGAGGGGAAAAAGTCTTGTGGTGCATATCCAACCAAGAAGCAGCTTAAAGAAATTATTGATAAGGAGAGATGCATATGACGGTTATTAAACGTGATGGTAGGGAAGTAGAGTTTGATAAAAGTAAAATAGAAAAGGCAATTTTAAAAGCACACAAGAGTCTTTATAACGGAAAAGATGAAGGTGATATTAAAGAATTTGCATCTAAGGTTTCATCTGATATTGAAGGTTTAAATTCTAATTCAAAACTTTCTGTCGAAGACATTCAAGATATTGTAGAACGAAAACTTATGGCTTCTCGCTTTAAAGCTACGGCACGGGCATATGTAAATTATCGCTTTCTACATAAGATGGCACGAAGTCAGTATCAAGAACTTATGCAGGCCATTTCGGAAAAACTAACGGCAGATAATGTTCAGAATCAGAATGCAAATGTGGACGAGGCATCATTTGGTGGCCGTATTGGAGAGGCTAGCGATGTAGTTACAAAACGGTATGCTCTTGAGTATCTTGTTTCTCCTATGGCAAAGGCCAATCATGAGAATAACGAAATTTATATCCATGACCTTAATGCTTACGCAGTTGGTAGCCATAACTGTTTAAGTATTCCATTTGATGATCTTTTAGCTACTGGTTTTAATACTCGTCAGACTGATGTTCGCCCAGCTGGTTCAGTTAATACAGCTTTTCAATTGGTCGCAGTAATTTTCCAGTTGCAATCACTTCAGCAATTTGGTGGAGTTTCAGCAACTCACTTGGACTGGACTATGGTTCCATATGTCCGCAAGAGCTTTGTAAAGCATTGGCGTGACGGTTATCATTATATCGCAAAAGCAAATGATGAATTGGATTGGGAATATTTGAAAACATTTTCTATTGACAGTAAACAGTTTTCTGAAAAGTTTCCAGATGTTTATAAATATGCCATGGATATGACTGTTAAAGAAGTCCATCAAGCGGTTGAAGGACTTTATCATAATCTAAATACACTTCAATCCAGAAGTGGAAATCAGTTGCCTTTTACTTCTATCAACTATGGGACTTGTACTCTTCCAGAGGGAAGAATGGTAACACAAGCATTACTTGAAGTTTCTATTGAAGGTCTTGGCAAACTTCATCGCACTAGTATCTTTCCTTGTGGAATTTTCCAATGTATGAAAGGTGTGAATCGAAAGCCAGGAGAACCTAATTACGACTTGTTTCAACTAGCACTAAAGTCTACAAGCCTTAGACTTTATCCTAATTACGCAAATGTAGATTGGAGCAATAACGCTGGATATGATATCAATGATCCAAGAACATACTTCAGCACAATGGGTTGTAGAACCGCAAATGGCTATGACATTAATGGATTTGGTCAGTTAAAAGATGGAAGAGGTAACATCTGTCCTGTTACAATTATTATGCCAACTTTAGCTATGGAAGCAAAAGAATTTTTACTAAATAGATATGGGGAAGACTCTTGGGATGAACTTACCGATGAAGGTAAAATTGAGACTTTCTTGATTAGATTGAATCAAAAGATTTACGAAGCAAAAGATATGCTTCTTGAACGTTTTGATTGGATTTGTTCTCAATCTCCAGAAGCTGCGAAGTTTATGTATGAGAATAATGTTATGGCTGGATATGTACCAGAGGAAGGTATTCGCTCCGCTTTAAAACATGGAACAATTGTTATTGGACAGATTGGACTTGCGGAAACCCTACAAATCCTAATCGGCTGTGATCATACAAATCCTCGTGGCATGAAATTAGCAAAGCGTATTGAGCAATTATTTAAAGATAGATGTGCAGAGTTCAAACAGGAATATAAGCTGAATTTTGGTGTTTATTATACTCCTGCAGAAAATCTTTGTTATACAGCTATGAAGAAGTTTAAGGAAAAATATGGGGTAATTCCAAATGTATCTGATAAGGACTTCTTTACTAATTCAATTCATGTGCCTGTTTGGAAAGAACTCAATCCATTTGAAAAAATTGATATTGAATCCCAACTAACTGGTTATTCAAATGCTGGATGTATTACTTATATCGAACTAGATAGCACTTGCAAAAATAATATCGAAGCTCTTGAAACTATTGTTAATTACGCAATGGATAAAGATGTTCCTTACTTTGCAATTAATGTTCCTAATGACCAGTGTATGGAATGTGGCTATTGTGACGAAATGAATAACATCTGCCCAATGTGTAATAGTCATGATATTAAGAGACTACGCAGGGTTACAGGTTATTTAACTAACGATTACAAGACAGCATTTAATAAGGGTAAGCAGCAAGAAGTAGAAATGCGTGTTAAACACGACAAGATTATCAGTAGGTGACTCTATGAATTATTTAGGAATTAGTAAATGTTCTATTGCAGACGGCTCAGGAGTACGAGTAGTACTCTGGGTCTCTGGATGTAATGTACATTGTCAAGGATGTCAGAATCCAGATTCATGGGATTTTAATGCTGGGAATGTGTTCGATGAAGCTGCTAAAGAAAGACTATTTGAAGCATTAAATCATTCATGGGTAAAAGGATTAACATTATCTGGTGGGCATCCTCTAGAATATAATAATTTACCATATATATATGATCTCATCAAAGAGATCAAGGAAAAGTTTCCAGATAAAGATATTTGGCTATATACTGGGTACACATTAAGAGATAGTGATTTCGATACAACCATTGATGTTGGTTGGGATAGTGGTCTATTAAGCAACTATATTCTTGCAATGTGTGATGTTGTAATTGATGGGCCTTATGTGGAAAGTCTTCGAGATATTTCTCTAAAATTTAGAGGTTCTTCAAACCAACGTCTCATTGATGTAAAGAAGACACTTGAACAACACAAAATTAATTTGATGGAGGATTGATATTATGAATAATAATGAAAACATTAACAAGACTTTTGCTACAAATTATAGCAATAAGAATCTATCTGATAAAACACTATATCATTGTGGGATCTGTGGAAAGTCTTATAAGACAGTTGGCGAACGTGCAGCTTGTGAGACTAAGTGTCTTGCAGAGAGAAAGAAGGCTCAGGAAAAGCTAGAGAAGGAAATAAAAGAGAGGGAGAAGACTGCTAGTAAGGCCGAAATTGAAAAGAAGTATAAGGAACTAGCTGCACTTATAAATAATCATTGTAAGGAGTTTGGCTCACTACAACTAGGAGACTCTCATTATTTTGATGACAATAATCTATCTGCACTTTCTAAGCTTCTAGGATGGTGGTTCTAATGAGACGCTTTGAAGTGGTTAAAGACAAGCACAGAAAGAATAGTGGGGACATTAAACTCCCCACTCGTGCTACTAAAGGCAGCGCTGGATATGATTTTTATAGCCCTATTTCTATAGATATTGAACCTATGTGCTCCCAAATGATTTGGACAGATGTCTGTAGCAAGTTTGAAGATGACGAGGTTCTTCTAATCAACGTACGTAGTTCTATGGGTAAGCAGCCAGTAATGATTGCAAATACGCAGGGCATTATTGATCCATCTTATTATGGCAATCCAGATAACGGTGGAAATATTGGCATTCGCCTATTTAATCTAGGAAAGACCATTTATACTGTTCATGCCGGAGATCGAGTAGCTCAAGGTATATTTGTTAAGTATTTAATCACAGATGCTGATAATACAACAAATACTAGATTAGGTGGGTTTGGAAGTACAGGTGTTTCTTAATGTCTAAGTTTTTAACAGACGAAGAGAAAAACGAAATATTATCAAAAAGTGATAGATATACGGCAAGACAGCTAGCAGAGCAATATAAATGTAGTAGAAGTATGATATTAAAAATATGGATGGAAAATAATTATCATAAACCAAAATCTTTTAGCTATTATGTTAATAATCAATATTTTAAAACAATAGATTCACCAATAAAAGCATATACATTGGGATTAATTGCGTCTGATGGGAACTTATATAAAAGAGATTCTCAACAAGGACAAATTAAAATATATCTAGAAAAAACAGATGAAGAGGTATTAAGATTAATACTAAAAGATATGGATGCTACTCATCCTATAAAATATTCTAAACATAATGACACATTGGAGTGTGGATTTACAATAGTATCTCAAGAAATATTTGATGACTTAACAACACTTGGAATAGGAACGAATAAAACATGGGAAATGGATTTGAATAAAATTTTAGATAACATCCCGTTTATTTATTACAATGATTTTATCAGAGGATATTTTGACGGGGATGGATGTATAAGCCATACAGAAAATAAATTACCTAGTAAAATAAGTGTGTCTATTGCTATGCCTCTAAAATCTGGAGAACAAATTAAATCTGTTTTAAATCGTATTGGAATAGAGTGCTCAATATATATGGATAAACACAAAGATTATAAATATGATTTTTGTTCTGTAGGTTTTTTTGGGAAAAACAAATATATTTTTCTAAAATATTTATTGCATCATCATTTTGTTCAATAACACATACTT
>ERZ1034952.302-NODE-302-length-46287-cov-5.438614_pt1 | contig 46287 bp, 42 predicted proteins | sample MGYA00520625_ERZ1034952 | MGnify/ENA primary metagenome ERZ1034952 (study PRJEB33766, sample SAMN09781773) | gut metagenome | biome: gut microbiome | host: Homo sapiens | place: Madagascar | study: EMG produced TPA metagenomics assembly of the PRJNA485056 data set... | reverse complement strand
TCCAGAACCAGAGCGATAAAACCCTGCAGAAGATCATCGATGCTCTTGGTCCAGAAGGCTTCATCGAAGTCGAAAATGAGGTTTTGAGCACGCTTGAAGCGCAGCGAAGCGTTATTGCCACGGGCGGTTCGGCAGTCTATTCCGATGGTGCCATGACCCATCTTGCCACCCTTGGCCCTGTGGTCTACCTGCGTGTTTCTTACGATGAATTGAAGAATCGCTTGGGCGGCCTGCATGAACGCGGCGTTGTCATGAAGAACGGTACGGGCAGCTTGCATGATCTTTTCGTAGAGCGTACGCCGCTGTATGAGAAATACGCAGACATCGTGCTTGATATCGATGGACTCTCCGTACGTGACGCAGCCCACAAGCTCACGGATATGCTTTCTTTGGTTTAACGCAAATGCCGCCTATTCTGTATAGACTTGGTCTAAAATTTCATATACGACTAAATTCTAAAGATTGAGGTGGCTAAAGCTATGCAGCACTCCGGACGTATCAGCGGAGCAACGAAACTGATCGGGCTGATCGGAAGCCCTGTACAAAATTCAGGTTCACCCAAGATTCATAACGCTGTATTCGAGCATCTTGGGCTCGACTATGCCTATATCGCCTTTGATGTAGACAACGATCGTCTGGAAGACACTGTGCGCGGCATGGCCGCCATGGGCTTTCTCGGCTATAACGTGACCACGCCTTGTAAGACCTTCGTTCTGCCCTTTCTCGACGAAGTTTCTGAAGCTGCCGAGATCATGGGGGCGGTGAACACCGTTGTCATCCAAGATGGACGCTCCCTTGGCGATAACGCCGATGGCGCAGCATTCATGCGCAACCTGGTGCTCAATGGTGTGGACATCCGCGGAAAGAAGATCACGGTCATGGGAGCAGGCGGGGCAGGATCCGCGCTCGTTACCCAGGCAGCTCTCGATGGCGTAGCTGAGATCGATATCTTCAACAGAAAAGATGAATTCTTCACTGGTGCCGAGGAACTGATCGAGCGCCTTAAGGACCACTCCCCCTGCAAGGTGGTGCTCTACGATTTGGAAGACGAAGAGCAATTGCGTACTTCTATCGGCGATTCCGTGCTGCTCGTCAATGCAACCAGCGTAGGCACGCCTGAAGTTCCCGGCTGTCTGGTTTCCCAAGACATGCTCCACAAAGACTTGATCATAGCTGACGTGGTGTACGTGCCGCGTGACACTCAATTCGTAGAACTGGGACGTGCCAACGGAAACAAGGTCATCGACGGATCGGGCATGTTCATGCAACAAGCCGCCATCGGTGAGCGTCTGTGGATCGGACGCGAAATGCCCCTTGATTATGTGAAGGACACGTTCTTCCCCACCACGCAAAACCCGCTGATCGACCTGTTGAAGTCATAGAGAAGAACCAGGCACTGCATTGTTTCCTGCCAATAAGAAAGGTCACACGAAAAATACGTGTGACCTGCGAAAACAGTGGCGGAGGAAGTAGGATTCGAACCCACGGTACCTCTCGGTACAACGGTTTTCAAGACCGCCGCTTTCAACCGCTCAGCCATTCCTCCGTATGCAAAACTGCGACCACTAGGATAGCACATAATAATGGAAATATCCCAAACTAACGACCAAGACTACATGCGCCTCGCACTCGCCGAAGCTCGTCTTGCTGAAGAAGAAGGCGAGGTGCCGATCGGTGCGGTCGTAATTTGCAACGGCGAAGTGATCGCCCGTGCGCACAACACACGCGAGACCGATCGCGATCCTGCAGGACACGCAGAGTTCAGCGCCTTGCTCGCTGCCGCAAAAGCACTCGATGCATGGCGCCTCTCCGACTGCACGGTCTATGTAACGCTCGAACCGTGCATCATGTGCGCAGGGCTCATGCATCAAGCACGCATCGCACGCTGCGTCTATGGCGCTGCTGACCCGAAGGCCGGCGCGCTCGGCAGTCTCTACGAGATACATCGCGACACACGTCTTAATCACACGTTCGCCGTTGAAGCTGGCGTACTTGAAGATGAATGCGCTAGCATACTTAAAGCGTTTTTTGCAGCCAAGCGCGCACAGAACAAGCAGAAGAAGAAAGAAATTTGCTCATGAATTACGTAAAGCTCATCGCACCCGCAAAGATCAACCTGGTGCTTGCCGTCGGCGAAAAACTGCCTGATGGCTACCATGAAGCGCACACGATCTTGCAGGCGCTCGCTCTTCACGACACACTTGAGATCCGCTCGTTTCCTGCGGAGCCTGACACAGGCCTAAGCATCACGCTCAAGTGCGAGAGCAGCAATATGATCGATCAACTCACGATCGACCAAGAGGATAACATCGTCTACAAAGCTGCCGTAGAACTTGCTGAGGCATTCGGCCGCACAGAAGACGAGGAGATCCACATCTATTTGGCGAAGCAGATTCCCTTCGAGGCTGGTTTGGGTGGCGGATCTTCTGATGCTGCAGCAACGCTCAAGGGTCTTTCCGCGCTTTGGGGTATCGACCCACTCGACCCAGTAGTGATCGAGGTTGCCGCAAAGCTTGGTGCTGATGTGCCCTTCTTCCTCTATGGCGGCTGCGCCTACTTAGATGGCAAAGGCGATCATTTCGTGCATGCACTCGAGCCGCGCAAAGGCTTCCTGGCGCTCATCCGCCCTGAAGGCAGCGGCGTTTCATCGAAGGAAGCCTATGAGCGCTTCGACGAAGCACCAGAATACCCTGCCCCCGAATTCATCCAAGAAGTTGCTTGTTGTATGCAAGCGAGCGAAGTTACTCCTTGGAACAACCTCACTCCCGCGTCGCTCAGCTTGAAGCCGGAATTGCAAGAGGTTTTCGATCTCATCGAAGGATCGGCCAAGGCGAGTGCCCAGGTGCTCTGCGGGAGCGGATCAGCTGTGGCAGCATTGTGTGACTCATACGAAGATGCCTGTGCGCTCTCAACCGAAGCACGCAAGCACGGATTCTACAGTCGCGTTACATCTTTCGCTTCAGTGGGTGCTGAAGTGTTAAAACAGTACTAGCAAGCGTGTTCTGAATAGAACCTACCAAAAGGAGTTCTCATGATCGCTTTGATCGTTGTGCTTATCGTCATCGCCATTTTGGTGATCGCCGTAATTGTTCTCTACAACAACCTCGTACAGCTGCGCAACCGCATTGACAATGCTTGGTCTCAGATCGATGTGCAGCTGCAACGCCGCTTGGACCTGATTCCCAATCTTGTCGAGACCGTGAAGGGATACGCTTCGCATGAACGCGGCACCTTCGAAGCGGTAACACAGGCGCGCAATGCAGTTATGGCAGCTCCCACACCCGAAGCGAAGATGGAAGCAGACAACGTACTCACCGGCACACTGAAGAGCCTCTTCGCGGTCGCTGAGGCCTACCCGGACCTAAAGGCAAACACCAACTTCCAGCAACTCCAGACTGAGCTCACCAATACCGAAGACAAGATCAGCTACATGCGTCAGAGCTACAACGATACGGTGCTCAATTACAACAACGCCATCCAAACCTTCCCTGGCAATATCATTGCAGGCATGTTCCACTTCACAAAGCGCGACGGCTTCGATGCGAATACGGCGGCTGCAGGTGCACCCGTGGTATCGTTTGGACAAGGCAATGCCGAAGGAGCCCCCTCGGTGAACTTCTCGACTGCACCCACGGATCCTCCGCAAGCCCCCAGCCTCGATTCCAAGGAATAAGGTTATAGCAGTTCGGAGGCTTCGAGCCACTCTTCTTCGAGATCGCCGAGATCCTTTTGGAGTTGGGCGATGCGCTCCTGAATCTCGCCAAGGGCAACGTAATCGCTCGGATCTACTTGCGATTGTTCGTCTTGAGCTTGAGCGATCTTCCCTTCAAGGGTTTGCATGCGGCGTTCGAGCGAGTTCACTCGCTTGCGCACTTCGCGCAACTCCCCACCACTCAGCTTCGGAACTACACTTGCCTGAGCGTCTTCTATCTGGATCGCTCCTTCTGCCGTAGAGACACCATCTTCGCTCACGCCGAAACGCTTACGCTCTCGCTTGGCGCGCGCCGCTTTTAGCTGTTCAAGGTATTCCTCTGCCCCGCGTGGCACATGCCGTAACGTCCCGTCGATCAAGGCAAACTGATGATCCGTCACGCGCTCCATCATGTAGCGATCATGCGTCACCATGATCAAAGTGCCGGGCCAGGAGTCGAGCAGATTCTCCATAGCAACGAGCATATCGATGTCCATATCGTTGCTCGGCTCATCGAGAATAAGGACGTTAGGCGCATCAAGCAAGATGAGCATGAGCTGCATCCTTCGCTTCTGTCCGCCCGAAAGAGCTTTCACCTGGGTGTTGAGATACGCTTTCTCGAATCCTAACTGTTCGAGCAGCGATGCCGGAGAAACGATCTTTCCCTCGATCTCATAGTGCGATTGATAGCGCGTGAGCACTTCGCGCACGAGCGAATCACCTAATTCTTCAAGCTCATTCAAGGCCTGGCTCAAAAAGGCGATCTTAACGGTCTTCCCTACTTCGATCTTTCCCCGCGAAGGCTTGAGGTGTTGTTGCAAAACCTCGAGCAAGGTCGACTTACCGGCACCATTTTCGCCAAGCACACCATAGCGATCTCCTGGCCCGATAAGCCAGGTTATATCGTGCAGAACTGGCTCAGCCTTCTCATCGAAGCTAAACGTCACATCCGTGAGCTCGATGCATTTCTTCCCTAAGCGCGAAATGGCAGCACGTTTGAGTTCGACGCTGTTACGGATAGGAGGCTCCTGCGCGATAAGCTCGCGCGCGGCTTCGACATGAAACTTCGGTTTGGTCGAACGCGCCCGCGCTCCGCGCGAAAGCCAGGCGAGCTCGCGACGTGCCAAATTGCGTCGCTTGCGTTCAGTCTGCTCGATGATCCGATCACGCTCAACGCGCTGCTGCACATACGCCGAATAGCCCCCTTCGAAGCCTTCAACGATACCATCATGCACTTCCCACATCGAAGTGCACACCTCATCCAAAAACCAGCGGTCATGCGTGACCACCACAAGCGCCCCCTGTTTTTTCGAGAAACGTCGACGCAGATGTTCAGCAAGCCAGTGAATACCTTCGATATCGAGGTGATTGGTAGGCTCATCGAGCAAGACGACATCCGCATCGGCAATGAGCACGCGGGCAAGATCAACGCGTCTGCGCTGCCCACCCGAAAGCGAACCAATACGTGCGCTCGGATCGAGATCGCCTATTAGGTTATTGAGAATCTCACGCACGCGCGCATCGGATGCCCACACGTATTCGGGTGTGTCGCCCAAGATGCTTGCAAGCACCGTTGCATCTTCGTCAAGAGCATCTTTTTGCGCAAGCGTAACAACACGCACACCACGCGTACGCAAAACGCGCCCTTCATCAGGCTCGATCGTGCCATCAAAAAGCCGCAACAGTGATGATTTCCCGTCGCCATTCTTACCAACCACACCGATCGCATCGCCGTCATCGATACCAAGCGAAAGAGATGAGAAGACTGTTTTTGTGGGGTATTCAAGATGAACGTTTTCACAACCTAAAAGAAATGCCATAGTGCTCCTTGTGTTTTACCACAACCATCATAAAGCATCCGAATATAAAAAGGCTGCCCCCGAAGAGGCAGCCGATCAAACAATCCGCGTCTTGCGATCTACTTGATAACAAGAATCGGAATAGTAGATTCGCGCAGCACTGCATAGCTGACCGAACCGATAACACCACGAATCGCACCAAGACCACGTGATCCCATCACGATAAGATCAGCTTCAATCTCTTTTGCGAACTCGATGATATCGTCTGCTGGCGTATAACCAGGAATGACATCAATCGTAACTTGATCTTCGACCCCTTCGATCGCAACACCTAAGCCAGCTTTCACCTTTTCAGATTCTTCAGCGATCGTGCGATTATAAAGATCCATAACATCTTCGACTGAAAGCAGATATTGTTCAGGATCGAACGAAGAGTTATTGAAGCTTGCAGGAAGCTGCGCATTGGGATGCGTAGTAACGAACACTACATGGATGCGAACCTCAGGATCGGCAAGTGCAAAATCGCGCGCTTTCATGACCGCATCGACTGCATGATCTGATCCATCGTAAGCAACGACTATATTATTGAACACCATCTTGGCTACCCTTTTCTTTCTCAAGGACCCACTGGTATACCAGCCGATCCAAACCCCTACCCTCAGCCCATTTCATCATGTGAAGTAGGCATGAATCAAGTCTAACATTCTTCAATGAAATTGCTCGATATTTAGCAATTCTGCAACTTTGCCGCTACTTTTTCCGTAAAAGAATATTTTGTGCGCTTATGCGTTTGTGACAAAAACATGTTCACGCGTTTCTGCTAGTATCAATCTATGAACTGGGCAAACGAAACGAGGAAGTGCCATGCGTCCTAAAAACAAGACCATTTCAGCCCAAGATACTCACGCGCAAGTTTCGCGCGAACAGTTGCTTGAAGCTACCATCAGCCTTGTCAATCGACAAGGCATGAGTTCACTCACCATCCGTAACATCTGCGATGAAGCTGGCATCTCGACAGGAAGCTTCTACAACCTCTTCGACGGGAAAGATGATCTGCTCGCCTATCACCTGCGTCACGTTTTCACCTCATATAAGCAAAAAGCTGAAGAGCAAGCCTCAGATCATACCTCCCTTGAACGCATTATCCTTATTTACCGCTTTTACATTGATTGCGTTTTAGAAGCTGGCTTGGAATTCACCACAGGCTTTTATTCTTCTCTAACCAATCCCGTGTTCAACTTCCTTGAACGCGAAGAGGAGGAGGAATTCGTTCTTGGTCGTGTGCGTCAAGACCTCGAAGCAGGTATTGCGGCAGGAGAGGTCATCGAATCACTTGATATCGATGAAGCACTCCTGCGTATCGCCATCATTATCACTGGCAGCATCTACTATTGGTGCGCATTCGATGGTCGTATCGATCTTCACTACCAAGCAGATTCGCTGCTGCAGGATTACCTGCGCACGCTCTCAACCGATCCCAACTGCACCTTCGACATTCCCACCATTCCTCACGACGTGAACGCCCTCATTTAATCCTCACGAAGATCAGAACCTACAAGAAAAAGGCTCTCCCCGAAACGGGAAGAGCCTTTTTAGCTGGTACGAATTCGAGAACCAGATTAGACGTACTGATCCTCTTTTTCTTTCGCCGCGAGCTGCACCTTGCACCAGCGCAGCTTACGGGTCAAGACCGAACGAGAGATCACGCTTTCCTCAGAGAGGTTGGCGATGCGCTCTTCAAGCGCCGGGATCTCTTTGTTGAGCTTATCAACATTGATACGGTTGAGAGCTCGGGTCTTGTCGCAGAGAACGATAACGCGCTCACCGAGAACCTGAACATAACCACCCATGATGGCAGCGCTCAGAGTGGTTCCGCCCTCTTGCTTGGTACGAGCCCAAATAACGCCATCCTTCAAAGCGGAGACGAAAGGCTCGTGGTTAGCCATGATACCCAGTTCACCTTCGGAGCCGGGAACCATGACCGAGTAGAGAGAGCCGGAGTAGAGCACCTGGTTCTTTGCTACAACATCACAGATAATTTCGGACATGATTACTCCTCGTTCTTGAGCTGCTCGTAAGCCGCATAAACGTCTTCGATGCCGCCCTTCATACGGAAGCACTGCTCAGGAATCTCGTCGCAGTTGCCCTTCAAGATCTCGTCGAAGGAACGAATGGTGTCCTCCAACTTGACGTAGGAACCGTCCTGGCCGGTGAACTGCTTTGCAACATGGAAGTTCTGACCGAGGAACTGCTGGACCTTACGTGCGCGATTAACGATGATCTTCTGCTCTTCAGAGAGCTCGTCCATACCAAGGATCGCGATGATGTCCTGAAGGTCTTTGTACTGCTGCAGAATCTCCTGAACACCAACCGCAACGCGATAGTGCTCTTCACCAACGATGTCGGGATCGAGCGCGCGAGAAGTGGACTCCAGCGGGTCAACAGCAGGGTAAATACCAAGCTCGGAGATCGCACGAGAAAGAACGGTCTTAGCATCCAAGTGGGTGAACGTGGTTGCCGGAGCCGGGTCGGTAAGGTCGTCAGCAGGAACATAGACTGCCTGCACCGACGTGATGGAGCCGGTCTTGGTAGAGGTGATGCGCTCCTGAAGTTCGCCCATCTCCGTTGCCAGCGTGGGCTGATAGCCTACTGCGGAAGGCATACGGCCGAGCAGTGCGGACACCTCAGAACCTGCCTGGGTGAAACGGAAGATGTTGTCGACGAACAGCAGAACGTCCTGACCCTGATCACGGAAGTATTCCGCTTCGGTAAGGCCAGCAAGACCAACACGAAGACGTGCTCCAGGAGGCTCGTTCATCTGACCATAGACCAAGCAGGTCTTGTTGATAACGCCAGAATCGCTCATCTCGAGGAACAGGTCGGTTCCCTCACGGGTACGCTCGCCTACACCGGTGAATACCGAAGTACCACCATGTTCTTGAGCAAGGTTGTTGATGAGTTCCTGAATGATAACGGTCTTACCAACACCAGCGCCGCCGAACAGGCCCGTCTTACCACCCTTGATGAAGGGCTCGATAAGGTCGATCGACTTGATGCCAGTCTCAAAGATTTCGGTGGTAGTGGTGAGCTCGTCATAAGCAGGTGCCGGACGATGGATCGGCATCCACTCTTTGATGTCGGGCATGGGCTTGCCGTCAACTGGCTCGCCTACCACATTCCAAATACGACCCAGGGTCTCAGGACCAACAGGCATCATCATGGGAGCGCCTGTATCCTGAACTTCAAGGCCGCGCGTTAAGCCGTCGGTTGACGACATTGCAACTGCACGAACCAAATCGCCAGGGAGGTGCATCTGAACCTCCATGACCAACTTGATGTGACCGATAGGGGTGTCGGCGTCGATGCGAAGTGCGTTATAGATCGCGGGCATTTCGCTCGGAGCGAACTCAACATCAACAACAGGACCGACGACACGGACGATATGTCCGATACCACCCTTGGCTGCAGGTGCATTATTTGTTTCTTCAGCCATTAGTCCTCCAAAGCTTCGGCGCCACCGACGATCTCGTTGAGCTCTGTGGTGATTGCGCCTTGACGTACACGGTTATAAACACGATTGAGGGTCTCAATCATATCGTTGGCGTTATCCGTCGCATTCTTCATAGCGTTACGACGAGCAGCCTGTTCAGCTGCAGCCGAGTCGATCAGTACATAGAACAGGTAGCCTGCCATGTACTCAGGGAGAAGCTGATCGAGAACTTCAACTTCACCTGGTTCATACTCGAACGAACCCTGAATATCAGCATCGTCTTGATCGGTCTCGGTGATAGCGCCATAATTGAATACAGCGCCTTCCGGCCTGAACGATGCCAGATTGATCGGGAGCAAGACCTCTTCGATCAACTGCTGCTCCGCGGCGTTCTTCGAGTGGTTGTACAGAACAAACACTTCGTCGAGTTCGCCAGCGGTGTACTTCTCGATGCAGTAGTCGGTCAACGTGTCAGATTCCTCTACACGAGGATCTGCTGAGAGGTCCCTGAAGGCAAGAACGGTATCGGCGTTGCGATATTTGAAGTAAGCAATAGCTTTCTTACCGCAAGCAGCGACCGTGACGTTCTTACCCTCTGCCTTGCATTCCTTCATGATCTTATCGGCACGGCGCAGAACGCTGGAGTTGAAGCCGCCAGCCAAACCACGATCAGAAGTGACCACGATAAGAAGCGTGTTCTTGATCTCGTCGTGAGGCTTAGTGAGCTTCGCATTCGTCTCTCCCAGAAGCGACAGGTTAGAGAGCAACTCGTACATCGCATTACGATAAGGGGTTGCATGCTCTACGCGCTCCATGGAATGGCGAATCTTTGCAGCTGCGACCATCTGCATGGTACGCGTGATCTGCTTCGTCGATTCGACGGAATTGATGCGCCTTTCAATGTCGTGAAGGTTTGCCATGAGTGCCTTCCTTTACGCGATGAACTGAAGCTTGAACGCTTCGATCGCCTCGTGGAGCTTGGCCTCAGATTCGTCAGTGAATTTCTTCTCATCACGAACCATGGCAACCACTTCACCGTAGTTGATACGCAGGTAGTCGAGCATTTCCGTACGGAAGCGAACAATGCTCTCGACAGGCAGACTATCAAGGAAGCCTTGGTTGCCAGCCCAGATCGCGATTGCCTGCTCTTCGACCGGCATCGGCATGAAACGACCCTGCTTCAGAAGCTCAGTCATGGCAGCACCACGGGTGAGCTGCTGCTGAGTTGCCTTGTCAAGGTCGGAACCGAACTGGGTGAACGCCTGAAGCTCACGGAATGCTGCAAGGTCAAGACGCAGCGTACCAGCAACAGACTTCATCGACTTGACCTGAGCTGAACCACCAACGCGGGATACGGAGATACCAACGTTGATAGCAGGGCGCTGGCCCTGGAAGAACAGGTCGGTCTGCAGGAAGATCTGACCATCCGTAATAGAGATAACGTTGGTCGGAATGTAAGCAGAAACGTCGCCAGCCTGCGTCTCGATGATCGGCAGTGCGGTGAGTGAACCTGCACCGTTCTCATCAGAGAGCTTGACCGCGCGTTCGAGCAGACGTGAATGCAGATAGAAGATGTCGCCCGGGAAAGCCTCGCGTCCGGGAGGACGACGAAGGGTCAGAGACATCTGACGATAAGCAACTGCCTGCTTCGTGAGGTCGTCATATACGCAAAGGACATGGCCGCCAGGATTCTCAGCGCTCGCCGGCTTGCCGTCTTTGCCGTTGTACATGAAGTATTCACCGATAGCAGCGCCTGCCATAGGAGCAAGGTACTGCAGCGGAGCAGCATCAGCTGCCGTAGCGGCAACGATGATGGTCTTGTCGAGTGCGCCGTGCTTTTCGAGTGCTTCTGCAACGTTAGCAACAGTGGATGCCTTCTGACCAACCGCAACGTAAACGCAGATCATGTCGTCGTTACGCTGGTTGATGATCGCGTCGAGCGCGATAGACGTCTTACCAGTCTGGCGGTCGCCAATGATAAGCTCACGCTGACCACGTCCGATCGGAATCATCGAGTCGATCGCGATGATACCGGTCTGCATCGGCTCTTCAACGGGCTGACGCTCGTGAACGCCAGGTGCCTTGAATTCAACCGGACGATAACCTTCAGCCTCGATCGGGCCTTTGCCGTCAATAGGCATACCGAGAGGATTCACAACACGACCGAGCATTGCGTGACCGGAAGGAACCTCCAAAATCTTACCAGTGGTGCGCACCTGGTCATTTTCCTTGATTGCCGTGAGGTCACCAAGGAGAACGGCGCCAACCTCTTCTTCTTCGAGGTTCTGAGCCAAGCCATAGACGATACGGCCGTCTTCTGCGATGAACTCGAGAAGTTCGCCTGCCATGGCACCCTTAAGACCGTCGATGCGAGCAATACCGTCGCCAATTTGGACGACGACACCGGTTTCGCGAGACTCGACGCTGGTATTGATAGCATCAAGCTGCTTGCGCAACGCTTCATCGATAGACTGTGCGGTGATTTCAGTCACTAGCATTCACCTCCATCTGTCTTTTCTTTCATCACGATGCGCGCTTGATCGAACTGCGAGCGAAGGCTTGCGTCGATATAGTTGCCCATCGTGGACATGACGATACCACCCAGGATAGAAGGATCTTTATGCTCGACGAGCACACAGTCTCTTCCTAGGTCGTTCTTAATCTTGTTCTTAATTACAGTTCGCAAGTTGTCATCAAGATCAACAACCGTCGTTACATCAACAACATTGAAATCGAGCTTGGAAACGATCAGGTTCTCGTAGTCTGCATAGACGCGACGAAGCTTTTCAACATCGCCACGAGAAGCCATGACGCCCAACAGTTCAACCAGAATGGGGTTGTAACCCGCAAAGACGTTGCGCGCGATTTCCTTGCGCTGTTCAGGGGTGTACACCTCATCGTCCAACGAAAGACGAAGCTTGATGTTGGTGGACATGAATTCCAAGATCTGGATCAATTGGTTGCGAACCTCAACGACAGCATCTCGCCCGCCCATATTATGAGCGCCCTCGAGTGCAGCGTTAGCATAGGCTGCAATAATTTCATTGATGACGTGACGATTAGGCATTTAAACTACCTGCCTCTTTCACGTAGCGCTCGATGAGCTTGCGATGCTCCTCGTCGCTGAAATCTTCGCCGATCACACGCGTAGCAATGTCAACGGAAAGGTCGACGACCGAACCCTTGAGTTCAGAGATCGCCGATTGCTTTTCAGCCTCGATAGCGACTTTAGCCTTCGCAACGATAGCAGCGGCCTCTTCTTGAGCCTTCTGCTTCGCCTCGGACTCCATCGCATCACAGGATTGACGAGCATTATTGAGCATTTGCTGAGCCTGGGCTTTAGCGCCTTCAAGCTGTTCGCGATATTCTGCCAGCAAACGTTCGCTTTCCTGGCGAGCCTCTTCGGACTTCTCCAGGGAATTCTTGATGGTGTCTTCGCGCTTCTTCAGCATGCCGTCAAACAGCGGCCAGCCGAACTTGGCGAGGATGATCCACAAGATGATGAAGGCGACGAGCATCGGGATGAATTCATCCATGTGCGGAAGAATCGCACCGATTCCTTGTCCTTCTTCAGCAGCGAATGCAGGCAGGGGGCAAAATGCAGCCACACCAAGCAATGCGACAACGCCGATCGCCAGGTAGTGTACATATTTGCTTACAGTTGCTTTCAATTCGCTTGCCTCCTTCTTGTCTATCGGAAATTACGTAACCGCTAAGGTACTTCTAACCGATGAAGAAGAGGACCAAGCCGAGCAGTGCCAATGCCTCAGACATAGCAGCACCGATGAAGAAGTAGCCCATGAGCTGACCCTTCATTTCAGGCTGACGAGCTGCAGAGACGCACAAACCGTAGGTAGCGATGCCAATACCGATACCAGGACCGATAGCTGCAAGGCCATAGCCTACAACCTTGAGTGCTGCGAGCACAATAGTCAATTCCACGATTACCTCCTTTTTTGAATGAAGACCTATTTCTTCATTCATGTCTAATTAACCCAGCTGAAAAATCTTTTTCGTACCAGCTGAACTACCAAGATCGTTTCACCCGTTAGCCCAACGCGCGCTTTAGAACCAAGTTCAACGGGCAGGGATCGCATGACCCCCAAAGCGCGGCTGCCTTGCGACCTAGTGAGGATGGATAGCCATACCTATGTAGGACGACGACAGGATCGTGAAAACGTATGCCTGCAAGAACGCAACCAGCGTCTCGAGCGCATACATGAAGAAGAGCAGGAAGAACCAGGCAATAGCCGGAATACCAACGACCAGATCCATGCTGAAGATAGCAGTTTGCAGGAAGATGGTGGTCGCCAGAGAGAACACGGCGAGGATCATGTGACCTGCCAGCATATTGCCATAAAGACGGACGGCCAACGTAAGAACGCGAATGACCATCGAAACGAACTCTAAGAACCAGATGACCGGGATCATGGGGCCCGGAACACCATGCGGCGCGAAGCTCTTCATGTACTTGAAGAAACCGAGCTGCTTGAATCCGTAGAAGTTGAAGTAAACGAAGGAAACAAGTGCGAGCGCCCACGTGATGGAGATGGTGCCCGTTGCGGCTTTCGCACCAGGGATAAGGCCGATCACGTTCGCGAACAAGATGAAGAAGAACAACGTGGCCAGGAAGGGGATGTGCTTCTTGTAGCCTTCGCCGATAACATCTGCACCAACGCTGTTGGAGATGAAGTCGTAGCCATATTCGAGAATAGCCGTGAACTTCTTGTGCGGAATGAACTCCAGCTTACGTGCGCCGATGAGCACTGCCAGCAGCACCAATGCGAGAGCGATGAACATATACAGCGTGTACTGCGAGATGTTCCATCCGCCAATGGAAAAGAGCGTCGTCGACTCGAAGTTGGCATATAAGCCTTGCGCCTCCGCGACGAATTTCTCCAATGCTTCACCCATTGAGATTCCTTACCTTTCCGTACTTATTTCTTAACGCGCTTCTTAGCCAGCACGTTTTTGTACACGACATAGATCGAAGTGACCACCACAAGCGTGAGGATCTCGGCGACCGCGAATGGAAGAACCATCTCGCGCGCAACGACCGCACAGATGATAAGTGCGACCGCCACCACGATGAGCGAGACGAAGAATCCGCCCAAACCGTAGAGACCAGCGCTCAAAGGGGAGGTAGAAGTAGATTTGCGGGAAAGACGAAGCGCAATGAAAAGCGGAATGAAACCGGCGATACCGGCGAGGATTCCTAATGCGATTGCTGCTGCCATCAGACCAACTTTCAAATCTGCAGAAACTACACACTTCTCAGCCTTTTGAAGCATAAACCAACCCTAAACGGCACGGTTATGAGTTCCGATAAGATGCTCGATTCTGGGGTAAGTGGTGAAATGAATGCGTTCAGATTATTCTGGGTCGAATACGCGCAGCGTGATGCCCGATTCTTCAAGGAGCTCCATGGCAAGCTCGTCGGGATAAGGGTTCTTGTAAACGATCTCTTTGATGCCCGCATTGATGAGCATTTTGGCGCACACGACGCACGGTTGCGTGTTTATGTAGATCGAAGAACCTTCGATGTTGATGCCATAGCGCGCAGCCTGCAGGAGCGCATTTTGTTCGGCATGGAGCCCGCGGCAGATCTCGTGGCGCTGCCCCGAAGGCACGCCAAGCTGTTGGCGCAAACATCCCGTTTCGGCGCAATGACGAAGGCCGGTGGGCACTCCGTTATAACCCGTGGCAAGGATACGGCGATCCTTTACGACGACTGCCCCTACCGCACGGCGCAAGCACGTAGTGCGCGTTGCCACCTCTTCGGCAAGCTTCATGAAGTACTCATCCCAGGAAGGACGCGTGTCAACGAACGCACCTGGTGCTTGTTGTGTGTTTGTCGTCTCTTCCATAGATGCTCCTTTGTCGTTACCTTGCTTCAAGTATAAACAAGCACGCAAGCGCTGTGGCCCAAACGGTCGAAGCCGTGCACCTTTTTGACCTGAACTATATAAAAGATTTGTAGACGCTACGCGCGAGCAGCAAGCTTAGGCGTTGAGCGCGTTGAAGATACGATCTCCCGCATCGCCCAACCCGGGGACGATGTAGGCGTCTTCATTCATGCCTTCATCGAGGGCTGCCGTGATGATGCGGATAGTAGGATCGAACTCGAATGCCCGCGCTATCCCTTCAGGAGCAGCCACGATGACCACACACGTGATATCCTTCGCTCCGCGCTCATGCACTGCTTCGATGGCAGCGATGAGCGAACCGCCCGTGGCGAGCATAGGATCGACCAAAAGGACGGGGCGCTCGGCGACCGAAGCAGGGATGTTCGCATAATACAGAGAGGGTTCGTGGGTCGCCTCATCGCGCTTCATTCCGAGGTGCGCGATCTGTGCCGTGGGAATGAGGTCCATGAACGCTTCTTGCATCGCAAGACCAGCGCGCAAGATCGGAATGATGACCGGCTCTTTGCCCTTGATGGTTCGGCAATGCGCTTGTGCAATAGGCGTCTCGATGTCGATCGGCGAGGTGGCGAGCGCGCGCGTTGCCTCATAGACTTCCAAAAGGGCGATCTCGCGCAGTGCTTCGCGGAAGATGTTGCTTGGCGTATTCTTGTCGCGCAGAACAGAGAGCTTGTGCTCAACGAGTGGATGATCGATCACGACCAAGCGGTCGGCGTACTTCTCGCGTATGTCTTGCCCTTGTTCCATCTTGTCCTTCAATCAACAAACAGGGCGCAGGGCCCCACCCCTCCTACTCGATGCTCAAACAGTCCTGAGCTCGTCGTTTTCTCGTTTTAAAGAGTTTAAACGAGAAAACTCCTCGTGCGGAACTGCGCGTCGAGCAGGAGGGGAAGATCCCTACGCCCAACCTAATACCTACAGGCTCGGATAGAGCGGATGCTTCGCGATCAACTCTTCGATCTTCGTAGAGATCTCCGCGAGCTTCGTGTCGTCTTCAGCGTTGAACACGGTAGCGGCGATCAACTCGCCGATGGTGTAGAACTCTTCGGCATCGAAGCCGCGCGTAGTGCCCGCAGCCGAACCGACGCGAATGCCGCTCGTAACGAAGGGCGAGCGCGTTTCGTTCGGGATCGTGTTCTTGTTCACGGTAAGGCCGACACGCTCGAGCAGCTTCTCAGCGTCCTTGCCCGTGATGTTCGCAGGGTTCAGATCGACCAAACAAAGGTGATTATCGGTTCCGCCTGAAACGAGGCGCAATCCCCCATCGGCCATGCCCTTGCCAAGTGCATCAGCGTTCTTCACCACGTTCTCGATATAGGTAGCGTACTCTGGCTGCAGTGCCTCTTGGAACGCAACTGCCTTGCCCGCGATCACGTGCATGAGCGGACCGCCCTGCGAACCAGGGAACACTGCCTTGTCGATCTTCGTCGCAAGCTCTTCATTGTTGGTGAGGATGAATCCACCGCGCGGACCACGCAGGGTCTTATGGCTCGTGGACGTTACGATATCGGCATAGGGCACGGGGCTCGGATGCGCACCTGTAGCAACGAGGCCGGCGATATGCGCCATGTCGATCATGAGATAGGCGCCCACTTCATGAGCGATGTTCGCCATGCGCTCGAAATCGATCACGCGCGGATAGGCTGAAGCGCCGCCCACGATCAGCTTCGGCTTATATTCCTTCGCCAAACGCTCCATTTCGTCGTAGTCGATGCGCTCGGTCTCTGGGTGCACGCCATAGGCGACGAACTTGTAATCCTTGCCCGAGAAGTTCACTGGCGAGCCGTGAGTAAGATGCCCACCATGATCGAGCGACAGACCAAGGATGGTATCGCCCAGCTCGACCGTTGCAGCATACGCAGCCAGATTCGCATTCGCACCGCTGTGGGGCTGAACGTTGGCGAACCCACACTTGAACAGCTCTTTCGCACGATCGCGCGCCAGATCCTCGACGATATCGACCTTCTCGCAGCCACCGTAATAGCGCTTTCCTGGATAGCCTTCGGCGTATTTGTTGGTGAGCACGCTGCCTACCGCTTCCATGACCGCAGGAGACGTGAAGTTCTCCGAAGCGATCAGTTCGATGCACGAACGCTGACGCTCGAGCTCTTGATCGATCGCGGTTGCGACTTGCGGGTCTTGTGCGGCAAGGATCTGTTGTGCCATGCCTTTCTCCTTTCGTGAGTGAAGCGCTCTCGCTTCACGATGGTGCGCTCGGTGCGCTCGGGTTTCCTTCGTAGTAGGCTGCTTGGTCTGTTATTCGCCAGAAGTATCGCTTTCGCCTTCAGCTTGCACCTGGTCTTGTGCCTCTGCGCCATCCGCTGGCAGCGCAACGTGCAGCGCAGTGAGCTCTGCGATCGGCGCGCTATAGTAACCGGAAAGGTTGTCGGCTGAACCCAACAGCGCATCGCGATACACGCCGTTATCCTGATCGCCCACCACACTCCAGTCGTCATCGTACTTGTGAAGGTGGATCTCGGTCTGGCAAAGCGTTGGTTCGGTGTTCTCGAAGATGCTCTTCAGCAGATTCCTGCCATATTCCAGCGGATCTTCCGTTGTACCCGCCTCGATCGCTGCTTTGTTCTCAAGCAACCAAGCGATATATTCGTTCGACCATTGCTTGATGATGGGTTCGAGTTGTCTGCAGGTGATAGAAGCGAAGATCTTCGCATCGTCCTCTTCGCCGTTCATCTCAACATCGCCCAAGCTGGAAGTGAAGCCATCAAGCCACCAGTCAAAGAATTCTTCCTGCGAGATGCCGATCTGCTCAAGCTCCTTGGCCTGCGAGACCTCAGGCAGATAGCTGATCGATTCTGGGTTCTTCTGTTGGATCGCGCTCATTTCAGCCAGCGCGGCATTAGCGGCAAGCTGGCCTTGAGGAGGCTTGCAACCAGAAAGTGCGAACGCCATGCACGCCATGAGCGCGCACACTGTAGCTGCGATCGCACACGCGAGAACGCGCGACTTGCCCTGAAGCGTCTTTGCTGATGAGATTGTTCGTTTCATCGAGTTTCGCCTTTCTTTCGCGCTAAGCCGTAAGTTCATCGAGCGCCATAATCTTTTCCACGCGCTGCACATGGCGTCCACCGCCGAACGCGGTCGAGAGGAACACGCGCACGATCTCCTTGTTATCCTCCAGGCTCACGAAGCGCCCAGAGAGCGTGAGAACGTTGGCATCGTTATGTTCACGACAAAGCACAGCGAATTCAGTGTTCACGATATTTGCCGCACGCACTCCCGGCACTTTATCGGCTGCCATAGCCATGCCGATGCCCGTTCCGCAAACGAGGATACCGTAGTCGGCTGCCCCTTCAGCAACATCGCGCGCAACACGAAGCGCATAATCGGGATAGTCAACGCGATCATCGTTCTCTGGCCCACGATCGATCACATCATGACCTTCATCGACAAGGAACGCAGCCAGCGCATCCTTCTGTTCGAACCCTGCATGATCGGAACCGAGCGAGATGATCATGAACTTCCTTCTTCCTGGTATGAGCGCCGCCACGATAGCGGCGCGAGACGGCAAACGAATGCTCGAGGGAGCGTTGCTCTCATTATACGTAAGGCGAATCGGACTTCGTACGACAAACGCAATCATTCCAGCCTGCGAGCAACTCTTCTCGCTCGGCTGCAGTAAGCCTAGGCTGGAAGACGAACGCACCTTGGCGAAGCAAGCGCAATTCCTCCTTGTCGCGCCAAAAACCACTCGAAAGCCCCGCCAGGAATGCCGCGCCGAGCGCCGTGCTCTCAACGATCGCGGGACGTGCGAGCGGCGTTGCGAGGATGTCGGCACAGAACTGCATGAGGAAGTCGTTCTGGCTCACGCCACCGTCAACATGCAGCTGTCCCAGCTTGATCCCCGTGTCGAGCTCCATGGCGCGCAGCACATCGTAGACCTGATAGCCCTGCGCCTCAAGGCAGGCGCGCACCAGATGCGCACGTTCAACACCGCGTGTGAGGCCGAAGATCGCTCCTCGTGCGTCCGCATCCCAATACGGAGCGCCAAGGCCCGTGAAGGCGGGCACCACATAGACGCCGTGAGAGTCCGGCACGCTTTGCGCGAGCGCCGAGGTGCTTGCTGGATCATCGATAAGGCCCAGGCCTTCCTCGAGCCACTGGATGAGCGCTCCACCCATGAACACGCTGCCTTCGAGCGCATACTCGAGTCCCTCCGCGCCTGAAGCCGAAGCTGCGATGGTCGTGAGCAAGCCATGGTGCGAGAGCGCCGGCTCCGTGCCGATATTCATGAGCATGAAGCATCCGGTGCCGAAGGTCGATTTCGCTTCTCCTGGCGCAAAGCAGCACTGACCGAAGAGCGCTGCCTGCTGATCGCCCGCAACCCCCGTAAGCGGGATGCCACCTGGCAGGATGTCGTTGCTCGTTCGCCCGAAATTGCCCGAAGAAGGCCGCACTTCGGGAAGCATAGCTGGTGGGATCGAGAACAGCTCGCACAACCACCCGTCCCATTCGCCCGTGTTGATGTTGAAGAGCATCGTGCGGCTGGCATTCGTGTAGTCGGTCGCATGCACGCGCCCTTGCGTGAGATTCCAGATGAGCCACGTATCCACAGTGCCGAACAGCAGGTCGCCCGCTTGCGCCGCCTCGCGCGCGCCTTCGACGTTATCCAGGATCCAAGCGATCTTACTCGCCGAAAAATAGGCATCGGGGATAAGGCCCGTGCGCGAACGGATCTCTTCCACGATGGTTTTGTCTTGCTTCAGCTCATCGATCGCTTCAGCTGTTCTGCGACACTGCCATACGATCGCGTTGTGAATCGGCTCACCCGTATGGCGATTCCAAACGATGGTCGTCTCGCGCTGGTTAGTAATGCCGATGCTATCGATATCCTCAGGGCTCAACCCCTGCGAAACGAGCAGCTCGGTGAGCACTTTGAGCTGGCTCGAAAGGATGTCTTTGGGATCATGCTCCACCCAGCCCGGACGAGGGAATATCTGCGGAAACGGACTTTGGGTGATCGCTCGAATGGCTCCGCTGCGATCCACCAGCACCGCCCGCGATGAGGTAGTTCCTTGGTCGAGCGCGATCACATAGGAATCCCGCGAATTGCTCGCCTGATCGAAGAGGGTCTCAGGCACTTGCGCTGCCTGGCGCGCATCTTGGACATTCATCGGCTAGTTTCCTTCTTGCAGGTGCTCGCAGAGCCATGCGAGCACATCCGCATAGACGGTCTGCTTGCCGGGCTCATTCAGGATCTCATGGCGCATGCCTGGATAGAGGATGAGCGAAACATCCCTCACACCTGCGTCTCGATACAGCTCGACCGCGCGAATAACCGCTTTGCCGTTCTCACCCACCGGGTCTTCGGCGCCCGCGATGAACAGAAGTGGCAGATCTTTGGGGACACGTGCCGCCACACGTGGATCGACCGCCCGTGCGACCACCCCGGTAAGCGCTGCATACCCACCCACGGTGAACATGACCCCGCAGAGCGGGTCATCGATATAGGCATCGACCACTGCCGGGTCGACCGAGATCCAATCGAGCGGCGTACGGGGGTTCTCGATCGCACGCGAAAAACCACCGGCACCCATCGAATCGAGCACCTTCGACTTGTAGCGCTCCCCCATCACCGTGCCGATCGTGTGTGCAAGCAGATTTCCGCTTCGTGCGAGCAACGCAGGCTGGTTGCCGGTGCCGCATATGATCGCGCCCCGCACGCCTTGCGCATGTTCGCTCAAGTAGACGCGCGTGACGAAGCTTCCCATGGAATGTCCGAAAATGAAATACGGCAGATCGCTGAACTGCTCGAACAGCGCCCGACGAACACGGTCGACATCATTAACGAGCACCGCATCGCCCTGATCGAGCGTGATGTGGCCCAAGTCGCGCGCGTCAGAAACGCTCTTGCCATGCCCCACGTGATCATGTGCGCCCACCACGAAGCCGTTGCGCGCGAGGAAACGGGCGAATTCATCGTAACGGTCGATGTGCTCTTCCATGCCATGCACGATCTGGACGATGCCCTTGAGCTCGTTTTCCGGAAGGTAGGGGATCCAGAGCAGAACGCGTAACTGCGACGTTCCATCACTTGAGCCGATGAAATGCTCGATACGTTCGATTTGCACTTCTGAAGTCATACGATTCCTGCCTTCCTCATGTTGCCGCCTCCAAGAGGCTCAAAGACATTCTTTCATAGTAGTGACCGCGAACGCAGAACCGATCATTTTCTCGTAACGGTTTCTGAATCGTTAGCGGATGAATCGTTGGTGAACAGATCGAGCGCGATCGCTCCTTGGCGAACGACGCGCACGGGCGTTTGCGTGCAGTCCACCACTGCAGAGGCATGACCGCCCAAGGCCTCGCCTGCCACCGTAGCCACACATGCGGTGAGCTCAGGTGAAAGCTCTTCGGTGCGCGTTGGTGCGGGCTCCCCCGAGAGGTTTGCGGACGTGGTGGCAAGCGGACCAACCTGCTTGATGAGCGTGCGTGCGATTGGGTCGTCGGGCACGCGCAGCGCGATCGTGCCGGTGGCACTTTGGTAAGCTGGCGGCACTTCATCGGAGGCTTCAACGATGAGCGTGAGCGCTCCGGGCCAATATGCGCGCGCAAGTTCAAGAGCCTCGGCGGAAACATTCTTCCCATAACGCGCAAGATCGTCGATGGTTCCTACCAGCCAGGCGATGGGCTTATCGTCTGTTCGCTGCTTGAGCTGGTAGAGTTCTGCAGGCGAAGGCGCATGCCTCACGGCAACGCCAAGTCCGAACACCGTGTCGGTCGGAAAGATCACTGGCTTGCCCGCTTGAAGTGCGGCTGCTGCCTCAGTGGTTGAAACGGTTGAAAGCGCTGCTGGAGCGATCTCCACTGCTGAAGCCGCTGGTGCTTTCTCATACGAACGCGCGACCTCCTCTGCCACTTTGATGCCATCGATCGCAGCCGACATGATGCCACCCGCAAACCCTGGCCCTTCCCCACACGGATAGATCCCCGACGCTGAACTTGCTCCCTTCGTTGCCGAACGCGTGCGATAGGCCTGAAGCGATTCGTCGCGGCAGATGCGCACCGGTGAAGAGGAACGCGTCTCGGGCGCAGTAAGGAGCGCGCCTGGGTTGTCGAAGCCACGGATCTTCTTGCCCATGAGCGGCAATGCTTCGCGCAGAGCCTTCGTGATGAAATCGGGCAGCACCTCATCGAGCGGCGCTTCGACCACGCCGCGTTCGTAGGTTGGATCGCAGTGCACCGTATCGCCACCAAAAGCGTGCTCTTTGCCCAGAAACACCCCGACCGCTTGCGCCGGCGCCTGATAGGGCGCTCCCCCCTGTTCCCGCGCAACACGATACGCTCGCTGTTCGACCGCGCGCTGCAATTCGACCCCCGCAAGCACATCGCTGCTCGCAAGGTCCACTGGATCCACGTTCACCAGAAGCGCTGCGTTCGCATTCTTGCCATCGCGCGCGTAGTTGCTCATACCGTTGGTAACGATGCCACCCGCCTCGCTAGCTGCAGCAACCACCTCTCCACCAGGGCACATGCAGAAGCTGTACACGCTGCGTCCGCTCGGAAGATGGATGGCTAGCTTGTATTCGGCCGCGCCGAGCGCCGGGTGCGTTGCTGCGCTTCCCCACTGCGCTTCGTTGATGAGCGCCTGAGGATGCTCGATGCGCACCCCCATCGAGAAAGGCTTTTGCTCCATAGCGAAGCCTGTATCACGAACGAGCTCGAACGTGTCGCGCGCTGAATGACCGCATGCTAGGACAAGCGCGTTGCAAGGCTGAAGCGTCTCTTCGCCGGTTTGAATAGTGCGCAGCATGATCGAGGTGAGCCGGCCGTCTTCGAGCTTAATCTCGACAAGCTTCGTATGAAAACGCACTTCGCCGCCAAGGCGGATGATGTCTTCGCGAATGGCGGACACGATGCGCGCAAGATTATCGCTTCCCAAGTGGGGATGAGCTTGCCATAGGATGCTCTCGGGAGCACCCGCATCAACGAACCAGTGCAGCACGTGTGCTGTATAACGATTCTTGAGATTGGTCGTGAGCTTGCCGTCGGAAAATGTGCCCGCACCACCTTCACCAAACTGTATGTTCGCCCAGGGGTTGAGCTCTCCCGTTCGAAAGAAGGCTTCCACATCGTGTGCGCGTTCCTCCACCGGTGCGCCCTGCTCCACAAGGAGCGGTTTGAGTCCGCTCTTCGCAAGGTACCAAGCAGCGAAAAGCCCGGCAGGTCCTGCGCCTACTACCACGGGCGGAAGGTCTGGCGCACCAAGCTGAGGGATTTCAAGCGGCACATAAGGAACGGCTGGTCTTATCTGCAAGCCTTTCAGCTTCGCATCGTTGCGTTCGGCGCGCGCAAGCAAACGCTCTTCGCACTCGGAAGACAACTCCAACCGATAGCTCGCGGTGAAATGCACGTTCGCTTTCTTGCGCGCATCAACGCTGCGCTTCAACAATTGGGCACGCGCGATCACTCCTGGCTTCACGCCAAGCTGCCGAGCGATCTCTCGAAGTGCAAGCGCCTGACCATCGGGCAAGCCCGTATCGAGCGAAAGCTTCAGACCTGAAACATCGATCATGCCGACTCACGCTCCAGGGCCGATGCAGCAATGCGCCAGGCCGGATCGGTTGCGCAGGAACCATCTTTTCTTCGCGCATCAGCGCTCTCAAAGGGAACGGGCGGCGTCTTCCGCTTCAGAAGATTCAGGTCACGCGCGATCGAAAGCCCCGCCAAAAGACCGCTTGACCACGCCCAATGAAGGTTATACCCCCCACAAGGAGCATCGACATCGAGCGCTTCGCCACAAAGATACAAGCCCGAAACAGCAGATGCTTCCATGGTTTTGGCATTCACGCTACCTGAGCAGAATCCACCACGCTGCACCTGACACTGGCCTGCGTCACCGATGCCGTTGACCTCAAGCTCGAACGACTTGATCGCCTTTGCAATCGCTTCGATCATCGTTTCATCAAGAAAGCGTACGGCCTCGATCTCTGCCGTCGTTGATCGCTCTCCCGCAGCACCTAAGCGATTCGCTATCGCAGAGCGCACGATCGCGTGCGCCACTTCGGGAACGAAGAACCCGCGCAACAGATCGAGCGCCGTCGGGGCGGATCCATTGCGCCGTTCCAAAAAGGCAGCACGCGCCTGCAGCAGATCGGTCAAGCGAGCGAGCGGGCGCTCAGGAACGAAATCGAGCGAGACAACATCGCCTGCTTCCACGAACCGCGAAGCATTGAACACCACGATGCCGGAAATGCCATACGAGCGGAACAGCAGCTCTCCTTCTTCGGAGAAGCCTTTCGCATCGCAACTCAAACGGACACGCGCACGAATGCCATCAAGACCAGAAAGCAGCTCTGTCGAGGTGGCAAGCGGCCCCAAGACAGGCCGGCACGAGATGTGCTCGATGCCTGCGAGAACGCCCTGCTCGTGAAGGGAAGAAGTACCTCCGCCCGCAGCATAGACAACAGCATCAGCAAGGAAGGTTCCTCGATCGCCCGAAGCTGCGCCTTCTGCATCTGTGGCAGCGTCGCCTCCTGCATGCGCAGAAGCGGCGCCCCCCTTCCCTGGCGAGCCCGCTTCGGTACACTGCAATTCGAGCGCGAAACGATCCTTCTGTTGTGCGATCTGCGCGACCGTAACGCCGCAATAACGCTCAACGTTGCAACGATCGAGTTCAGCTTCGAGCACCTCGAGCACCGAGGCAGCCTTGTTCGAGAACGGATAGAGCGCCCCGCCCGAAAGCGGCGCTTCTCGCCAAACAAGACCGAGCGAAGTGAACCATTGCAGAACGGCGTTCTCGTAGGCGCTACGCACAGGAGCGCCCGAGGTCTTTAGCGGAGAATCAGCGAACGCAACCTCGAGCGCATCAAAGACCTGCTCAACGAACGCGGGTTGGTTGAACAGAACGGGACGCATATCCTCATGCGAGAAATTGCAGCGTCCATTACCGCTCCGCAAGATAGACGACCCCATGCGCCTGCCTTTTTCTATAACAACGACGCGCACGTCCACCTGCGCCGCGCGCGCACAAGCCGCAACAACGCACGCCGCCGCTATACCCGAAGCACCCCCGCCAACGATCGCCACGCTCAGCTGCTCGTCAGCACGCGGAAGCTCAACCGGTCGAGTCTCTTGCCGTGCGCGCTTCACATCAGATTGTTTCTTTCGTTTTGTCATACCCCCATCATACGCGTTTTAATTCAAAAGCTCAGGATATAGCCGCCATCTGCGACAATTCGAACCCCTCATGAATCGCATCGAGAGCTTTTCTGGGAGAAAGGGCATCTCCTATACAAATAACCTCCGCTTTTCCTTCATAAGCTGCAAGGAATTCTGCCGAATCTTCCGACATATATCCAACAGCTAGAACAACATAATCCGCCAATATTGTTTTGTCCCCCGATGGAGTTTGTACTTCAACCCCAGCATCACTGATCGCTAGAACTTTGGTATTGCATTCAATTTTGATCCCCAACTCGGCAATCGCTTGGTTCACGCAAATCCTTCTTAGATCTCCAAGTCCATTACCGATGGTGTCTGCCATTTCAACGATCACGACTTCGCAGCCCTGTTGCGCGCAATATTCTGCCACTTCAAGACCCACAAGACCACCGCCGATGACCACTACATTGCCAGAGACAATATCTTCTCCTAAAAGAACATCTTCAGCCAGATAAACCCAGCCTGAATCTATACCAGCTATTGGAGGGATGACTGGACTTGCACCAATCGCACAAATGACTTCATCGAATTCTTCATCATTCGCGAGCGAAAGTGCATCGGTTTCGAGTCTTACCTCAATATCACTAGCGAGCACAGCATTAGCCATCTCTTTGCAACAACGGAGCATCTCGCCTTTTCTAGGAGAACAACTTGCTACCGCAAATCTTCCTCCTAGATGACCTTCTTTCTCTGCAAGAACAACTTCATGGCCACGGGCGTTCAGCGACAACGCGGCTTCCATTCCTCCCACACCACCACCAGCAACCAAGATTCTTTGTGGGTTCTCGACAAGGGAAAGATCTATCTCAGATTCGCGCCCTACTGCAGGATTCCTCAAACATGAAATATGATCTTTAGAGAAATCGGTAAAGGCATCATAGCAGCCTTGATTGCACCCTATGCAATGAACGATTCTGTCATCCTGCTCTTCTGCTGCTTTCTGAGCAAAGAGCGGATCCGCTATTTGACCTCGAGCAATGCCAACCAGATCACAAGCGCCACGAGTTATGATTCGCTCAGCATGATCGGGCGTATTGATTCTTCCCGCTACTTGAACGAGCATTCCCGTTTTCTCTTTGATCTTGCTCGCATTTTCAACATTGATCCCTCGCGGAAGGTCGATAGGGGGAACCTCATATTGAAGCCCATCACTGACGGTATTACCGCGCGAGACGTTTACCACATCAACGCCGTGAACCTTTGCTGTGTTGCAAAATTCAACGGTTTCCTCAAGTGTCAGTCCACCTTCTAAGAAGTCATCATATGCATCGATTCTCATGAATAAGGGCATATCGTCAGGTATCTCATTCCGTATTGCATCAATCGCACGCAAGGAGAACCGCATGCGATTCTCCAGCGATCCGCCATATTCATCATCACGATGATTGAACGCTTGAGATAAGAACGTATGAGGCAAATATGTATGCGCGGCGTGAAACTCCATCGTGTCAAACCCAGCATCTACCGCTCTGCGTGCAGCTTGTCCATAAGCCGCAATAACCTCTTCGATCTTCTCAACGCTCATGGCAGAAACAACGATGCCATCACCCAATGGAAAATCGCTCGGCACGAGGACTTCTGCCGATTCGTCCCACATCACGTTAATCCCACCTTGCCAGAGCTGAATGGAAGCCTTACCTCCCGCCCGATGAATCGCATCGGTCAAGCGTGCTAAGCCCTCTAGGCATTTATCATCATGAATGCCTAAAAAGCCTTGAGGGGCGCTTGGTGCATGAACGCTTGCAACTTCGAGCACATTCAGACCGCAACCGCCTTTGACGCGTTCAAGATGAAAAGCGATGAGTTTATCGCTTACCTGTCGATCGACCGACATCTTCGTTCCAATGCCAGGCAGTACGATACGGTTTTTAAGCGTCAGACCCCTAATAGAGAGCGGCTGGAAAAGATGTTCATACATGCTAGCCTTCCTCTCGCTGCATCTCGATCAGCACCTTCATCCCGTTTTCAGGATTTTCCTGCGTCTTGAAAGCTAGTGCGACCTCATTGAGGGGAAAGATCTGACCAATGAGCGGATCCACTACTAGTTTGCCTTGAGCCATCGCTTCAATCGTCTGCCCGACATGTGCCCCCGTCATCGGAACGATGATGTTGGGATTCTTGTAGATGACCGGGAACAAATTAAGTGACACGTCGGTTTCGCTTGGCGCCACAAGCACAAGCTTGCCTGCTGCGCGGATCACGCTTACTGCCTGATTGAGCGTGTCACCAACACCAGCGGTATCAAAAACAGCATCCGCACGACCACTTGGTCCGAAGAACCATTCATTAGGTCCCCAAATCTCTTGCACTGTTTCAAGAAGATCCTTTTTGCAGGTGTTCACCACATAGTCTGCACCGCACTGCAGGGCAACCTCTAAACGCGAATCGACCACATCTGCTACCAGCACTTCTGCACCAGCAAGTTTGGCGAATTGCATGATAGCATTTCCGATCATGCCAGCACCGATGACCACGACTTTATCTCCGCGCTCGATTCCAGCACCCACAACCTCAGAACATCCAACACCGAAAGGCTCGATCAGCGCTCCCTGCTCATCACTAATGACCTCTGGAATCTTATGGATGGTCATACCAGGTACCGCATTTTCTATCAACACGTATTGGGCATGGCCACCTGCAACTCCATGTCCGGTTACCTGCTCAAGAACATGAGAGCAGCTCTCGTAATGTCCATTCTGGCAATACCAGCATTCACCACACACATTGGCCGACATCCCCCACACACGATCACCAGGAACGATGCCTTCGATATTGTCCCCAACTTCCTCAGCATACCCAATGAACTCATGTCCTAGAATCGAGCCTGGTGCATCTCCCGATCCAGTACGGTACGTATGGAGTTCGCCTCCACAAATCGCCGAGTACTTCACCTTGATGACAACATCATTCGGACCTGCTTGAGGCTTTTCCCTCTCTTCGATTTGCATATTGCCCGGCCCGCGATAAACGATTGCTTTCATTTTGTTATTCATTGGTAGTCCTTTCTAACGAGAAGGGTTTCGTCATCTTTGCGATTGCAGATATAGGAAGAAGGAGAGGAGCTGTGAATCCGAACAATAAACAGCGCAAAGGAGCTTTAGCTTGATTTCCGCAATCGCAAAGATGACGAAACCCCCTAACATAATTTTTGGTTTGCAGATTGCTCAGCATCTGCATTGCACATACCTGCAATTATTCTTTCTTCGTATCCTTAAAGAGCAGCGCGAAGACAACCATGATCGCTGCAGCAAAGAGTGGCACCATGAACATCCCCATAAATCCACAGGCATTGCTGACTGCGCCATATATTGCATTTGCAGTAGCGGTGCCCAGCTGTTGACCGAAGCTCATGAATGCAATTCCTGATGCGATCAGTTCTTTTGGCAGAACCGAAGTGGGAAACGTGAAGGGAATAACTTGCTGGGACATCTGGCCGAACCCCATGACCGCTGTTGTAATCAAGATGAACCAGATTGGCGTGACTCCAGAAAAGAAACTGAACAGGAGAGATGCCGCCAGGGTCGCTAAAGCCCACAGCATCATGCTTCCCTTATAGCGATTCTTTTTTGCAATATGTCTGCCCAATAACGATGAACCGATGATTGAAACGATCAATGAAGGAATCGAGAGCGAACCAGCAATGGTTGCATTGAGCCCCAGAACAGACTGAGCAAACGTTGGAAGATAGTTTCCAACAGTTGTTGCCACTGCAAAAAGAACCGCCATACCAAAGCAGAACATACATGCCTTATGGCCGATGATGGACGGAGGAAAGATAGGATCGGAAGCTCTCCGTTCATTGCGGACGAGCAAGACAACTGCCACCACGATAACCGCTACCATTACTGCAGTCTCGATCGATATCCAAGGAAAGACGCTGCCACCGAAATTCAGAAGAAGGACCAGCGGACCAAAAGAAACCATGGTCAACACCACACCAATTCCATCAAGCTTGATGGAGCTTTGAGTTGCCTGGCAATTCTTCGGCATGAAAGCAGCGATCAGAATCCACGAAAGCGCAATCATCGGAACGATCAGGATGAAGATCGCACGCCATGAAATCACATCAACAAGAAGCCCGCACAACGTACCCGAAATGAGCATCGAAATGAACGAAACGGACATCATGTAGCCTGTCAATTTCGGTGACTCGCTTTCATCATACAAGTCGGTCACCATAACCATGAGGTTGGCAAAGAACAGACCCCAGGTCATACCCATCAAAGCTCGTCCGACCACGAACATGACGATGCTATTCGAACAGGCGCAGATCAATGACGCAACGATATAACCAGCAGAAGCGACAAGAAATAGCTTCTTGCGCCCCACCTTATCACCCAATCGTCCAGATAAAGGAACCATACAGCCGCGAAACAAGTTCTCAATAGTGAAGAGCAACGCAAGAAAATCCACACCGCTCAATTCATAAGCCGCTGCATAGACGAAAACACCCGAACCTGCGATAACAAAATACGATGCAAACGTAGCAACGATCAAGCCTAAATAAGCCAATCTTCGCCGCGATGGCGCAATAGCTATCATCAGAAACCCCCTTCCTTGGCAGGCTCTCCTTTTTCTGAAGAGCCTGCCTTTGAGCCTTTTCGATCTATTTAGATTTCTTTACGTCTTTGAAGAAGAGCCAGAACACGATCATCAGGATGCCGAAGATCGGGGTAACCTGGAACACCATGTCGAACGATACGTTCATGATCGCGCCATAGAAGCCATTGCCTACCGTGTTAGCGAAAGCACCTGCGAAGGTCATCAAGCCCATAACTGTCGCGATGTACTTCTCAGGAAGTGCAACGACTGGATAGGTATTCGGAACAACCTGCTGGATACAGTTTGCAGCGCCAGCAAGTGTGCCAACGATATAGAAGAGCCACCAAGGAGCCGACGGGCTGACCATGAAGTAGCAGAGACCTGCAAGTAAGGTCAAGAACGCATAGATAGCCAAGAGTCCTTTGAAACGACCGTACTTACCCACATACGAACCGATCACAGAAGCACCGATAGCTGCAATGATCGAACCGATCAGGCCGATCGAGCCTGCGATGGTGGCGTTCGTACCCATCACCGCCTGCATATAGGAAGGTGCATAGTTGCCTGCGCAATTGAACAGGGAGAAGCAGAACACCATCAAGAAGATCATCGTGAAATTCTTGTTCCTAAGAAGAAATGCCGGGAACAGAGGTACTTGAGCTTTGCGCTCAGCGAACAGAAATAAGATCAGGGCAACGACCGATACTGCGATCAGGGCGATGATGATTGGATCGCTCCATGCGTAGGTCGTACCACCCCACGCCATCACCAGAGAAAAGGGAATCAGGCAAACGACCATCGTGACGCAGCCAACGATATCGATCGGCGCGCTTTGATATTCCTTTTGTTTTGGTTGGCAAAAGAAAACGAGCAGAAACGAGATGATCAAAAGCGGGATGCAAGCGATGAATTCGAAGCGCCAGCCAACAAGGTCAGCGCAAACACCGGCTAACGGCGCACCTAGCATGGTCGAGATGAGGATCACCGATTGATACCAACCGATTCGCTTAGTAGCGCTCTCAGAAGTGAACATGTCCGTGATCATAGCCATACCGGTGACCATGAATAAGCCCCAGAAAATGCCCATGAACATACGTGCGACCACAAACATCTCCATACTCATACCGAACACGATCGCTATGCAGCACACTATGTATCCGATCATGCCTATATTGAATGTCCGTTTTCGCCCAAATTTATCACCAAGCTGACTTGCGATCGGCAAGGTAACGCAGCGAGTTGCGCTTTCAAGGGTAAGCGCCAGACCCACAAGACCCATTCCGCCCACATAAGAAGCACCTGCTCCATATACGAAAACACCGGAACCTGATATAACGAAATAGGTCGTGAAAGCAGCGATTGCCAAGCCTATGAACGCAGCTGCTTTTCTTCCTTTACTGATTTCCATTGGTCTGCCTTTCTATTACAACTCACAAGCAACGTCGTAGGCTTCATGAATTGCGCCATCGATATAAGAGAGCTTTTCGTTGCAGTCGCCCACGGAATACATCGAATATCTTGAGGATTTCATCTGGTCGATCAGATCAGTATTCGGTGTTGCACCTTGAGCGACGATAACGCTTTGGGCAGGCGCTTTATTTTCGCCTTTACCCTCCTCCGTATAATCAACCGTATCTTTGCCGATATTGGTTGCCTTGCTAAGGATATGCACGTCAGCACCGCCTTTGATGATGTCGTGCGCAACCTTCCAACGCCTCACCAGAGCAAGTCCATCTCCGATGTAGTCCCCTTCTTCAAGGATCGTTACCTTGCGACCACGCTCAAGAAGGAATTCGGCCATTTCGAGACCAACCAGTTCGCCGCCAATGATCGTGACTTCGTTTTTGATCGGCATCCAAATATGGCTATTCTTTGCCACCTTTTCTGGCGTTGAGAGCATTCCGAACATTCGCCCACAGGTACACATAAAATTCGTGACGAAACCAGGGTCATAATCGTTGGATATCTTTCCGCCGGTCACGAGTTCGCGTGTAGTGTCTCCATCAAGAACATGACGCTGTTTACGTCCAGGGATCGGAGGAAGCTCACGTTTACTGCCACAAGCAAAGATAACTTCATCGGGATCTATTGATTCGATAAGCGCTTTATCAGCCGTTGTACTCAAGCGGATATCGACGCCAAGATCCTTAAGGCGCTTCTCTAAATAGGTAACGATGTTGTAATTCGTCGGTGTACACACCGAACCGAAGAAAACGGTTCCACCTAAACGATTGGCTTTCTCTACCAGAATTACTTTGTGACCACGCTCTGCCGCAACACGTGCAGCTTCCATACCTGCTGGTCCGCCGCCGATCACCATAACGGTCTTCTTTACTGAAGCAGGCTCTATGCGTTTGGTCGTCTCATTGCAGCATTCACGGTTGATCGCGCAATTAACTGATTTGCCTTCATACATACAACTTACGCAGTAGTAGCAATTCAAGCATAGACGCGCGTCGTCATAGCGATCCTGCGTGATCTTGTTTGGTAGTTCAGGATCAGCAAGTAGCTTTCGTCCAATTTGCAAGAAATCGAAAGCTCCCTCAGCAAGATAACGTTCGGCATCAGGAATATCGATGCGACCAACGCATGTTGTGGGAATGCTAACTGCCTCCTTGATCTTGCGTGCGAATGGCACGAGAGTATTGCGATCGAAGGGGATATGGGAAGCCGTTGGACAACACGCCAGCTCACCGGGGGCATAAGCCGAACAACAAATTGCGTCCGCTCCTGCTTTTTCAAGAAGCTTCGCTGTTTCAATCGCATCTTCATTGGTAATGCCATTATCGGTGAGCATTTCCACTGAATTGATCTTGACCAAAATAGCAAGCTTATCGCCAAAATCCTTTTTCAGCTGCTCGACCGTTTCGGTAAGGAAGCGCGCGCGGTTTTCGATAGAACCACCATATTCATCAGTACGATGATTATAACGAGGGTTAAGGAAGCTATCGAAAAGGTATCCATGCCCCGCATGAATCTCAATACAGTCCACGCCCGCCTCAACACAGCGTCGAGCCGCATCATGGAATTTCTGCTTCACCCATTCGATATCCTCTTTCGTGCATTCTTTGATCTCGGGTGAAAACTGCTGCTCTTGACCTTCGCCTAAGAGCATCGCACGCTGCGATGCATCAAGCTCATGATAAGCGCCCACATCTCCTGGATGTGCTTCATTGATCGATGGAGACAACATCGCATAACCAGAAAATGCGCTTACTCCACTGACCAGGCCAGGATGCTGAAGCTGCAGCGATAGCTTTGCTCCATGTTTGTGTACGCGATCAGCAAGTTCTTTATACTGGGGAATTTGATCATCGCGCGCAAAAGCTGCCTGGCGCGGAGCGCCTACCGCCTCGGGATGGGCGACCGTGACAGAACCGACTGAGACCAAACCAACCCCGCCCTTTGCACGTGTCTCGGTGTATTCGATCAGCTCTTCAGTAAGCGATCCGTCATACTCACACAAATTGACACCCATGCTTGACATGATCATGCGATTCTTAAGTTTCATCGGACCGATCTTGCCTTCTTTTGTAAGCATTGGAAACGACATCATTCCTCCTTTCTGTTCACCGGCGCGCAGAAAGCGCGCCGGGTTTCTTTCGCTAGACTATTCCGCTTCACCGAACGAGTATTTACCGTGATGGCTGATATCTCCCACAGCACGATTGACCATGTTGCGTGATGCAAAATGCCACAGTCCTTTTTCATCACGTTTGAACGTGTCGAACTTCTTATCCATACAGATGACCTGCGGCCCGAACACACCCGTGATGCCCTGCACAACAACGGTGTAATGATCGGCATTTGCTGTCCCTGCCTCTTCATCAATATGAATGATCGGATCGATGACAAGATGCATCGTCTTGAGAGTCCCGTCTTCATGAACCTGGTCGAAATCGCGGAAAGACTGCGCGAATGCGTTCCCGTCCTTCTGGATGGTCAATTCACCTTCCATGTAGATATCTGCATCTGCAAACAGCTCTGCAATAGCATCGAACTGAGCAGCATCAAGCAACCAGCTATAGGAGTAGATAAGGTTCAAGATCTGACGTTCAGAAGTTTCCTGAGGGTTCTCAGCAACTTCAAAACGCGAAGACAGTCCATATACATTTTCTAGAATCATTTCTTTTCCTTTCATAATTAAGTGGAGCGTTATCTCGATTTACTCGTGCATTTGTTCAGGATGGATATCGACAACGACCTTCATGCTGATATAAGGATTGGCCTGCGTCTCAAATGCAAGTGGCGCATCATCAAGACTGAACCGATGGGAAACCAACTCTGCAATATTGTCGTAAGCGCCCTGCTCCATCAGCTCTAGTGTCTCTTTTACGTTGTTGCCACCTGGCGTCTTAAACTGAAGTTGCTTAAAGACCATCTCATGAAGGTTGACACCAACCAGCTCTTCGCTCGGCGCGATCAGAGAGAGCGTTCCGCCCATATGGAGCAGGTGCACTGCATTACGCAAAGCATCTTCGCCACCACAAGCATCGATCGCCACATCGGCGCAGCCACATTCACCGTGGTACCAACGACCAGTGCCCCAAATCTCTTTCACGCGTTCGCGCACATCTTCTGTTGTCGCATTGATAACGTGATCGGCGCCGAATTTCTTTGCGAACTCAAGGCGATAATCAGATTTATCGATACTGATGACCTCAGCGCCTTTCATCTTGGCGTGTTGCATAATTGCATTTCCGATGAAGCCTGCGCCAAATACAAGGACCTTGTCGCCTTCTTTGATCTCGGTCTGTTCAACTACCGCATGAGTGAAGCTCAAAGGCTCGAGGAAGATAGCTATGGAATCTGGAATGGAATCGGGGATCTTCGTTACGCCCCCATTTCCCCCTTCAGCACGATCGAGCCAAACATACTCGGCCAGTGCGCCTCGTTCGCCGTGGCTAGTACTACGATCAAGCGTCTTAGGGCACATCCACCACAATCCGGAGTTACAGATTTCGCAGTCGGGTTCACCACAAGGATGAGTTACCATACCCCAAGCGCGGTCTCCCGGTTTTACTGCGGTTACGTTTTCTCCAACTTCGGTTACCACGCCAACATACTCATGTCCAAATGTTCGATCTGGACGAGCTTCAATTCCGACACGGAAACAATGCAGTTCTCCTCCGCAGATCGTACAAACCGTAGGTGCGATGATCACGTCATCAGGACCCGCTTCGTGCAGCTCGCGCTCTTCAACACTCAGCTGATGCGGCCCATTATAAACAAGTGCTTTCATTTTCTTCCCCATTGATCCTCCCTCAAATCAGACAATTCTTATATACTTACTTTTGTTTTTTGTGAATCTGAAATAAGACACAGCTATCTAAAGGCGCCTTGCGCATCCTTTCATAAAATGGTTAGTTGTTTTGCGTTTTTAGATTAGAAGACCCTTTTCAATCCACACTTAGATAGTACGGATATCTCATCTATTAAAAAAGACATTTTGTAGTATATTAACTACTATTATTTCCATATATAATAGAGAGCATACTGTTCAATAGACCAAAGTGGCATGTGATGAATGAACCTGATGTTGTATTGAATAAGTCTTACCGATCCTTCACGTCTTTTTCCTCGTATCAAAACGCGTCTCTTGTTTTGATTCTCATAACCTACGGAACAGGAAAGCTGTTTTTAAATGGGACAGCCAGTAATCTCAAGCGTGGTTCACTCTGCTTTCTTACTCCTTTTGATAGCTTTCTTTTTGAAGCAGATAGCGATAGCAAAATGCAGGCATGGGTCATCGAGTTCAGCTCAAGCTTCATGCTTGATTTTCTAGCCGATCCTTTTATAGATCTTTTCACCTTTCAGGTATTGAGGGAAAAGAATGAAATTGCACAACTTAATAACGATATCGCACTTGAAGCAAGCACGATGATAGAGAGTCTTTTGCCAGAACCCTGTGATGGCACGATTGCTGAATACCTGCATAACAGAAACGTTCTGCATTTCCTTTTTTCACTAGCAAATAGAAGTATTGCCAATATCGCTCCGCAGATTGGAAGTGATAATCAATGAGCACATATGATTCTTCCACGCCGTTTTCTGTTCATTTCGACAAGACAAATCAGCTGGATAGATCACTTCCCCTGTCTCCTTTTGAGTTCAATGCCGTATGCAGTAGCGGCATATTCGACATACCCCCTCATCGTCATAACCATATTGAGTTGATGATCGTCGAATCTCAAGCAGCAGTCCACAGGATCAACGGACAAGAGTATCCTGCAACGCAAGATAGCTTATGCATAATAATGCCTCACCGGGTTCATAGCCTCAAAAATGACAAGGATTCTTATGTCACTGCGCTATTCGTCGATTTTGACATAGGCTTCCTCTTATCACGCATCAAGAATAAAACGCTATTGAGAAATGCTTTCGAAATACTCAATGGATCTTCGCCTTGCCTGAAATGTTCTGAACGCGAATATCAAGAGATTCGAGAGATCATGCGTTCGCTAGTACGAAGCTTTGACGAACATCCTGGCCTACCAGCATCTCCCATCGATCAATATCTCATCACTTGTCTTATCGAAAAAGCTCTTTCACTTTGCGTTGATGAAAGACCTGTCTCCAAACAATGGCAGATACCTGCTTATCTTTTGCAGCACTTTAACGAAGACATCACCGTTAAAGCGTTGGCGCAAAGCATTGGATGGAGTACAGGTTCTCTTGATCGATTCTTCGAAAAGGAGTTTGGCCAAACATGCTCGAAGGTACTCGCCGGCATTCGCATGGGCTTTGCTGGATCGCTCTTGCTGGCTTATCCATCTATGACCATCAAAATGATCGCGGAAGAATGCGGCATCCCCTCTGAAAGTACTTTTTACCGTTTGTTCAAAGACCATTATGGAATGGCGCCAAAAGAGTATCGAAAACAAATGCTAAAACGCTTCTTTGATAAAGCTGATGATGCGCTGCCTATAGTCTTAAATCATGAGTTGCTCTTGGATATCTACATGCACCACGGAGAGCGAATGACCCTGAAATCATTCTCACAAGAAAAAGGACTCAATGCTATTCAGTTTAAAAACGATTTCGATCACTGTATGGGAGAAAGCTTTTCACGCTATGTGGAGGATATTCGAATCCTTCATGCTAAGAACATCTTGAGCATGACTTCTTTACCGATTGACAAAGTCGGACAACTAGTGGGATACCCCCAAACGAGATCCTTCAACCGCGCTTTTCTTAAGAAAACTGGTGATACTCCTGGCGCCTATCGTAAGCGTTTCAAAGCTCTTTTTGAACAAAGCGATAACTTGCCTCTCAAATAAAAGAGGCTGGTCATTATGAACCGACCAGCCTCTTTAGAGAGCAATGCTCTGCCTTGCAGTACTTAGACCTCCTTGACCCACAGGCCATGGATGTTGCAGTAATCGTACGCTGCGATAGGGTTCTCACCTGGTGCGAGCGCAAATTCAGCCTCGGGCGCATCGCCAGGATTCAGCTTCGCATACTGGAAGCCACGGTTCGTCTCAAGCACGATCATGGTGATCCAGTGCGTATCGATCATAGGATGTGGCTCTTCGCCAACCTTCACGCGCACCACGCCATCAACGAAATCGATAACGGGAATGTGCTTCTCGTGAGAAGCCTCGACGCTATCGGGCACCAATTCGCTCATCTTTTCGCCACAGCAGAACAGCGCTGGACCTTCGTCAAAAAGCTTCACCGCGATATTGCCGCAATGTTCACATTTGAAGAACTGAAGTTTCATGTTATTCCTCCTCATTCACTAATGAATACGGCCCTTCTTGCGGCCGCTTCGTTACACAGGCATATATAAGCACAATCGCCCCCGCCACAATGAGCGGAATCGAAAGAAGTTGCCCCATCGTAAACCAATCTCCAAGCAGGTAGCCGATCTGTGCATCAGGCTGACGAATGAATTCGACCAGGAAGCGGAAGATGCCATAGCCCACCAAAAAGGTGCCGATGTAAGTTCCGCGCGGAAAGGGCGGCTTCTTGAACGACATCGCGAACAGGATGATGAAGAGCACCGCTCCTTCGAGCAGCGCCTCGTAGAGCTGGCTCGGATGGCGCGGCATCATTCCTGCCGAGCCGCCGAACACCACGCCCCAAGGCAGATCGGTGGGCGCGCCCCAAAGTTCGCCATTGACGAAGTTCGCGCAACGGCCGAAGAACAACCCGATCGGCACACCGATGATGGCTACATCGAGCAGCGAAAGATAGGGCATCTTGATGATCTTCGCCGCCACGATGCCAGCGAGCAGTGCGCCCACTAATCCCCCATGGAAGCTCATGCCGCCATTCGCGAAATTCAGCACCTCGAGCGGGTGCGCCGCATAGAAGGGACCCTTGTAAACGAGCACATAACCCAGGCGCCCACCGATGACCACGCCCACCATCGCGCAGATGATGACCACACAAATGTTCTCGAAATCGAAGCGCATCTTCCAGCGCTTGCCCACGAAGTAGATGACCACGGCCGCCAGCAGAAAGCCAAGCGCGTAAGCAATGCCGTACCAACGCGCCGAAAACGGGCCGATCGAAAAAGCTATGGGGTCAAGTGTTTGGTAGAGATCGTTGAGCATGCTCCCATTATAAGCATTGAACCGAGCGCTCCCAAGGTCACCAGCTGAATGGAGCGATGAAGGCGATCCATGAGGTCATCATGGCCAGAACGCAGGGGCGAGCACGCGATCAGAACGCCCAGAGCGCTATTCGACCTTGCGTCCCATGCCGGCATCCACTTCAGCAGCTGCCTGGTATACGTCGGGATAGAGTACGGGAGGGATGTTCGCCACCGTGGATACGGTTTGGTTGCAATGATTGCAATATACCGTGAAGAGCGCCTGCGTATTGCTCAAGACCATCATGGACGTATACGCACGCAGATCGAGATCCTTGATGCCGCAATTCGGGCATTTGACTAGAACATCATCCATGGCTGACCTCCTCTTACGCGCTGCACACCATGCGTTGCATCTGTCTATCGAGCGTGCCTTCATTATCGAAGAACTCCGCTCGATTCAAGAGGTCAGCTGCCGATTGATGCCGAATCGCTACTTGGCTGTTTCACTTTCCAGCACGGGCGCGTTCGTAAGGAAGAACTCGCAGAATTGGCAGATGTCCTTCATGCAGTGTTCACGGTCAAGGTCGACGCGGAATATGAGCGCTGGATCCATGGTCACGTGATGAGTGGGACGATGGCAAGCAGCAAAATGACAGTCGGCCGGACAGCGTTCACCGGGTGTATTGTGCGGGCAGCGCGACATCATCTCTTCGTCGCAGCCGCGTGTTTCCCAACAAAATGCCATAGGACAAACCTTTCATGAGATGAAAAAGCGCCGCAACAGGGCGGCGCTTCAGTGCGTACGTTTGCTACTGCTACTGTGCTGGCACAACCTTAGTAACGCCCGGGATGCGCTCCTTCAGGATGCGCTCAACGCCATTGGCTAAGGTCATCTGAGACATGGGGCAACCCTTGCAAGCGCCCTGCAGCTCAACGGTGACCACGCCATCGTCGCTCACATCGACGAGCGCAACATCGCCGCCATCGGCCTGAAGAGAGGGACGGATAAGTTCGAGCACTGCAGCTACATCGGATTTTTCTACCATGATAGTCTCCTTAATTGCTTTGATTCGAGCCGACTATTCGGCTGAAGATTCTTGTTCCTTACTTCTCGCTGCCATTCTATCACGCACGATCTGTCCCACCTGTTTAAAATCGGATATCAGCACATCTCGCTTAGAACGATCATAGATCGCAGCCGCAGGATGGAACGTGGGCAGCACCAAAAAGCGCCCTGCCTGCTGGACAGTGCCGCGCAAGCGCGTGATGCCTACCGTCGTACGCAGGATGAATTGCGTGGCGAAATTACCGAGCGTGACGATAACATCGGGGTTGATGATCTTGGTCTGCGCACGCAGATACGGAGCGCACGCCTCGATCTCGTGCGGTTGAGGATTGCGGTTTGCGGGCGGCCTGCACTTGAGCACGTTCGCGATGAAGATATCCTCGCGCTTAAGACCAGCGTCCTCGAGCAGTTCGTTCAGGAACTTCCCCGCCGCGCCCACGAACGGCTCACCCTGCAAATCTTCGTTCTTTCCGGGCGCCTCGCCAATCACGAGAATACGTGCGTGCGGATTGCCGGAGCCGAACACGATCTTCGTGCGCGTTTCGCACAGATCGCACTTGGTACACCCCTCCACCAGAGCGTGCAGCTCATCGAGCGTTTCGGCAGGCGCGATCGGCGCAGCCTTACGTGCGGACACAGGCTGAGGTTGTGCGTACTGCAAATGCTTAGTCACCAGGTCTTTTTCGTCATTCATAGTTGGCTCCTTGAAAGAGATAAGAGCTCGACGCAAGGCAAGGGCGCGAAACGAAGCAGACGCGTTGCCACTCTACCGTTTCACGTGCTCCTATACGTAGTAGCGCGGCATGCGGTGGGAAAGCCCGATCGTTACTTCGTGCTGGATCGTTCCCGCCTTGCGCGCCATCGTATCGATCGAAGTATCGACATGCGCGTTCGGTCCCGCGATCTGCACCACATCGCCGATCTGCGGATCGAGCGTTGGCTGGCCCACGCGCGAACGGATGTCGACCTCGAACATGCATTGATCCATGCAGATGTTGCCCACCTGCGCCACAGCGCGATCCTTATAGGCAAACTTGATCTGGCCAGAAAGCAAGCGGATGAGACCATCGGCATAACCAAGGGGTACTGTGCAGATCTTCACGCTGCCAGGGCTACGATAGTTCATGCCGTAGCTCACGCCTTCGCTCATCGGAACCTGCATAACGTTCGTGATGCGCGCGAACACGCTCATGGCGGGGCGCAGCGTGATGATGCGATGCGTGTCGTTCGCTGGCTGATAGCCGTAGAGCGAAATGCCCAAGCGCGCCATGTCGAAATGCGTTTTCGGGAAGCGATAGATGGCCGCTGAGTTGTCGCAATGAACGATGCCAGGGTTGATGCCCGCGGCCTCGAGCGCGCGCATGCTCTCGACGAAACGGTTGATCTGGATCTGGAAATCGAGCGTTTCAGCGGCATCGGCGGTTGCGAAGTGCGTGAAGCATCCCTGCAGATCGAGCGCCCGATGGAAGCTGATCTGCGAGATGAACTCTACCACCTGATCGTGACGCACGCCAATGCGGTTCATGCCCGTGTTGATGGCCAGGTGAAACGGTGCTTTTAGGTTGTGCGCGTCGGCGATCTCGGCGTAGTTGATCGCAAAGTCGGACGTGTATACCGAAGGGATGATGCGATAGTGCAGCAGCAGCGGCACGCTCTCGATGGGCGGCTCCGCCAGAAGCAGAATAGGTTCGCGGAAATCCGCCTTGCGCAGCTCGATGCCCTCGTCCACCGTTGCCACGCCCAAATACGATGCGCCAGCAGCCGTTGCGATCTTCGCCACCTCGTTGGCTCCGTGCCCATAGGCATCAGCTTTCACCACCGCCATGAGGCGACAACGCTGCCCGAGCAATCGACGCGTTTCGGAAACGTTGTACTGAATGGCGCTGCGGCTTACCTCGACCCACGACCAACGGCGATCCTTCTCGGGAATGCGCGCGAGCGCTTCCTCGCTGAAACCCTCGTTCTTGGCATCTTCCTGCGCTTCGATGTTGCGCGAGTACTGATAGCCACCATTACGGTTCTTGAATGAATGGGCGGTAAAGCCGTTGAAAGATACGTCCACAAGCGATCCTTTTGTCGTTTCTTCTTGTAGTATACCCGCTCGCGCGCAGCGAACCGCAGAGGCAACGGCTGCGGATGAAAAAAGTTCGCGCATGATGAAAGCCTCAGTCGAGCTCCAACAAAAAGGACCAGCGCCCTTTGAGCACTGGTCCTTTGATCGTCTTTGCAAGTCTAGTCTGCAACTAGACTGCGTTCAGCATGACTGCTGGTATGCGCACATGATTAACGCTTGATGTTGTAGAACGCTTTCATGCCTGCATACTGACCCGCATCTGCCAGCTCTTCTTCGATGCGAATGAGCTGGTTGTACTTCGCCACACGATCGGAACGCGCCGGTGCGCCCGTCTTGATCTGACCAGCGTTGGTAGCAACCGCCAAGTCGGCGATAGTGGTATCTTCGGTCTCGCCCGAACGATGCGACATGACGCATGCATAGCCTGCCTGCTTTGCCATCTGGATGGCTTCCATGGTTTCCGTAAGCGAACCGATCTGGTTCACCTTCACCAGGATCGCATTCGCGCAGCCCAGCTCGATGCCCTTGGCAAGACGCTTGGAATTGGTGACGAACAGATCGTCGCCCACCAGCTGAACCTTGTCGCCGATGCGCGCGGTGAGTTTCTGCCAACCGTCCCAATCCTCTTCTGCCATGCCATCTTCGATCGAGATGATGGGATACTTCTCAACGAGTGCCTCCCAATAATCGACCATCTCATCGCTCGTGAGTTCGCGGCCTTCACCAGCCAGCACGTACTTGCAGGTATCGGCGTTGTAGAACTCGGTCGAAGCGGGGTCCATCGCGAACATGATATCGGAGCCCGGCTTATAGCCTGCAGCTTCGCATGCCTTCACGATGTACTGAAGCGGCTCTTCGTTGGTCTTGAAGTTGGGAGCGAAGCCACCTTCGTCGCCGATGCCGCCACCCAGGCCTGCATCGTGAAGAACCTTCTTGAGCGTATGGTAGATCTCCGCGCACCAGCGAAGCGCTTCAGTGAAGGTCGGTGCGCCCACCGGCATGATCATGAATTCCTGGAAGTCAACGTTGTTGTCGGCATGAGCGCCACCATTCAGGATGTTCATCATGGGCGTAGGCAGCAGGTTGGCGTTAACGCCGCCTACATATTTATAGAGCGGAAGCTCGGCAGATTCAGCAGCGGCCTTTGCAGCTGCAAGCGAAACGCCCAAGATCGCGTTCGCGCCGAAGTTCCCCTTGTTCTCGGTGCCGTCGAGCTCGATCATGGTTGCATCGATCGCACGCTGATCGTCTGCTTCGAAGCCGATAAGAGCATCAGCGATCTCATCGTTCACATGGGAAACTGCCTTGAGCGTGCCCTTGCCGAGGTAGCGTTCGGAATCGCCATCGCGCAACTCGACCGCTTCGAATGCGCCCGTGGAAGCGCCTGAGGGAACCGCAGCGCGACCCATCGAACCGTCGTCGAGCGTGACTTCAACTTCTACTGTCGGATTGCCGCGGGAGTCTAAAACCTCACGACCGTAAACATCAACGATGATGCCCATGGAATTCCTCCTTGATTTGCTTGCATGAGCTTGTGGTTCAAGCTTCATCCATGATACCACTCATGCAACGAACGACCACCAATTCATATCCTATGAAAGCGGCTTTATACCCTCGAACAAAAGAGGCATTCATCATAAATTGCTTATTGAAATACGTATCTGACCCTAGCGCGAAGCATGCTTCCCTTTTTGCGCAGAAGATGCCCTGCGATGGCGCGCGCCCAAGATGCCGGCTGCCACGACCATGCTCAAAAGAAGGACAACGAGTGCACCTACGCTATCTCCCGTGGCACTCAACACACCTGCTGCATCGTTGTCTCCACTGGAGCTGCCATTCGCGCTACCGTTGTTGGAACCATTGTCCCCAGGATCTTCGCCACCGGGCGTTGTAGCGGCTGCATCCTTGTAAGCGATCGCATAAGCCGAGAACCTGTCGGTCTCGAATGTGAGCGTCTTCGCGTCCGCATCGAAAGTGACAGGAATCACGGACACCGCACCCTCATGCACGCGCAGCACCTCATAAGTTCGTGTCTTTGAAGCATCGGCGTTGATGACAGAATCAGGTAGCGTCAGCTGCACAGTCACCGGCTTGTTCGTCTCATGGATCTGCGTCTCCACACCGTCCATCTTGTAGAATAGCGCCAGGTCCACCTCGCTTGCCAGCGTCCAGTCGCCCAAGTTCTCGGCCACAAGAGCTGCATCCGCATCCGATATACCCTCGACCGATTTCAGCCAAATGTCCACATTCTTCAGAGCAGGGAGTTGGGCGAACGCATCAGCTGGAAGCACGCGCTCTGCCAAATCCACGCCTGAATTCATGAGCTTCGCACGAAACGCATTAGCTTCCACATCGGTCACATCGCTGATGTCTCCAATGCGAACCCACTGAGGAGAGACCATAACGGCACCTTCGGGCATAACGAAGCTTGCATGCGAGCTATCGATGATTGTGAAATGAATCTTGTCAGAAGGCGTTCCATTCCAGAACTCAACCATGTAACCATCTCGCGCTCCTGCATTCACCACTACGGTATCGCCTGCTGCGTATTGCCCCTGGCCACTATCTTGCGCATAGCTGTCTCGCACCATCACAGGATAGACCGTCTTGCCGTCGCGTGTGTCTTTGCAAGCTAGGCAGAAGGAAGCGAACCTGTTGGTGCGGAACTCTACCGTTTGACTGTCAGGGTCATAACGAGTGATGAGGGGGGTCGCCACGCCGTTGTAAACGCAAACCACCTTGTATTCTCGCGTTATAGAAGGATCGGTATTGATGGCTGAATCTGGCAGCTTCAAACGCACCATGACCATAGCATCATCTCTGGTTTCAGCGGCCGCCTGCACGGGCGTCTCCCCTTCCACCTGCCAGTATGAGGTAAGGCCAAAATAGGCCGTAGGAAGGAAATCGCCCAATTCGCTTTCCACAGCCGAAGAAATGGAGCCATCCGTTATCCTGTTGGACTCCATCCAGATATCGACGTCTTTACCGAGACTGAGTTGCTTGCGCGCATAAGCAGGAAGGATCGCATCCGCAACCGCGTCACCCGGCAACACGAAATCCGCACCCAAATAGTTCAGCGAAGCATCCGTTACGTTCTCTACGTGCCCCGATCTTATGGCTGCTGTTGCGATACTCGTGCCTGCAGATGTTGCTGCCTCAAAGTAGGTGTTTCCCTCGTAGCGCGCGAAGAACGTGTAGGCCGTGTCCGCGGAAAGCCCCGTGAACGTATTGCTTGTCTGCCATGAAGCAGGCACGGTTTCATCCGATGAATAGCCGTATTGTAAATCGCCATTCCCACTTGTGGTCATAGGGACGAGCGTGACACTGCTTTCTGTAACGGATTGCTTCTGCGGGGCAGAAGGAGCGCTCTGCGATGCCTTGTTTCCGCTGAATGCGCCTGTGCCTTCTATGGTGCCCGTGCTCTCCAAAGTTCCAAGAACTTCAAGAGTGCCATTGTTCGTGAATGTGCCATTATTGACAAGCTTTGCGGAGCTCAACACACGCGTCCCACCGTTGTTGACGATGGTGCCATTATTTATGAGCATTCCGTTATCGAAGAGCTTGCCATCGTTAGTAAGAGTGATGCCTGCGGGCACACGCAACGTGCTTCCGGAAGAAATCGAAAGAGATTGACTCTGACTTAGATGAAGGTCCTTTGCAAGAGCTTGATCTCCCCTTACATAACCATTGGCACCGATGAAGTAGATACAACTTATGAGCGGTGCTTCACTGCCATTGATCATATTCGTTGTGATGAAAGCGCTGCCGCTATCTGTAGTGGAGAGCGTACATCCTGCGCCACCTTCTCCATTGCCAATACCGGGGCCTATATCTCCTCCAGCAGTAGAGGTAACACCTTGGGCATCGATGAAGCCGCCATTGAGTGCGATGTTTCCACCCGATGCCCGGCTAGATCCGCCGATAGCCGCGCAATCCACGCTGATGCTCTTTGCACTCACATTGCCCCCATTGATGGTTATGTTGCCACCTTCGCCACTGAGGCCGCCACCTATTGCACATGAGTAATCGCCGCCAGTCGCGTTCACCGTTCCACCGTTGATGGTTATGGTGCCACCGTTGCCACTGCTTCCACCGCCTATGGCAGCGCTGCGTTGACCACCGGTTGCATTTACTGTTCCACCATTGATGGTTATAGTGCCAGCCGTGCCTCCAAATGCGCCCCCACCTATTGCGGCTCCGTCTGTGCCGGCCAGCGCCGTAACGATGCCGCCGTTTATTTGGATATTGCCGCCAGTTCCACCAGAAGCACCACCTATTGCAGCTCCTGTACGGCCACCCGTTACACGTATTGCACCACCGTTTATTGTGATATCTCCGCAACCTTTCGTATTGCTGCCACCGATTGCTGTGAGAGTATCCTCTCCAAATACATTGGCAACCAGCGAGCCCATACTTCCTGCACTCGTTGATTGTGCGTAGATGCTCAAAGATGTACCACTACCAACTTGAATGCCTTTCCCTGCGGTGAACGTATATCCATCGCCCAAGATAAGGTTCACGTTCCCACTCACCGTTACGCGCTCAGAAATGTCCACGCCGCTGTTCACGATGTACCAGCCATCAGCCCAAACGGTGTCATCTGCCGTAACCACGGTCGCGCTCACGCCACTTGACAACGTGACATGGTTGCCGTCCGCATCTATGTAAGGGACGTTCTCAACCTCCGCAAGAGGTTCAATACCTTCATTCTCTGCAGCAGCACTAATGCCACCATCTGCGACCGTATTGTTGGATTCTTCCGTGAACGCTTCATCATCCGCGTTTCCTGCGGATTCATCTAAGCCTTTCATAGGGCTTTCTTGGCTTAAAGCACCGACCTCAATCGTTTCATTCGCTCTGTTTTCGCCGCTCGGCACCACAGAATCTTGCGTATCATCAGCGGGAATATCGCTTATAGCATCGTTTGGGAATATGATGTCAGATAGGTCGTTTGCGGCACCCCACGCGAATGAGGAA
>ERZ1034952.298-NODE-298-length-46560-cov-42.697473_pt1 | contig 46560 bp, 35 predicted proteins | sample MGYA00520625_ERZ1034952 | MGnify/ENA primary metagenome ERZ1034952 (study PRJEB33766, sample SAMN09781773) | gut metagenome | biome: gut microbiome | host: Homo sapiens | place: Madagascar | study: EMG produced TPA metagenomics assembly of the PRJNA485056 data... | reverse complement strand
GGGCTTGCTCGGGACTTTCACCCGTTAGACAATGCTCATGCCGAGCGTACTAGATAAAAAGAGAGTGTGCCATACTTTGGACACACTCTCTTTTTTTATTTTCTATATCCCCTAAGTCCATACCACAACAGCACAAACTCGCATACAAGAGCTATTGTCCACGTGAACTGCCATGAGCCAATCCAGTCGGCCAACATTCCCTGAAGCACTGGGAATACAGCTCCACCGAACACTCCCATCATAAACACTCCAGAGGCACGCGAGGTATATTCTCCAAGTCCATCAACGGCAAGAGTGAACACACAACTCCACATAACAGAGTGGAAAAGACCTACAGCCGCCAAGAGCCAGAGGTTCTCGGTTAGCATAGCAGCAATCATGAGTGCAATTGCTCCAAGACTAACAGTTATGAGCATAGGACGCGGCTTAACGTTTTTCATTGACGCCGACACCATACGTCCAATAAGGAAACCTCCCCAATAGATTGTGGCAAGCAATGCTGGCGACAAAGATGCACCACCAGAAGCAAGTTCCATTGCGTGAAGGTTTATGTTGTTGCCGATGCTCACCTCCGTACCTACGTAGAAAAATATTGTTATAACTCCATATTTCAGATTGCGGAACGACCATACGCTTCTTGTGTTTACTGCAGAAGAGGTTGCATCTGACGATGAAGAGCGTATGCCCTCGATGTCGGGCAAGGCAAGTCGGCGCGTGGTCAATGTGGTGACTACAATACAGATAGCCATGAGTATAAAAGGCAGGGTGAGTTGCGATGCTGTGACGCTATTGAGAGGAACTCCTGCGAACATAATGCCTGTGACAAAGAGTGGTGCTATGGTTGTGCCAAACGAGTTGACGGCACATGTGAAATTCATCCTTTGCACCGCACTTGTACCTGGCAACGGATAGGCAGCGATATATGGATTGATGACCACCTGGAGCATGGCTGCAGCTGTACCCATAAGAAACGAACCCATGAGAAACACGAAGTAGCCAAACGGCACGAAGTCGCCATTGACAACAACACCTGCATCGCCAGCATACTCAGCACAAAAAGCAGAGGCTGTATAGAACACTAAGCCTTCGACCATGACTATCAGCGAGCATATCAACGTGCGCTTGTAGCCAATGAGATTGAGCATTCGTCCAGTGCGCGAACTGTTGAGCAGATAGCCAAGGAAGAAAGCGAAGGATATGAGTGTGGTCAATGAGTTGCGCATGGCTGTGGCTTCGGAGAGGAACGCTATCTTGAGCGGTCCTTGACACTGACCGTTGACTGTTGTAAGGAATCCTACAATAAAATATATAAATGTGAGCAGCAGGAATGGTCCTGCGGTCTTTAGGCTTAGGGTTTTCATATTGATGTTAGTTTTTTTTATTAAAGTTGAGAGTTGAAAGTTGAAAATTGAGAGTTATGATTACCAAGCTAAACATTTAATATTAAACATATCATAACTTTCAACTCTCAACTCTCAATTCTCAACTAAAAAAGAACTCTCAACTGAAGATTATAGTATTTCTTCAAGAGTCTGCATTGCTCCCTTGGCCTTAATGCTCTCCACCATCTTCAGATAAGGCTGTGTGAAGTTGTTTGCCGCACGCAGGTCGGTACTACGGAATGGCGAGAGGGCAAGGAAATCAAGTGGCTCATCGCTTGCAATGAGCTTCAGGTCGTCGGCTGTGAGCCATGGATCTGCCACCTCAAACTGCTCGCCATTGTCGTCTGTATGATATTTAAGATAATGGCGATAGGCTGCAAAGAGATAAGCCACACGGATAAGCTCCTTGTTATCACGTATCATCTTCTCAAGATTAGGCATTACATACACAGGGAACTTAGAAGCACCGTCGAAACAAAGACGAGCCACCTGGTCGCTTACCGAACGGTTGCCGAAACGCTCACATAGTGTCTGCTTATAGAGTTCAAGGTCGGTATCCTTTGGAGCCGGGACATACGGAGTGATGTCGATGTCCATAAACTGGCGCACAAACTTGGCAATGCGCTCGTCGTGCATGGCAGCGTCCACCTTGCGGTAGCCATAGAGGAATGACGGATAAGAGAGCAATGTGTGAGAAGCGTTGAGAAGAGAGAGTTTCATGTTCTCAAATGCGGTCACATCATCTGTCATCTGTGCGCCTACATTCTCCCATGACGGGCGACCGGCAGCGAAGTTATCCTCAACAACCCACTGTATAAAGTCCTCGCAATAAACGGGAGCCTGGTCGTCTGTACCGTTCTCCTCATTGAGTCGCTTTATGTCCTCGGGACGTGTGGCAGGAGTGATACGGTCGACCATTGAGTTGGGAAATGTAACATTCTCTTCCATCCATGCTGCAAGCTCCTTGTCCTGAGCCTCAACAAACGACATGAAAGCGCGGCGTGCCGTATTTCCATTGTGCTGAAGATTGTCACAAGAGAGTATTGTTATAGGACCTACACCTGATGCTACGCGGCGACGAAGTCCCTCAGCCACATAACCGAACGCTGTCTGCGGGTCGTGAGGATATTCAAGGTCGTGAGCCACCTGCGGGTTATCGAGCATAAACTCGCCCGTCTGACGTGATATGTTATATCCGCCCTCGGTTATGGTGAGAGTGATAATGCGGATGTCGGGGTCGGCAATCTTGTTGAGTATAGAGTTCTTCTCCTCAACACCCCAGTAGAGTTCAACCAAAGCTCCGAGACGATAAACCTCGTTGTTGCCATTGCGTCCACATACCGTCAGGGTATACTCGCCATTCTGAGCCTTCAGTGCCTTATACAGATGCTCATCTCTTTCCAATATCATAGCTCCGCAGATGCCCCAACCATGCTGAGTGGGGTCTTCAAGCAGATTGCTTGTCATGTATTCGAGGTGAGCACGATGGAAGTTGCCTACACCAAAATGAAGAATACCAGCCTTGACCGAGTTGCGGTCGAAAGAATACGATTTGATTACATTTGTTGCCATAATCTCTTTAAGTTATTAGTTATTATTATTTTAGTTATTAATTGTTCTTTTCGCTTGCAAAGATATATGGCAAAAAGATTATGGCAAAGAATAATTTTAAGGTAAGTTTTGGAAACGTTTGCGGTAACGTTCCCAAAATCTGCAAACGTTTTAAATAGTAAGTTGTTATTGTGGGAGGTAGACTCACATAGTCTAACCTCCTACTCTCCTGTCGATGCCCGGAGCTTCATTTCCGTGCGTAACACTATCTTCCTGTTCTCAGATTCGGGGTTGTGCACCTTCTCAAGCACAAGCTCGGCTGCACGCTGTCCCATCTCCGTTAGTGGCGGTTCTACTGTAGTTAGTTGTGGAAAGACTATAGTAGAAAGCTCGGTCCCAGAGAATCCTGCCACAGCCACATCCTCTGGTATACGTCGTCCTATCTCACGCAGACGGTTCATGGCACCAATGGCAAGAGTGTCGGTAAAGGCATACACGGCATCAAACTCTATACCCTGTCTAACAAGACTGTCCACAGCTGCAGCTCCGTCGGCAAACGTCATACCAGTCTTAACAATAAGCCGAGGGTCGTAGATCTGGAATTTCTCCATAGCCTCACGGTATCCACGACCACGCTCCACGGCATTATACACATCGTCCGGACCATAGAGATAAGCTATGCGTCGACGCCCAAGGCGTATCAAGTGCTCTGCCATGAAGTAAGAGTCGTTGTTATCATCCACCATTACTTGCGGCATGTCGTCCATACCATGTGGTATGCGGTCGTAAAAAACGATGGCCACTCCCTCATTGGCAAGACGCCTATAAGTCTCTATATTATGCTTGTAGCTGCAAAGACTGACGATTAGTCCGTCGACCATAAACTCCTCCATCATCTGCAGGCTCTCGCGTTCGCGGTCTGGATTCTCGTCCGACTCGGCTATCATCACCTTTTGATTGTTTTTATACAGCACACTCTGTATGCCAGCCACCACCTGCGAGGCGTATGGCGTATGCATTTCGGGCACTATCACACCTATTGTATTTGTGCGTCCCATCTTAAGGTTCATAGCCACCGGATTGCGACGATAACCAAGACGTTCTGCCTCACGCAGCACCGCCTCACGGGTCTCACGACGTATATTCTTGTCGTCGGTAAGTGCGCGCGATACTGTGGAAACAGATATGCACAGCGAGCGTGCTATGTCTTTTATTGTTACATGTTTCATTGCCGGTAGAATAGTAGGTGTTTAATATTTTATTATATAATTTGCAAAAATACAAAAATCTATTGAATATAACTTGACATAAAGCATTAAATAGCCCACTAATGTTTGACGTAATAGATATTTCAAGAAAAAAGCGTAACTTTGCACCATCATAAAGGATAACCCCACTACACAATAGGATAACCCCGCAATATTTTATTGCAAACGTTTGCGAATTTTGGAAACGTTACCGCAATCGTTTGCAAAAAGAAACACACAATAAAAATAAATGGTTTACTCAATAATGGCTAACTTAGCCGTCGGAAAGAGTAACTAATAAACCTTATTTATATTATATTATGAGCATCAATATCCAGAGAAATCAGAAGAAGAGAGTAGTAATCGTTGGTGGCGGACTTGGCGGACTGCGCCTTGCCGAAGACCTATACGGCGTAGGCATGCAGGTAGTGCTTATCGACAAGAACAACTTTCACCAGTTTCCACCGCTTATCTATCAGATAGCGTCGGCAGGTATCGACCCAAGTAGCATTTCATTCCCCTTCCGTCAGATATTCCGCAAGCGCAAGGACTTCTATTTCCGTATGGCTGAAGCTCGTATGGTAGATACCGACAAAAAGATTCTACAAACTTCTATCGGAAAGATCGACTACGACTACCTTGTTTTGGCAGCCGGAGCTACAACCAACTTCTTTGGCAACAAGAACATAGAGGACTGGGCTATTCCTATGAAGACAGTACCCGAAGCTATGGGCCTGCGCAATGCCTTGCTATCAAACCTTGAGCGTGCTCTTACTTGTGCCACCGAAGAAGAACGCCAAGAACTTCTAAACGTCGTTATAGTTGGTGGTGGTGCTACTGGTGTAGAGATAGCCGGAGCCTTGTCGGAGATGAAACGCTACGTCATTCCATACGACTATCCCGATATGGACTCGTCATTGATGCACATTTATCTTATAGAGGCAGGCGACCGTCTGCTTGCCGGAATGTCGCAAGACTCGTCAAAGAAGGCTTACGACTTCCTCAAGAGTATGGGTGTGGACATCCAGTTCGGCAAGATGGTTACTGACTACCGCGACCATAAGGTCATTATGAAGGACGGCACAGAGATTCCTACACGTACATTCCTTTGGGTGTCGGGTATTAGAGCCAATGCTATGCCTGGCATAGACGAAAGCCATTTGGGTCGTGGTTTCCGATTTAAAGTAGATCAATATAACCGTATTCCTGGCTTGGAAGGAGTATTTGCCATTGGCGACCAGTGTCTGCAAACAACAGATGAGGCTTATCCTAATGGACATCCGCAGGTGGCTCAGGTGGCTATACAGCAGGCTAAGAACCTTGCCAAGAACCTCAAGAAGATAAACGAGGGAGAGGGCGACATCAGCCTCAACGCCTTCAAATACAACAACCTCGGCTCGATGGCAACCATAGGCCGCAACAAGGCTGTGGTGGAGATAGGCAAGTTCCGCAGTCAGGGCTTCTTCGCATGGATTCTGTGGCTCATTGTTCACCTGCGCTCTATACTCGGTGTGAAGAATAAGATGATGGTGCTGCTCAACTGGTTGTGGAAATACGTTAGCTACAACGACTCCATACGCATGATTACCTACGCAACAAAACCGCGTGAGGTGCTGGAGAGAATGGAAAGAGAGCAGACAACACACTTGGGCGAGGACTTGATGGAATAAAAATACAAAATAATATCAATAGGAGGGTATGGCACATTTGTCATACCCTTCATGCTATTCAACAAACTACACCTTATAATATAAGTTAAAAATAATCTGCAAGATACACATTTGTGATATTTTGCGTAATTTTGCAAATTGATATATCACACATTTTTATATTTAGTATGTTGGAAAATAGCACGAATACTCCAAAGAGAAAGAATCCGTTTTTTGAACCTTACAACACCCCACACGATACAGTACCATTCGAAAGAATACGCCTCGAAGACTATGAAGAGGCTTTTCTTGAGGGCATACGCCGCGACGATGAGGAAATAGACAAAATCGTAAACGACCCCGAGGAACCTACTTTCGAGAACACCATTGTGCGTGTTGACAACGAGAACGGCGAAAACTACTACGACTTGCTGTCGAGAGTCTCTACCGTGTTCTCGTGTATGATGAGCGCAGAAACGTGTGACGAACTCGACGCATTGGCGCAAAAGATGAGTCCAATACTCACCAAGCACGCCAACGACGTGAAACTAAACCGTCGACTGTTTGAGCGCATAAAGCATGTTTACGAGCATCATCGCCCGCTTACACCAGAGGAACAGATGCTGCTCGACAACGCCTATGATGGTTTTGTGCGCTCGGGAGCACTGCTCGACGAGGAAGGCAAGGAACGTCTGCGCAAACTGACCGAGGAGGCAAGCATGCTGTCGCTGCAGTTCTCACAAAACTTGCTTAAGGAGAACAAGGCATTCACGCTGAACATAACCGATGAGGCTCAGCTCGACGGACTGCCCGAAACAGCACGCGAGGCTGCTCAGCTCGCCGCAAAAGAAGCAGGAAAGGAGGGATGGCTCTTCACTCTCGATTATCCCAGCTTTTCGCCATTCATGACATATTCCACACAGCGTGAGCTAAGAAAACAGCTCTATATGGCTCGCAACACAGAGGGCACACACGACAATGCTGAGAACAACCTTGAGATTTGCAAGCGGCTTGTCAACCTGCGCCGCGAGATAGCACAGCTGCTCGGATATGCCACATATGCCGACTATGTGTTGGTGCATCGCATGGCATCGAATGCCGACAATGTGTATAAGTTGCTCAACGACCTAATCGATGCCTACAAGCCCACTGCCATAGAGGAGGTGAAAGCTATAGAGCGCGAGGCAAAGCAGATTGAAGGCGACGACTTCCAGTTGGAGCCGTGGGACTTTGGCTACTACTCGCACAAGCTACAGATGCGCGAGTTTAATCTCGATGCTGAGATGCTACGCCCCTACTTTGAGCTGTCGAAGGTTATCGACGGCGTATTTGGCTTGGCAAACAAGCTATACGGCATAACCTTCAAGGAGGCAAAGGAAATACAGGTGTATCATCCTGACGTCAAGGCTTACGAGGTGTTCGACAAGGATGGATCTTATCTTGCTGTGTTCTATGCCGACTTCCACCCACGCAAGGGCAAGCAGAGTGGCGCATGGATGACAGAATTCCAAGGACAATGGATAGACCGCAAGGGCGTGAACGTGCGTCCGCATGTGAGCGTGGTGATGAACCTCACCAAGCCAACAGCCGAAAAACCAGCTCTGCTGACACTTGGCGAGGTGGAGACATTCCTCCATGAGTTTGGCCACTCGTTGCATGGCATGTTTGCCAACACTCGATTCGAGAGTCTAAGTGGCACCAACGTGTGGTGGGACTTTGTTGAGTTGCCTTCGCAGTTTATGGAGAACTACTCGGTAGAGAAAGAGTTTCTGCGCACATTCGCCTTCCATTACCAGACAGGCGAGCCTATGCCGGACGAACTTATCGACCGCATTGTGCGTAGCCGCAACTTCATGGCTGCCTATGCTTGTCTGCGCCAGGTGAGCTTCGGATTGCTCGACATGGCATACTACACCAAGAAGGAAGAATTCAAGGACGACATCATCCCATTTGAGAAAAAGGCTTGGGAGAAGGCTATGATAATGAAGCAACTGCCAAACACTTGCATGACAACACAGTTCTCGCATATCATGGCGGGCGGATATGCCGCTGGCTACTACAGCTACAAGTGGGCTGAGGTGCTTGATGCCGACGCTTTCAGCGTGTTCAAGAAGAATGGAATCTTCGACCAAGCTACGGCACAAAGCTTCCGCGACAACATCCTATCAAAGGGTGGAACCGAGCACCCTATGACGCTGTATAAACGATTCCGTGGACAAGAGCCTACTATAGACGCACTGTTGGAACGCAACGGAATAAAGAGAAACTAAATATTCACTGCTATTATATAGCAATTATACTGATATACTATGCCAACAAAACATGACAATCCCATCACTACGGAGAAGGGCAAAGACGCAAAAGCATCCAAGCAATTGCACCTCGACCTACGCTACCTACGTATGGCTCGCATATGGGCAGAGAACAGCTACTGCCAACGCCGTAAGGTTGGCGCCTTAGTGGTTAAGGACAAGATGATAATCAGCGATGGCTACAATGGAACGCCAAGTGGCTTCGAGAACGTGTGCGAGGACGACAACAACCTCACCAAACCTTACGTTCTACACGCCGAAGCCAATGCCATAACAAAGCTCGCACGCAGTTCAAACAACAGCGATGGTGCTACATTATACGTAACGGCATCACCATGTATAGAGTGTGCCAAACTGATTATACAAGCTGGCATAAAACGCGTTATATATGGTGAGCAATACCGTCTGACTGATGGTATTGACTTGCTGAAGCGCGCCAATATCGAAGTTACATATCTAAATCCCGACGATTATGAATATAAACAAGTCTAACAGATTTATGCCTTTGCTCATGGCTCTGTGCGTAGTCGTGGGCATACTTATCGGCACTTTTTATGCCAACCATTTCTCGGGCAACCGACTTAATATTATCAATTCGGGCTCCAACCGCCTGTCAAACTTGCTGCATATTGTAGACGACCAATATGTTGACAAGGTGAACATAGACTCGTTGGTGGATATGGCTATACCCCAGATTCTGGCAGATCTTGACCCTCACTCTGTATACATTCCTGCCAAAGATGCACAAGCTGTAACAGACGACCTAAAGGGTTCGTTCTCGGGTGTAGGCATCGAATTCACAATACGCAAGGACACCATACACGTACAGAATGTTGTAAAGAATGGACCAGCTCAGCGTGCGGGAATACTCGCTGGTGACAAAATTGTTAGTGTAGACGGAAAAACATTTGTAGGCAAAGTAGTAACACAGGACGAGGCTATGCGCCGACTTAAAGGTCCGAAAGATACTAAGGTTAAGATTGGTGTTGTGCGTTACGGACAGAAGGCTGTGAAATACTTCACCGTGACACGTGGCGATATTCCACAGCGCAGCATAACAGCCACTTATATGCTCGACAAATCTACAGGATACATAAAGATTAAGAACTTTGGCGAGACTACATATCCAGAGCTACTCATCGCACTTGCGCAACTGTCGCAGGAAAGATTCTCCAACCTTGTTATCGACCTACGCGACAATGGTGGCGGATATATGAACTCTGCCGTGCAAATGGCAAACGAGTTCTTGCCTAAGAACAAGCTCATTGTGTATATGCAAGGACGCAAATCGCCACGTCAAGACTTCCGCTCTGATGGACATGGCTCTTATCAGAAGATTCCACTCATTGTACTCATTAATGAGGCCTCGGCTTCGGCTTCTGAGATATTTGCAGGTGCAATGCAAGACAACGACCGTGCCACTATCATTGGACGACGTTCGTTTGGCAAAGGATTGGTTCAGCAACAGATAGGATTCCCCGACGGCTCAATGATTCGACTTACCATTGCACGCTACTATACTCCATCTGGTCGCTGCATACAAAAGCCGTTTAAGCCTGGCGACAACCAGGACTACGACAACGACTTGCTTACACGCTACCAGCATGGCGAGTTCTTCTCGCAGGACAGCATCAAGCACACTGGTCCGGCTTACCATACAAGTATTGGACGTATTATATATGGTGGCGGTGGTATTACACCTGATATCTTCGTGGCAGAAGACACTCTGAGCATGACATCTTACTACAAGCAGGCTGCCATGTCGGGACTTATCCTCCAGTATGCCTTCAACTACACCGACAACAACCGTCAGAAACTCAATACCTACAGCAGTATGATGGAAATGTCTAAGTATCTTGTAAGCCAGAACACCGTAGAGCAATTTGCTGCCTTTGCTGACAAGAACGGACTGAAGCGCCGTAACCTTATGATACGCAAGTCGCACAAACTGCTTGAGCGTTTCATCAACTCGCGCATCATATACAATATGCTTGACGAACAGGCTTGGACAGAATACATCAACCAAGACGATCCAACAATAGCTACAGCCCTGAGAGTGTTCGAGAAGAACGAGGCTTTCCCAAAGAAACCGGGAGCCAAGGCAAATACCCAAACCAAGAAAAGAAAGAAATAAACCTCTTATATCAACAGTAATAGTTTATTTAATCACAAAAAACAAAACGTTATGAAACAATTCAATCACAAGTCAACCCTTTTGGCTATTGCTATGTGTGCAATGTGTACAAACATGAACGCCCAGGCGTGGGACGGAACATCAGCCGAATGTACCAAAGGAGACGGTAGCAAAGCTAATCCGTACCTTATCGAAAATCCTCAAAACCTTGCTTGGCTCGCCGAGCAGGTGAATGGCGGCAATACATTCGAGGGAAAGAACTTCAAGCTTGCAGCCGACCTTGATATGGGTGGCAATGAGCATACATTCCCAATGATTGGCAAATTCGATAAATATATCGATACCTCAAATAACAAAACCGTTGATGCCTCGTTCTACTTCAAAGGCACATTCGATGGCGCAAAGCATGTTATCGACAACCTTTATGTTGAGTATATTAACGAAGAACTCGGCAGCACCGGATTGTTTGCATGTACAACCAACGGCACTGAAATACGCAACATCATCATAGGTAGCAATTCTACCGTTAAGGGTGGCATAACATCAGGTATGTTCATTGGTCAAATGAATGGTGGAATCATCGAATATTGCGAGAACCGCGGCCATCTTGACGCCAATATGTTCTCAGCTGGTATTGTAGGTACAGTGGAAGGCGGCATCGTAAGATTCTGCTCTAACAGCGGTAAAATTGATGGAGCCACAGAGATAAGCGGCATTGTAGGTCAAGGCGCCGTCAATGGTATTGCAACCTATTGTTATAATACAGGATATGTAAAATCTTCAGGTTATGGTGGAGCTGGTATTGCTGGAGCCACATACGATACATTCAGCGTAAGCAACAGCTACAGCCTTGGCAAGGCAGAAGGTTTGAAAAACCAATGGCTCGGTAAGCCCCAAGCCATTGTATCATCTACAGATGGAAATAGCACCATTAAAAACTGCTACTATGTACTGGAACTAACTGGTGTTGACGATCCCAATGCAACTGCTGTTACTGCAGACGAGATGAAACAAGCCGACTTCCTAACAAAGATAAACGCTGGTGAAGATGCTTTCGTTGCTGACACAAAGAACATCAACAACGGCTTCCCAATTCTAAAATGGCAGGCAACCGAAGCTACCGGTATCAAGCACATCAACAACTTTGCAAGTACAGCTATCAACCTCGACGGCAATACTGTTGTATGCGACCAGCCTGTTAAGGTATACACTCTTGAGGGCGTACTCGTGGCAAGCGGACATGACGTAACTCTCTTGACAAGGGTACATACGTTATCAAGGCTGACGGTGCCATGAAGAAGGTTGTCATTAAGTAACACTATCTAAAACGACGGACGCAATGAAACAACATATCATTTCGTTGCTGCTTCTGTCGGGTGTCGGCATAAATATCTGTGCGCAAAACACAATTACTTATCCAAGCAAGCTGTCAGCGGGAACGCTGACAGCTATGCTTCGCGCCCAAAAAGCCGATACTCCGAACAAGCTGAACGCTTTTATAAAATTGTATAATGATGCCGACCGCACAACTGTAGCCACCGAATATGGTGTTAAGTTTAATGTGGGCGGCAATGGTCTATACACGGCAATTATCAACCCTAACACTATTGAGGCTTTAAGCAACGACGCTCGAGTTGAACGCCTTGATATAGGCAACAATGCAACAACAACACTCGACCGCGTACGCCCACTTGTTAATGCCGACAAGACAGGCACAGAGAACGGATTGCCGACACTCTTCGATGGCAAAGGCGTAATAATTGGTGTGGTTGACAACGGTTTCGACTTTACCCATCCTATGTTTAAGGATGCCGACGGCAATTGCCGTATCATTACAGCATGGGACCAGAACGTTACTGGTGGATTCAACGACTATGGTTACGGCGTAATATACAACACTACGGAAAAGATACTTGCAGCACGCCACGACAATAGCTATGACACTCATGGAACACACGTGCTCGGCATAGCTGGAGGTAGCTCAAGTAGTGCCTACAAAGGAATTGCTACTGGTGCCCAACTGGCTGTAGTATCTACCAACAAATCAGAACAGGGCATTATAGATGGTGTAGACTACCTTATTAAATATGCCGAAAGCCAAGGCAAACCTATAGCCATAAATGTGAGCCTCGGCACAGTGTTGGGATATAAAGACGGAACAAGCAATTTTGCACAACTTCTTGATCAATTGCTTTCAGGCAAGAAGGGCGTGCTTCTGAGCATTGCCACTGGCAATGAAGGTCATCGCAACACGATGATTGCATCAAACAATAATTGCTCGTCTACTCTTGTACCGCCAAGCTACGGCAGAGAGAATATCTTTATGCAAGGCGAGACTGGACACAGCTACAAACTAAAGCTTACGCTTAAGAATACAGCTACTGGCGATGTTCTGCTTGAGAAGATTCTTACATCAGACAATGAGACGTCTGAAAAGATTACAGATTTTGGAACAGACGATCGAGCCAACGCTCTTCTTACAATGTCGTCGCTAAAGAACGCTATCACAGAGGCCCCGACTTTCAATATTAATCTTTCTTATCTAACGGCTACCAATGAGCAGTGGCAGATAGAGTTTACTACAGATGGTGGCAAGTATATGGCTGCATGCGATTATGGTTCGTTTGCCGCAGGAGGTAACGAGGGTTTTGTAGACGGCTCGTCGGCTTCTACACTTGCATCTACATCCACAGGAAAGAATCCTATTGCCGTTGGCGCATACGTATCACGTAAGGATTATACCGACATATCAGGCAAAATCCACAACAATCCATGGACTGAGGGCGACATATACGTACGCTCAGGCAAAGGTCCTACATTTGACGGACGTATCAAGCCCGATGTTGTTGCTCCTGGCGCTGCAGTAATATCATCACTCAATTCGTTTGCAGCTATGTATTCGGTACCTTCTACAGAAAAGGTATATAGCGAAACCACCAATGACCGTACTTATTACTGGGGTGTGGGCAGCGGAACATCAATGGCTACTCCAGCCGTAACCGGAACAATGGCTCTATGGCTACAAGCCAATAGCACGCTGACACTTGAACAGGCAAAGCAAATTATTGGCAATAGCGCAATTAGCGACACTTATGCCAAGGATCTGCCAAACTCTGTATTCGGATATGGTAAGATTGACGCACTTGCCGGACTTAAACTCATCATTACCGAGACTGGCATAAACAACACAAAATATGCCACTACCGCATACGACATACAGAACGGCATGCTTATCATGGATGGCAAACATCACGTGACTGTCTACTCTACCGACGGAACAAAACTCTTTGATACTTCTGCCAGCACGGTTGACCTCAATCAGCTTGCTACTGGTTTCTACATAGTGAAGTTCGGAAACAATGCCATTAAGTACTGCCGTAAGTAGCAACCTCAACCAATCATCACCCTATAATAACTCTATGGACAAACAAAGCCTAAGAAAGGAGATTAAAAACAAGAAACGACAATTCACAAGCCAGGAGCTATGCGAGTTGTCGTTTCCTGTTGTTATGCGACTGTTGTCGCATCCACGTATTAAAACGGCTAATACCGTTATACTTTATTATTCGTTGCCCGACGAAGTAGACACGCACACGCTTGTCGATTCGCTGCTGATGAGCGGCAAACACATCCTTCTGCCTCGTGTTACGGGCGAAGGTACAATGGAACTGCGACGTTATACTGGTCCGTCCGACCTTGCACAAGGTGCATACAACATAATGGAACCAACAGGCGAAGTGTTTGACAACTATACCGACATCGACCTAGCTGTTATTCCAGGTGTTGCATTCGATAAAGACGGCAACCGCATGGGACGCGGTAAAGGCTACTACGACCGCTTGCTGCCTAAACTTGCCAATACCTACAAGATTGGCATCTGCCTCCCCTTCCAATTGGTAGAGAAGATTCCGACCGACGAACACGACGTCAGAATGGACGAAGTTTTATTTTAATTGCTCTACAACTTCAATAGAAAGACCTGTCATATCTGATATATCATTCAACGACATACCTCTTTCTATCATCTTCTTTGCAATTTCAATATTGCGCTGTTCGATTCCCTCGGTTATGCCCTCGGCTCTACCCTCGGCTCTACCCTCAGCTCTACCCTCAGCTCTACCCTCGGCAAAACTATCCTTCTTGGCAGTGTTAATAGCATTCACTATATCACGATATGCATTAACACTGTCTTCATATTGCATCAGTTCCTGCGGATTGAACTTTGATATCTCTGCCTGTTCAAACAAGCGGGTGAAGACACGCTCCTGAAGTGCGGCAGGACGATTCATAAGAACGGAAAGGTTTTTAAGCACATACATCCACTTGTCATACATTGTAACCAACTCATCCTCTGTTTTATTGAACTTAGGTATTTCAACATAGAAGTATGTTAGTTTATCATAAAAGATTTTCTTTGTATCAACCTCCATCAATTTAACTTCGTGATGCCAATGTTTAGCCTCATCCAAGCCTTCGGCAAAATTGAAGTTCAACAAGCCAATGGTGTAAACAGCCTCAAGCTTGAAGTCCCAATTTCTACCACGTTGAGCTTGTTCACGTATAGGGAAAGTGGAATAGAAGATGGTTCTATCCTTGAAAAACTCCTGATACACATTCTGCATCTCAACGATGAACTTCTCTCCTTTTTGGTTCTCACAATATACATCAAATATTGCCCGCCTTGCATCCGAACGATCACCGAGTTGTTCTGAGTTGAGATAAGTAACATCCTTAACGTCCTGTTTTCCAAGGAACATAGCGTTAAGAAAACTAATAAGCAATTCCTTATTAAACTCCGAACCAAATAGTCTTTTAAAGCCGAAGTCGGTATGTGGATTTAAGTATCTCTCTTCCATAATATGCTGTATTTGAATCTATAGTTGCAAATATACTAAATATTCCCCAAAGGTTAGTTGCCTTTGGGGAATATTTTTTGTTACACAAACAATGCCTAATACACTTTGACATCTGTTATAACCTGACTTCCTACAGCCTGGTTTATGCGCTGCACAATGCGCGTGCGCATCATGGAGAGGTCCTGACGCAAAGCCGGATTAGTGATTTTCACATACAAGGTTTGGTTCTTGATAAACTTCTCGCCAGTATATCTTGTTATCATTGCGCCCATTATATTGTCCCATGCGTCAATGGCACGTTTTTGTAATAAAGGCGTTTCAAGCCCCTCACGGCGCAAGTACATATTCAGCAAGTCGCTGATTGATTTCACTTCACGTCTAAACATATTATTTCTCTTTAATCTCTCCCTCCTCCACTTCAAACAGCTTATAGTCGTAGCTTACACTACGCAGTATCTGGTCGAGATGGTCGCGGTTGGTATCGGTAATGAATATTTGTCCGAATCCATCACCCGACACAAGCTTAACAATCTGCTCCACACGATGAGCGTCAAGCTTGTCGAAGATGTCGTCGAGCAATAATAAAGGTGTTGTCTGAGATGCTGTGCGACGAAGGAAATCGAATTGTGCAAGCTTCAAGGCAAGCACAAAAGTCTTGTTCTGACCTTGCGAACCCTCACGTCGCATCTGATATCCACCAAGCATCATCTCAAGATCATCGCGATGTACGCCATGAAGCGAATAGCCCACAGCACGATCCTTATACCTGTCGCGTTGTATTACGTCTATCAAGGCACCACGCTGTGCATGCGATATATACTTAAGCGACACCTCCTCATGTCCATCCGCCACATGATTGTATATATTCTGAAACACTGGGATAAGTTTTTCAACAAAATCCTGTCGTGCATTGAAGATACGCTCACCGTGCCGAGCCATCTCCTGTTCCCATATATCCAATAGAGCAGCATCAGGCTCCTGTTCCATCTTCAACAGAGCATTGCGCTGCTGCAAAGCCTTGTTATATCTGTTAAGAGCCTCAATATATCCATTGTCATACTGCGATATAACAACATCCATTAGTCGGCGACGCTCCTCGCTGCCACCTGATATCAAGGTTTGGTCGGAAGGCGATACAAAGATAAGCGGAATAAGTCCGATATGCTGCGACAAGCGCTTATACTCCTTCTTGTCTCGCTTAAAGTGCTTTTTAGTGCCGCGCTTCATTCCACAATAGATGTCGATGGGGTCGGATGCCTCATTCTCATAGAATCCTTCCACTACAAAGAAGTCTTGATCGTGCATTATAACCTGTGAATCTACAGGATTGAAGGCGCTACGGCAAAACGACAAGTAGTAGACAGCATCCAAAAAGTTGGTTTTACCCTCGCCGTTATGACCTATAAAGCAGTTGAGATTTGGCGAAAGCTCAAGCGAAGCCTCACGTATATTCTTGAAATTTAGTATGGATATTTTCTTCAGTATCATAGTTCTGTCAACTTATCAGTCTGCAAAGTTACCCCATTTATTATGGAAAAAGAAAAAAAGATAGTATAAATTTCAATATATGAGATAAATTGAGTAATTTTGCCAAGCATTTATGCCTATAGCCTAAGGACATTAACTACACCTCAAACCAAGGGCAAAGGCAAGATACCAAGTAAATTAAAATTAAAATAAATAAATGGCAAACAAAATTGACTTTGGAGCAAACACTCATGTAGAGAACTCCAACAACACCGAGGCATTCATCATTAAGTTTAAGAAGCAGATAATCATCGCAGTAGTAGCTATCATCGTAGCTATTGCAGGCTTGCTTCTCTATCAGTCTTTCGTTAAGGCTCCACGTGAGGAAAAGGCAAGCACCGCCCTCGCTAAGGGTCAGGAGTATTTCAACCAGGAGCAGTTTGACAAGGCTCTTAACGGTGACGGCGCAAGCTATGCTGGATTTGTAAAGATAGCAAGCGACTATAGCGGAACTGACGCTGCCAACCTTGCCGACCTTTATGCAGGTCTTTGCTATGCCAACCTTGGCAAGTGGACTGAGGCTGTTACTTATCTTGAGAAGTTCTCTACAAAGAACGACGCTATGATTAGCCCTGCCGCTGTAGCTGCACTTGGCAACGCATATGCCAATACTGGCAATATCGACAAGGCAATTAGCACACTCAAGAAGGCTGCTGATATGGCTGACAGCAAGGCTGCTGACGACACCAACAACAGTCTGTCTCCTACATTCCTCATTCAGGCTGCTCAGCTTCTTGAGAAGACCAACAAGAACGACGAGGCTTTGAAGATTTACCAGGACATCAAGAAGAAGTATGTAAACGCACAGGTTGTACAGTCGTCTGAAATCGACAAGTACATTGAGCGTGTTGCAGAGAAATAATAAGAATATGGCAACAGCACTTCACAATCTCTCTGATTACGACTTCGCTTCCATTCCTGATGCGAGCAATATGTGCTTCGGCATTGTTGTAGCCGAATGGAATCCTGAGATAACTGGCGCACTGCTTGACGGAGCTGTTAAGACTCTTGAGAAGCATGGCGCACTGCCTGAGAACATACACGTAAAGACTGTTCCGGGAAGCTTTGAGCTGGTATACGGCGCTCACCAGATGGTATTGCATGGCGGATACGACGCTGTTATTATTTTGGGTAGCGTTATTCGTGGCGAGACTCCTCACTTCGACTATATCTGCCAGGGTGTAACTTATGGCATTGCACGTCTCAATACAACAAGCGAGATACCTATTATATATGGCTTGCTTACCACTAACGACAAGCAACAGGCTCTCGACCGCTGTGGCGGCAAATATGGCAACAAGGGCGACGAATGCGCTATTGACGCTATAAAGATGGCTAAGTTCTAAACTATAGATAACAATATGCAAAAGCGGCACAACCTAATAGGTTGTGCCGCTTTTATATTTATACCAATCTGCTTTTATATTTAAACCAATCTATTTATATAAGTACGATGCATCTATGCTTGCTATCAAATGAATCTTTGCTTGCTGTCAAATGTATCTTTGCTTGCTGTCAAATGCATCTATGCTTGCTGTCAAATGTATCTATGCTTGCTATCAAATGAATCTTTGCTTGCTGTCAAAGATGTTTTCTTGCTATCAAAAACTTAATATCCTTTGCTGACATTGCTCCATAAGCCACTTGGGGGTACTTGTAGCTCCACAAATGCCAACGGTATGCACGTCGTCCGTAAACCACGCCTTGTCTATCTCCTCAGGACTTTCTATCTGATAACTGTTAGGATTGACCGTATGACACTCCTTGAAAAGCACCTTGCCATTGCTCGACTTACGTCCCGACACAAACAATATCAGATTGTGCTTGGACGCAAAGGCGGCAATATTGGGCATGCGGTTAGCCACTTGCCTGCAGATGGTATCAAAGCTCTTGAACGTAGCCCCTGGCTGTATGTGTTGCTGAATATATTCTATAACACGATGAAATCCGTCGAGCGACTTGGTAGTCTGCGAGTAAAGATAGATATCGCGCGAGAAGTCGAGACGTTCCACATCATCCACCTTTTCCACAACTATGGCACGACTCTCTGTTTGCCCTACAAGACCAAGCACTTCGGCATGACCACGCTTTCCGAATATAACAATCTGCGCATCGGGATTGGTATCGTATTGTCGCTTTATACGGCGCTGCAAGGCAAGCACTACCGGACATGTAGCATCTATTATCTCAATGCCGTTGTTGCGTGCCATTGCATATGTTTCAGGCGGTTCGCCATGAGCACGCAACAACACTTTAACTCCATGCAGTTGGCTCATCTCATCGTGATTAATGGTTGTTAGGCCTTGTTCGTGCAGACGTTTCACCTCCATACCATTATGCACAATATCGCCAAGGCAATAGAGCTGGGTACCATTTGCCAGCTCTTCTTCTGCCTTCTTGATGGCTGTGGTAACACCGAAGCAGAACCCGCTGCCTTCGTCTATCTCGATTGTCAAATCTTTGTTCATATTGTTAATAATGTCGTTGATATGACTTTATCTACTCCGTAATAATCTTAATTGTAACCTTTGGCAGATTAGGGTCGTTAGTTATCATGAGTACACGTGGTTTAGAGCGTGCATTCTTGAGCTGACGCTGCTCAGCAGTAATCTTAAGCTTGGCAGTCTCACCCGGCTTTAGGTTCTGCTTGTTTAGCGACACCTGCAATCCTACTGTAAACATCTGCAGATTCTTTATTTTAAGCGTATTCTTACCGTCGTTGCGTATGATAATCTCACCCTTGAGCTTCTTCTTGCCGTTGAATGCACCAAGATTAAGTTCTGTGGTCGACAGATTCATACGTGGAGCATTGGCAAGCTGCGATGCTGTAAGATTGTCAAACTTAGGCAAAAGTACTGCCGATACCTCAAGCTCTTTCTCATGACTTACACGGTCGCCAGGGAATGCACCAAGGAATACTGAAGTCTGTGTCAGTCCCATATCCTTCAGACGCTTAGAATTAAGCGTTACGGTAACAACACCACTATGTTGTGGAGCTATCTTCGAAGGCGAAACCTCAGCAGTAAGGTAATCGGGCAAGTGCATAACAACCGGCTGTATAGTCTCATCGGTAGTATTGCGTATATGTATCTTCTTCTGCGGACGCTCACCACGGTTTACATCGTCAAACTCTATGCCATTGCAATCGCTCTGAATATTACCAAGCATAAAGTCGTACTTGCCGCCAAAGTCAACAATCTCTCTAACCACCTGTCCACGCATACGCAACAGCAGCGGTTCGTCGTTGCCCTCGGTATAAATATCCACAAGTTTGTCGTAACGTCCCATTGTCTGTGCATCGTATGTAACACGCACGATAAACTTGCTATCGGCAGGAATCGTTCCCTTAGGATATTCCACATCGGTGCAACCGCAACTCATACGAATATCAGTGATGCGCGTTGGACGATTGCCCTTGTTTATTACTTCAAACTCGGCAGTTGCCGGCGACTGATAGACAGTCTGTCCGCAGTCGACAATAGTATTGGCTGTCACTATCTTCTGAGCACTCGCTGCGAGTGCCACCAAGAAGAGAGATGCAGATATAAATAGTTTCTTCATATTTCTATATATCAATTGTTTTTAACATTCAATGTCACAGCCTTGGTACGTGCCATAAACTCTGGCGAATAAGCACATTGCACGGTGCATGTACCGGTTTGGTAGATGCCACAACGGTCTACATAATAGGTTGTCTCCACAACATGCTTGCCCTTGGCAAGGCGTGCGAAGAAGTAGTTTGTGGCATTGTCCTTAGGCTGACAATAATATCCATAACCATATCCAGACAACTGTTGTGCCGGCTCAAGACATGCAGCACGGTGGTCAGACAGCTGAACAAAGTCGTAGTCGCGGTCGGCAATCACTGTTAGACGTACCGTAATACGGTCGCCTACATTAAGCTGTACATTGCCATTGTCAAGTTTTGCACCATCCTTAAGCACATCACGCAGCACCTTCATGCCCATTGTTGCGTCAGCAACGTCGGCTGTTGGCTGCATAAACTGAGCGTAAGCAGCACCCCAAGATGTACCGGTAGACGTCTTTTCTATAGTTAGCGAGCGCATATTGTCGCCAGTCTTAGCCGACTTTACATAACCAAGTGCTGCTGTGGCTTTAGGCATAGCCAACTTCTGTCCGTTTACTTTTATCACTGCAGGCTGTCCTGCATTCTCGGTAAGCGAAGTAATATTACCATCCAAGAAGGCATAAACAGCATTGACCGAGTTGAGCGGTGTATCCCAAGCCTGTGTGCGCTTAGACTGCAACAGCCAACGTTGCATTTCCGAAATAGTATTGGCATCGTTTGGCTGCAAAGCCTTTAATGCCTCAATAGCAGCTACCTGCGACGGTATGCGATAGTCGAACCATGAGTAAAGGGCCTTAGGTGTGTCGAAATATCGACCCATATCCTCCTTGTATACAGTGTACTGACGTATGCTTTCCAGCAAGTCGGCAGCCTGCTTGCGATGATTATTTCCCGCCAACACAACAGCCGACACAGCCTTGCCGTATATAGAGAATTCGGTGTTCTGTGCAGCAAGACGTGATATAAGGTAGTCGAAGTTGCGCTTTGCCGACTGCTGCATGTCTCGTCCTGCAAGTGTAGAGGCATAAAGATACTGTACAGCAAGCTCGCTTGGGCGCACGTTCTTAACTTTGCCTTCGCTCTCTATCTTCTTCATTTCCTTCACCTCACGTGCCATCTGCTTGTCCATATAGGCAAATGCGGTACGTACAATAGTCTTGGTTTCATTCTGTTCGCCAACCATATGGTTAAGACGGGTCAGAGTCTGTAGAACCGACATAGTCATATAAGGCGAACCTTCCATTCCTTTCCACCATGCAAACGAGCCATCAGCATTCTGCAAACGCGAAAGACGCAATAGGTTGTCGGCAAGACGGTAATTGATTTGCGACTCATTAAAGTAGCCCATCAACTGTTGTTTCTGTTCCGATTCGCGGTCTGCGTCAAGCAACCATGGTGTCTCTGCAAGTACTATTTGCTTCAAACTTTCATTCTTCTGCAATGCACTTTGCAATGTTGAGCCTCCATTCTGCGATGCATCATTCTTCCACAACTCCATTGTCTGCTTGATTACTGGTGTAGACTGCATCAAGTGACGTCCGATAGAGTTGGCATAATATGCTGTAGCGAGCGAGATAGCATTGTCTCCATCTGGATTAATCATCGAAGGTAGAGCCTGAACCACAAGCCAAGCAGGCGAATTGGTATACTCCACCGTCAGTTTATTGCTCTTATCATTTACAGCAAACATTTTATTTAGGTCAAGATGCAGTGTGCCAGGTTCGTTCTGAGTAAATGCAATGGTGTTGGTAACCAACTCTCGACTGGGCAAAACTGGCATATAATGCTGCTCGCCATCGCTATATCCACGTCCCGAAGCTACGATGCGACATATCAGCAGTCCGTCGTTCTTTATCTTTGACATGTCAAAATCGAAGTTGGCTGCTATGGTCTCGCCTGCCTTGACCACGAACTTGTGGTCGGCATGATATACTTCCTTGCCTGTCTCTGGATTGATAAACGATAGTCGTGCCGTGCCGTCAACCTGTTTATCTGACGTGTTTGATACACGTGCCAAGATTATTCCACTATCTGTAGAACGTACAAAGCGTGGAACATTAGGCTGCACCATAACAGTCTTCTTGGCTACAGATGTGGCTGATATTATGCCACTATTCATCTGGACATCGTGTGCCAAGCCATATAGCTGCCATGTTGTGACACTCTCGGGCAGCGTGAAGCGTATAGAGACATTGCCCTTTTCGTCGCTTATCAAGCCTGGATAGAAGAAAGCTGTTTCCTCAAGATTCTCGCGAACCTGCTCGGTTAACACTTGACTTGAGCTTTCTTTATCGGCAGAACCGGCCGACGGCAACATCCGAGATGTATTGACTGAAACATCTTCATCGGCTACGCGATCGGTATCAAAAACACCTGCGAATACCTTATTTTTGCCCTTTCGTGATGCAGCATTACCACGTACATACATAGGACGAGACACAGACAGTAATTCCTTAGCCTTCAACACCTCGCCATAATTGGTATACAAAGACTGATAACAGAAACGGCTGAAGTCGAGCGAGCGCTCGTTGAGGAATCGCATAGGTGCCTCACTGTATGCATATACGTTACGGTTGTATACACCGTTCCACGTCAGCCAAGGCATATTGACGAATACAGGCAGGGCAAACGATATTTTATGACTGCGCAATTCGTCAAGCGACTTGTCGTACATTGTTGCAAGCAGTTGTGCACGTGCTGGTGCTCCGTCTGGGCGTGTTATGTTGAGCGTCCATGTTTCGCGCTGTCCAGGAGTAAGACGGTCGCGGAATGTGGTCCACTTAATATTGAGACGAGTGTCAGGCAATGGTCGCTGTATATTAGCTGTATGCTTGTAGCTCTGACCATTCTTTACCCATGCCACCGACAATGTAACACCATCGCCCCACTCTTCCTTATAGCTTATAGCACGTGTGCGAAGCTCGTTGTGTAGGTCGGCTCTGCCTTCTTCTATTATCTTATCGCCTGAGATAATGGTATATACCACATGCTGTATGCTGTCAGTAGAACCAAGTTGTATATACACTGGGCTGCCATCAGCAGGGAATTGTTCTGCCGACTGATAGAACCAGTCGTGTGTCTCTACAGGTGCCTTACTATCTTGCAAAGCAAAGGTAACGAACGAGGTTGTCAATGTATCCGTACCACAAACAGCTATAAGATTATGACGAGCAGAAGCTAAGGCTGCGGCATCGAGCTTTGCCGGTATATTGGCTTTGCATGTATAGCTGTTGTTGTCGATAGTATAGGTAACGGTGCCGTCAATTGGCTCGCCCGCATTGTTGCGATAGGCAAAAGTTATGGTTTTAAGACTATCACGCAACGACTTCTCCGGGATATCGCATGTAAGCATAGTAGGATAATCGCTCAACGGAAGTGAGGTCTCGCCATGACGTGTCTCGCCTGCAACATCGGTAACATCGGCTGTTATGTCGAAGTTGAAGTAGCGTTTGGGATGCTCGTCGTAGGTCTCTGGCATAACCATAGGCACAGCAACGGTGAAGGTTCCGTCGGCTGATGTTTGCAGAGTATCTACCAAAACGGTCTCGCTCTTGATGTCGTTATCGGCATAACGCCAATAAACTGAGGGGCGACGCACAACTCTTACAACAGCCTTTGCACCCTGAACAGGCACACCAGCAAAACTCTTTGCCGTGGCATTAAAGCGAACTGTATCTCCAACAGCATACTTGGTTTGAGGTTTCTCAAAATCTACCTTGAATGTTGGTCGTTTATACTCCTCAACAGAGAAATTAGTGTAGATGTTATTGCCAAGGTCGCTACGCAAAGTGTATATACCAGTCAAGCCACCCTCTGGCAAAACAAAGTCGGCAGAAGCCATACCAAACTCGTCGGTTGTTACAGTACGCTTGGCTATTTCCTTACGATTGGCATCACGCAGTGTTATAGTCATCTGCTTGCCCGAAAGAGCCTCACCCTTATACACCTTATTATTATATGTATAGGCAATAGCTGCTGCATGCACTGTCTGACCAGGTCTATATATACGGCGGTCGGTGTAAATCTTGGTCTTAGTTACATTTGCCTTGTTGCCGTAATAATAGAAACGACCTCCCATAGATGTGCGCGGAAAAGCTTTGTCCTCGTCTGTATACACACGGTATGCACGTGGCTCAGAGGCTTTATACTCTACATATGCCTCTCCATTTACGTCTGTTGTAAATGTCTTAACGTGCTCTTTGCCGTCGCGGTCTATCGACATTACCACATCAACCTTTGCTCCTGGCACAGCAGTACCAGTTGTAGCGTTGAGCACAGCCACACGACACTTCTTGCCAGGAAGCATCTCTATAACAGGATATAGATTGCTTACACGCAGCAAACGACGCTCAACCGGCATACTTACGTTGTCGGTTGATACCTCTACAAGATACATACCAGTGCGCAACCCTTTTATTTCCAGGGTGTCGCTTATGGTCTTGTATGCCGGCATACCTACATAATTGTGTACGTCGGTAAGTACCGGATCTGTAGAAACAATGTGTCGACGAAGACGTGCATAATCCTTGTCGTTGCTTGGGTCAAGATCGGTTGTGCCGTCAATATTCAAGAGGCTGGCGCTGACACGTATCTGCCCTATATTGTTAAGCCCCATCACCATCACCTTACGTGTTACACCTGGCAATGCTATTTCGCCACCAAGCGAAGCATGGAAAGAAGGCAATGTGAGGCGACGTTGGGCATTGCGCAGAATGTTCATACGTTGCCATGCCCCCCACTTCATAAGGGCATAGTTTATATAACTCATCTTCTCTTCTGCCGAAATGTCTTCGGCATTCTCCATATAAGCATAACGTTCTATAGCCACCTCGCCACATGGCAGGAGGTCGCCATACTGGCGCACCAATGAGTCAAGCGACATTATGTACTTCGACTTCTTCACTCGTCCCTCGTCTCCTGCACGGCGCGACTTCTTTACAAGCTCAAGCGCCGTGAGCAATGCACCCTCACGCTTGCCATGCGATGCATAATAGTCGTGCATTGTACGATAGTCGCCTGCACGCATACCTATTACATGCAATAGGTCGTCATAATAGTATTTGGAGTCGACACCATCCACCACAAATGGCTCATATCCTGTGGCATAGGCAGATGCAAGTGCATCGGGATGTGCCATAGACTTGGCATAATACTCCTTTCCTATATCTACACCGTCATCAAGCAATCGTCTATTGTCGGTATATACCGAACCCAGCACCGACTGATAAACTGCGGCAAGCACATTATCGCCACTGCTTACAGCAGTCTGTTCGGCATATTTAAGACGTTCTATAGCTGGCAACAGTGAGTCGGGCGACATCATTGTTTCATATCCGGCAATAGACACCTGTGCCTTAAGCAATTGTCCATATTCATGCTCTCGTTGTGCCTTGTCGGTTATTTGGGCAAGCACCTTGAGTGCCGACTGTGGATGATCCTTCTGCATGGCAGAGTCGAACTGCTTCCAAAGGGATGTATATGAGTCGGCTATAGCTGCCAATGGCATGAGCATAGCTACAACCAATGAAATGAGTCTTGACCTTTTCATATTCTATAATTTTTCTGTTTTCTCGTATAATGGCTTCTGGGGTGATATATTGCATGATATTTGAGCATATCATATACAAAGATAGCGGAAATATGCAAAACAACAAAACAAATACGGCTTTTTATTGATAATTATCCATATTAACCATCAATAAAGACAAAAGAAAAGAATAGATGACAATTATATAAAATCCATATCTTGTTTCTTGTTTTTTCAAATATTAAATTGTAACTTTGCCACAACAATATGGACAACGAACTTGCTCGTACCTGAACTTTATATAATATCTAATATAACTTTATTTACACCATGCATCAATTACATCGTTATACATCCAGCCTGTTAAGGGCTGTCCACTTGTTCTGCATTGCGACGATAGTATTTGTCGCAAGTGTTGCCGTTTCGTCTTGCGATAACGACGACGACCAATTTCCGGTATATCCTCTTAATCGTCCTAATGCCATAGTTACGGTTAGACCATCTGCCGACGGCTCTACATTCTATATGCAACTCGACGATTCTACACGCCTTACCGCTACCAACATGCAGGCTGCTCCTTATGGCAAACGCGAGGTAAGAGCTTTTGTCAACTATAGACTGCTTACACAACCTGCCGACAAGCGCAATTATGAGGTATATATCAACTGGATTGACAGCGTGCTTACAAAGCCTATGATTGAATATCCTGCCACCAGCGAGACTGATGCAATGCACTTAAGAAAGGACCCTGTAGAGATAATGCGCGACTGGACGGTTAGCGAGGATGGCTATCTTACCATACACTTCCGCACATTATGGGCAGCCAACGGCACTCCACATTACGTTAATCTTGCTGCAACAAACGCTGCAAATCCATACGACCTTACTTTCTTTCACGACGCACAAGGTGTAAAGGGTGGATATTGGGGCGACGGTATTGTAGCATTCCGACTTGACCAACTGCCCGATACTGGTGGCAAGACTGTAGACATGACATTGCATTGGACATCATTCAGTGGCGAGAAGAGTGTTACATTCAAGTATTCCACACGCCATACAACAAACAAGATACAAGGCTTGAGTTTTGCTCAAAGCGGACAGTTTGAAAAGGCTTTACACTGATTATACATATAATATATAAAGATAACATACACTTAAACATACTAAAATCAAATCAAAGTAACAATGGAGAAAACAACAGTAAAACTCCCAGGCAAAAGCCTCAAGAGCAATGCCAAGGACATGTTCTTCATCACATTCGGCATTTTTCTATATGCCGTAGGCTATTGTGCCTATACATTGCCTGAGAAATTGGTTATGGGCGGTGTGGCTGGTGCATCGGCACTTATCTACTATGCCACTAACATCCCTGCCGGTACATCTGTGCTTGCGCTTAATATCTTGATGCTTGTCATTGCCATGTCGGCACTTACAAAGCAATTCTTCTGGCGCACAATCGTTGGTGTAGGCATATTGTCTTTCATGATTAGTGTATTGCAGCCTTTCTTTGCTACATTTCCTATTATGACTCCAGGCGAAGACAAATTCATGCATGTGCTAATCGCTGGCGTTCTTTGTGGTGCTGGTCTTGGCATTGTATTCTCACACAATGGCTCTACTGGCGGTACTGATATCATCACTATGTTGCTCAACAAGTACTTCCGTCTCAGCTTTGGACGTGCCATGCAGTTCGTAGACTGTATCATCATATCTTCGTCATACATCCTCTTCCACAGTATGGAGACCATCATATACGGTATTGTTTTCACTATCACCGCTACCGTAACATGCGACTATATTGTAAACGGTACACGACAGACCGTGCAGTTCCTTATCATCTCTAAGAAACATAAGGAGATTGCCGATGTTATCAACCACCGTGTTAATCGTGGCGTTACTGTTGTTGACGGAAAGGGATGGTATAGCCAAAACGATGTTAAAATGCTTATTGTGCTTACTCGTAAATACGAGTCACAGGATGTGTTCAACCTTATCAACGAAATAGATCCGGATGCTCTTGTGTCGCAGACTTTCTGTCACGGCGTATTCGGCGAGGGATTCGACAAGATTAAGTAAGCCCATAAGTTTAAGGCTACACAATGATGCAATCTATCGATCGTAAAATACTCAAAATAGCTCTTCCGTCTATTGTCAGCAATATAACGGTGCCATTGTTGGGACTTGTCGACACTGCCATATCTGGTCATATGGGGTCGGCTGTATACATAGGTGCCGTAGCTGTAGGCAGTATGATATTCAATGTTATATATTGGATTTTTGGCTTTCTACGTATGGGTACGAGCGGTATGACATCTCAAGCCTATGGCCAACGCAACCTCGATGGTGTGGCTTCATTATTAGCACGCTCCATCGTCGTTGCATTGGGCATAGCCTTTATTATAATCCTTTTGCAGACTCCTATCTGCAATATTGCCTTGGCTTTTATCAATCCTGACAGCCCAACAGCTTTGGCTGCACGCACCTACTTCAGTATTTGTATATGGGGCGCACCGGCTATGTTGTGCCTTTACAGTCTTACGGGATGGTACATAGGCATGCAGAACACCCGCCTGCCTATGATGATAAGCATACTGCAAAATGTGGTAAACATTGTGGCGAGCCTACTGTTTGTCTATGCTTTGGATATGAATATAGAGGGTGTGGCTCTTGGCACACTCACAGCACAATGGTTTGCTATCGTTGTGTCGCTATTGCTGTGGACCAATACATACGCCAAGCGGTTGTTCCATCGAATTCGTTGGAACAACATTATCAATGGTGCTGCCATGCAACGCTTCTTCACCGTAAACCGCGACATCTTCTTGCGCACACTGTTTATTGTATCGGTCAACTTCTATTTCCTCTCTGCCGGAGCTGCCGAGGGTACTATTGTGCTTGCCGTCAACACTCTGCTTATGCAACTATTCACACTCTTCTCTTATGTTATGGATGGTTTTGCATATGCAGGAGAGGCGCTTTGTGGCCGACTGTATGGTGCTGGCAACCATCAGGAGTTTAACAAGACCTTGTACCGTCTGTTTGGTTGGGGCATAGCACTGTCTACTATATATACATTAGTATATGCCATAGGCGGTTCTGCCTTTCTATCATTGCTTACCAACGATGCTGAGGTTATAGCAGCCTCAACAAGTTATCTGCCTTGGGCTGTGTTCATACCGTTATGCGGCATGGCTGCCTTTGTATGGGATGGTGTGTTCATTGGCACCACATCAACACGCGGCATGCTATTGTCATCGGCCTTGTCTGCCCTACTCTTCTTCATCGTATACATATCATTGCGCTATCAACTGCACAACCATGCCTTATGGCTCGCCTTCCTTGTATATCTTGCGGCAAGAGGAGTGGCGCAGACCATTATCTTTAAACGTAGTCAACATTTATAGCTTACTTACCCTTATCAAACACCACTGTATACAGCACAGGCAGCACCGTGGCAATGAGCACCATGGAGATGAGCGTGCCAAAGAACACCACGGCTGCCATTGGCGACCATAGTGTATTGTTCTCGAGCATCATAGGCAATACGCCTACCGATGCTGCTGCAGATGTAAGGAATATCGGACGCATACGGCGCTCGCCTGCCTGAAAGGCAGCTTCTCGCACCGACAAGCCTTTATCTCGACGCAACTCCTCGGCATAGTCGAGCATAATTATGCCATTGCGCACCAAGATACCCATCAAGCTTACTACTCCCAAGATACCAGTTATGGACATATCATAACCCGTAATAAGCAGTCCTACAGCAGCGCCAAACACGCATAACGACATTGACGACAAATTGACAAGAGCTAAGGATATGCGCTTGAAGTGGAATAGCAAGATAAAGAAGATTATGAACACGGCTATCAACACACCTGTAGATACCTGTGGCAACGTCTCTGTATCCTTCTCCAACATTCCACCAATATGTACCTCTACATCCTTTGGCAACGACAACTTAGCCACACTTGCCTTCACTTGCTTTGCAAGACAGTCGGCATTATAGCCGCGCATAGGTTCTGCCACTACCGAAATAGTACGCACACCATTACGGCGCACTATACAACCGTCTGTAAAGTCGGGGGTTATAGTGGCAAACTGTCGTAGCGGTACCGATGTTGTTCCACCCATAACTGGTATATATTCGTTACCTAACGATGTAAACTGGTTATTGTCCTTATGGTCGGCTTTAAGTACAACACCTACTGGATAATCGCCTTCCCACAATGATGTAATAGGCACACCAGGACCATAATGCACGGCAAGACATGCTGTAAGCAGTGCCTTGTTTATGCCAAGACGGTTCGATTCTGTTTCGTTTAGCGTTATGTTAACACCTGGTTGTGGCTCCTCAAAATTAGTTCTTACAAGCTGCAAGCCTTCTGTCTCACGCATGCAGGCAGCCACCTTGTCGGCAGCCTTACGTAATATATTAAGACTATCGCCACTTATACGTATCTCTACAGGATAGGCTGCATTGTTGTAGTCCATCTGTTTAAAGCGCACATAGGCATCGGGAAAATACTGGGCATAACGATCGGCATACTCGTCGAGCACTTTTGCAGTCGACTCATTATCTACAGTATTTACGATAAGCTGTGCAAAGTTAGTGCCTCCTATCTGCGGTGCATATGTCACGTTGAAGCGTGGCGAACCCTGTCCTATAAATGATGTTACAGCCGTCACTCTTTTATCTCGTTTTAGTATATGTTCTAACGAGTCTGTCACCTCGGCTGTGCGTTGGACTGTAGTGCCATTGGGCATAAATATCTCTACAGCAAACTGGTCGCGCTCCTCAAGTGGCATCATACGTTGTGGCACCATCATGAACAACATCACTCCAAACACAACAATACTCAATCCAGCCAACAATGTTAGTCTGGGATGGCGAAAGCATCTTGTAAGCAACCATGTATATCCGGCTTGCAGATAGTCGAGTGGCTTACGGCGACGATTGGCTGCGTTGTTCTCCTTTATACCCTCGTGTATAAAGGTGTATTGAAGATAAGGTGTGAGTATAAGCGATACCGTTAGCGATACACTTAAGATGATGAACATTGCCCACGGAAACGACTTAACAAAGTCGGCCATTTCGCCCTTCATAGTGAAGAGGAAAGGGAAGAATGTCAAGCTTATGGACAACGTAGCAGACAATACCGACATAAAGAACTCGCGTGGTGCTGCTATCGAGGCATGCCATCGCGACATGCCATGACTAAGTTTCTCCATATAGTTGTCTATGATAACAACCGAATCGTCTACAACCATACCGAGCGTTACGATTAATGCGGCAAGTGTAACTGTATTAAGCTCAAAACCGAATATATAAAAAATGCCCACCGAACTAAATATGGTTATAGGTATCGACATGGCTGACACTTCTGCTACACGACGCGGCATAAGCAACACAACGACAATGATTACGGATATAACGGATATCAGCAACTCACGAAGAAAATTTACAACAGACTCGCTCACCACCCTACTTTGGTCGGTTATTATGCTTAGACGCACCTCGTTTGGCAGTTCTTGCTTAAAATAGTCTATTTGCTTGCGTACTTCCCTACCCATCTTTACAATGTCGTTGCCAGGGCGCATCTCTACCGAAAGCAGCACACATTTCTTGCCATTCGACTTGATGTACTTGTCCATCTGTGGATATTCGCGCACTATACGTGCAACATCTTTCAGGCGTATTACATCGCCTGTAGGTGTAGAATAAACAATCTGGTTTGCCACATCAAGCTCCGAATTATACGCATCGTTGATGTGTATAGGCGCTGTGGCAGAACCATCCTCTACCGATCCGCTATAAGTTGTCAATCCCTGCATGGCAAGCGAGTTGAGTATGGTGAACGACCCAATGCCATACTTTGCCATCTTTTGCTGGTCAAGATATACCGTAAGCTGCTCCATCTGCAATCCGTATGTGCGCAAATTGGAAATGGCATCAATACGGCGCAAGCGCGACTTTAGGTTGTCAAGATATTCTCTCAATTCGCGATAGGTCTTTTGTCCCGATTCTATAGTTATAAGCAATGCAGATGTTTCTGCAATGTCGTCTACAGCCTGAACAGCAGCCACCGACGATGGCAACTGCATCTTAAAAGCCGATAGACCATGCTTGAACTTTGACCAAAAGGCATCCTTGTCTTCTATATCAGCGTTCAGCTCCACATATACTATAGCCATCCCGTCCTTAGTCTGCGAGTATGTTTTGTCCTTGCGCACCTCCTTGTAGCCAAACACAAAGTCTTCGAGTGGTTTTGTTACACGCTCTTCTATTTCCTGAGATGTACTGCCTGGACATACAGCTACTACGGCTCCCTGCCTAATGGTAAACACAGGCATCTCCTGTTTAGGCATATTCACAATTCCAGCCAATCCCATTACCACAAGCATACCCATAAGTAGGAGTATGATGTTGTGGTAGCACATTGCCGACTCTATAAAACTGCGCTTCATCAAACGATTTGGCTTACGCTTTATTCTGGCACGTATATGTTCGTGTAAATCTGTATCCTTCTTCATCTTGACAACTCCTAATTCTTAATTCTTAAGTCTTGGCCTTCGCTAACCTTCTGGCTTCCTTCTGTTATAACCTTGTCGCCTGCCTTTAGTCCAGATGTTACGATGACACCTCCTTCAACAAAGTTGCCTATGATTATATACTGCTGATGTGCCTTTCCAGCTACAGCGAGCCATACAAAACGACGGTTGTCAGAATCTAACTTTACGGCATTAAGCGGAACTGCCAATGTTCCAACAGACGATTGCGACACCTCTGCCATTTCTACACTGCACACCATTCCAGGCATAAGCTTTCCGTCACTATTTACTATGCCAAGCTTCATGCTGTATGTATGCGATACGGCATTAGCTTCAACGCCTTTCTCCTTAACCACAGCCTCATAGCTCTTGCCACCCACTGCCTTTACGCTTACACGGGCTCTTGCACCCACCTTTATAGACGATACCTCTCCCTCAGGCACCGACATCTTTACGTCTACGCTCGATATGTCGACAAGTCTATATATCTGTTGACCTGCCATTACATTCATACCTCGTTCTGCTGTACGCTCGGATATAACACCAGAGAAAGGCGCCACAAGCGATGTGCGTTGCAATTGGGTACGTGCCAAACGTTCTGACGATTGTGCCTGTTCAAGCTTTGTTTGTATCTCTACCCAACGTATGTCCGACACCACTCCTTGCTTATGCAGAGGTTCAAACCTACGATAGGCATCTTCTGCCTGATGCAATGTGGTAAGCGTTAGCTGATGTGCATCGCGCAATGTTACGGGGTCGAGTGTAGCAAGCAACTGTCCTTTAGACACATGGTCGCCTTGATCTACCATAAGTCTAAGTACATTGCCTGGCACCTCAAAGCTTAATGCTGTGCCCGAACGCTCTACTATACTACCTACATACTCGCTACTAACACCACTATCAGTTCCGCCAACTGTAACAACCGATACAGCAACAGGTGCCTTAGGGGTATTATCCTTCTTGTTGGCGCATGCACAAAGTAGCATCACTGCAACAATCAATACCGGATATAGAAATGCTAACGACTTGTTTTTCATATCTAACACAATCTTTTTTATTAAATATATACCATTGGCAAACGTTATCAACAACAATGCAAAAGTAATATTTTTCCTAATAACACAAAAACGGAACACCACAAAAGTGATGCTCCGTTCTATTTTTTTATACCACGTCAATGATTATATCTTCCGTCCCTATCTTCCGCCAATCAAAGGTATCAATCAATTCCTGTGCCGATATTGGGGCTGATGTCTGGGTCAGTCTGGCTGCATGTGCAAGCATTCCTATTATCTGCTCTGCCGAATAACGCTCGCGCAACGATTCCATGTCAAGACTTTTGTCGCGCTTCGACAATCGCTGACCAGCTGTATTGCACAACAATGGCAGATGTATAAAGTTAGGAGAAGAAAAACCAAGTTGATTAGCCAAATATATCTGTTGTGGCGACGACAGTATGAGGTCGCGCCCACGCACCACCTCATTTATGCCCATCAATGCATCGTCTACTACTACCGCAAGCTGATAAGCCCATGCCCCATCCTTACGGCGCACTATAAAGTCGCCGCATTGCACAGCAAGGTCTACTGTATGCATACCATAATGACCATCAGTAAAGCTAATCACTCCCTCGCCCACTGGCGGCACCTTCATACGTATTGCCGCAGGACCGCTGTGTATTCCAGATGGCAGATTACGGCATGTTCCCTTATATACCACTCTACCATCACTCTCGTGTGGTGCCTGTGTTGCAAGAATATCGGCACGTGTACAATAGCATGGGTAGGTCATGTCTTGCGCTTTAAGCATTTGCAGATAATGCTCGTATATGTTGCCACGCTGGCTTTGATAATAAGGTCCTTCATCCCACTGCAGTCCCAACCACTCAAGGTCGTCCATTATCAAGTCTGACCATTGTTGTCGAGAGCGTTGCGGGTCAATGTCCTCAATACGCAATAGCCACTCTCCACCTTTCGACTTAGCCGAAAGCCATGACAGCAAAGCACTGAATACATTGCCCAAGTGCATACGCCCTGTAGGCGAAGGGGCAAAACGTCCTTTAACGTTATTGTTGTTCATACTGTATATACTCATATGATATTAATAGGAGGTACGGTAAATATAGGGTCGAGCCTGATTAATATACCGGACGAGCCACTGGGGAATATATATATGAAAAAAGGAAGTTCCTTTTATAAGAACTTCCTTCTTGTTGGGTGGCAGGTGGGACTCGAACCCACGACATTCAGAACCACAATCTGACGCTCTAACCAACTGAACTACGGCCACCATGATTAGTTTGCTTACTTGAAGATTTCGTTACTTCTTTAAAGCGAGTGCAAAGGTAACACATTTAATTTAAACCTCCAAATGTTTTGGCAAGTTTTTTCAAAAAAGTTGCAAATAATTTATTTTAACCCTTTCATCTATTATCCTTACATTCGGTTGGTTTGCAATAAAAGGTTAGACGGATAGCATTACGAGATATTGCCCGCGTAATGCCATCCGTCTAACCTTTTATTCTACCCCGAAGGGTTTTGCTCACAATAGTATGTTCTATATGTTTAACCTAACCTTTAGTTGGCAGGCTGAGCTGGAGCCTGCTGAGCTGGAGCCTGAGCAGCACCGTTAGTAGCAGGAGTAGCCTGCTTTGCATCAGTAGCAGGAGCCTGCTGACTTGCACCAAAACCAGGTGTTGTGTTAGGATTAGTTGTCTGTGTCTCGGTTGCAGCCTTCTCCATAACACTTGTTTCAGTAGAAGAAACAGGAGCGAGGTGGGCACAGATAATGCTGAAAACTACAAGTGAGGCAGCGAGACCCCATGTAGCCTTCTCTACGAAGTCGGTAGTCTTGCGTACACCCATAATGGCGTTTGATGACGAGAAGTTTGAAGCCAAACCGCCACCCTTAGACTCTTGGATAAGTACGATGCCAATCATGAGCAACGATGCTATCACAATGAAAATTACGAATAAGATGTAAATCATTTTTATACTTATTATTTATTGTTTATTGTTTGTTATTTTGCTTGTCTTCTGTATATTTTACATAGCCTAAATAGGCGTAAACAGTATCTATCCTATTGCTTCACAACCTTCTCGTTGGCTATGAGTTTCTTTAAGAATCGAATTTGGTCTGCAAAGTAAGCATTTTTTTTTGGATAATTCAAATTTAATCGCTGAATTATTTCAATAGCCTTCGAATATCTACCTTGTTTTATATATATTTTAGCCAAAGTCTCTGTAAAATAGCTTTCTTCGCCCTCGGCAGGCGTCTCTGCCGGTGTCTCAATCTCGGGTTTGTATGTTGGTTGTTCTTGCAGCTGAATCTTAGCTCCATCCTTGTTAAGGAAGTCGTCTATAAGGCTTTGCCCCTTAAGCTGTGGAGTTTGTTCGGCTTCCTTCTGCTCTTCATCGCTCTCGGTCTTCATAAGATAAGCCACATAGTCGACAGCAGCATCGGCAGGTGTAGGCTTTACCTTGCGTTGCTCATCGCCCTCGGTTGGCTCCGGATTAGAGTCGAGGAAATTGTCGATAATTGAAATAGTGCGGTTGACATCCACTTCCTTCTTTCGTTTGGCAACCTCAGCAGCTTCTTCTGCAGCCTTTTCAGCCACAGTCTTTATCTTATAACGTGCTCCCTCAACCATATCAAACAGCAACCTACGGTCGGAAACATACAATGCTGCACGTCGCAGTTCATCGTCAAAGGCAGTATCATGCAGCAGATACATGTTCTTAAGCATTAGCAGACGCGCTGTCTGATAGTAGGGATAGAGCGCAACAAGGCTTCGGAGTTCGTACAACGTCTCCTTGTTCATTAGCTCGGGCTGATTTATGAGTCGCACTAAATCCACGTCTTAAGATGTTTAAAGGTTTAATGTTTAATCGTTATTGCTGAATGTTTGATGTCTTACAACAGGCGAAGATGCCGCTTATTACCAGTTGGCAACTGTGGCATTGAATATCTGGTCGGCAAGATCCTTTACCATCTGTGTTACAAGTTCCTCTTGTACAGAGGCAAGACTTTGGGTTGTCTCGTACGACTTGCTGGCTGTGAACTGTCGCTCAAAGTCCTCGTTGTGATTGACGTTATTGGTAAATCGAACGTTTACTGTGATAGAAAGTTCAGTCTGTGCCGAGCGTCCGTCGGCTGCCACCGACTTGTTGCGCTGTGTATACTGTGTTATCTCGCCCTCTATCTTAAGGTCGCCACCACGCTTAACCTGTATAAGCTTGGTGTGGTTGGCAAACTCATCCTTAAGTTGATTGTTGAACATCGGCCCCATAGGACCCCACACATAGCTAGAACGTATAGGGAAGTCGGCTATCTGTATGGTCTTGGTCTTGGTGTAGTCGATGCTTGCACCATTAAACTTATAGCCCTTGAATGCGCACGAGGCAGCCGTCATGGCCACAACGAGTACAAGTGCTATATATATATAATGTGTAAGATGATAAGTTCTTTTCATTCTATAATGGTTTATTGAGGGTACAGCCCACTACTTTTCGAGTCCATACTGCTTAATGCGACGATAGAGAGTGCGGTCGGATATGCCCAACTCTTGTGCCGCTTTCTTGCGATTGCCATTGTTGCGTTCGAGAGCCATCTCCACAGCCTGACGTCCTATGTCACTCAGATTAAGACTTTCGCTCTCACCAATGTTGATACTATCGGCATCGTTTATCTCTTCGGCCTCAGCCTCCTGATAAGGATCGAAGTGAGGATGTTCAGCATTGTTGAATGTATGCGAGCCATTGCGGTAAGTCTGCTGACCATTATCGTATGGATTAGCGGCATGTGCATACGGCTGTATAGCATGTGCGGCATCGGTGCCTATGCGTGTATCGGGCGAAGATAGCGAAGCCAACTGTCTATTAGCGGCAAACGAGTCGATAGCACGATTGTCGTCTATCTGCTTGCGCAGTGATGTTACCTCATGGCGCAACTCGCTAACGTTGCCACGTAGTTCGTAAAGTATCTTGTACAATATCTCGCGCTCGCTCTCGTACGAGTGGGCACCCGGTGTGGCTGTAGTTGTGAGCTCGGTGCTCTCCTGTCCGTTGGGGATAAACTTGCTCAGCATATCGGCGTTGATTTCGCGTTGCTGACTTAATACCGACATCTGTTCAGTGATATTCTTAAGCTGGCGCACATTGCCAGGCCACTTGTATTTAAGCATAAGCGCCTTGGCATCCTCGGTAAGCGTAATACGCGGTATGCGGTATTTCTCTGCCATCTGCATCGTGAATAGACGGAATAGCAAAAGGATATCCTCGCCACGGTCGCGCAATGGAGGCATCTGTACAGGTATGGTATTGAGTCGATAGTAGAGGTCCTCGCGGAAGCGTCCCTCGGTTATTGCCTTATGCATGTTGACATTAGTAGCGGCAACAATTCGTACATCGGTCTTCATAACCTTCTGCCCTCCTACTCGAATGTATTCGCCTGTTTCAAGCACACGCAGAAGTCGAGCTTGTGTGGCTATAGGCAATTCGCCTACCTCGTCGAGGAAAATAGTGCCCTTATTGGCTATACCAAAATAGCCCTCGCTTTCGCCTATCGCACCAGTAAAGGAGCCTTTCTCGTGTCCAAATAGCTCGCTGTCGATAGTACCTTCGGGTATAGAACCACAGTTTATAGCAAAATATTTCTCGCGTTTGCGTGGCGAATTGTCGTGAATAAGTCGTGGAATAATCTCCTTTCCCACTCCACTCTCGCCCATAATGAGCACACTAAGATCGGTCGGCGCCACCTGCAAGGCTACGTCGAGAGCATGGTTCAAAGCATCGCAGTTGCCCACGATGTTGTACCGCTGTTTTATTCTTTGAAGTTCAGAAGTGTCCATTTGGTAGCAAAATTACATATAATTATTGAGAAAAGGGCGATAAATCAGCACTTTTTCCTGTAAAGAAGTTAAATTATCTTGACGTGAAGGAAGGGAGAATACGATGTAATAAACAAACTCGACTCCGGCGATGGATAGTACCTATTCCATACTGATATCTTAAGGAATAGCTCTACTCTCTTGTTCTTCTGTTCTTCTGTCTTAAAAATGCACTCGGCGCCGAAGTTGTCTTTATCAGCAACAATCCTATACCTGTCCACACCAACTCGCGCACCCTTACAATAAGAGCCACGAATGCTCCCTGACTGGCTTTTAGTCCAAGACCTGCAGCCGACATAAGGAAACCGCCCTCCCTGCCACCAAGCTGCAAGGGAATAAAGAACAGGAGGTTGGCAAATAGAGATGTAAAGGCGAGGATAAGTATACAATCGGCATAGTTGGCAGAAGGCATGAGCACACGCAATACAAAGTATATCTCGGCTGCCGAACATATACGGCACATTAGCTCAAGTAGCACAGCCGACACAAACGTGCGACGGTTCTGATTGTGCAAAGCTGCTATCTGACAATCAACAGTATCTAACTGTTGACGATGTTGGTCGACAAAGCGAGTTGCCCAATTGCGCAAGCCTGGAACCGAACTAAGCAAACCAAGGGCACGATGGGCAAGTCCCTTGCGATAGCCTACTATGAAAAACCATAATCCAAGCAAGCAGAACAACGTAACAGCCGTTAGCAGTACACCCATAAAGACATCGAGTGGACGCACAACAAGGTAAAGCGCTACGGACAATAGCCAGAACCAGAAATGACTGAAGATATGGGTCATGGCAAAGAGTATGACCGATGACGATGCACGTTCGGCTCCGATAATTGGCGATAGCGACATAATGCGATAGGGCTCGCCACCCAACAAACCACCTGGCGTAGCATAGTTGAGGGCAAAACCTGAGACTGTAATCTTATACAGCCACCAGAAACGTACAGGTGTTTTACCACCCGAATTGATGATGATGTACCACGATGCCGTGTTAAAGATATAAAGGAATGCCCATAGCACAATAACGGCTACAGACCAATAACCAGCATGACACAGCCCACTCCACACCTGGGTGTAGTCGAGCTGTGTCAGCATGAGTATAAGAACAGCCACTCCGAAAAGGAAGAAGGCATTTTTATATTTTGGTTTCAATATCTATTATTCGTTTGTTGCGGGTGCAGCCTGTGATGATTCAGTTGTAGGCTTGCTTTCTGCCATAGGTCTTGCGTTATCGTTTCTTGGTGCCTGCTTGCGGTCAGGTCTGAATCCTTCGCGCTTTTTAGGAATTGCAAAGCGCACCTTCTCACTCTCATCGCGCTTCTCATGATATAGCTTTTGCAAAGGATTAGCAAGTGGCTCATCATACTCGGCACGATTGCGCACAATGTCAATAGCCTCGAATATGGCATGACGCAAGGCACTCTCGTCGCTTATACCCTGTCCGGCAGCGTCGAAATCGGGAGTCTGTGCAGGTGCTGTACAAACAAGAGGCAGCGAGGCAACATAATAGATGCCGTCGTTCTGCATAAGCGTTGTAAATGGAATAACGGCCTGATCGTCGTACATTGCCAGTGTAACATCGAAGGCATCGTATATATTCTCGCCAAAATATTCGTCGGCAGCATAAGGTCCGTAAGCATTGATGCCTTCGTCGGCAGCCTTGCATACAGCCGGACCTATGATGTTCTTCTCCTCATCGCCATTGGCTGTAGAATTGAGTGCAAGCACACCGATGCGTGGATTTGATAGACGGAAGTCGCGCTTCATAACCTCGTTAATAGTGCGCAACTTAGCCAGAAGCAAGTCTTCGGTGATGTGCGACGGAACATCCTTGATGGCGAGACCATCTGTAGCAAGTGCTATGCGCATCGACTCATTAATGAGCATCTTGATAGCCTTGGCTCCATCGCCGATGCTTGTCTCTGAGTATTGCTTAAGTCCACGATAGGTGAAGTTGGCATCCGACATGTTATCCGGATTTACCGGACAAGCCACAAGCACATCAAATAGCTGACTGCGGAAATCGGTCATAGCTCTATCGAGCGCCTTAAGCGCTGCCTCGCCCGACTCTTTTGTAGGTATACCAAGTTCTACCTTAACATCGTCGTCGAAACAAGCCAATAGATTAACACGTCCATCCTGTGCATCCTCAGCCTTATTTATAATACTGAAGTTGGCCTGTGTATCCATTGCCTTGCGATGATAGGCAGCAATCTTAGGCGAACCGTAAATGATGGGAGTACAAAGCTCCAGCATCTCTGGCTCGGCAAAGGTTTTAAAAATAAGCTCATATCCGATACCGTTGGTATCGCCATGCGTTATGGCAACGCGTATTTTTCTATCTTCCATTGTTTATATAATATGTGTATAAATAATATTTTGTGTACAGTTAGTCAATATGCTTTTTGCCCGGCAGATGCCTTATAGGCTCCAACCTTTTCTTTGCCTGTTGCTTGTGCGTGGCATATACTATTGCCTCAAGCTGCATGACAAGGTTGCGTTTCTGCTTTCCCGGTGCATAGACAAAACCTTCTACGGTGACAACATCACGAGGATAATAGCCCCATATAGAACGTGCCACAAGCGGTCCGCCCATAGCATCGCCATGCATTTGCCATAATCCACGCCATTCGTGTGTATATATGTCCTCCCGCTCGTCGTACTTATAGGTAACGCTACAGGCATTGTGCACGGTAGACATATACATAGAGTCGGTCTCGCCCTTGATATTTACCTGCATAACGCTATCGCGCTTGCCAAACGCATGCTTGTATATGCAGATGTTCTGCATAGCCGTAGGCGAATCGTTGGAAATCCAAATAAAGTCCTTGCCACGCTTGCACGATGTCATGTCGGCTGGGATAGGTATATCGAAACCAAACATCCTCTTTACTTCTGCCTCCATGTTGGGATTGTGCTTGCGCCTTATCATCTGCGTATAGGCTTTAAGCTCGTGTTCCTTTAGACGTGCCGTCAACTGCTTGGCATATCCTTGAAGAGCTATGCCTTCTGTTGTTGTGTCGCATAGACATTGTGCGGACGGAGCACATATTAGCGCTATAAGCTGAGGCTCGGCATAACGGTTGTTATACCATTTAATGCGCAACTTGTCGTATTTCTTGGGATTGACATCCACAATTATCAGCGAACGTGCATAGCGCAATACTCCCTTTAGAGCCTCTGAGGGCTTGATATTGGGCTCGCTAACATCGAACATTGGTTCGGGTTGCGGCAGTCCATCAATCTCCACACTTAAAGCTTTGTACAAGATACTATCCGCATCGCCCACAACTGTTACCTCAAAAGGTCGTCCGCCACTGGCTGGCAACATACTCTTGCGACCATTGCAAGCAGCAAGGACAAAACTTAGAAAGGCCAAAAGGGCGAAATGCAAACTTCTATATCTGTACATAATAAACCGTATGTATATATGACTTTATTAACAATCGTCACACATCATCCCCTCCCTATGTAGGAGTGCTCAAGAGTGGAGCTGTTTTCTATCTTCTACTTCCTTTCTTCCTCTATTGTCTTAGCTGTAGACAGCAGTCCGCATGCCGCAAATATGTCCTGTCCACGACTTGCACGTATCGTTGTGATAATGCCATGGTTGTTGAGATAATCGCGGAAAGTCTCCATCTTCTGCTCGTCGCATCCCTCAAGATCTACATTAGGAATTTTGTGGAAACGTATGAGGTTGACACGACAGAACAAACCCTTTGTCAGTTTTACTATCTCGCGGGCATGAGTCATCGAGTCGTTTACACCACGGAACATAATGTACTCGAACGACAGGCGACGCTGATGTGTAAAGTCGTACTGGTGCATAAGGTTTATTACCTCAGTAATAGACATGCCGCGTTCGGCAGGCATAAGCATGGCACGCTGCTCGGGTATGGGCGAGTGCATGCTGATAGCCACATGACACTCGCTCTCGTCGAGGAATCGCTTAAGCTTGTTCTTTACACCCACGCTACTTACTGTTATGCGCTTGGGGCTCCATGCATAGCCATAATCAGACGTAAGCACCTCTGTTGCCTTAAGCACATTATCAAGATTGTCCATAGGCTCGCCCTGACCCATAAACACAATGTTGGTGAGCTTGTCGCGTTCGGGCAGCGAATATATCTGGTTGAGAATGTCGGCTACAGTAAGATAACCCTCAAAACCCTGTTTGCCTGTTTGGCAGAATAGGCAATTCATCTTGCAACCCACCTCGCACGACACACATAGTGTGGCACGGTCGTGGTCGGGTATATATACGGTTTCCACATGCTTGCCCGACGCTGTGGGGAAGAGATACTTTATTGTACCGTCCTTAGACTTCTGGCATTCGATGTGCGGCATACAGCCTATAGTGTACTCGGCAGCAAGCTTGTCGCGGTTTGCCTTTGATATGTTGGTCATGTCGTCTATCGACATCACGTGCTGAACATATAGCCACTTGGCTATCTGTCCACCGGTAAAGGCGGGCATACCGAGCGACTTGGCCACTTCCTTAAGTTCGTAAAGCGATAGTCCGAGTAATGTTTTCTTATTTTCTGTCATATATTTGTTGGCATTATTTATGCAAAGTTACTGAAAGTCTTGCACATAACGACATCCTTGTGCGTTTTTTTTGAATTGCATAGCAATATACAGAAATAATTCTTTATTTTCTTTGTCATTTATTTTATTTTGTTTACATTTGCAAACAATTAAAATAGTAATGTTCAAATACAAAAACTACCCCTACAACAGGACCTACTGTTTTAAAACTAAATAGCTTAATTTTTAACATCAAAACATAATATTCTATGAAGAGTGACATCAACAAATCAAAGATGTTGGTATGTCTGCTGTCGTGCGGTATGCTTACCTTAGGCACAGGATGTACTGACAATGATTTCGACTTGTCGAAAATCGACACTACTATTGGTATTGGTGGCGACGAACTAACGTTGCCTACCAACAGCACAGAGAACATCATGCTTGACGATGTACTTGAGCTGAACAACAGCGACTTTGTATATATTGCCGAGAATGGCGACTATATGTTCAAGAAGGAAGGCGATGATTGCGCTCCAGCTCACCCATTGGTTGACAAGGTAAACGTAAGCCAGACCAACATCAAAAACTTGAAGATTGAGGTAACTGTTCCTTCTTCGGTGCTGCTATCGGCACGCAAATCACCAAGCCGACTAAAGAAGATTGACGAGATTAAATCGGGTGGCAAGGTGGCCGAATTTGAATACGTAGGCAAGACTCCTAAGGAAATAAAGGAGATTACATCGGCTGGCGTTTCGGCTGACGTTGTTATCAATATCAACCTGACCGACGAGCTGAAGCAGTTTATTCCTACTTTCAAGACGCTCACTATGCAGATTCCGTCGTACATGCACCTTAACGTTACATCGTGCTCGGAGAAGAACTACAGCTACGACAAGAATACAGGCAAGATTACACTTTCAAACGTTAAGACTGCCTCGCCTATCTACATCAAGGGTATGATTGACGTTCTCCACTTCAAGACCAAGGGCACAAACACCAGCAAGCTTACATTTAAGCCAGGTGTAGGCAATGCAGACGGCACCGTGGACATGAAGGGCGAGATTGAGACAAGCATTGTATTTGACGAGGTGAACGCTACTGCAGGCACCGTTCCTACAAACATGTACCTATCGGCAAAGATGACAATGGGCAAGATAACCATTAACAGCGCTAAGGGTAAGTTTGACCCAGAGATTGACTTGGGCGACCTGGGCAATATTGAGATTAACGATGTGCCCGACTTCCTTACAGGAGACGACGTGCACGTAAACCTATACAACCCAGTTTTAGAGTTGGAGATTAACAGCGACATTGCCATAGCCGGAACGCTTAAAGGCAACATCGTGGCTAAGGACAAGAACAACAAGACTATTGCCCAGGTGGCCATTCCGACAATGAACATCAAGCCTAACGCCACGACACGTATCTGTATATGCAAGTATCCTGACGAGGTGAACAAGTCTAAGTATGATGAGGTGAAGAAGGTGGACAACCTGTCGGACATCTTGGCTACTATACCTAAGACTATACAGTTTGAAGCCGACGCTAATGCAGACGCAACAAAGGAGGCCGAAATAAAACTGGGACATCAATATACCATCACTCCTAAATATAATGTGTCGGCTCCGTTGGCTTTTGACGCTGGTGCGCAGATTACATACCGCGACACTCTCGACGGATGGAACGACGATATCAAGGACTGTGAATTGGCTGAAGGCTCGTACATAGAGCTGAAGTCGGACATTGAAAATAAACTTCCAGCATACCTGAAACTTAGCTCTAACGCTATAGATGTTGACGGCAACGAGATTGCTAAAGAACTTATCGAGGTAAAGGTTTCTAACATGATTGAGGCTTCGACCGACGGTACAACCGCCAAGACTACTCCGGTAACCATCACAATAAGTGAGAAGAAGAAGGGTATGCTGAAGAAGGTGGACGGTCTGACATTCAAGATTGAGGTGGCTGCCGACGACAATGGAAACAATCCTATCGTTGGAAAAACTATCAACGCTTACAACCACACCATCACAGCAAAGAATATCAAGGTAAAGCTTGTTGGAAAGATAATTGCTGACTTTAACTAACCTCTACACAACTCGATTTTATGAAAAGATTAGGTAAATATATACTCGCCGCTACAATGACCTCGGTCTGCGGCAACATGATGGCACAAGGACTCAACTCGGGATACTTTACAGACGACTATAAGTTCCGCCATACAATGAACCCGGCATTTGAGAACGAGCAGAACTATGTGTCGCTGCCAGCTCTCGGCAACTTGAATGTACGCACTCAAGGCAATTTTGGATTGGGCGATGTGATATTTGACAATCCACGATATGGTCTTGACAGCGACAAGAACAAGACTACATTCATGAACCCGTACATCTCTACAAGCGAGGCTCTTAAGGGTTTCAACAAGGGCGACAACCGCATCAACGCTGATGTGGACATCACATTGCTGTCGGCTGGATTCAAGGCTTTCGGCGGATACAATACTATTTCTATCGATGCCCGAACCAATATCGGCATGTCGCTACCTTACGAGCTGTTTGAGTTTGCCAAGAACACCGGCAACAAGACATACGAGATGAACGACATCAATGTGCACGCTCAGTCGTTTGTACAGCTTGCTTTCGGCCACTCACGCAACATAGGCGACAAGCTTAGAGTAGGCGCTAAGGTTAAGTTGCTGTTCGGTGCCGCACGCGGCGACCTGCAGATAACCAACCTGCGTGCCGACCTTACTGGCGAGAACAAGTGGACTATGTCGGGCAAGGCTCTTGCCAACGTGTCGATGAAGGGATTTGCATATCAGGAAAAGGAAAAAGAATACAAGCAAGACAATAAGGGCACATACCGCTACGTAAACGATGTTGATGTCGACGGTGCCGGAGTTGGCGGATTTGGTATGGCTTTCGACCTTGGTGCAGTATACAAGATTAACGACGACTGGACCGTAAGCGCCGCTCTTATCGACCTTGGCTATATCAACTGGAGCAACAATATGCAGGCTGTAAACAAGCAGCAGACTTTCGAGTTTGAAGGTTTCCACGACATAGCTGTAAAGAAGAACGACAACAACGGCAACCAGAAACCTAACTCGTTTGCAAGTCAGGGCGACAGCTATTCTGACCAGCTTGCCAACTTTGCCAACCTATCTGACGACGGCGACAAAGGCAGCCGCTCAACTGGCATAGGCGCTACACTTAACCTGGGTGGCGAGTATACTTTCCCGTTGTACCGCAAGCTGCACTTCGGTTTCCTTAGCTCTACACGCTTCAATGGCAAATATACTTGGACTGAGGGCCGCCTTAGCGCCAACGTGGCTCCGCTGAAATGGATTGACGGTGGCGTGAACTTTGCCGTTAACAGCTTTACTGCAAGCTGCGGATGGATTCTGAACATCCACCCAAAGGGTATGAATGTCTTCGTAGGTATGGACCATATCGTGGGCAAGACAAGCAAGGAATTTATTCCGCTTAGCTCTAACGCAAGCGTGAACCTCGGCTTTAACGTTGCTTTCTAACAGAATTCTCGTTAAAGGATTTTTTATGGCTTAAGCAATGAGGCAAAGCTCGGATTTGCCTCATTGTATTTGCAAAAACAAAATTATACCGTTCGTTCAGGGAGCTGCCCTGGACGAACGGATATTATAACCAATATGCCCTGAAAGGCTGTATATTCCATGAATTCGAACATTTTTATTCCATATATTCAAGCAATATTCAACGGCACAAAGTAAATTATATTAAATTGGCAAGTAAATTATATTAAATTGGCAAGTAAATTATATTAAATTGGCAAGTAAATTAT
>ERZ1034952.295-NODE-295-length-46727-cov-21.417445_pt1 | contig 46727 bp, 30 predicted proteins | sample MGYA00520625_ERZ1034952 | MGnify/ENA primary metagenome ERZ1034952 (study PRJEB33766, sample SAMN09781773) | gut metagenome | biome: gut microbiome | host: Homo sapiens | place: Madagascar | study: EMG produced TPA metagenomics assembly of the PRJNA485056 data... | reverse complement strand
GGTTATTTGATTAATATTTAACTGGTCCCGATTTTAACGGGACACTTATGATATAGAAGCAATATATCATAGTAAAGTATCAGTACGCGAAAAAATCTACCATATCTCCCAGTATTGCCGTAACTTACACATTACGAGCATGTTAAAGACTGGCAGATGTACTTCTGAGAGCTATATCTGCCAGCCTATCTACCAGGCATCTACCATTCTATCCGTTGTCTAATCTGCCACGCCGTTCTCATTAGTCTGCTACCACAACATCATTACCCTGCTGTGGCAACATTGTTGTCCTGCTGTGGCAACATTGTTGTCCTGCTGCGGCAACATTGTTGTCCTGCTGCGGCAACATTGTTGTTCTGCTGTGGCAACATTGTTGTTCTGCTGCGGCAATATGTGAAAGGCATGAAGCAATATAAGGGAGTTGAATTGTTTACTGGACAGCAATAAAAAAATCCTGATCTCCAAACGAAATCAGGATTTTTATTTTATGAAGGAGCGCAAAGGCTATTTGAAGCAATATTCTTGTTCAAAAAAAGCGTTCCATCCTTTAAGACGGTTAGCGAACGAAGAGGAGCTCGCGATATTTCGGGAGTGTCCAAAGTTCATCGGCAACGATGAGTTCGAGCTTATCGATGTGATAGCGTATCTCCTCCATCTTCGGGGCCACGGTGTCGTGGTAGGCGATTGCCTTAAGATGTTCGTCCTCGATGCGGTTGGCAACACGGCGAGCCTCAACGAGCTCTTCTACTCCGTTCTCAATAATTTGTGTGCGCTCGGCTATCTCCTCGATGATTTTCTTGTTGCGCGAGGTGAGTTTCTCGGCAGTCTCGTGTGGGAAGATGTCGAACATGCTCTGCACGTTTTTAGCCAGACGACTCTGATAGTGGGTGCAGACGGGGATGATGTGGTTCATAGAAAGGTCGCCGAAGACGCGTGCCTCAATCTGTATCTTCTTGGTGTAGGTCTCCCATTTCACCTCGTTGCGTGCCTCGAGTTCTTTGCGTGTCATTACGTTCTGACCCTCGAACATGCGTATTGTCGACTCGTCGAGATAGCGTTCGAAGACTTTCGGACATGACGTTTCACAATCCAAGCCGCGGCGCTTAGCCTCCTCTACCCACTCCTCTGAGTAGCCGTTGCCCTCGAAGCGGATTGGTTCGCAGGTGTGTATGTCCTCGCGAACCACCTCAAGGATAGCACTTATCTTGTCCTCGCCCTTAGCGATGAGGACATCGACACGCTGCTTGAACGACTGAAGAGCCTCAGCCACAGCGGTGTTGATAACAATCATTGCCGAAGCGCAGTTTGCCTCTGAGCCCACGGCGCGGAACTCGAAGCGGTTTCCGGTGAAGGCGAATGGTGATGTGCGGTTGCGGTCGGTGTTGTCGATGAGCAGTTCTGGAATCTCGGGGATGTCGAGTTTTAAGCCCAACTTGCCGGCTACATCGAAGAGTTCGTCCTTATCGGAAGTGGCGATATGGTCGAGAATTTCTGTAAGCTGACGTCCGAGGAACGACGACACGATAGCAGGAGGAGCCTCGTTTCCACCGAGTCGGTGGGCGTTCGTGGCACTCATGATGGAAGCCTTGAGCAGTCCGTTGTGCTTATATACAGCCATAAGTGTCTCTACGATGAAGACGATGAAGCGGAGGTTATCCTCCGGTGTCTTACCTGGTCCGTGGAGCAGTACGCCGGTGTCGGTAGCGAGACTCCAGTTCTCGTGCTTGCCCGAGCCGTTAATGCCTGCGAATGGTTTCTCGTGGAGTAACACGCGGAAGCCATGACGGCGTGCCACCTTTTTCATGAGCGACATGAGGAGCATGTTATGGTCGATGGCGATGTTGGTCTCCTCGAAGATTGGCGCCAACTCGAACTGGTTGGGTGCCACCTCATTGTGACGGGTCTTGCAAGGAATGCCAAGCTCCAGTGCCTGAATCTCAAGATCCTTCATGAACGCCTGCACGCGCTCGGGGATAGCACCGAAGTAGTGGTCGTCCATCTGCTGGTTCTTTGCTGAGTCGTGACCCATGAGTGTGCGGCCAGTGAGCATAAGGTCGGGACGTGCCGAGTAGAGTCCCTCGTCGACGAGGAAGTACTCCTGCTCCCAACCGAGGTTGGAGATGACCTTCTTAACCTCCGGATAGAAGTAGTGACAGACAGCCGTTGCCGCCTCGTTCACAGCGTGAAGCGAGCGCAGGAGCGGTGCTTTATAGTCGAGTGCTTCGCCCGTGTATGAGATGAAGATGGTAGGAATACAGAGCGTGTCGTCGATGATGAACACCGGCGATGTCGGATCCCAAGCCGAGTAGCCGCGTGCCTCGAAGGTGTTGCGGATACCTCCGTTAGGGAACGAGCTGGCATCAGGCTCTTGCTGCACGAGCAGTTTGCCCGAGAACTCCTCGATCATTCCGCCCTTGCCGTCGTGCTCGATGAAGGCATCGTGCTTCTCGGCTGTGCCCTCGGTGAGCGGCTGAAACCAGTGTGTGTAGTGTGTGACGCCATTCTCGTCAGCCCATTGTTTCATGCCTTTAGCCACAGCATCAGCCATGGAACGGTCGAGACGTGCTCCGTTGTCGATAACGTCGATGAGTTTTTCGTACACTTCGCGTGGCAGATACTTGTACATCTTCGCACGGTTGAACACGTTCTTGCCGAAGAACTCCGACGGACGTTCTACGGGTGTGATCACTTCAACTGCTTTCTTATTGAAAGCATCGGCTACAACCTCAAATCGTAAATTTGCCATTGTCTGTTGGGTATTTAGTCGTTATATTGTTTTTATTATTGTCTTGTTGCATAAATTTAGTGAGTGGAACGTATCCACTCCCCTATCCTGCGCATCGCCTCCTCACAATCTTCACGCTTTCCGAAGGCTGTGAGACGCACATAGCCCTCACCACTTGGTCCGAAGCCCACGCCTGGCGTGCAGACCACACCAACAGCATAGAGCATCTGCTCGAAGAAGCGCCACGAGTCGATGCCGTGCGGTGTCTTCACCCATAGATATGGAGCGTTTCTTCCGCCGAACACCTCGAAGCCCATCTGCGTGAGCGACTCGCGCAGCAGCTCGGCGTTTTGCATATAATAGGCTATCGTGTCACGCACCTGACGCTTGCCCTCGGGCGTATATATTGCGGCAGCGGCGCATTGCGATATGTAGCTTGTGCCGTTAAACTTGGTCGACTGGCGACGCTCCCACAGATGGTTGAGCGGCACGCGCTGCCTGCCGTCGAGCGTGACGGCGGTGAGTTCCTTCGGTATGACGGTATAACCGCAGCGCACACCGGTGAAGCCGGCTGTCTTCGAATAGCTGCGAAACTCAATGGCGCATTGCTTTGCGCCGCGTATCTCGTATATAGAGTGCGGTATGTCAGCATCTTGGATGTATGCCTCGTAGGCTGCATCGTAAAGAATGAGCGTGTCGTTAGCCAGCGCATACTTCACCCATTTCTTCAGTTCGGCTTTCGAGAGCACCGTTCCCGTGGGGTTATTCGGATAGCAGAGGTAAATCATATCAACACGATGGTCGGGTATCTGCGGCACAAAGCCGTTCTCAGCCGTGCATGGCAGGTAGTTGACATTGCTCCAACGACCGTTTTCAAGCACTCCGGCGCGTCCGCACATCACGTTCGAGTCGATATACACTGGATATATCGGGTCGGTGACACCGATAGAGTTGTCCCAGCGCACAATCTCGCCGATGTTGCCCGTGTCGCTCTTTGCTCCGTCGTTGACGAACACTTCGCTCGGGTCGAGATGTATGCCACGCGGTGCGAAGTCGTTCTTGATTATCGCCTCGCGCAGGAAGTCATAACCATGCTCTGGTCCGTAGCCATGGAACGTGTCAGCCGATGCCATCTCGTCTACTGCCTTATGCATTGCATCCACTACGGCGGGGCACAACGGCTGCGTTACGTCGCCGATGCCAAGACTGATGACACGCATCTGCGGATGCGACACTTTGAAGGCATTCACCTTCCGAGCTATGTCTGCGAACAGATAGCTGTCCGAGAGTTTCAAGAAATGTTCGTTAACCAAAGCCATACTCTCTAAGTTTTTATATCATGATTGCTGAATGCAGAACATTGTAGGCTGAACACAGAAGCACGCAATCCTGAATTATGATTTAAATCTCTATTTCTCCATCAAAAACGAAAGCCGCCGGTCCTGTCATATAGACATGTCCGTCGGCTTCATTCCATTCGATATGTAAGGTGCCACCATCCATGGCGATGATGCTACGACGCAAGGCTCTACCCGTAACCGCCGCTGCCACAGCTGTTGCACAAGCACCTGTGCCGCATGCCATGGTGATACCACTGCCACGCTCCCACACTCGTGTGCGGATGGTGCCATCTGACTTCAGTTCTGCAAACTCAATGTTGCAACGCTCTGGGAAAGCCGTAGCATACTCCATGGCAGAGCCGTAGCGAGCCACATCGAGTGTATCGATATCGTCAACAAAGCATACAAAATGGGGGTTGCCCATCGACACGAACGTGCCGTGGAACGTGCGCGAACCGACGGTGAGCACTCCGCCAACCGTCTCGTCATACTGCTCGGGCACACGAAACGAAGGTGCAAGCATATCCACCGTTACGCTCTCCACCTTGGTTTCCGGGGTTTCGTTGCCAACAAGATGCAGCTTCAGGATCTTCACGCCCGAGAGTGTCTGCAGACGTATCGTTGTCTTGTCGGTGAGCCGGCGCTCGTAGAGATACTTTCCGATGCAACGCGAAGCATTGCCGCACATCTTCGCTTCCGAACCATCAGCGTTAAAGATGCGCATGGAGAAGTCGGCATCAACACCACCATAAGGTTTGCCGATAAGCACAAGTCCGTCGCTACCGATGCCTGTGTGGCGGTCGCTCCATGCGATGGCAGCCGCAGACGGGTCGGACACGTCGTACTTCTGCGCGTCAACGTAGATGTAGTCGTTGCCTGCTCCATGCATCTTTGTAAATCTTACCGACTTTGTCATTTTGCTTATCCTTTTACCTTAAAGCGGAGCCTTGATAGCCCCATGATTATTACGACTGCAAAATTACAACTATTTACGCAAATACGAATAAATTAGCAAGGCATTTTCGTAATAATTAGCACAAAGTTTCAAATTGAAAGCACTTCTATCAAAAATGCTTTCAATTTGAGAGAAAAAAGCACCGTACGGGCTTTTCCACTTACAATCTATTACAGCAGTGCTTTGATTTCTGCCTCTATATCCTTTATCTGCGCATCGCGCTTCACGACGTTGCAGTTGCGGTCGAGCAGGAAGAACGTAGGCACCTGCTGCACGTTGTAGAGGCGGAGCACTTGCTGCGAATCGTCGTCCATACGTGTGCTCACCCATGGCAGTGCGGAGGTCTGTGTCTTCCAGAAGTGCTCGTCTTCGTCGAGGCTCACCTGATAGATTTCAAATCCCTGAGCATGATATTTGTTATACAGTTCGCGCAACATCATGATGCGCTTCATCGACTCGCCAGTGGCAAAGACATGGAAGTCGAGCATCACTACCTTACCTTTGAGCGAGGAGAGACTGCGCTGTGCACCACGATTGTCGGTGAGCGTGAAGTCGAGCATACCAGAAGTATTCACCTTCGCAGGGTCGATAGATGCCTCAGCCTTGCTGCGCAACATACGCACCTCTTTCATACCTTCAATAGCTATATTGTGGAGGTTCTTACCACGCTCAGCGTTGGGGTAGAACGCATCCCAGCTGGTAGCCACAGCAGCGAACACACGCACATCCTGCTCTGAGGTGCGCGGGTTGAAGATGAGCATGGGCTGACCGCCTGCATATAGCGTCTGAAAGAGGGCAAAGTAGGAAGATGCCTTCATCGGCTGCTTGAAGATATAACGTGTCTTCACGTCGGTCTTGTATGCCTCCAGCACCTTCTGTACACTATCCGCAACGGCATCAACACCGAGTTGTGGGTTGCGAGCGATGTTGTTGATGCGCTGCTGAAGCTGCATCTGCATTAGTGCGAGTTCCTTGATGCGCGAGCAGTCGTCCGATCCGCTCACCTCGTAGTCGGAAGCCATTGCGGGATACTTCGCCTTTACGGTGATGGTCTCGGTAGAATCGATCGACACGTTTATGATTTGTCCGGCGATACGCAGACGGTAGAACTCGGGGGCTGTGACAGCCTTGCCATCGAACGAGAATGTGCCGTCGGCAGAGAGTTTCACCGAGTCGACGGTCTGCACACCATTCAGACCCATATTCTCGAAGTAGAGAACGGAGTCGGCAGCATTCTCGATGTTGCCTTCCACGTGGAATTTACGCTCGTTGCATGATGTGAAGCCGAGCGCAGTAAGTGCTGCAAAAGCAAATGCAGCAACCTTTTTTGTCATAATATTCATCGTTGTATTGCTTGTTTGCTTGTTTTAATATGCAAACTTACGCATTATTTTCGGAAAACAAGCAGAATGACTTCGTTTATTGACAATATTTAGAAGCTTTGTAACCACGCCTTCAGATCGAGCAGCATCTCGATGTGATAGCGGAAGCTGGTGCGCAGTCCGTAACCGTGACCGCCACCAGGATACACATGTAGCGACGCCGGAACGTCGTGACGATAAAGCTCAGCGTAGTAGTTGACGCCATTCATCGGTTGCACCACATGATCATCGTCGGAGAGGGCGATGAAAGCGCGCGGTGTGAGGCGTGTCACCTGAAGGTCGGTGCAGTATTTCTGTTCATCCTTCTTGCGTGGACGCTCGCCGAGCAGGTTCTTACGCGAGCCTTGATGACAATAGCCATCGAGCATCGTAATCACCGGATAGAAGAGTATCTGGAAGTTGGGCTTAGCCTCGTCCTTAGAGAGTGTGGCTACCGTAGAGGCGAGGTGTCCGCCTGCCGAAAATCCCATCACGCCCACGTTGTCCTTATCAATATGCCATGCCTCGGCATTGGCACGCACCAAACGTAGTGCCTCCTCAGCATCACTAACGGGCACCTTCGGATTGCCTGCAGGCATACGATAGTGAAGCACGATGGCTGCTATGCCTTGATCGTTGAAGAACGGAGCCCAGTCGGTGCCTTCATGCCCCATCGACAGACTCTCGTAGCCTCCACCAGGGCAGATGACAACAGCGCGCCCCGTGGCACGTTTCTCCTCCGGAAGGAACACCTTCACGTATGCGGTATCGCCCAAGGCGTTGCTGTTTGGGGCTTTCTTCTGCCAAAGTTGCACGTCGAACGCGCGCTGTGCGAGAGCAGGCGCAGCGAGAATAAGGCAAAACACTGAGAGAAGTATGGTCTTGAGCGCAAGCATAGAACCGCGCATCGGGTATGCGAAGTATTTCATTTCTGTTACAAAAGTTGGTTTTTAGAATATTTATTTGCAAAGGTAGCACTTTTTTTGTAATATTGCAGTACATAAAAGTGCTTTTGTAATCATTAATTAATAGTAACAGAAATGCATCCATTAGAGAAGTTCGAGTACTGTCCACGTTGTGGCAGCCATCATTTTGTAGAGAATGGTGTGAGAAGTAAGAAATGTGAGAATTGCGGATTCGAGTATTTTATGAATCCCAGTGCAGCCAACGTAGCAATCATCAAGAACAGCGAGGGCGAAATACTCGTCACTCTGCGCAAGCAGGAGCCTGCAAAGGGTACACTCGATCTCCCTGGCGGATTTACCGAAATTGGTGAGACATCGGAGGAGGGCGTGAAGCGCGAGGTGATGGAGGAGACCGGACTAAATGTCACTGCCGTGCACTACCTCTTCTCGCTGCCCAACGTCTATCGTTATAGTGGCATCGAACTGCCTACGCTCGACATGTTCTACGAGTGCGACATCGAGGATGAGACGGTGCTCGCCGCCAACGACGATGCTGCAGAGTGTATGTGGATTAAGCCGGAGGACATTCACACCGAGCAGTTTGGACTGCGCTCTGTGCGTTGGGGACTGGTGAAGTTTCTTGAACGACAAAAGTAACGTGGGGTTCTCTCTTAGTTGAGAGTTGAAAATTGAGAATTGAGAGTTATGATATGCCTTGGCAATCCCACGGATTTCATTTCTGCCAAGGAATATTCCCACGGAATTCACGGAACACACAGAACTTTCTGCTGAGATATACTCCCACAGATTTCAGATTTTCACGGATGCTGACTTTAGGGGGTGCACTTGTCTCAAGTGCACCAACATAGCAAGAGGTATATCAACATTGCTCGGTTGGTGCACTTGAGACAAGTGCACCCCCTTATAGTTACCAATCCTTATACGGGTGTACGAGCAGTTGCGAGTTGTAATAGCGGCGGTCGCCCGTCACTTCCTCGCCGATGAAGCTGGGCTTTGCAAAGGGTTCATCCTCCGAGGCGAGTTCCACCTCTGCAACCACAAGTCCGGCGTTGTCGCCAAAGAACTCGTCTACCTCGAACGTGTGGCGCGCATCGGGCGACTTCACGAGCCAGCGACACTTGTCTATCACTCCGCCGCGGCAAAGCTCGAAGAGATGTTCCGCCTCGTCGTTCGTTATCTCCTTCTCAAACTCGTAGCGCGAGAGCCCAGCCCTGTCGCTATGGCTTTTTATCGTCAGCCATGAGCGGTCGTCGCGGGTGCGAATGCGCACGGTAGCCGTCTGGCAGGGCATATATCCCTGCTTGATATGGCTATGAGAAAAGGCAGCCGACTTGAAGTCGCTGCCTTTACGTATGAGGAACTTACGTTCAATTTCTAATCCACTCATATTTTGTGTTCTATTATACCTGGGTTAACGACCAAACAATGAACGCTGCGGTAAGCACAACAAGCGTCCAAATGATGCCCTTGATAACCTTCTTTGCTTTCTTCTCTTGCTCTGCCGCATACTTTGCGCGGCGCACATTACTTTTCTGGCTCATAGTTATTTTGATTTTTAATTGATTGTTTTTTTTATAGAATATCTAGAACTTCTAGAATATCTAGAGTTTTCTAGAACATCTATAGTTTATAGAATCTCTATAGCATCATCTCTTATTCCTCCTCGCTCACTGGGAACTCCATAAGATACGCCTTGATGAAGCCGTCTATCTTGCCGTCCATCACGCCATCAACGTCGGTGGTCTGATAGTTGGTGCGGTGGTCCTTCACGCGGCGGTCGTCGAAGACGTAGCTGCGTATCTGACTGCCCCACTCTATCTTCTTCTTGCCTGCCTCTATCTTAGCTTGCGCCTCAAGACGTTTCTTCATGGCGCGGTCGTAGAGCTGCGACTTGAGGAGGCGCATAGCGTTGTTGCGGTTCTCGAGCTGTTTACGGCTTTCGGTGTTCTCGATGAGGATTTCTTCTTCCTCACCGGTATCGGGGTCGGTGTACTGGTAGCGCAGGCGTACACCCGTCTCTACCTTGTTCACGTTCTGACCGCCTGCACCGCCTGAGCGGAAGAGGTCCCAACTAACCTTCGACGGATCGACATATACTTCTATGGTGTCGTCGACAAGTGGTGACACGAACACCGAAGCGAACGATGTCATGCGCTTGCCCTGCGCGTTGAACGGCGACACACGCACGAGGCGGTGCACTCCGTTCTCGCTCTTGAGGAAACCGTAGGCGTACTCGCCGCCTTCTATCTCCATCGTAACGCTCTTGATGCCTGCCTCATCGCCCTCTTGGAGGTTGCTGATTGTCACCTTATGTCCGTGAGCCTCAGCCCAGCGCATATACATACGCATGAGCATCTGCGCCCAATCCTGACTTTCCGTGCCACCTGCGCCTGAGTTAATCTTCATCACGCAGTCCATAGGGTCTTCCTTCTGGCGCAGCATGTTCATCAGTTCGAGGTCTTCGATGGCAGCGATGGCTTTCGTATAATCGTCGTCCACCTCCTCTTCGGTTACGAGTTCGTCCTTATGGAAGTCGAAGGCGAGCTGCAACTCATCGGCAAGCTGACGCACGTGAGCGTAGCCTTTTATCCAACGCTCCAGCGTCTTCACCTTCTTCATCTGTTCCTCAGCACGCTTCGGGTCTTCCCAAAAGTCGGGAGCCTGCGTGCGGAGCTGTTCTTCTTCGTATTCTACTTTCTTCTGGTCTATGTTAAGATAGTGCTTGAGGGCATCGGTGCGCTCAAGCACATCTTTCAATTGGTCGGAAGTGATCATTATTCTTCGTACATTTTTTCTATTTCCTGCTTGTAGTTCTTGTACACCACGGGGCGGCGTATCTTTAGCGTATTGGTGAGCTCGCCCGACTCCAACGAGAAGTGGTGCGGGATGAGTGTGATGCGCTTCACCTGCTCGTAGTGTGCGAGCTGCTGCTGCAAGGTCTGTATGCGTGCGAGTATCATCTTGTTGACACGCTCGTTGGCACAGAGGTCTTCGCGTGAGCTAAACTCGATACCGCGCTCCTTTGCCCACTCCTCCACGAGTCGGAACTCGGGCACGATGAGTGCCGATACGAACTTGCGCTCGTTGGCAACCACTGCCACCTGGTCGATATACTTGTCTACGAGGATGAGCGACTCCACGAGCTGTGGTGCCACATACTTGCCGTTGGATGTCTTGAAGAGGTCCTTGATGCGGTCGGTAAGGAAGAGCTCTCCGTCCTTTATGTATCCAGCGTCGCCTGTGCGGAAATAGCCGTCCTCGGTAAATGCCTCCTTATTGGCTGCGTCGCGGTGATAGTAACCCTTAGTGATGGTCGGACCCTTGAGAAGTATCTCATCATTGTCGCCAATCTTCACGTCGATGCCCGGAATCGGATAGCCTACGCCGCCGATTGTGTATGGCTTGTCGCTGCGGTCGCACGACACGGTGGCAAGACTCTCCGTGAGGCCGTAGCCCACAACCATATTGATGCCTACGGAGTGAACGAAGCGTTCTACTTCCGGTGCCACACGTGCACCTGCTGTTGGGAATATATTACCGTTCTCCAAGCCGAGCTGCTTGCGAACGAGTCGCAGAATTGTCTTATCAACGAGTTTGTACTCCATAGCGAGCAGCGGCGACGGACACTTGCGACGACTCTTGCAGTCGACGTTGTAGCGACGTCCCACCTCAAGCGCATGACGGAAGAGTTTCTGCTGCAGCGGACCTGCACCTTCTATCTTCTCCAGCACTGCCTGATACACCTTCTCCCAGAAGCGCGGCACTGCCGACATACACGTCGGATGTGTCTCGCGCATCGACTGCTGTATCTCGTGTGGGTCGGTATTAATGATAATGTGTGCTCCGACCAATAAGCTGAGGTATGTGAAGCCACGCTCGAAGATGTGCGTGACTGGCAGAAACTGCATTGTGCGGTCTTTATCGCTGATGTCTACCACAGCGGCATTAGCTGTGAGTGCTGCATCGTACTGACCGTATGTGAGCATGACACCCTTTGAGTCGCCGGTCGTGCCGGATGTGTAGAGGATGTTACAGAGGTCGTCCATCGACGCCTCGTTATACAGCTGCTCCACCTCCGACTGGCGCGGCAAGCCTTCGCCGTGCTTCAGGAAGTCGTCGAAGTAGAGTGCTGCGGGGTCGTGTGTAGAGATGCGCACAGAGCGGTCGAAGATGATGATGCGCTCCAGCGTATGGCAGAGTGCGAATATGCGGTGTGCCTTGTCGTACTGCTCCTGCTCGCCGACAAAGATGAAGCGCACCTGCGCATCGTTAATCATATATTGTATCTGCTGCTCAGAGGCTGTGGCATAGAACGGGATAGATACAAGCTTCACGCCATAGGCACCGAAGTCGGTAATGAGGTACTGCAGACAATTCTGTGAGAACACAGCAATCTTGTCATGCGGCTTCGCACCAAGGTTGAGCAGAGCGTTGCTCGCCTGCTTTACCAACTGTGAGAAGCGGTTGTAACTGGTCTTCTTCCAAACAGAAGAGCCAAAGCTTTTATAGGTGAACGCGGGACGTTCGCCGTATTTTTCCGCCAACTTGTGGGCGATTACCGAAAGGTGACATCTTGTTTGCATAAGCATTGTATTTAGCAAGACTGCTGCGTGCAGCCTATATGATTATGCAAAAATACGCTAAAAATAGGAAAGAACAAAAAAAACGATAATATATTTTTTCAAAAGGAGACTTAACAATATGGAAATACAGAAGAATGTAGTGGAAGAATAGGAGAACGAGCAAGCAACAAGACCGATTAACAAAAAAGCAAATGCTTAACCAGCGTTTTGCCGGTTAAGCATTTGCTTTATATATAATGTGAACTAAACTGTTTACTTCACAACCTTCTCGCCATTAACGATGTAGAGTCCCTTACCGAGCTTCGACACATCGTTGCCAAGATAGCGTCCGTCGAGCGAGTAGACACCGCGTACAGCAGGTGTGGTGTTACCACTTGTCACTACACTCTCAATACCAGTCCAACTACTATCGCTATCCAACTCAAGCGACTCTATCTCACGGTCTTCATTGATAACCAAGATATAACTATTATGATTTACCTCATGGCTACGAATTGGCTGCCATGTCGTTTCATCGTCGTCCTTAGCAGCAAGGAACACGCGATATTCGCCAGCAGGGAGTGCTGCTACAGAACCTGTAATATCATCTATCCAGAATCCCTCACTTGTCTTCTGGCCATCCAGTCGCTGTCCTTTCTTTATGAGATAAGCTTTACCCGTTTTGCGGTTGATAGCTCTAAGCTGAATATAGCCCGAGAATGGATCGATATCGGTATTAATCAAGTAACCATCCAAGCTTGCGGTGATAGTCTTCTCATCATAGGTCATATCCAGTTTTCCACTCATGCAAACGAGCGAGCGTACAGAGCCCTGATAACGTGTATCAGTTGCAGTACGCATCTCTACCATCTGCTGTCCGTCGCTGAAACCGTTGAGACCTGCGATATCAAAATATCCATTCTGGTCACCGTTCCATCCCCAGTTGACATGCACATCGCCATCCTCATTGTAACCATCAAGAATGAAACAGTGACCACCAGTACTATTACTCTGACCACCATAGAGCACTGGACACTTGTCGTTGAGCTCGCGATAAACAATATTCATCCACTCATCTACATTGAAGAACGAACGATTATAGCACTTTATGTGCTTATTAAAGCCAAAGTACTCGCGTAGCGCACGGCACGACTCATAGATGAAAGCACCCGAACCGCTGATTGTATACTGCATACGCACGGCATAACCACAGTGCTTCATGATAGTAGCTACAGCATTAGCCTGCTCTTCGGTATAAGAGCCATCCTTGTATTCGTTGAGCATCTTATCCCACTGATATGTAGTATTGCTAAAGTCAGCCTCAAGAGTCTGTGACGGTTCACCCGAACCAGGTGCAAAGTCGTAAATAATATCACCCTCACCATGCACCGGATACTTGAAATAGTGCAAGATCATAGACATCGCGGTAGACACACATCCCGTAACATAATGCTTCTTTGCGCCCGTCTTCTTGTCGGTGTAGAGCGGAGTCATATTGTTGTATGGAGTATCCTGTCCCCAACGTGTGGTAAGCAATTCGCCTACACTTGCTGCGTATTCAGGCGACGGTTTGGCCTCTTCCAGTTTACGTCCCTGCTGCTTTGCACGTTCGAGCGAAGCGTTCAGCGTTGTCATATACCAATCGAAGCCAGGGTTATTATTTGTTGTAAACTGTGTCTCAGAGTAGCCAAACACGGGTTTAAACTGATCGTCATTAGCAACAATGGCAAAGCCACCATTTTCGTAGCCAACAACTGTGAGTTGGGTGTTCTTTGCAAGTATGCGCAAAGGCTGAGCCGAGCGCACCTTGTGCATTGCCGAAGGCATCTTCGCAAGCGCAGCAGCGGCTGCCTGACGTATCTGAGTCTCCGAGCGTTCTGCTGCCGAAACTTGCAGTGCGGCTGAAGCAAGAAGAGCAATTGCGATAAATTTCTTTGTCATATCTTTGAATTGATTTTTAAAAACACTAAGCGGATTGACGGAGTCATTAAAACCCCGACAATCCGCCCTATGAGTTTATGTTATGTGTAAATCACAATAACGAGTTTAAGTCTTATTTTCTCTGAAGTTTGAGGTTAACGTAGGGAATGCCACTGCCTGAAGCAGAGATATAGAGTGCAGCGTTGGGGTCGAATGTTATCTCCTTTGAAACAACGTTGTTCTCATCAACAGTGAACTTACCCTTAATCTCACCATCAGCCAACTTGTCATTCTTTACCACCTGCCAAGAGAACTCAAAGCCCTGAGTAGAGAAGATTGTCTCCTTAGATGTACAGTTGAAATTCAGCTGACCGTTCTTTGTTGCCTCATCATACGAGTAGTTGAAGCTCCATGACAACGGCACTTCACTTTTTGCCAAAGCGAGATAGAACTTAGAAGTATAAGCAAGTACCTGCTTACCACGAAGTGGTGAGTTATCATCAGCAATAACAGACAATGTAACGTCAGCCGTGTAATCCTTCACAACCGGAGTTCCGTCTTCATTCATCAACGGTTTGTCATCTTTATCAAACTGCACCTCAGAGTAGCTCATCACCCAATCACCAGCAAGGAGGTCGTATACAGTACGCTCATCGTTCTCGATTTTCACGTCAAGAGTATTCTTTGCACCTAACTTTGCACCTTCAACGCTGAGTGTGAAGCGCACCTTGCGGTCGCTATTCATAATCTTATCATCAAGCACCTTCATCTCGAAGTTCATAACCTCACTTGTAATAGTGTCGGTCTTCACAACAAGAGTCTTGGTTGTGATTGAATAGTCGCCCTCAGAGCCATTAGCGCTCTCCTTAGCTGCTACATATGATGGAGCTTCGCTGCTACCATCAACACCCTCTGCTTTGATGGTAAGACGGATCATACCATTACGCTTTCCGGTAATCTTAACAGGGAGCTTAATCAGTCCCTCGTTCTCCTTTACTGTCATTGTAGTTTTTTCAAACTCCACGGCAGTAGTTGCATCTGTGTTGTAGGTTTCTTCATCACTACAAGCAGTGAAGAGTATGGCTGCAACCATCAGCATGAACAATTTTATATATTTCATATTTGTTCTGTTTTAAAATGTTACGTATTCGTTTTATGAATTAGTAGCCAGGGTTCTGCTTCAACTTCTTATTTACCTCAACTTCGTCCTTCGGGATTGGCCAAAGCATACGATAGTCTGTTGCAGCAATGTTGAGATCGGTTGTGTTAGCACCAGGGTTGCTACAGAGGTCGCGCTGCTGTGGTACGCCACGCTTTACGCCCATGCCGTAACGCTTGAGATCCTTGAAGCGGAAGCCCTCACCTACGAACTCGCGTGCGCGTTCATCCTTTACATCAGACAGAAGAGTTGCAGCATCTGTATACGTAACAGCCTTGAAGCCTGAGATGCGCTTCTTACGGAAGTCGTTCAGATACTTAGCAGCCTTTGTCAGATCAGGTGTAGGAGCGAGTGCATAAGCTTCAGCTGCGATGAGATACATCTCAGGCAAGCGGAACACCTTCGGCATATGACAGAACTCTGCCGACTCGTCCATACTTGTCATGAGCCAAAGGACACCTTCCTTGTTAAACTTATTGAGACACTGTACACGACCAGCAGCACCAGTAGATGTAACCACGCTAACCTCTGTAAAGAATACAGAACGGCGGTAGTCCTTTGCATCGTAGAGGCTCAGCAAGTCCTTTGTCGGAACATAGTCTGGTGTAGCGCCAACCTGCTTCGGAAGATAAACACTACCGGTAGCACTCGGCAGGTCAGATGTTGAAGATGAAACAAGGGTAAAGAGCGACTCCGAAGTACCATTATACTTCTTGTCATACTGGAACTGCATACCATCATAGTACCACTCGTTGACAAGCTGAGATGCAGAAGAACAAAGTGCATACTTTGCAGTAGTGTTCTTGATAACAAGTTCTGCCTCCTTATATGCCGTCACGTAATCCTTCTTAGTCAGAGCTACACGTGCACGAAGAGCGTGGATACAGTCGAGAGTTACATACTCAGAGCGGTATTCACCTTTTGTTGTAACGTACTGCATAGCCTTGTCGAGGTCATCGTTAACCTGCTTGTACGACTCTTCAAGTGTGTTACGTCCAGGATATGATGCAGGGTTAAAATTCTCGCTAAAATGCAAATTGTATGATGCACCAAGGTCTGGCTGTGTTGCATTTGTTTCGCTATATGCGGGACTATAGTACTCCAAAAGACCGAAGATAGCATAAGCACGCATGAAGTAAGCATCGCCTAATGCTGCATGTGCAATCTTAAGACCTTCAGTGCCTTTCACCTTGTCACCGTCAGGGAAGAGGTCGGGCTTTTCATCAGGCTTAGCCTTTGCATAGCCATCGATGATGAAGTTAGCCTGCGAGATGAGGCCCTGATAGCCTCCATACACACCAGAGAATGATCCTGTCTGTGTTGTAAAGTCCCAACGATACATCTCACCGAGCGTATTTGAGAAACCAGCCATAGCATTGAACTGGTCAGCCTGTATGTCGGTAGAGTTAATGAAGCTATTACCGCTTACGCAGCCCTTGAGTGCTGCATAAAGTGTGGCACGCGCAGCGTTGAAGCTGGAAGGAGTCTCAAGTGCCGAATCGGTAGGCAGGTAGCCTACAGGTTCGATGTCGAGCTCGCAAGAAGTAGTCATAAGACCAACTGCAAGTGCCAATGTCAAATATATTTTTTTCATATACTTTATCTCCTTATTATATGTGATATGTTAGAATGTTAACTGTGCACCGAATGAGAACTGACGTGTGTTAGGATAGTTACCTACAGACAAGAATCCGTCAACCTCAGGATCGTAGCCACTATAGTTAGTGATGGTGAACAAGTTACGTGAAGCGAAGTAAACAGTAACACCCTTGAGGATGTGTGTAGCGTTCATCCACTGCTGTGGCAACTTGTAAGAGAGCTGCAAGAACTTCAGACGAAGGAAGTTTGCGTTCTCGAGCAAGTGGGTATCCATATGGCGCTGTGCGTTAGCTGCAGCGATTGTTGTAACATCGCCTGGCTTCTGCCACATATCGAACATCTTTGTGCTCTGGTTCCACTGTGTTGCGAAACTTGGGTTCTCGATAAAGTAACGCTCCTGGTTGATCATTGAGCGACCGAACACACCAGCAAACTGCAACTCAAGTGTCAAACCCTTCCAAGATGTAGTAGAGTTAAGACCGAACTGCCAAGGTGCAGAAGCGTTCTTGCCTGTAAACACGCGGTTGTTCTCATCGTAAACCTTTGTCTCGTTGCCGTACTTGTCGAGCCATACGTTCTGACCGTCAGCTGGGTCTACGTGGCTCCAACGTACCATGTAGAACTCACCGTATGGGTGACCTACCTTCAGCTTGGTATAGTCGCTCATAGCGTACTCGTCCTGACCATTGAAGAGCTTCGTAATCTCGTTCTTTGTGTAGCTTACGTTTGCACTTACGTTCCAGTACAAATCCTTTGTGCTGAAGATGTCGCATCCTACTGTAGCCTCGAAACCACGGTTGAAGAGCGAACCTACGTTAGCATAACGAGAGCCGAAACCTGTTGTATAAGATACTGGCACAGCAAGAATCATATCAACAGTCTTCTTGTCGAAGAACTCGAAGTTGTATGTAAATCTCTTGAACATGCGTCCAGAGAGTGCGAGGTTGAGGGTCTTAACCTTCTCCCAAGAGAGCTCTGAGTTGCGCGGATTAACAACACCAAGACCTGCGACACCATTATAGTTGCCACTAACACCTGCAAGAGCTAATGCGAGGTTTGAGGAGATATTGGCATTACCGGTAACACCGTAAGAAGCCTTAACGTGCAACTCGTCAAGCCACTTCTTCGACGACTGCATGAACTTCTCACCCGTTACGTTCCACATAAGGGCAGCAGCACCGAATGTAGCCCACTGATGACCTTCTGCGAAGAGCGAAGAACCGTCGCGACGACCAGAGAGGTCGAGGAAGTAGCGGTTGCCGTAAGCGTAGTTGGCCATTGCGAACCAAGAGTTGCGAGCCTCTTTTGACTCAGAGTCGCCAGGAACACTGGCATAAGCCTGCACACCGCGCGACATAAGGAGGAGGCGGTTGTCTGTAAGACCTGCCATACCTGCGCTGAATGCGGTAGTCTTATCATTCATTGACTCCTGACCCAGGAGCACTGTAAAGTCGTGTACACGAGCAACATTAAACTTATACTCAGCAGTGTTGGTAACTGTCCAACGATAGAAACGTGACATCGACTTGTTCACCTGACCAGTCGGGAAGATGTTATAATCCTCGCCCTGAGTGGTGAGCTGCTTATAGAATGTGCGGTAGTCGTTGCAGTCGAGACCCAAAGATGAACGGATGTTCAATCCCTTAATCGGGCTGAGGTTAACGAACACGTTCTCGTTGATACGGATACGGTCGTTGTATGAAGGCTGCAGCTCCGAGAGCCACTCTGGAGAGTAGACAGCGCTCATATCCTCATACTTGTGGAGCTTCTTACCATAGCCAGAGAATGTACCTTTCTCCATATCCACATCAAGCATTTCGTATGGGCTCTGTGTTGGCAGATACATACGTGCAGCAAAGATCTTGTTGTACAAGCTGGTGCCTTGGCTACCAAATGCTGTTGTATTGTTCTTTGTATAAGCAAGGTTGGTGTTAGAACCGAGCTTCAACCAGTCGTTAACCTTAATCTCTACGTTTGCACGAACAGTCTCACGGCGCAAGCTTGAGTCGTCCATGATACCATCTGCTTTGTAGTGACCGTATGAGATAAGATAGTTGGCGTTAGATGTACCACCACGTACCGAAGCGTTGATGTTCACAGTAGGAGCTGAGCTACCGAAGAAGTAGTCGCGCCAGTTGGTAGAAACACCAGTCTTCTTATAGAAGTTCTTCTTTGCAAGATAACCAGCGTTGGTTGCGAGACTCGGGTTGACAACCTGCTGGAAATCCAACCACTGGTTAGCGTTCATCACCTCTGTCTTGTCACCTGCAAGCTGTGACATAGAGTAAGAAGCCGAAACAGACACCTCAGGAGCCTGACCATACTTACCCTTCTTTGTTGTGATTACGATAACGCCATTGGCAGCGAGTGAACCGTAAACAGCTGTAGAAGAAGCATCCTTGAGAACTGTCACATTCTCAATATCGTTAGGGTTAAGTGAGAGATATGTATTCTGAGATACCATTGAGCCATCAAGAATGTAGAGAGGTTCTGTGGCTGCATTGATAGAAGTAATACCACGAATACGCATTGAAGCGGTAGCTGAAGGATCACCCGAAGAGGTCATAACCTGCAAACCTGCCACCTGACCCTGAAGAGCGTCGGCTACGTTAGCAACCGGGCGATTTGAAAGCTTTTCCGAATTAACAGTAGATACTGAACCGGCAATGGTACCAAGCTTACGAGCAGAACCATAACCCATTACAACCACCTCACCAAGTGCCTCACTATCCGTATAGAGAGTCACCTTCATGCCGTCTTTTGCAGGCATTGTGGCTGTCTGCATACCAATATATGTAATGACGAGCTGTGTACCCGGCTTTACATCGATTTTGAACTCACCATCGAGGTTGGTGACAGCTCCCTTGTCTGTTTTGTCACCCTTGACCTTAACGGTGGCACCAATCACAGGTTCGCCGTCCTCACTTGAGACTACGAAACCCTTGACTGTGGTCTGTGCCAATGCCATTCCTATACTGAGGAAGAGGCAGGCAAGCATCATTGTCAGTCTTTTTTTCATATTAATTCTCTCTCTTTAAATTAATTAATTATTTATTATTTGATTTTATTCTTATCTGGTACGTCCTCGTATTCGTTAAGATAACATTATTCTACAAATACAAAACACATACAAAACACTATGCGCTTAATGAAATTTTAAAACTCATTTGCAAATTTAATTAATAATTGTTTCCCAACCAAATATTTTAACTCAAAAAGCTATGTTTTAATACAAAAACGCTCCATTTCACATAAAAACGTGATATTTTTCTTAATATTTATAAGTTTTTGCGAACTTAAAAAATCAAAATGACGCAATTATTCCGTTTGCCCAAACAATATTATAATGATGCTTAGTTCGCGCACACATAAAACAAATTGACAATGCGGACACAAACAAGTGTCAAGACGATATTTGAGTTTCTGATATTTTGTAAACCGAAATATGAGGTTTTCAAGCTCTAATGTGCAGCCCACGTCGTTTGATTGTAATGGGTGTGTCATCGGACAGCGGACGGAATCCGATCGGGTGGCGGACGCAATCTGATCGGGTGGCGGACGGAATCTGATCGGGTGGCGGACGGAATCCGATCGGGTGGCGGGTGCCTTCAAGGGGGTGCACTTGTCTCAAGTGCACCAACAAAGCTATCAAGTACCCAACAAAGCTGTCAAGTACCCAACAAAGCTGTCAAGTGCACCAAATTCCTTTCTGTAGTTAACATTCTTGCTTAGTTGGTGCACTTGAGACAAGTGCACCCCCTGAAAGAACCTCTTGCTTGGATGGTGCACTTCTTGCTCTGGCAAGCGGCAAAGCCGAGCGGAGACAAGTGCACCCCCTAAAGAAGACGCAGAGGAATAGAAATAATATAGCCGCTGGACATACGGTTATGTCCAGCGGCTACACCTTATTATATATAGTACCTTCAAGGGGGTGCACTTGAGATATTTTAATATTGCTCGGTTGGTGCACTTGAGACAAGTGCACCCCCTGAAAGAACCCCCTGAATTTACTTTACGATCTTCTTGCCTCCAACGACGTAGATGCCCTTGCCAAGTGCTGAGGCATCGGTGCCGAGATAGCGACCATCGATGCTGTAGATGCGGTTGTCTACTGTCTTCTTGACTACAGTAACGCCGTTGATACCGTCAACGACACCGTTGAATGTGTTGTCGATGACATTCTTGTCATCGCCACCGCAAACCAAGAACGAGACAGAACCCTTCGAACGCTTTATCTGAGTGATAGGAATACCGAGCGCGTAGGAGTTGTCAGAATTCTTGGTGTAGAGCTTTGCAGCCGGTTCCGACTCGTCGGTGAACTCGTCGTTCATCGTCACGCCCTTCACCTCATACGGATAGAGGTCGCCCTGTAGCGAGTATTGAGTGTTCTCGCGCGAGCCGTCGGCGTTTACAACCGTGCAGCACTGTATCTTCTCGGCGCTCGAGTTGACGCTGTTGTTAGCCCAACGCGATGGCACGTAGTTGACGTGTACGATGAGCAGACCGTTGCTTCCATAGAGTCCCTTATCCCAGCCAGTGTTCTGACGGTTCTCCATAAGGAAGTACTCGTTGGTGTTCTTGTAGTTGTACATGATGAATGGGCGTCCGTAGTCGGACACCGACTTCATGTCCTTGACGGTAGCAGGAGATTCAAGCTCTATCGCCTCCACCCAACCGGCGTAGATACGCTCGAAGGCGGTGTAGTTGCAGGGTACGAAGCCGTTGCCGTTGTATGAGCCCTGATCCATCACGTCGAAGACTGACATACCATAACCGCCACCGCCGGTTGTGTCGTACATATCGGCAAAACCGAGGCAGTGTGAGAACTCATGGCAGATGGTGCCGATGCCTGCGGAGATGTAGCGCGAGGAGTTCTGTCCTTCTGGCTGCAGCTCGTTGGCGCAGGCGTATGTGTTTATCTTACCTGTAGAATAAGAGAGCACACCGCAGGGCCAGTAGCGCAACTCCGACTCGTGTGGCCAAATAGTGCTGGCAGAGCCGCCCGATGCCTGACCTAAGCCGGCATAGAGGAAGAACACTTGATCGGCTTCGCCGTCGCCGTCCCAGTCGTAGTCCTTTAGGTTCACCTTATCCTGGATGCCATCGCAAGCCTCCTTAATCATCTCGTAGACCTTCTCGTCCTTCTGATATGCTCCGTCATTACCATAGTAGCCATAGTTCTTTGACATAGTGACAGGACCTACCACGTCGAAGTCGAGCTCGAACTGTCCGTTCGACTGTGCGAGGAAGTAGTCGCGCACGCTGCCTACGTAGCCTTCTTCTTCGTCGGTGAAGTCTTTACCGTTGATTACATTCTTATAGTACTCGAGGTCGTGTCCGTCGGCGAACTTCTTGTTCTTGAAGTCGACGAGCACCACAAGACCTTTCTTCACGCCCTTGTATGTGATATGGTCGCCACCGAGTCCGCGCATCTTGTCGTCGGCACCCTTCAGCGAGTTCTTCACACGTGCGAGGCGTGCCACACGTCCCTGCTCTGTTCTTGCACGACGTGCGGCAGCGGCAGGCTTCTGCGCTTCGAGGTCGAACGCCTCGAACACATTCTCGTCAGCAGCAGTAGTACGATAAGCTGTTCCGTCGGTGCCTTCCCACCAACTCAGATACTCGTCACCACGCAACTCCACCGACACCTGTGTGCCGTTGGCAAGTGTAATAACCTTCTGCAACTTCTTTGCCGGTACGGCATTGGCTGCGGCGCCGAATGCGAAGAGCATTGACAACATCAAGTAAAGTTTCTTCATCTTTGCTATTTTGATTGTTTATTAATTTACTAATTGCTTGCTTACTAATTGCTTGTCAATTACTAATGATATGTCTATCTGTAAATACAGCACAATTAGTAAGAAAACACTATACGCCACAAAATTAACTAAATTGTTGCAAACCAACGAACAACGGCGTTGATTATTTCTTTATTTGTTGTTTTTTTAACAAAAGGGGGTGCCCAGGGGGTACACTTGTCTCAAGTGTACCAACAAAGCATAAATGAACCTATTGAAAGGAAACTAATACTAATACACTTACTACTTTGTTGGTGCACTTGAGACAAGTGCACCCCCTAAAGTGCACCCCCTAAAGTGCCTCCTTGGGTTACGGGATATAGCGCACGAATGCTTCCATTGCCTCGTAGCAAGCCAAACCGAGACTATGATAGAGTTCGGCTGTGGCGTGGTTGCGGTCTTCGGCGCGCTGCCAGAAGAGTCGCTCGTCGTTGCCGAGGAATGGTGCACTCTCCATCTGCGATGAGTGTTTGAGGATGCAGTTGCGCTTGCCGCGGAGTTCCTCTGGCGACATAGGCACGCACATCTCGATATTCTCTATTTCCCACTCTGCCCATGCACCGCGGTACATCCAGATGCGGCAGTCGTCGAGCCACTTCGCACCAGCCTCCTTCTCGAGGTCGATGGCAGCCATGACGGCATCGGTACACTTGCGGTGAGTGCCGTGTGGGTCGGCGAGGTCGCCGGCTACGTATATCTGGTGAGGTTTAACCTGCTGAAGCAGTTCGCGAACGATGTTCACATCCGCCTCGCCCATCGGCAGCTTTTCAATCTTGCCCGACTCATAGAACGGCAGGTCGAGGAAGTGGACGTGGTCGAGCGGTATACCGTTGTATGTGCAGGCGGTGCGTGCCTCACCACGGCGTATGAGTCCCTTGATGGTGCGCACCTCCGGGGTGTCCATATCGCTCGGCTTCTTCTGAGCGAAGAACTCCTTAATGTCGCCGTACATCTTCTTTATCACCTCGTCCTTGTTGTCGCAGAAGAGCTGGTTGTAGCCGTTGACGAAGTGCATGAAGCGTGTCACCTCCTCGTCGCCCACAGCGATGTTGCCAGATGTCTGGTAGGCGATGTGCACGTCGTGGTTCTGCTGAACGAGTCGACGGATTGTGCCGCCCATCGAGATTACGTCGTCGTCGGGGTGCGGCGAGAATACTATCACGCGCTTCTGTGCCGGCAGTGCGCGCTCCGGGCGGTTGGTGTCGTCGGCGTTCGGTTTGCCACCAGGCCAGCCGGTGATGGTGTGCTGCAGGTCGTTGAATATCTTTATGTTGCAGTTATAAGCCGAGCCAAAGAGGGCGAGCAGGTCAGAGAGTCCGTTCTCGTTATAGTCCTTGTTGGTGAGCTTGAGGATTGGCTTCTGCACGAGCTGGCAGAGCCAAACCACTGCGGCGCGTATCGTCTTGTCGGTCCACTCGCAGTTGGTCACGAGCCACGGGTGAACGATGCGTGTTAGCTTGCTGGCTGCTGCGAGGTCGATAACGAACTTAGCGTCGTTGTGTGTCTGTACGAACGATGCTGGCACGGTGTCGGTGATGCCACCCTCTACTATCTTCTGCACCACCTCCGACTTCTCCTCGCCCCATGCTGTGAGGAACATCTTGTGAGCGGAGAGCAGGGTGTGGACACCCATTGTGATAGAGCACGGCGGCACCTGGTCGAGTGTGCCGAAGCTGTTGCTCATCTCCTCGCGTGCCGTCTGATCGATGAGGATGATGCGGCTCTGCGAGGCGAGACTTGATCCTGGCTCGTTGGCAGCGATGTTACCCATGCGTCCGATGCCGAGCAGAGCGATGTCGATGCCGCCCTCTGCAGCGATGAGCTGCTCGTAGGCGCGACAGTGTTCGAACACTTCGTCCTGTGCGATTGAGCCGTCGGGGGTGTGGATGTTCTCTGCCTTCACGTCGACATGGTCGAGGAAGCGGTGACGCAACTGGTTGATGGCACTCTGTGCGCAGTTCTTATCGAGCGGGAAGTACTCGTATGCGTTGAACACGACCACGTTGTCGAAACTCAAGCCTGCCTCGTGGCGATGTATGAGTTCCTCGTAGATGGGGTTCAACGACAGACCGGTGCCAAGGGCGAGCACGCACTTCTTGCCGGCTGCCTTTGCACGTTTGATTTCTGACTCTACAACGTCTGCGATTACCTTTGCACCCTCCTCTACCTTCGGGTAGATATCGGTGAAGAGTTTCTCACAACGTGTCATTTCGGAGCGCTCAACTGCCGTGCGAGGGCGATAGTACTGCTCCGGTACCTTATTTAATACAATCTGCGAACTTAAATTAAGTTTCATAATGATTATTTTTTTAGTTGAAAAAGTTTAATTATTGGTGAGATGGTGAGATGAGGTGTTGAGGTGTTGTGATGTTGAGGTGTTGTAATGTTGATATATGTAATGTCACCACATCAACATCTCAACACAACAACATTCTTATGGACGGCACGCCGCAGCCGTAGCCCACTTCGACGGCTTCGGTCCCATTACGAGTTCGAGTGTTCCGCCGTGGCGTATGTCGTTGAATTCGATGTACGAGTTCTTCAGAGCTTTGCCATTGAGACGTGCGCTCTGCACGTAGATGTTCCGGTCGGAGTTGTTCTTCGCCACGACGGTGAATGTCTTGCCTGCGCCGACGTTCACTGTCGCCTTGTCGAAGAGCGGCGAGCCGATTACGAAGCGTCCGCCGACGGGGTCTACCTGATAGAGGCCCACCGACGAGAGGATGTACCAAGCCGACATCTGACCCACGTCCTCGTTGCCAGAGAGTCCGTCGGGCTGGTCGAGATACATCTCGTTGAGCATCTTACGGAGCAGCGGCGCCGCCTTGTCGGGACGGCCGGCGTAGTTGTACATATATATGACGTGGTGGCTCGGCTCGTTGCCGTGCGCGTACTGTCCGGTCATGCCCGACATATCGGGCGAAGCGTTGTCGCCTGCCCATCCCTCAACGAAGAAGAGCGAGTCGAGCTTCGACATGAACGCCTTGTCGGAGCCGAAGAGATTGATGAGTCCCTTCACGTCGTGCGGCACAAGGAAGGTGTACTGCCATGCGTTGCCCTCGGTGTAGTCGTTGGTGCGGTGCTCGGCGAAGAACGGATTGAACGGCAGGCGGAACTTGCCGTCGGTGCCTACGGCACGCATGAAGCGTGTCTCCGGATCGTAGTATTTCTTGTACGAGCGTGAGCGGTTGAAGAAGTACTCGTAGTCGTCTGACTTGCCCAACAGCTTAGCCACCTTTGCCACGCCGTCGTCAGCAGCGCAGTATTCGAGTGCCTTTGCCACGGTCTCGTTCTCGGGTTCGAGGTTCCAGGGTATGTATCCGTGCTCCTTGAGCAAGCCGAGCGAGCGGATGTCCTTCATCTGTGTAGCCTTCAGTGCCTCCAAAGCCAGCTCCCTGTCCTCCACGAAGCCCTTCATGGTGAGGTCAGCGAGCACGATGGCACCGGGGTTGCCCACCATGCAGTCGGTCTCGGAGCCCATCAGATGCCACACGGGCAGACGGCCCTGCTGCTTGTAGATGTTAAGGACGGTCTGGGCGAAGTCGCGCTGCATCTCGGGGAAGGCGACAGTCATCAGCGGATGAGCGGCGCGGTATGTGTCCCAGAGCGAGAGCGTGGTGTAGTTGGTGAAGTCTGCCTTATGCACCTTGCCGTCGGCACCACGATACTCGCGGTCTACGTCGTTGAACTTAGAGCAAGAGGTCATAAGATGATACATCGCGGTGTAGAACACGCGCTTCTTTGTCTGGTCGTTGGTCTGTATCTGTATGCGTGCGAGCTCGCGGTTCCAAGCGTCGTCGGCTGCCTTCACCGTTGCGTCGAAGTCCCAGCCTGCCATCTCTGCCTGCATGTTCAGCTTCGCCTTGTCGATGCTCACGGGCGAAAGTGCCACCTTCACGAGCAGCGGTTTGGTGTTGTCAGCCACCGACACCACTACGCGTTCCATCGAGTCGAGACGGTGCACGGTGACGGGCTGCGAGAAATCGATAGAGAAATAGATGCGGCGGTCGGCTGCCCAACCGTTTGAACGGCGGAAGCCGGTGAGGCGTGTGGTGCTCTCCTGAGTGAGCAGACAGTCGTTGAGCTTGTCCCAGCCGATGCACTGCGAGAGGTCGAGGGCGAGCTGAGCCTTTGCGCCGTCCTTGAATGTATAGCGATGGAAACCGCAACGCTCTGTGGCTGTAAGCTCCACGAGCACGTTGGGGTCGGTGAGTTGCACCGAGTAATAGCCCGGATGAACCTTCTCTGCCTCGTGCTTGAAGCGTGTGGAGGTCTGCTTGAAGTCCTTCACGGGCAGGAATGCCACGTCGCCCAAGCAGCCGATGCCGGTGCCCGAGAGGTGCATGTGTCCGAAGCCGATAAGCTCATCGTCGTCGTAGTAGTAACCCGAGCACCAGTCCCAACCGCGTGTGGGCTCTGTCGGACCGAGCTGAACGAGTCCGAACGGCACGTTTGCACCCATGAACGTGTGTCCATGACCGCCGGTTCCTACGTACTGATTGACGTATTGTGTAAGATTCTGCATAGTAGCTGCAACGGCTGTAGCACCAAAGCACACTACAAGGGCTGCAACTGACAAGAGTCGTGATAAATAGTTTGTTCTCATAAATTTAGTATTTTACAATTGCAAAAATACTGATTTTAAAATTTGTAGGCGAAACAATGTGGTTAGAAAATACTTACGTAACATACAAAAGATGTTAAATCAAAAACACTCACCACAATTATTATATATATATAAAGGTAAAAAAAAGCTATTTGCGTACTTTTGCACACGAATTAATAAACAAGATCATGAAGAAACAGACAATTGCAATCGACACCCCCTTTCAGAAGAGCGATGCTTACGGCGCACTGAGCATGCCGGTGTATCATACGCTGGCTTACGAGTTTGCTGATGCCGACGTGATGTCGGACGCTTTCTGCGGACGCATCGAGGAGCCCGACTACTCGCGCGTGATGAACCCTACGGTGAACTACCTGGAGCTGAAGGTGAAGGCACTGACCGGTGCAGACCGCGTGACGGCTATGTCGTCGGGCATGGCTGCCATCTCGGGAACACTCATCTCGCTCGCTGAACAGGGAAAGAACGTGGTGTCGTCAAGACACATGTTCGGCAACACCTACTCGCTGCTGACAAAGACGCTGCCACGCTTCGGCGTGACGACGCATCTGTGCGACCTTACGAACCTCGACGAAGTGCGCCGAGCTGTGGATGCTGACACCTGCTGCATCTTTCTCGAAATAATAACAAACCCGCAGCTGGAGGTGGCTGATCTCACGGCTCTGGCTGAGATAGCGCACGCGCACAACATTCCGCTTGTGGCTGACACGACGGCGATACCGTTCACGGAGTTCTGTGCGCATGAGTTAGGTGTGGACATCGAAGTGGTGTCTACTACGAAGTATCTGTCGGGGGGCGCAACGTCGCTCGGCGGAATGGTCATCGACTACGGTGGCTTCCCTGAGTTCGCACGTCGTCTGCACGACGAGATGCTCTTCAACCTCGGTGCCTACATGACACCGCACGTTGCCTACATGCAGAACCTCGGTCTGGAGAACCTGCGTGCACGCTACGACTTGCAGGTGCGCAACACGGTGTATCTCGTGAACGCCTTGCGACAGATGGAGGGCATCAAGAGCGTGAACTACGTGGGCCTACCCGACAACCCGTACTATGAACTGGCACAACGTCAGTTCGGCAAGACGGCGGGCTGCATGTTCACCATCGACTTGGAGTCGAAGGAGGCTTGCTTCCGCTTTATCAATAATCTGAAGCTGGTGCGCCGCGCCACTAACCTCTTCGATAACCGCACACTCGCCATACATCCTGCAAGCACCATCTTCGGTCCGTTCAGCGACGAGCAGCGTGCAGCAATGGACGTGCTCGACACCACAATACGCATCTCTGTGGGTCTGGAGGACATGGACGACATCATTGAGGACTTCCGCCAAGCTTTGTAATCAGGGGGTGCACTTGTCTCAAGTGCACCAACCAAGCAGAACGAGTATTATTTGGTTGGTGCAGTTGAGACAACTGCACCCCCTAAAAAGAAAACTATGAAATACGATTTTGACAAAATCATCGACCGCTCGGGCTCGGGCGACCTCAAGCACGAGGTGCTCGCCGAGCGATATGGCAGGGGCGACCTGCTGCCACTATGGGTGGCTGACATGGACTTCGAGACACCACAGTTTATAACCGACGCGCTGCGCAAACGACTCGAACACTCGCTCTACGGCTACACGATAGTGCCACGCAACTATTGGCAGACGATTACGAAGTGGATTGAAGACCACCACCAGTGGCGCGTCGAGGAGCAGTGGATGCGCTTCATACCGGGCATCGTGAAGGGCATCGGCTTCGTCATCAACGTGTTCGTGAAGGAGGACGAGAAGGTAATCATACAACCGCCAGTTTACCACCCGTTCCGACTGACACCTGAGGGCAATCGTCGTCAGGTGGTGTACAATCCGCTACGCGAGAACGCCGACGGCTCCTACTCGATGGACTTCGACAACTTAGCAGAGGTGGCGGACGAGAAGTGTCGCCTGCTAATCCTCTCCAATCCGCATAACCCGGCAGGCATCACGTGGGACGCGGAGACGCTGCGCCGACTGGCTGACTTCTGTTCGGAGCATAACATCATCGTCATCAGCGACGAGATCCACTCCGACATGGCTATCTTCGGCAACAAACACGTGCCGTTCGCATCGGTATCTGACGCTGCAGCCGAGTGTAGCATCACGTTCGGTGCTCCGTCGAAGACGTTCAACATAGCGGGCATCGTCAGCTCGTGGTGCATTGTGCCAAACGAGAGACTGCGCCAACCGCTGTTCGACTGGATGGCGGCGAACGAACTGGACGAGCCGCATCTCTTTGCACCAATCGCTACGATGGCTGCATTCAACGAGGGCGAGGAGTGGCGACAGCAGATGCTGGCATACATGGAGCAGAACATCCTGTTCGTGGAGAACTTCCTAAGCCAGCACCTACCACAAGTGAAGGCTGTACGACCGCAGGCATCGTTCCTCGTATGGCTCGACTGTCGCGGACTGCACCTCGACCATGATGCGCTCATCGACCTCTTCGTCAACCGCGCACGACTCGCCCTCAACGACGGCGAGATGTTCGGAAAGGAAGGCAAGGGATTTATGCGCATGAATGTGGCTACACCTCGCAGCGTGCTGAAAGAAGCACTCGAAAGACTTGTTTTAGCTGCGAGTTGAGAACTTAGAGTTGAGAGTTATGATTGATCTTGTCATTTTATTAGCAACTATCTAATCTGTTGTAGACATACATATCATAACTCTCCATTTTCAACTTTTGACAAATTGAAGCATTATACCTTAATGCTTCAATTTACCTATATTTTGGTATTGCACCAAATACCAAATCACAATAACTTTGCACTTCTAAATCAACAACTTATATTGTATAATTGACAAGTTGTCAAGAAATGAGGAAGGCAATAACATCACTATTATTTTTGATAATATCGGCAGCAGCAATAGCCGATAACATACGTTTTAAGGTGTCGGGACATGTGCTCGACAATCGCACTATGCAGCCCATACAATATGCCATTGTCAAAGTGTCGAATCTTGAATTGTGGGCAGCAACCGATGCCAACGGCATGTTTATAATCGAGAATGTGCCACAAGGAACTGTCTCAATTGAGGTGAGCACTTTGGGGTATGTCACTCGCACCATACAATTTAACATCAGCCACAACACCGACCTAAAGAATATCCGACTGAAGGAGGCTAACCTTAGCATTCCGGGCGTGGAGGTAACAGCACGCAAGAGGTCGACCATGGGTACCACGACATATTCTATCGACCGTACCACGCTCGACCACTCTCAGGCTCTGTCGCTTAACGATATTATGGCCCTGCTGCCCGGCAGCCAGACCGTCAACTCCACTCTGACAGACGATTCACGCCTGGCACTACGCTCTACAACAGGTGAGAAAGGCAATGCGTCATTCGGCACTGCCATTGAGATAGATGGAATGCGACTGAACAACAATGCAAGTATGAGCGAGACGCAGTCGGCTTCAACACGCAACATTTCAACTTCCAACATTGAGAGCATTGAGGTAATAGCTGGAATACCGGGCGTTGAATATGGCGACATAAGCAACGGCATGGTGAAGGTAAATACCCGTCGCGGACACACGCCATGGATTGTGGAGGCTTCCATGAATCCGTACACCCGACAGGTAGCACTAACCAAGGGCTTCGCATTGGCACACAATGCCGGAACGCTCAATTTCTCTATAGAACATGCACAATCGTTCACCGACATTACATCGCCACATACCGCTTATAGCCGCAACATACTATCGACTACTTACAATAAGGTATTCCGCATGAAGGGTTCAAGCCTCAATCTGACAGCTGGACTTACGGGCAACATTGGCGGATATAATTCGGAGGCAGACCCCGATGCCTTTCGCGATACCTACCAGCGTCAACGCGACAATCAGCTACGTGCTAATATGATGCTTGACTGGCTCTACAACAGCAGGAGTTCAGGAGTGTTCAACATAACATTGCAGGCAGCCTTCTCTACAGCCGATCGACGCTCGGACAACAACACTAACACATCGTCGTCATCCACACAAGCCAGTCTGCACACCACTACCAACGGCTATGCTATATCCCAGGACTATGCCGATGGCATGGGCACGGGCAGCATCATACTTAGTCCGACGGGATACTGGTATGTGCGTTCGTTCAACGACCAGAAGCTACAGAGTCTACAACTCAAACTAAAGGGTGAGTGGACACGACGCATACTCAGCGCGGTGAACAAACTTACTATAGGCACCGAACTAAACTCTACACGCAACAATGGTCACGGCACATATTACGACGACATGCGTTTGGCTCCCACATGGCGACCATACGACTATAGTCTCCTGCCAACAATGCATAGCCTGGCAATGTTTATAGAGGAACGGCTAACCATGGGCAGACTGATGCTTGTAGGCGGACTGCGCAACGATATCACCATAATCAGCGGTTCAGAATATGGCACCGCAGCCAGCCCCTCACCACGATTCAATGCTCGCTATAATATAATAAAAGGTAAGAACGTCTCGCTCACACTACATGCCGGCTATGGCAAAAGCGTCAAACTGCCATCGTTTCAAGTGCTTTATCCTGCCGACACCTATACTGACCGACTCGTGTTCACCCCTGGTTCTACTGCCGACGGTAAAGCATACTATGCCTACTACACCAATGTGCAGCGTGCTATATATAACAGCAATCTGAAATGGCAGCACTCCAATCAAATGGAGGCAGGATTGGAAGCAATGGTCGGTAAGGCACGACTGAGCCTGTCGGCATATTGGAACCGCACGTACAATCCGTATCAGACACTGAATGTATACTCTCCATTTGCCTACAACCAGACATCGCAGTCGGCTCTCGAAGGATGTAGCATTGCCGCTGCCGACCGCATATATAGTGTCGATCCATCGACTGGTGTGATAAGCGTAACATCTGCAACCAACGGCAACACCGTAAACTTACCCTACTCTATCCGCCGCACATACACTGCCAACCGTCAGTATGTGAATGGTTCTCCCGTGACACGCTACGGACTGGAATGGGTGGCAGAGATGCCTATCATCAACAACCACCATACTCTGGGACTGTCGCTGCGCATCGACGGCAAGTACTATCACTATCGTGGCACAGACAATACACTCATAGCCGGATGTCCCAATGGCATCGGCGACCAAGCCGAAAATTCGGGCGCACAACCGCTTATAGGCTATTACGTAGGCAGCAACGTCGCATCAGCCTCAACGACAAGCACCCCTACGGTGAGCAACGGCATGATGAACAAGGGATGCAGCCTCAACACCACGCTGACGGCACGCATACCACGACTGAGACTCATCATGACAATGCGACTTGAAGCAACCATGCTCAACTACCGACGCAACCTGTCAAGCAATCGCACAACGATGGCATTAAATGAGGCTGGCGACGTGACTGGAACTAAATACGTGGGGCAGACTGACCATTATGTGGCTGTGTATCCTAAATATTACTCAACATGGGATAACCCTTCGGAGCGCATTCCATACGCAGAGGCTCTTCTGGCTGCCAAAGACAACAACCCCACACTCTACCGCCAATTGTGTGATCTAATAGTAAGAAGCAACACCGCCTACTACTTCAATCCGCAGAATATATCGGCATATTACTCAGCCAACTTCTCCGTGACGAAGGAGATAGGCAGATGGGTGAGCCTATCGTTCTACGCCAACAACTTCTTCAACAATCTGGCATCCGTCCGAAATAAGCAAACGGGACTGAAGACATCGCTGTTTGATAGCGGATACATACCAAAATTCTACTATGGAGCATCCGTCAGAGTGAAACTATAGACAATAGACGAGTTGACAAGAAACAAGTAAAACAAGGAGATATGAATAATATAATAAAACACTCATTCTTCATACTGCTTACTATGCTGACCATGCTGGTGGCATCGTGCAGCTACGACGAACAAATTAACACCTACAATGTCGAGGTGAGGCTGAATCATAACGTAGACGGTATTGCCGTAAAGATGACAAACAACATAGGTAGCACCTTCGAAGCAGCTACCGATGCCAACGGTATAGCTCGCTTCACGCTACCCACCGGAATATACAGTGTCAGCGCATCGAAGGTGAGCGACGACGAATATTTCCGTCATGTATACAACGGAGCATTGTCTGACGTAGCAATAGGCAGCAACAACACTACAATAGAGCTGCCCGTAAGCATCACAACTATGCAGACTGCCAACCCTATCCTAATAAAGGAACTGTATAATGGAGGCTGTCAGAAGGACGATGGTTCGGGAAAGTTCGCCATAGACAAATGTATAATCCTGTACAACAACTCATCAGAGACGGTGTCGCTCGACAACGTAGGTTTCGGCATTATCGAGCCATACAATGCAGAAGCCAACACCCACTCGTTTCTCAACGGTGGTAAACTCGACTATGCTGACAAAGACTGGATTCCAGCACTCAACGGCATCTGGTTTTTCCAGCAGGGCAATACAATAGCACCCTACTCTGAACTCGTAGTAAACGTGCATGGCGCCATTGACAACACTCCAACATACAGCAACTCCATCAACTATGCCAACACTGCCTACTATTGTATGTACGACATGGAGGCAACAAGCAGCGACGGAGGCAAGTACAACAACACTCGGTATTATCCCTCGCCTGCCGATGTTATCGCCACAAACCACTATCTGAAGGCTGTAAAATACGGCAAAAGCAATGCTTGGCCTATGAGCCAGACTTCGCCAGCCGTGATACTGTTCCGCACAGAAGATATTACACCAAAGCAATTCGGCGAGAACCCAGACAACATAATATACCCAACGGGCAATGAAGGCAACATAGTGTATGCCTGCCTGAAAATGCCACGCAGGTGGGTGATTGATGCCATGGAAGTATACAACGCCACGGCTCTTGCCAAATGCAAGAAACGCCTCACGCCAGACCTCGACAACGGCTATGCAACTCTGACCGGAGGTTACGGCCACTCTCTAATAAGAAAGGTGGAGAAGACTGTAGACGGACATGCCATATATCAAGACACCAATAATTCAACGAATGATTTCTATGAAGCTGACAATTGTTCTCTACGCTAATCTGCTGTGCCTACCAGCCATGGCACAACGCGACTTCCAGCTAACCCAACAGCGCAACCCATGGCTCACAGCAAGCAATGCCGCCGCACTGACCACCTATGCAGACAGCACCATAGCCCACGCCACCATATCTTATCGTCACGACGGAGGTAAGCTGCACACCATGTCAGAAGGAAAGCGGCAGGAAACTTATGATGCCGATGTGCAGTCATACTACAGGCTCTCGTCTGACATTGTGGCTTACGGCAGAGCCACGTACAGCCGACACAATATCTCAGAAGCAGCAGGCAGTATGCTTATGCCTACAATGAAGTTAATGCCGTTCGACCTTGTCGAGGCGGATAACAATGCTGGCGACAAGAGCATGGAGACATTCAGCATCAACGGAGCCATCGGGTGGAAGGTATGGCGATGTATTGCCATTGGCGCACAACTCAACTATACAGCTGGCACATATGCCAAGCAGCGCGACCTACGCCACAGTAACACGCTGATGGATATAAACGCTGGTCTTGACGCACAGTTTTTGTTACCACACAACAGTGGCATTGGCATAGGGATGGTGTACAGCCGCCGCACTGAGGCGATGCAGTTCAAGACCTACGGTACAACTGACCAAATATACTACACACTCATCGACTATGCCAACCATCATGGCGAACGCGAAGCATTCGGCACCGAAGGATTCACCGATAGCAAAAACCGTTTACCACTACTGTCTGAATACATTGGTGTGACGGTTCAAAGCAAATACAACCGCCTCTTTGCCGACATCGTATACAGTCATCGCAATGGCTACTATGGACGCAAGTCGCAATACAGTGCATCACACGAGCAGCACCATGGCGATAACTTCGCATTGCATCTGCGCTACGACATAACACAAAGGGCTGAGCGTCTTGTATGGGTTGACTTGAGAATGGCCACCGAGCGGCTTACGTCTGAACGCGAGAACTATCGCCGCACCATAGCCACCAACGGCACATCAGCCATATACTACGAATACTTCGAACCAACAAAGATGGCTGACAAGGTACAGACATACGGTACAGCTGCCCTCAACGCCTACTGGGAACCATCTGGCAATATATACCTATGGCACATAACGGGAGGTGCCAAGTACTGGATTCGCCAACAGACTGCCTACGTATATCCCGATATATACACCGCCTCACACCACATCATAACCCCGTTTGTCAGTGCACGACGCAGTGTGCTCACACGAGGAGGATATTTATGGTCGGCAGAGGCAGGAGGCTCTGCCGCAATGGGCAGCTACAGACAATGGGCAGCCCACGCTGCCATTACATACGAGATGCCCTTAAAAGGCACGTCCATACGACCTACCATTTCCCTGAGGTACAACCTCCGCCAAGCTACCAATAGCAACACTAAAGGACAAACACGCAATACGCTTATCATCACAGCAGCAGCAACATTTTAAACACAACTTTAAAAAACATAATATGAAAAAAATCTTTACACTCATCTTCGCTTGCATAGCAACGATGACAGTTATGGCACAGAGCGATGGCTCTACAGTATCTAACAGCTGGGGACTTAAAGGTTCGGGTACACAAGGCGACCCTTACATCATCAGCACAGCAGCCGATTTCGAAGCAATGGCTAAGAATTGCAACGCCGACCACAAAGGAACTGGCGAGTACTTCAAGATGACTAACGACATCGACTTCGGCGGTTCGGCAGAAAACCCCGTTCAACTGCCCGCAATAGGCAAGGACGGCAACGCCAAAATTGCCGAGATAGTATATGGCTTCGACGGCACTTTCGACGGCTACAACCATACCATCAGCGGCATCTACCACACCGAGAGCGGCAACAATGCAGCAGGAAAGTACAACGCCCTGTTTGGTTGTATCGACAAGAACGGTGTCGTTAGAAACATCGTCTTCGACGAGAACAACCACATCACAAGCTACAACTACGTTGGCACTATTGCCTCGATCAACATGGGCACTATACAGGAATGTGTCAACAATGCCGACATCACTGCTACCAACTTTGCCGCTGGCGGTATATGCGGATTTATGGTCAATGGTTGTGGCACAATAAAAGACTGTGAAAACTACGGTGACGTCAAGGCCATGACCTATGCATCGGGCATCTGCGGTGGTTCGCAGTCGGGCAAGAGCATCACCACTTACAACTATCTTATAGAAGACTGCCTCAACAGCGGCAAGCTGTCTACAACCAATGGCGTAGGATCGGCTGGTATTGCCGGCTCTTACTCGGGTGCCATAAAGAATTGCAACAACAATGGCAATGTAGACGACACCCAGGGTACAGCCAAGTCGAAGCTGTACACTGCAGGCATCGTAAGCTGCGCCAGCTTTGCAGTAGACATCGAAGGCTGTTACAACAGAGGCGCGATAAGCGGTGTAAAGAATGTCGGTGGCATCGTTGGCAACGTGATGAAGGGCGACGAGGCTGCCACTGTTATAAAGAATTGTCGCAACGATGGCTCGGTTAGCGGAGAAGACATGTACGTTGCCGGCATCGTAGCCAACTCTGCACGTAACGAGGGAGTGGTGTCTGTAGTATCATGCACCAACAATGGCGAGGTTACATCAACTGGCACTACCGAGTTTATTGGTAACCTTCGCGGCAACACCACCATCGCTCTTGGCGAGGGCAACATTATTGGTGCCGGTCTTAAGGCTCTGCCACTCGACCCTGACACAGAAACAGGCATCGACAACACTAATGTCAACACCGGCAAAACTGCCAACGGCGTATTCTTGAGAAACGGACAGATTGTTATCGTCAAGAACAACAAGAAGTACACTATCAGCGGCATTGAGATTGCCGAGTAATAAATAACAGTTGAGACATAAATATCAGTTCCCAACTTTAACACTTAATCGCTTTATATGAAACAAAGACGAATCTTCTCTCTTCTGATGTGCCTGGGCTGCAGTATGGCTGTATCGGCACAGACGTTGCCTCTCGACAGTTGTATACGCAAAGGTAAGCTCGCCAACGGGCTTACCTACTACATACGCCACAACGACCAAACTCCGGGGCAAGCAGACTTCTACATTGCACAGCGTGTAGGCTCTATACTCGAGCAACCCGAGCAGCGCGGACTGGCTCACTTCCTTGAGCACATGGCGTTCAACGGCACACGCAACTTTCCTGACGGCAATGGAGGCAAACACTCTGTACGCAACTGGTGCGAACGCAACGGCATCAAGTTCGGGGCCGACCTTAATGCCTACACATCCATCGATCAAACCGTGTACAACATATCCAATGCTCCTGTGAGCAAGGCTGGCGTAACCGACACCTGTCTCACCATACTGCACGACTGGGCAGGCTCACTACTGCTTAAAGACAACGAGATTGACCAAGAACGTGGCGTGATACGAGAAGAATGGCGCACACGACGTTCGCGCATGGCAGCGCAGCGTATGATGGAGAATGCTATGCCCGTGATATACGCTGGGTCGAAATATGCCGACTGCCTACCAATAGGACACATCGAAGTGGTGGACACATTCCACTACGACACACTGCGCGACTATTACCAAAAGTGGTATCGTCCCGACCTGCAGGGCATCATCGTAGTGGGCGACATCGATGTAGACCAGATAGAAGCCAAGATACGAAAGCTCTTCAGTGACAATCCCATGCCTATTGGTGCTCCGCAGCGCACATACTATACAGTACCCGACAACAAAGAGATGATTGTTTACACACAGGCCGACAACGAGCAGCCAACACTCAATTTCTCACTCTACATGAAGCACGATGCCGAGCAACGCCAGTCGAGAGCCACACGCGAGGCATTCCTCAGCAGCTACAAGTCACGACTCGCCATGTTCATACTGCGCCAGCGTCTGGCACAGCTGTCACACGAGGCACAACCCCGAGTGATGTCGGCAAACTGTCGCGTAGGCAACTTCTACGTCACCACTGAAAAGGATGCTTTCGCCCTCAACCTCGGACTCATGCCCAACAATCCGCAGGTTGGCATAGATGCTGCCATCGAGATAGTGGAGAAGGCAAGACGCTACGGCTTTACCGCCGCCGAGCTTGAGCATGCCAAGGTGCAGCACACCGTAAACATCGAACACCGTTTGGACAACAAAAACAAGACACGCAATGCCGAATATGCAAAGAATATTGTGTCCAACTTCTGCAACAACGAGCCTTGCATGAACATCGAATACGAGGCTGCACTGGAGGCAGAATTCTCAGCTACCGTTACACTCGACGACATCAACAAAACGATGGCGGAGATAGTGGACAACCAAAATCAAGTGTGCATCGTCTTCGGACCCACCAAGTACGACGGCAAGCCATACACCATGCCCACATCCGACCAGCTCAAGACGTGGATAGAAAGCGCGCAACAGCGTGAATACACCAACGACAACACAGCGCAGCAGGTAGACCCCGTATTCATGAAGAAGCTGCCCAAAAAGGGTAAGATACTCTCAAAGCAAACAACCGACAATGGTTACACCGAATACGTCCTTTCGAACGGCATAAAGGTAAGTGCCAGACAGTCAGACATCGAACCCAACCGCCTAACCATCAACATGTTCCGTCTCGGCGGCCGCTCGTTATATCCCGACACAGATGCCCCTACACTACAATTCCTTAACAGCGTAGTTAAAGAGAGCGGAGCAGCTGACTTCGATTTTCTCACTCTCGAGAAGAAGCGCCGTGGCAAGGCACTGCGTGTAGTTCCATACATCGATGCCGAGGAAGAGGGCGTAAAGGGAGTGTGTGTAGCCTCCGACCTTAAGACATGGTTACAGATAATGTATCTCTATCTCACCAATCCACGCAAGGACAAGGCGATATTTCAGAATATGATAACCAAACAGCAGTCAATGCTGCGAAATCGCAACGCAAGCCCTAATGTCACCTATAACGACTCGCTGCGCGTAGCCGTATACGGTAAACGCAAGCGCACTCAACCGCTCACGGCGGAACGTATGAACGAGGTAAACTTCGACCGCATCTACCAGATTTACAATGAGCGTTTCAGTAATCTTGCAGGAATGCACCTCATCGTTACGGGCGACATACGTCAGGACGATTTCGACGATTTACTCTGCCAATACGTGGCAAGCCTACCAGGAAAGCGCAACAGCAACAACGACTGCAAGCCAGGACAATACACACTCAACATACAGAAGGGACAGGTGACAAAGGTGTTCCACAAACAGATGATAACACCCTCGGCACAGACCAACATCGTATACTCAGCCCCAATAGCCTATACCGCCGACACCGACCTCAAGCTCGATGTGTTGTCGCAGATAATGCGCGGTGTGTACACTGAAAAGGTGCGCGAGGAACGTGGCGGCACATACGGAGTGAGCGTAGAGGGCCAGTTCTGGAAATATCCTACAGACGGATGTTCCATGACCGTAAGTTTTCGTTGCGACCCCGACAAATACGACGAACTGTTGCCACTCATCGACCTCAATCTGCAGCGCATGGCCACCGAAGGTCCCACCATCGAGCAACTGCAGAAGGTGAAGGAGTATGAGCGCAAGAACTATCAACGTGCCGTGCTCACCAACGGATGGTGGGAATACGTGCGCTACCACCAGCTGCGAGAAGGTATCGACTTCAACCGCAACTATCTGCAGAAGGTAGACAGTCTCACCACCGATGACATACGCCAATTCTGCCGACAGCTCACAGCCCCGGGCAATCGCATTCAGGTAACAATGAAATAATTGAATTCATAAAAAACGACAAACATTATGCTTTCAACACATAAATGTATAAAACGAGGAGCGGCTACATTATTGCTGCTCCTCGCAGCCTCAAACATTCACTCTGACAACGTAATAACACGCCATACCGATGGCACCACTATCGTGCGCACCACCACTATATGCAACGCACGCGGATATCGTAAGTCCACGCCCGTAGAAGTACACTTCAAGAACGGCAAGGTGCAGAAAGTGGTAGCACTGAAAAACGAAGAAACTGTACCATACTTTGCCCGTGTAAAGCAGTTTCTGCTGCCGCTATACAATAACCTCAAAATCTCAAAGGCAAAGAAGCTAACCCAACGCACCGATATAGACGGATGCACCGGAGCTACATTCAGCACAAAGGCTGTACAAAAAAACATAAAGGCAGCTATAGATTATTACGAGAAACAGAAGTAGGAGCGGTAGCTAATATATGTAACTTAAGCAAGCAACAAACAAAAAACCGCCCAGCATCACTGCTCGGCGGTTTTTAAACTCTTTTCTTGATTTATCAAACAATTACAAACTGCTTCTTATTTATTCATTCATTTACATTACTGGCTTTACTAATACTAATTTGTATTAATAACTAAATGTTATCACAACATTACACTGCAAAAGTACAAACTTTCGATAAACTTGCGATTGCAATCGGTAAAAGATATGTGTCATTGTGTAAAAATCCTCGATTTCAACGACTTTTTAACCGTTTGACACGCTATTTTTACCGTTTGACGCACGAAACTCTATCGGACTCTTGCCCTCACGCTGCAGGAATGCACGACGGAAAGTGGACAAAGAATTGAAGCCCGACTTCGTGGCGATGGTGTCGAGAGTGTCGTCAGTGGAGTGAAGAAGCAGCTTAGCATGATGTATGCGGTAATCGTTGACAAAGTCGTAGAACGTGGTATCGCAACACTGGTTGATGTATTGCGATAGGTATGTGCGATTGGTGCCAAGAAGAGCAGCCAGCTCCGTGAGTCGCAAACGCGGATTGAGGTACACATGATCGCGCTCAAAGAGTAGGTGCATACGCTCAGCGAAGGCTGCTTCCTGCTGCACGCTCTGCTCGTCAGTGGGGGTACCCGACAAGTCTGTATCTGTATCGATGTCGGTCTCCAGCGAGGTAGCAACGGATGCCAAAGCCTCATCATCTGCCTCTAAAGGTGCTGCTACCGATTGGGAGTCGGCAGACTCGTACGCCTTAACAATGCCTATGACGCGAGCCTGACGATAGAAGAAGAAACAAGCCACCGCCCACACCACGAGCGAACCAATAAGGTAGATGGCATCATTCTCACAACTGGGGTTCACGCTGTCGTATATCCACAGCAGAAGGATGCAGAAGAACGACACGATAATGCCACGCAACCAGTTGAAGTTGATGTATTTCTCGTAGGAGAACTCCTCCATCAGCGCACGCTCGAAGCGGGGCACTTCGTGCAGCGACCAACTCAAGAGCAAAACGCCATAAACAAACGAGGAGATGTGTATCACGTCGAACACTAACGGCTCGGGGTAAACTAACGACACGGTCATAAACGCTAAGAACGGGATATACAACAACGACGCACGCCACCAGTTGAGCCATCCAGGGCGACATGCTTCGATAAGAACGATGGCATAGAGCGGCATGGTGAACAGGTCTATGCTCGAAGAGTACAATGATTCGAGCGCACTGTCATAATAACCATCTCCTATAAGCGCAAGGTTCTTGACGTATTGCGCTGCGGTGACGAGCATGAGCGTGCTGACATAGATGTTCAGCGAAGCGCGACGCTTGTAACTGAACAACAACGCCATCATCAGATGGAACATAATGCTCGCTCCATATAAGAAGTATAACAAGTTGCAACCGGTCATAGTCCTTGCTTAGAAATCCTATATATGTTTGTAAATGTAATTGTATAAATCGCTGCTGCGTATGACTAAAAAGCTCACAATCGATGCTTTTTTGTTGTTTTGACAATGCAAAGTTAGGAATAAAATGTTTGCAACGCAAACATTATCTGTAGTTTTTGTTGGTACTTAGGAGGGTATAGCATCCCTGCCATAGCCTCCTACGATGAGAAATATACGCAAAGAGGGCATGGTTTTTCGCCATGCCCTCTTATATTTTTGACCTTAGGGGGTGCACCTTAGGGGGTGCAGTTGTCCCAACTGCACCAACAAAACAAACAAGCGCACCAGCCAAACAAACAAGCACACCAGCTGCTTGGTTGGTGCACTTGAGACAAGTGCACCCCCTGAAAGATTACTTCACGAGTACCTTTTTAACCTTGCCGTCAGCAGAGCGAACGATGTTCAGACCCTTCTGGAGCTTAGAAAGCTTAACGCCGTCAACTGTGAAGAGTGTTGCTGCGCCCTCAGCTACGGTTGTAGCGTTGATGCCGGTCTCTGGCTCTGGAGCTTTCTCGCCGAATACTAAATTAGCCTCATAACCCAAGATGCTGATGTTAAACTTGAGTTTGAGTTTCTCAATAGCATCCTTAGTCTCGTTGAGCTTGCATGTGCTCTCGAAACCTGTGAACGCGGTCTTAGAGCCTTCAGCAAGTCCAAGCATCATACCATAAGCAGGGTTCACGTTAGACCATGTACCCTCGGTATCAGTAGTGGTGAGTGTGAGCACGTGTGTATCTGCGTCCTCAGCAACGGTGATGTTATCAATAGTATAGTCGCCTAAGATGGTTGAGCCAGCCTCAAGAGTCTTCCACACGAGCTTATACTTGCCTTCCTCGTACTGCACGAATTCAACAGTCTTTGCGTCGTAGTTGGTTGTTGTACCATTGTAAACAGCATTAGCAACGTCAGTAGTAGAGAGAGTAACTGGTGAGAATGTCTCTGCCTTCTCTGTCACAAGCTCCACTGACTTATAGGTAGCGAAACCTGGAGTGCCGCAACCAGCACCGAAGTAGAGTTGATTATCACCCTCGCCGTAGAGGTTTGACATTTCAGCAGCAGGGAACACAAGGTCACCATCGATGCTGATACCTGCCTTATCCATAACTATAGTTACGGTAGAAGGATCGGTAACCTCCTTATAGTAACTTGTTGCGCCTGCATCGCCTTGATAGCGATACTGAACAGCGAACTTCTGATGAAAGGTCTCCATACCTGCGCCGGTCCATACTTTTGCGTCCTTTGTATAGAAGAGGTGCACTGTGCTTCCACCATTGGTCTGTTCCCAGTTTGCAACGTCTGTTTCGTTGTTAGAAACAGAGAAAACACGCTCGTTCTCTGTGTCACTGCAAGTAGTCATATCCAATACAACAACAAGTTTCTGAGTTGCCCAGTCGACTGTGACCGCTTTAGGAGAGAGAACCTTGCCTGCAAGGGCATAGTTATCCTCTACAAGTTTCTCGCTGGTAGTCTCAGCGAACGCTGTCGCTGTCATCACCAACAATGCGATAAGAGATAAAATTTTCTTCATAATAAATCCTTTCTGTTAGTTGTTAAATATTAGTTATTTAATTGTATTGCTTTCAATACGTATAGGATATACGATATTTGCGCACAGTTTGCTTCAAATCTATTGATTATAAGCTATATAAATCTTCGGCTGCAAAGTTAAAAATAAAATTTGTGCGATGCAAATTATTTATAGTCTTTGTTGGTATTTAGGAGGGTATGGCATCCCTGCCATACCCACGCGGCCCTCTTGCTTATCCTCCCACAGAAGCCACAGAACTCGCAGAAGTTTCTGGCGGAGAAGAGCCTCCCACAGATGCACACGGATGAGCACAGATTAGGAGTTCCAGCGGGTGGCGTGGGTATGGCAGGATGCCATACCCTCCTACAAAAACTCCCACAGATTGCATTGCCACGCTACACCAACAATATTGCCACGCAACAACAACAATATTGCCACGCAACAACAACAATATTGCCACGCTACGATAAAACACCGTAAACGAACAAGCAATCAAGAAACGAACAAACAATCAAGAAACGAACGAACCCCTACCCTACATATTAGCAGAGAGACGGATGGAAAATGAGCTGGAAGATGCGCTGGGAGATAGGCTGGAAGATAACCCCTATTGGTCAGGTATCTTCCAGCCATTACTTCACTGATACGCAGGAGGTTATGCGCTGGCTGGAAGATATGGTAGATATTTTCATCTACTCGATTTTATTTATAGCTTTGTAGCACCATACACAACCCATCCTATCCAGTTCTCGGGAGTCACCACAGCCTATTCACTCACATCATACGCTGTTAGTAACGAAGAAGAAAATTGAGTATTGGCACGACATGAATTCCACTTCATCGCAAAACAATGCTAACCATAGGAGGGTATGGCATCCTGCCATACCCACGCTGCCACTAAACAATCTTCACACAGAACGAAGAACGAAGAAGTTATTGGCAGAGAAGAAAAATCTGTGAGCATCTGCGAAATCCGTGGGAGGCTCTTCTCCGCCAGAAGATTCTGTGAATTCGGTGAATTCCGTGGGAGGATTGTAATGTTGGTGCAGCGTTTGCTTGGTTGGTGCAGCTGGGACAGCTGCACCCCCTAAGAGGGTGGCGTGGGTATGGCAGGGATGCCATACCCTCCTACGATGTGTCTGTGGGAGGGGAGCAACGAAAAGAGGGCATGGCGGAATGCCATGCCCTCTTATGAGTGTTTTCAGTGGGTGCACTGAAAGATTACTTCACGAGTACCTTCTTAACCTTGCCGTCAGCGGTGCGAACGATGTTCAGACCCTTCTGGAGCTTGTTAAGCTTAACGCCGTCAACAGTGAAGAACTGTACGCCGTTAGCAGCCTCAGCATTGATTGTGCTGATGCCGTCAACAACTGGCTCTACAACCTTAAGAGTTGCATCCCAAACACCACCACCGTCTTCGAGGATAGTGCTTGAACCACCAGGAAGGATGCAGTTCCAATCAAACTTGAAGCGGATACGATATTCGCCAGCCTTAGCAGGAGCCTTGAACGAAGGTGCTGCATAAGTATTGCGAGCATTTCCTGTAAGTTCATCACCTACTGAGTTGTAACCAGATGTATCGTTCTTCGGGTTAGAATCGAGAGAGTAGAAGCTGAATGCTACCAAATCGGTGCCTGTCTGATCCCACTGTCCCTCCTTATAAGAGAAGTCGCCGTCGTTGTCGAAGTCGACGTAAACGAAGCTATGCATCCATTCGCCTGTATAATCGAACGAAGCTGTCAATTCGCTGCCAGCCTCAACCGTGAACGGCTCGTCTGCTGTATGATCCTCGTAAGCAGCCTTTGAAGTCTTAACGCTCTTTGTCTGCGTTTCCTTGCCTGCCTGCTGGAGAGAGAAGCTGTTAAGCATACGTCCATAAGCACTTGTATTGAGAGCTGTCTTGTCGAAGCTAACAGGATATTTCTCATCTGGCTGATCTGGATCAGGTGTCTCTGCCTTCTCACCGTAAACGAACTGACCGTTCTCTGTTGTGAACTTGCAAACGAAGCCCTCGAAGCCGTTCTCGCCTACCTTTACAGAAGCAGAGAAGTCGGTGAAGTTGAGTTCTGTCTCGTCAGCGTCGTTCCAGAAGCCGCTTGCGTCAGATGTAGTGAAGGTAATGTTACCATCTTCGCCCTTTGTCGGCTTGAGGTTTTCGATTGTGAAGTCTTCGGTCTTAGTGCCTAAAGTGAGTTTCTTAAACTTAACCATATAAACGTCTTCCATGTACTCTGTGAGCACTGCCTGAGCGTTCTCGAAGTTAGTAACCTCATCGCCTGCCTTTACATAAGCGTTGCTTGTGAAGTTGTAAATGTTCGGAACGTAAACATCATCACTGAACTCGTAGCTGATCATGTCGCCGTTGCCGACAAGGATAGTGAGCTTAACAGATGCAGAACCCTTGCTGTCTGCATCAGCAGCAGGTGTTGCGTCAATCATACCACCCTTAATAATCATAGACTTGCCATCGTATGGTGAACCTGGAGCACTGATTGTAATGTTGCTTTCAGGAACATCAATCTTAAGTGTGCCCGCATTCTCTGTAGCCGCAAGACCTGCGATAACGATATCGCCAAGAGATACACGGTCTTCGCCTACTACTACGTCCTTGAGAGTAGCTGTGTATGTGCCGTCAAGTTCCTTAACGAGCTGAAGCTTTGCATCCTTAACATACTGGTGGAAATCGAGGTAATCGTCCGTAGCAATTTCTTTCCAGTAAACAGTCTCTACATTGTTTGTAAACTCGTATGTAGCGGTCTCACCAGGTGTTGTACCGCTCTCTGTTACGAGCTCTACAGACTTGTAGGTAGCATACGGATGCTCGCCGCGCAAAGAACCAAAGTAGAGCTGGTTAGCACCCTCCTTGTAGAGCTGCGGCATAAGAGAAGCCTCGAACACGAGTGTGCCATCAATAGTGACGCCATTCTTGTCCATTACGATTGTGCAGTTAGAAATATCCTTCACCTCGTAGAAACGGTTGGTAGCGCCGCTATCGCCTTTATAACGATACTGAACAGCAAACTTGTGAACATCGGCAGTTGTAGAACCCCAGTCAGTAAAGTTCTGTCTGTAGAAGAAGTGGAGTGTGCTTCCGCTATCTTGATCCCAGTTTGCGATATCCGCACTGTTAGTTGAGATAGCGAAGATCTGCTCGTTGGTGCCGGTAAGACAGTTTGTCAAATCTACATTCGCTACAATCTTCTGGGTAGCCCAGTCGACTGTGATTGCTTTAGGTGTGATGGTACCGCCGTTAGGCTGAGTGCCGTCGGGAATAATTTTCTCGCTTGTTGACTGAGCGAACGCTGTCAACGTCACCACCAACAATGCGATAAGAGATAAAATTTTCTTCATAAGAGATCTGTTTTGTTAGTTATTAATGTTAGTGAATTGTTAGCTTTGGTTGGGGGTGCAGCTGTCTCAGCTGCACCAACAGAACTGTTGGGCTGCTGCTTGGTTGGTGCACTGCAAGGGGAGGGCGTGTCAAAACTCCCAATATAAATAACTAAAAACTCGTTGTACGTTCTT
>ERZ1034952.294-NODE-294-length-46744-cov-15.229861_pt1 | contig 46744 bp, 46 predicted proteins | sample MGYA00520625_ERZ1034952 | MGnify/ENA primary metagenome ERZ1034952 (study PRJEB33766, sample SAMN09781773) | gut metagenome | biome: gut microbiome | host: Homo sapiens | place: Madagascar | study: EMG produced TPA metagenomics assembly of the PRJNA485056 data... | reverse complement strand
CCAAGCGCAAGAGCATCATCATCGCATCCAACGAGTGCTCTCCTATCCAGCGTAACATCTTCGTGGTGGATACCAAGACCGGCAAGCGCACCATGATGGACGATTGCGGCAAGGGATGGCACAACGCTACCCTGAGCGGGAACGGACAGTTTATCTATGACAACTACTCTACTCCTACCGTGCCTCGCAAGATTGCCATCGTAAATACCGAGAACGGCAAGCGCACCTCCTATTTCACAGCCAAGAACCCATGGAAGGGCTACAACGTGCCTGAATACAGCTGCGGTTCAATCAAGGCCGACGACGGCGTAACCGACCTCTACTGGAGAATGGTGAAGCCGGTGAACTTCGACCCTAACAAGAAGTATCCTACCATTATATATGTATATGGTGGACCTCACGCCCACAACGTGGATGCCCGCTGGAACTACTCTAGCCGTGGCTGGGAAACCTACATGGCAGAAAAGGGCTATCTGCTCTTCATCCTCGACAACCGTGGCAGCGAGAACCGTGGCAAGGCTTTCGAGCAGGCTACCTTCCGCCAGCTGGGTCAGGTAGAGATGAAGGACCAGATGAAGGGTGTAGAGTACCTGAAGACCCTGCCTTACGTAGATGCCGACAAGATTGGTGTTCACGGCTGGAGCTTCGGTGGATTCATGACCATCTCGCTGATGACCAACTATCCTGACGTGTTCAAGGTAGGCGTAGCAGGCGGTCCGGTAATCGACTGGCACTGGTACGAGGTAATGTATGGCGAGCGCTATATGGACACCCCACAGACCAACCCAGAGGGTTACAGGAAGACCTCTCTGCTCTATCAGGCAAAGAACCTGAAGGGCAAGCTGCAGATTATCCAGGGCTTGAACGATGTGACTGTAGTGCCACAGCACTGCCTCACCTTCCTCAAGGCTTGCATCGCAGCAGGCACCCAGCCAGACTTCTTCGTCTATCCTGGCGAGCCTCACAACATGAGAGGTCATCAGAGCACTCATCTGCATGAGCGCATCAGCAATTATTTCTTCGATTATCTCAAGTAAATATCTAGGAGTAAACATCCCACGAGAAAGGGGAGTTTACTCCTACATCAAATAACAAACAATAACTTACAGCAAATGAAAATTTTATTGTTAGGAGGCGGTGGCCGCGAGCACGCCTTAGCATGGAAAATCGCTCAGAGCGAGAAGTGTGAGAAACTCTTCATCGCTCCAGGTAATGCCGGTACACAGAATGTCGGCGAGAACGTAGATATCAAGGCTGACGACTTCGAAGCTCTCAAAAACTTCGCAGTAGAAAATGCAGTCGATATGGTAATCGTTGGTCCGGAAGACCCATTGGTAAAGGGTGTTTACGACGACTTCAAGAACGATCCTCGCACCCACAACATCCCAGTGATCGGACCATCCAAGGCAGGTGCCGTACTGGAAGGCAGCAAGGACTTCGCCAAGCAGTTTATGAAGCGCCACAACATCCCGACAGCCCAATACGAAACCTTCGACGGCGAGCACGTAGAGGAAGGCTTGAAGTTCCTGGAGACCCTGAAGGCTCCTTACGTACTGAAGGCCGACGGTCTGTGCGCAGGCAAGGGCGTACTCATCCTCCCTACTCTCGAAGAGGCTAAGAAGGAGTTCAAGGAGATGCTCGGAGGTATGTTCGGCAATGCTTCTGCCCGCGTGGTAATCGAGGAATTCCTGAGCGGTATCGAGTGCTCAGTATTCGTACTTACCGATGGCAAGAACTACAAGATTCTGCCAGAAGCTAAGGACTACAAGCGCATCGGCGAGCACGATACCGGTCTGAACACAGGCGGTATGGGCAGCGTAACCCCAGTACCTTTCGCTACCAAGGAGTGGATGCAGAAGGTGGAAGACCGCATCATCCGTCCTACCGTAGAGGGTCTGGCAGAGGAGAATATCGACTATAAGGGCTTCATCTTCTTCGGTCTGATCAATGTAGAGGGCGAACCTATGGTCATCGAGTATAACTGCCGTATGGGCGACCCAGAGACCGAGAGCGTAATGCTACGACTGAAGAGCGACATCGTGGACCTCTTTGAGGGAGTAGCTGCAGGCGACCTCGACCAGAGAGCCATCGAGTTTGACGAGCGTGCAGCAGTCTGCGTGATGCTCGTGAGCGGCGGCTATCCTGAGGCATACAAGAAGGGATACCCTATCGAAGGCATCGACCAGGTAGAAGGCTCTGTGGTATTCCATTCCGGTACAGCCATGAAAGACGGTCAGGTGGTAACCAACGGCGGTCGAGTAATCTGCGTAAGCAGCTATGGCAAGGACAAGGAGGAGGCTTTGAAGAAGAGCTTCGCAGAGGCTCAGAAGATTCAGTTCACCGACAAGTACTTCCGCTCTGATATCGGTCAGGACCTTTAGTTTTTAATGTGAAATTAGAAATTTCAACAATTTAGCACTTAGCATTTGACATTTAACATTGATATAGATGTTAAGAAAGAAAAGATTACAAAACAAGATAGCGGCAAGCCGCTTCTCATTACCTGTCACTGCAACCCTTGCCGCTCTGGTTTGGGTTGCAGTAGGCTTTATAATGGATAACATCTGGGCACAGTTCGCCTTTACCATCATCTCTACCCTGCTCATGGTAGAGTTGAATAATCGCAATTCACTCATGCGCACCTATAGCCGCATGGTATCTTGCAGTTTTCTGGTGCTCATCACCATGGCCAGCCTGCCCAATCCTTCGATGAAAGCCAGCATCGTGACCATGTGCTTCATCGCCTTCACGCTGATCATCTGGAACTGTTATCAGGACCGTCATGCAGCGGGATGGGCTTTCTATGCCTATTTTTGCATCGGTCTGGCTTCTCTGGTGTTCATACAGGTCTTCTACTATCTGCCGATACTCTGGCTCTGCATGATATTCTTCTCCAACTGTTTCAGTGCCCGCACATTCTTAGCTTCGCTGATAGGAGTAATAGCTCCCTACTGGTTTGTATCTGGCTATTTCGCCTATACTGACAATCTTCAGGCACTTTCCGACCACTTTACGGCTATCATTGATTATCAGGAACTGTTCGATTACACCCAGATCACCCTTCATCAGCTCATCAATTACGGTTTTATTGTCATTCTGGGTCTTCTCGGAACCATTCATTTCATCCATTCAAGCTATGCCGATAAGATACGTACACGCATGATCTACGATTCATTCATCACGCTGAGCATTGTGACTTGGGTATTCATGATACTTCAGCCCCAGCACGAGAACGAACTTTGTGGCATCATGATAGCCAACACGGCTCCACTCATCGCCCATTTTATCACCTTTACCAAAGGAAAGATTACCAATATTGCTTTCATCGCTATTATCTTGATCACGATGTTTATCACGTTGTTCAACATCTTCGTGCCGCCTGTAGCATTGCTGCAATAAAGCAGAAAAGGATAAGCAAAAGATGAAAGAGCGATATCAATTTCAGTAATGTCAGTTTTAAAAAGTAAATAAAGTGCATTTGATTATAGGATTATTAGTAGAATGGGGATATTGGGGAATGCTCTTGGCAGCATTTCTGGCAGGCAGTTTCTTTCCATTCAGCAGCGAGGCTGTAATGGCAGGCCTACAGGCAGCCGGACTCGAGCCTGTGCCACTCATCATCTACGGAAGCATCGGAAACGTACTCGGCTCTATGTTCAACTATGGATTCGGAAGGATGGGAAAGATGGAATGGATAGAAAAATATCTCCACGTGAAGAAAGAAAGTCTCGACAAAGCGGAGCGATTCATGGCAGGTCGCGGAGCATGGATGGGATTCTTCGCCTTTCTGCCGCTACTAGGAAGCGCCATCACAATCGTACTCGGACTCACAAGAGCCAACCTCCCCATCTCTATCTTAAGCATAACAATCGGTAAAGTATTGAGATATGTGCTGCTTGTATATGGGCTGAGCTTTATCTTCTGAATAAAACGCTTCTGAGCAGAAAACAAATGATTCAATAAGAGAAATAAAGCAAAAGCGAATTATAAGACAAGAGCTAAAAGTTCTAAAAAGAGGAAAGGAGCGAAAGTCCAACCAAAGAAATGACAGAAAGTCTTATTAAAAAAAACTTTACAACATTAAAAAATTAAACAATAAGAGAAGATAAAATGAAAAGATTCCTATACCTTATTATATTAAGCAGCTGCATGATAACAGGATGCATCTGCATGCTGGCAAGCTGCAAGAATGGCAATAGCTACAACAATGGAAAGGATGGCTTAGATCCAAACAAGCCAACCGTAACTGTAACTATAGAACCATTCAGATATTTCGTGGAACAAATAGCTGGCAACGATGTGAATGTCAACGTGATGGTGCCTGCCGGAAGCAGTCCAGAGACTTACGAGCCTACCCCACAACAAATGGTTGACCTCTCACAGAGCGGATTCTATTTTAAAGTAGGACAGATCGGATTTGAAAAAACTTGGATGAAGAAACTCCAACAGAATGCACCCGACATGAAAGTGATAGACACATCCGCAGGTATCAGAATGCTCAAAACGCAGAGCGGAAATATAGATCCACACACCTGGATGAGCATCAAAAGTGCTGATATCATCACTTCCAACATCGCCAAAGCCCTGATGGAAAAATATCCAAAGAAGGCTGAGGAATACAAGAAAAGGCTGAGGGATTTCAGAAAAAACAAATTGGATAAACTGCAGAACGAGATAGACAAGTATCAGTCCTCCATCAAGGGAGAGAAACAGAAAAGTTTCGTTATCTACCATCCTACCCTAACCTACTTCGCCAAGGAAAACGGACTGAAGCAGTATGCGATAGAAGAAGAAGGAAGGGAACCAAGCATTACGCAGTTGAAAGAACTTATACAGCGTGCAAAGAGCGAAGACATCAATATCATCTTCGTACAAAAAGAATTCTCAAACCGAAATATTCAGGTATTCATCGATGCTACCCATTCGAAAGCCGTGGAAATCAATCCGCTAAGCTACGACTGGGAGGGACAGATGCTCCTGATTACAAAAGAAATAGCCCAATCGGGAAAGAAATAAGTGCTATTGTTAAAAAGGGAAATATGTCAAAACCAATCATTCAAATCGAACATGTATCTGCAGAATACGACGGAAAGCAGGTGCTCAAGGATATCAATCTGACCGTCTATCAGGACGATTATCTTGGCATCATTGGTCCCAATGGCGGTGGCAAGACCACACTTATGCGCCTCATTTTGGGACTGAAGAAGCCAACCGAGGGAAGTATTCATTTCTGCAGCGAGGGGAAAGAAATATCAATGGGATATCTCCCACAATATAACGACTTAGACAAGCAATTTCCTATCTCTGTATATGAGGTAGTTCTCTCAGGACTGAGCAAGAGCCTCTTTGCCAGATATACCAAGCAACATCACCAACAAGTGGCAGAAACCTTGGAAAGAATGCAGATATCCGACTTAAAAGACAGGCACATAGGAGCTTTGAGCGGCGGACAACTCCAGCGCGTACTCCTGGCACGTGCCATCGTTTCCAAGCCAGATGTCGTCATTCTCGACGAGCCGAATACCTACATCGACCGGAGATTTCAAAAGCAGATGTACGAAATGCTGGAACAGATCAACAAGGAATGTGCCATCATCATCGTAAGTCACGACATAGCGGAGGTTCTCAATAATGTAAAACACGTGGCCTGCGTAAACCACAACCTACACTATCATGACACGACAGATATGCCAAAAGAAAAACTGGAGGAACATTTCCTGAAGGTTTAGAAAAGGATACTGATGATGCTCATTACTCTTTGCTACATGCATTGTAGCAATGAGAATTAGCAAAATTTAGGAGCGAAGGCTGGTAAAGAATAGAAAATGTATAATATAATCTAAAAAACGCAACTCGCCAACAATTATATCTTTTCTTTTTATTACCTTTGCAAAGTTATATAGAAATAAAGTTATATACATAGAAAATAAAGTTATATAGAAATATAAAACATTAAAGTTTATAAACCATAATGAAACAGTACAGATTAGTGGACAATATCTTTGGATGGGTCGCATTTGTCATTGCAGCCTTCGTATATTGTTCCACAATTGAACCGACAGCCAGTTTTTGGGACTGTCCTGAGTTTATCACTACTGCTTACAAGCAAGAAATCGGTCACCCTCCTGGGGCACCATTCTTCATGCTTTTAGGCAATTTCTTCACACATTTCGCCAGCGATGCCACACAGGTAGCCAAGATGGTGAACACGATGAGCGCACTCCTGAGTGCCGTTTGTATTCTGTTCCTCTTCTGGACTATCACACATCTAGCACGTAAACTCATCATCAGCGACTGGAAAGAGATGACCACCAGCAAACTGATTGCCATCGAAGCCTCAGGTATGGTGGGCGCACTCATCTACACCTTCAGCGATACCTTCTGGTTTTCTGCAGTAGAGGGTGAGGTCTATGCGTTCTCATCTGCATTCACAGCTGTAGTATTCTGGCTGATACTGAAGTGGGAAGACCATGCCGACGAGCCTCACAGCGACCGCTGGCTTGTACTCATCGCCTATATGACGGGTCTGAGTATCGGTGTACACCTGCTCAACCTGCTCTGTATCCCGGCCATCGTACTTGTATATTATTATAAAAAGGTGCCACATGCCAATCTCAAGGGTTCGCTGCTCGCACTGATTCTCTCTTTTGCAGTAGTTGTAGCAGTACTCTATGGAGTAGTACCTGGTATCATCACTGTAGGCGGCTGGTTTGAGTTGTTCTTCGTCAACGTACTCGGTTGCCCATTCAATACAGGAGAAATCGTTTATATCATCTGCCTCGTGGCTGCCGTTATCTGGGGCATCTACGAAACATACAATGCAACAGACAAGAACGTAAAGCGACAGAATATCGCCTTCATTCTGGGCTTCGGCATGCTCGGCATTCCATTCTACGGATACGGCTGGAGCGCCGTAATCTGCGGTGTGATAGTAATGGCTATCCTCTGGTTTATACTGGGATACAAGCGCAAGCAAGAAGTAACAACAGGCGTGGACGAGACAACGGGCATCACTAAGAAAAAGATGCAACTCTTGCCTATCGTTTCTGCGCGCATCAAAAACACCGCTCTGCTCTGCATGCTGATGCTAATGATCGGCTATTCCAGCTATGCACTCATCGTAATCCGTTCTTCGGCCAACCCTCCTATGGATCAGAACTCTCCTGAGGATATCTTTACCTTAGGTAGCTACCTGAGCCGCGACCAGTATGGCGACCGTCCACTGTTCTACGGACAGGCATACACATCGCAGGTGGCACTCCAGGTGGAAGGCGACATGTGCAAACCTGAGATGAAGGAAGGCGCACCGGTATATCAGCGCAAGGAAAAAGCAACTGCAGACGAGAAGGACTCATACTTCATCGTAAGCCATAAGAACAAATACCAGTACGCTCAGAATATGTTCTTCCCTCGTATGTATGACGCTGCACATGCACAGGCTTACGAGGACTGGATGGGTGGCGTAGATGGCACAGAAGTGCCTTACGACAGATGCGGTGAAAACATCATGGTGAAGGTACCTTCACAGGTGGACAACATCCGCTTCTTCCTCTCCTACCAGTGCAACTTTATGTACTGGCGTTACTTCATGTGGAACTTCGCTGGTCGCCAGAACGACATCCAGGGCAACGGAGAACCTGAGCACGGAAACTGGATAACCGGTTTCTCATTCATCGACGACTCGCTCTACGGTGATCAGAGTAAACTTCCGGATGACCTGAAGAACAACAAGGGGCACAACGTATTCTACTGCATGCCTCTGATACTCGGTCTCATCGGTCTCTTCTGGCAAGCATGGTACACACGCAAGCGCAAGGTAATCAAGAACGGTAAGGAAGTAGAGGAAATCCTTCCTATCGGTATCCAGCAGTTCTGGGTAGTGTTCTTCCTGTTCTTCATGACTGGTCTTGCCATCGTCATCTACCTGAACCAGACTCCAATGCAGCCACGTGAGCGCGACTACGCATACGCAGGATCATTCTATGCATACGCCATCTGGTGTGGTCTGGGTGTACTCGCCATCATCGACCTCCTGAAAGAGAAAGCAAAGTTGAGCGGTACCGCCATCTCTGCCATCGTTGCCGTCATCACTCTGCTCGTGCCAATACAAATGGCTTCCCAGACATGGGATGACCACGACCGCAGCAACCGCTATACTTGCCGTGATTTCGGACAGAACTATCTGATGTCACTCCAGGAGAAGGGAAATCCTATCATCTTCACTAACGGAGATAACGATACCTTCCCACTCTGGTACAATCAGGAAGTAGAAGGCGTAGGTACAGATGCACGCGTTTGTAACCTGAGCTACTTGCAGACCGACTGGTACATCGACCAGATGAAACGCCCTGCCTACAACTCTCCTTCAGTGCCAATCACATGGCCAAGACTTGATTTCTGTTCTGGAACCAATGAGTACGTAACTGTAGAACCAGGAGCAAAGCAGCAGATTCTCGAATTCTATAAGCAGAATCCAGAAGCAGCCAAGAAACAGTTTGGCGATGAACCGTTCGAACTGAAGAATGTGCTGAAATATTGGGTAAGAAGCAAGAATCCAGACCTGCACATTATTCCAACAGATACCCTCTACGTGACTATCGACAAGGAGGCTGTAAAGAAGAGTGGCATGATGATGGCTTCTGATACAATACCAGACAAGATGGTTATCTCTCTCGCAGGAAAGACCGCACTCTACAAGGGCGACCTGATGATGCTGGAAATGATAGCTCAATGCAACTGGGTACGCCCTATCTACGTAGCACTGACTGTAGGTGAGGACAACTACATGAATCTGGGTGACAACTTCGTACAGGAGGGTCTCGTTAACCGTATTACTCCTTTCACCACCAACAAACCAGGTGCAAAGAATTTCGATACCGAGAAGGCTTATCATAACATCATGACCCGTTTCAAGTTCGGCAATCTGAAACAGAAAGGACTCTACATCGACGAGACAACTATGCGTATGTGCTATACACACCGTCGCCTGCTCGCCCAGACAGCCCTCCAGTTGCTTTCAGAGCATAAGAACAAGAAGGCTATCGACATTCTGAAGAAAGCTGATGTTGAGATACCAGACTATAATGTGCCAATCGATTACATGAGTGGTGGTCTTGATATGGCTCGTGGATGGATTCTCGCTGGGCAGAAGCAGAAGGCAGCTGAATACGTAGGCAAGGTTTGGAAAACTGCCAGCCAGTATCTGAGCTACTATCTGTCACTCGATGCCAACCGTTTCGCTCAGGCACAGAACGACTGCATCCGTCAGATTATGATTATGCAGAGCACCTGCGAGGTAGCAAGCATGGTAGATCAGAAGACTGCCAAGAAGTATGAAGACCAACTCAATAAGCTCTATACTTTGTATCACGGCAGAGGAGGTCAGATGCCAAATGCAGGAAATTAAGAGAAACTTTTACAAGGAGAAACTTTCTAATAAAGAAAGCCATTAGGAAAATTCAACTGGGATTTTCATGGGAATCCTAAACAAGGTTTCCCCCATAAAGAGAGTTATTAAAAGAATTCTCTTGGCAAGATTCCAGAAAATTTCCAGTAAATGTATCTCTATATATAGAATAACATGATAGGGCGGCCTGAAAACTGCCCTATCATGTTATACAGATAATTATAAAGGCTCTGTTCCAAAACTGCAGGCATCAATCAAGTATTTTAACTCTATAAATTTACTAAAAGGCTCCAAACTCACAAGTAATAGAGCCTATTAGTTTTAAAAGGCTCTAATTAAGAAGTTTCTCAAGGGAAAAGAGTCTATAAGCAAAAGGCTCCATCAAGAGGATTTCTTTAGAGCATAGAGCCAATAAGTTTTATCAATTCATAAAAATAGGAATCAAATGTTCATAGAGCAACCAGCAAAATGGCTCCGATGGCTTTATCCGAAGGCAATCTGGAGAATGGACAAAAAAGAACATTCCGTTTATCTGACCTTTGACGATGGTCCGATACCAGAATCCACACCCATCATTCTCGAAATTTTGAGGAAATACAATGTGAAAGCAACTTTTTTCATGGTAGGAGAAAACGTACTGCGCCATCACGATTTGTACAACCAGATAGTAGAAGAAGGACACCAGGTGGGAAATCACACATTCAATCACATCGGAGCTTTCAAACACCGTGTCATCTCCTATGTGCTGAATACCAACAAAGCAAACGAACTGATTCACGCCCACTTGTTCAGACCTCCACATGGATGGATGAGACCAAGCGAATACTGGTGGCTGCACCGCACCTACAAGGTAATCATGTGGGATCTGGTGACACGAGACTATTCTAAATGGCTCACAGCTGAAGATGTGGTAAACAACGTGAAAAGATATGCCAGAAACGGCAGCATTATCACCTTCCACGACTCACTGAAAAGTATAGAAAAACTGAAAACAGCCTTGCCTCAATCCATCGAATGGCTAAGAGAACAAGGCTATGAATTTAAGACTTTTGAATAAGAAACAATGAAAAGAATAAATAGTTACAAGGCCGTAGCTTCTTTTGTGAGGGCTTTCTTCGAAGCGTACGCACGCGGTATCATCGACGCAACCGTAGGTGGAGATGACTTCAAGAAAAAGAATGATCCGAAAGAAATCAAACAGCTAATGCTCGACCACTATGGAGAGGTTAATCAATATTTCTTCGATGTTATGTTCTCTACACTTGTTCGTCTCAACTATAAGACAGCAGAGGAAGCTAACGAACGTATGAAGAAAAATTTCGAAGGAATGAAGGCAGCCGATCCCACCTTTGAGCCAAGCATGCTCGACTACCTACGTATCGCCTGCAAGAGTCCACAACTATACAAAGCAATGGAAAGTGAATATAAGCGCAATTTTACCTGGCTCTTACAAGGTAAATTCACTACTCTCGAAGAGCATGTGCGCGACTACACCCATGGCATCCTCATCAGCCTCGCTGACGAACCTATGGCCATCCATCTGCTGGTACGCATCATCGTAAAGGCATACGCTGCAGGATTGAAATGCGGTAGCAAGGAAGGCGAACAACATCAACTCCACATGCCTACCCTGCATGGAATGCTTCTCAACAATGTGAACATTCTGCTCAATGAAACTCCGCTCACAAGCAGTACGGAAGACCCAGTAGCACTCTTCAAGGAAGCCTGCAAGAATGAAGAGGAAAACATCAACGTTCTCTTCAATACGTTGAACGATACAATGAAAGAACTGGCTTCTGAATAAAAAACTTATTTCACAACAGCTGATATGCATGTGCACATCAGCTGAAAGACAATCGCCCAACAGCTATTGTGCATGCGCACATCAACCGTTGGGTGATTAACTATATAATATATCTTGAGAAAGTAAATACTATATTTCAATAAAGTAAATTATATTACCATTCTACTAACACTTTACGGTTTTCTATTGGAGGAATACCATAAAGCCCCCTTTGTGCATTGATCTGACTCTGTAATTCCAATCTTTCACTTTCAGTAAGCTTTTGACCATTAGGATAATAAGTATCATCTAATTCTACATAATTGTCCGTTCTGGCCTTATAAGGCAAATAATGGCTATTCAAAAAATAAATATCACCAGCAGACAATGTACTATTAGTAGCAATACTATAATTGCCTTTTTTCATAATCGTATTTCACCATTCTTGGAATAATCCTTAGAAGCAGCAAGCGTTATAGAACTCATATCAAACGCACCTTGCATCGTATAGTTTTGTGTGATCTTTGCAAATGCGGACTTACAGTTATCTTTGACATTATTAAGATTAACGACAACATAGTCATCTCTGTCTTTTCTCTGTTGCTCATTAAACATACCTGCCGCATTGCAAAAGGCATGCATAAAAAAACGCTTGATTTCATCATAGTTAGCCTGTTTTAATGCAGTTGGTACATTTATGAACTGTTCGCCTCCTACATCCAGTTTCAGACAACATTTGCTGTTATCTGTCTGTAAAAGTTGCAACGAAATCAACAGCATTGTCACTTGAAGTCTCAGAAGAAGCCATCAAATCGTCATCAGAACACGAGGTTAAAACGCTACAGAATGCAGTTAAAGAAGCAAGTACTGCAAACAAGACAAATTTAAATTTCTTTTTCATAATCACTTTAATTTTAAATTACTATTATTTAGTTGTTCAACATGTTCGAGTACTTGATTATACATCATCTCACTGATTCCTATTTTTTTTGCGTCATCTAATGATAAATCCAATAGATATTTACCAGATTGGTAACGTATAAGGTTATTCAACATCATACTTTTGTCGGTTTGAATCTTATAGATTGCCAAACTGTCCAAAACTACATAATGACTTTCTGTTGGTTCACTCTTCATTGTTTCGTCACCACAAATTGTATCAGTGCACGAGCAAATAAAAGAAATAGCACACACTGTTAAAATAAACATGTTCTTGCTCATATTACATAATTTTTTTATTCCAATTAAATAAGTTTGCATTAAACTGTCCTTCTACCGAATAAACCTTAGACATGCCCTCAATATGTTCATTTGACAATTTAAAATGCCCTACGCATTTCTGATTCTTTGGATTATAAGAAGTAAACACCAAGGTTCCAGATAAGGAATAGTTGCCATAACCTTCCTCTCCTGGTTCTTTATAATCCAAAAGCATCATAACACCATACGGTGATTGTATAGTCCCTTGACTTCGATGTTCTGCCATATAAGGTCTTAATTCATCCCCATAAAACATCCATTCTCGATCTAACTTGGAATCATAACTTATGTTATAGATTTTGTTCACTAAAGGAAAGGCTTCATTCTTATCAAAAGCAATTCCTCCATAAATGTAGAAACAGACTTTTGGGTCTTGACAGCTTACTAACCTAAACTGTAAGTATGCAATAGAATCACGCTCTATTTGGATCCGTTTTTTATTGTTGAATGGCATTATTAAGCCTTCAAACAAGTCTTTGTAAAGTGTTGTGACATCTTTACATGAAGCGCCGTTAATCGTAGCACCGCACAAAAAGATTTCCGAATCCCAGTTGATTTTCTTACAACTTACAAATAACATTTGGAATAGGATAAATGCAAAAATTATTTTTCTCATAATAAGTCTATTTTAAAGTCACCGTAAAAGGCAACAATTGTATTACTTTCTTTTGAGGATTCTTTAATGCGATAGTGTAAGTATATGTTTGTCCAACTTCCAAGTTGCTTACCACATAATCCAACTCCTCTTCAGGCAAGATGTTTTTGAGCATAATCTCCCCACCATCAACGATGATATTGTACTGATTAGAAAATGGGCTATAAACATCAGCCTCCATGGCTGTCCAATTAGCTCGTTGATACTCAGTTGGCAAACTAGTATCACGAGTCAAATATAACTTTCCTCTCTTATAAGAATAGGAAGATCCGTTTTCTTTATAGATATTCTTATTGCCATCAACTTTTATGTGATTGTTGGTTGGCAAGAATACATCATTTCCGGAAGCTTTTACTGACTGTACTACGCTTTCTCTTCCATTACTATCGCACACTTTGAAAAATACAACAGCATCTTTATTTTCTAATGGAATAAATATAGACGCACTGTTTGTTGTATTCCATTCGATAGACTTATCTGGAAACTTTACACCCCACTGAAATTGAACAATCTTGTTGACGGTCTCTAATTGATTTTGATATTCACCATCTATACAAGTAGCGTCAATCTTAAATCCACCATGTTCATGCTTTGAAGATAGAATATATCGTGGAAGCCCAACGATTATAGTTTTACTATAACTTATAACGTCAGATTGAGCTAATATTTGAACAACTCCATTTTCTTTCACAGTTAAAATTCCTTGTTGATTTATTGTAGCGATTGATGCATCAGAATCATATACCACATTGACAGGTAGATGCATCGGAGCACGATTGGCATTCCCTTTTTTGCCAGACAAGCCGTTGTTACTGAAGGAAAGATAGACAGCACGCCTTGCCGCATTAATGCTGTGTACTCCTAGTAATAACATCGCTACTAAAATAATAATCTTTTTCATCTTATAGGTATTTATGTTATTAATAAGTTTTGAATGTGCTGCAAATTTATAGCAAATAAAGTATATGTGCAAGAGAAAAAGTTTAACGTTAAACTTTTTATTTTATTGATAAACAGGTCGTTGAGAATTAATTCAAACTGCAAAGTTTACTTTAGGCCCAAAAGTTTAACACAACGATTTGGTTGCCTTAAGAAATATGATTTAGCAGGTATGTGTAGGAAATTTAACACATAATATAACTTCAAACCAAATGTTTTGAGTACCTTTGCATTTAAAATAGCAAATAACAATAGATGCATATGAAAGTTCAATTAGTTCGTTTTATGAATTATTTTATGTTGGCACTTTTTCTGCTAACATTAGTTGGTTGTGACAGACATTCTGATTTGGAATTTAAATTAGATGCGGCTGAGCAACTTATGCAGAGCAAACCGGACTCCGCTTTATCCTTATTAAGCAGTATTCCGACAAGCGAGATTAAAGGTAAGAAATATAAGGCTCGTTATGCTCTTTTAAAATCTATAGCATTGGACAAAAACTATATTGACACTACTTCCTTCGAAGTGATTCAGCCCGCTTTAGATTATTACCTAGAATATGGAAATGCTGACGAAAAGTTACGCACATTATATTATCAAGGTCGCATTTTTCAAAACCAAGGTGCAGATGATGATGCTATGACATGTTTTATGAAAGCTAGTGATCTAGGAGAGGTTATTACAGACACTATAGTCCTAGCTAACACACTTGTTTCTGAGGCGATGCTCTATGATAAGCAATACAAATTGGATGATTTTATACGTTGCCATTTGAGAGCAGCCGAATTATATAAGACCATTGGGAACATTCTGTATGAGGTTAAAAGCTACACAAATGCGATGGATGCCTACACTTTGAAAAGTGATAGAAAAACAGCAGATAGTTTAATGCAAATTTGTTTTCCTCTAGTAAAAAAGAATAAGGATAGCGAGTCGTTTTTATTCAATTCTATACTTTTATATACCCTACGATTTGGAACAAAAGAAGAAATTAGAGACTTCTTAAGCAAGCATCAACACAATGATTTATCCTCTGACGACTTGATGGATTTTGCAAAAGGCTACACGAAACTTGGTGAATACGCTCAAGCCTTACATTGTCTTCAGAATGTTGAGTTAGAAGCCGACGTACAAGACTCACTCAAATACATTACGATAGAACTCGATATTTTTAAGCAGAAAGGTGATTTCAAAAATGCTTTGAGAGCACTGGAAGACTATACGGCAATGCATGAAGAATATATGTCTAATTTGCTTTCTCGTGATTTGCTTTTTGCAGACCAAAAGCATCAACTTGAAATGAAAAGATTAAAAGACATTCAAAATCGAGATAGAATTATATGGGGTAGCCTATGTGGTTTATTTGGAATGCTATTGTTTGTAGGATGGCTATATTACCGAGATCATATTAACAAGACTATGCGCCTGATGGCAGAAAAAGAAAATCAAAACTTAAAACTTGCCCAAGAAAATTTATGTAAAGAGAAGGAAAAGGCCGAGTTAGAGCGTGATAAGAAAACTTTGGAGACTGCCAATTTGAAACTAGAAATCGCTCAACTGGAAAATGAGCGTGACAACTTGATGGAGTATCAAAGAGAGCAGTCTGAATTGTCTAAGCCTATTCATGATGTCATAAATGTCCGACTTGACATGTTGAATAGTTTACTAGCTAAAGAGATAGCCAATAATGACATCTATGCCAAACCTTACGTTAAGTGGATTGAGTCTATCCATCATGACAAGAAAGAGTTTATGGACTCTACTAGACTTGCCTTTAAAGCATCTCATCCTAAGTTTATCTCATATCTGGAGCAACGTGGAATCACTACTGATGAAATCAACTATCTTTGTCTATATGCAATTGGTTTGCGTGGCAAAGAGGTTGGAGAATATATCCAAGTAAAACGCCATTATAACATAAGCAGTGAAATACGTAAGAAACTCGGCATTGATGAACATGAGACCAACATTGGACTTTACATTCGGAGATTACTGAAAGACTTATAATATACAAATGAAAGAATAAACGGCTTAAACTCCCTCCATAGGGAAATCAAGCCGTTCATTTTTTTATAAAGCAAATTTACTGCATATCGTAAACTACTTGCATAAGTTTCTTGCCAAGCGCATCAGCCTCCTCCATGGTGGAAGCCTCGCTATATACACGGATGATAGGTTCAGTGTTGCTCTTGCGGAGATGTACCCACTTGTCTGGGAAGTCGAGTTTTACACCATCAATATCAGTTACAGTAACATCCTTCTCCTGACCATACAGTTCCTTCACCTTCACCAAGATGGCATCCACATCGGTAGAAGGAGTCAAGTCGATACGGTTCTTTGCGATAAAATAGTTAGGGAAGGAAGCACGAAGCTCACTAACCTTGCATCCCTTATGAGCCAGACTACTCAGGAAAAGAGCAATACCAACAAGGGCATCACGACCATAGTGACTCTCTGGGTAGATAACACCTCCATTGCCTTCACCACCAATTACAGCGTTGACATCCTTCATCTTGGTAGTAACATTCACCTCACCTACTGCCGCAGCTGTATATTTGCCACCATGCTTCTCCGTTACATCTCGTAGCGCACGAGTAGAAGAAAGGTTGCTAACTGTATTGCCTGGAGTTTTGCTCAACACATAATCTGCAACGCTTACCAAGGTATATTCCTCGCCAAACATCTTGCCATCCTCACAGATGAAAGCCAGTCGGTCAACATCAGGATCCACAACGATACCCATATTGTATCCACCCTTCTTCAATTCATCCATGATACCACCAAGGTTCTTCTCTAATGGCTCAGGATTGTGAGCAAAGTCGCCATTCGCAACCCCATTCAAAAAGGTATATTCTACACCAAGAGCATCCAGCAATTCAGGAAGTATAATACCACCTACTGAGTTGATAGAATCTACACAAACCTTGAAATGAGCATTCTTAATAGCCTCTACGTCCACAAGTTTCAGAGCAAGTACAGAATCAATGTGACGCTTGTTGTAAGAATTGTCTTCAGTATATTTTCCAAGATGATCTACATCGGCATATTCAAAATCTTCCTTCTCAGCAATACTCAACACCTCATTACCATTAGCAGCAGTCAAGAACTCACCCTTCTCGTTAAGAAGTTTAAGAGCATTCCACTGACGCGGATTATGAGAAGCGGTGATGATGATACCACCGGCTGCACCACTCATAGTAACAGCAAGTTCGGTAGTAGGAGTAGTAGCCAAACCGATGTTAAGCACATCGTAGCCCATACCCATCAAAGTACCGCAAACTACATTCTTTACCATCTCTCCTGAGATACGCGCATCACGTCCTACCACGATTGTATTACTCTTAGAAGCACCACTACGACGAATGAAAGTAGCGTAAGCAGAAGTAAATTTCACGATATCGAGGGGATTCAACGTATCGCCTGCTGGTCCGCCAATAGTACCACGGATACCAGAGATTGACTTAATTAATGTCATAAAACACCTTATTTAATATTTTTATCGTTTACTATAGAAAATAAAGATGCAGAAAGGCCTTTAACGACCCTTCTGCAATGTCATATCATAAAAATAGGCATTCACATTAGCTGATGCCTGAGTAGAACCGTAAGTATGAGGAATCAGAAGACGCACATGAGCAATTTTCTCGCCCTTAGCATTTCCACGACCTATCTTTACCCAACTGAATGGAATAAGCCACCCGGAAGGAATAGTACTGCTATAACTACCAGTATAAGAACTGTAATTATAAGCCAAGCCAAAAACGCTCATCTTAGGCTCAACAAGCATGCCTGTAAATGTACCGGAAGTATTCTTTACCTTCAATTTATCAATATAGTATGAATGCGCCGGAAGATTATTGCTCAGACAAAGAGACTCATCTGATATATTGGCACGCGTATTGACATTATACTCATCAAAACGTACCAAAACTTCCTCTGATTTACCTTGCTGTATATAGTCACCGCAGCCCTGCTCTACTACTTGCATATAGATACCATTACTCTCAAAGAGTACATATTCGTTCTTTTCTGCAGAGGTATCAGTCAAAACAATAGCAGGATTTGTCTTCTTAGCTTCCCAACGCTCCTTGAATTGCTTCTCGTTTATCACCGTAATTTTTTCATTACGGAGGAAAGCATTGATAGAATCACGCTCTCTATTTCGCTGATCTGCGTATGTCTCGGAATCGTTACATGCCGCCATCGAAAAGAGGGCAGCAAAGGCTATTACTATAAATAAAAATTTCTTCATTACCTAAATTATATTCATTTTAGCGACAAAGATACAAAAAAGATAACAGACTACCGAGAGATAATAGGTGATTTTATTATTATTTATCACTTATTACCATCCAAACGATAGTCTTTATCCAATACTTAACATAATTATCGCTATTATTGCAACAAATGAGCATAGGCCTCTATTGCCTTGCATGCTATCTGTTCTGCCTCTTCTATCGTAGTCATCAACTTTCCGCCTGAGGCATTAAGGTGACCTCCACCATTGAAAAACTTGGCTGCAACCTCATTACAAGGAAAATCGTCTACCGAACGAAGACTCACCAGCACACGGTTCTTTACCTCTGTGTCTTCGCGCAAAGATATCGAGAATTTAAGGCCACGAATACGCAGCGGTTCATTTACCAATCCTTCCAAATCGCCTTTTATGAAATGATATTGCTCCATCTCCTTGCGAGTAACACAATAATAAGAGGCATGTAAATTTTCAAAAACACGCAGTTTCTTATCCATGATATGCCCGCGGAAACGGATAGAATTGGTAGAATAATTATTGAAAACCTTGCGGTAAATTTTGTCCTTATCTATGTTTTTGGTTAGCAGTTCACTGATAATAAGATAGATAACGGGTTCATTAGAATTATAGACAAAACCTCCAGTGTCTGTCATCATGCCACAGTAAATGCATGTAGCCCATTGGTTACCCATCTGAGTAAAACCATCAAGTTGCCAAACGATTCTGAATATCAATTCACTCGTACTACTCATATGAGGATGAGAAATAAGTAAATCTACAGACATAAAAGGATCCAGATGATGGTCTATCATCACCTTCTTACCCTGATAAGATGTAAGAACTGGTTCCATCTCATCAAGACGGCTGGAACCATTGAAATCCAAACAGAAAACCAGATCTGCATTAGTAAAGGCTGCTTTAACTGCTTCCGGTTGCTTATCATAGCGAATAATTTCTTCTGTTCCAGGAAGCCAACTTATGGCATCTGGTATCATATCTGGTACACAGATTGTGGAATTCTTGCCCAAGGACTGCAAATAATAAAACCAGCCCAAGGAAGAACCTATCGCATCACCATCAGGTGACTTATGACAACATATTACTATACGATGAGAAGCCGCTATCATCTCTCGAAGGGTAGCGGCTTCTTGTTCTTTTAATATATTTATCTCCATGAAAGAAATATATTTACTGAAAAAGATTAGGATAAACGAATTTATCTTATCACAAGTACTTATTAGAAAAGTTTGTTTGGATAAACACCCTCATCTATCAGACTCTGAATCTTCTCAACTACGCTCTGGCGGTCTGCTGAGTATGTTACACCAAACCACTTACTTGTAGTATCCAAAACCTTGACTGTAGAAGTACCTTCATTAATCAGTTTGTTGACCATCAACGGGATAAAGAACTCAGCTTTCTTGTTCTCCATATTCTTAGGATCGCTCAGGAACTCTTTGAAATAAGCCTCACTGTGCTCGAAATAGTCAGGAGTAAAGCCCCATACGTTCATAGAAACTGGAGTATTGTCACCTACAGCTACCCACTGTCCTTCTTCGTCCTTATAAGATACCTTACCATCAATACGCATAATCTCTGTACGCTCTACACAAGTAGTCAGATTCTCATCTGCATCCTTAGAGCAAATACCACGTGCAACAGTACCATTGTCGCTCAAAGTATTGCCTACACGGAAACCTACCATTGCATAGCGATTCTTGCTACCCTCTGGAAGTTCAGAAAGGAACTTGCCGATTACCATAAAGCAATCACGATTATAGAAATCATCACAGTTGATAACACAGAAAGGCTCGTTGATAACATCTTTAGCCATCAATACGGCATGATTGGTACCCCAAGGCTTCTCACGGTCTTCTGGTACAGAAAAGCCTTCAGGAAGTGCATCCAAAGACTGAAAACAGAGTTCTGCAGGAATATGTCCTTCATATTTTGAAAGAATCTTCTCACGGAACTGTTCCTCGAAATCCTTGCGGATTACAAAAACAATTTTACCGAAACCAGCCTGGATTGCATCATAAATGCTATAATCCATGATAGTCTCACCGTTAGGACCTAGACCATCAAGCTGTTTCAAACCACCGTAGCGGCTACCCATGCCTGCCGCTAAAAGCAATAGTGTTGGCTTCATATTATTTATTAATTAATAGTTGATAGTTTAATACCGACTGCAAAAGTACTAAAAATTTTGCGAGTGCCACTATTTTTTCTTCTTTTTTTTTGATTTAATCAAATAAAAGTAAAAGTTCTGTCGTTTTATAGCATTCAATGAACAATTTACTATATTCAGAAAAACATTTTACTGTATTCCGAGAAACGCCTACAACATTCTAAATACGATGTTCAAAAATAATTTTCGACATCTATAGAAACTTTTGTCGATATCTACAGAAACTTATTCTGGTATTTCTAAAAGTCCGGCATTCCTAGAAAGGATAGCCCACGGCAAAATGAAAACTATGAGAATCTTTGAATCGGTGAATATTATAAAATCCGTTCTTGCCAGTTTCGTAAGGAAGATGCAATCCAAGTCCCCAATCCAGACGAATCACAAACATTCCCATGTCATATCTGACACCAACACCCGTACCCACAGCCATCTGTTTAAAAAAGTTTCGGGCATAAAATTTTCCATTTTCGCTATACTCCTCTTCATGGATATTCCAGACATTACCCATATCCAGAAATATTGCACCATACAAATCACCCCAAATTCTTGGTCTATATTCCAGATTGGCAACAAACTTAATGTCACCCGTCTGGTCTATATATGAGAACTTACTATTAGTAGGCGCAAATTTGCCCGGTCCGATACTTCTTACATTGAAAGCTCGGATGCTATTGGCTCCTCCTACATAGAACTGCTCATAATAAGGAGCTTTTTCCATATTTCCATAACTCCAGACTACACCAGCATTCAAATGCCCAACAAGCGTGGATTTTTCCGTCAACTTCCAATATTTTACGAAATCAGTCTCTAACTTAAGAAATTGTGCAAAAGGATTTTTAAACATCTGCTTATCCTTATCATTCCATTTTTTGCCTGCTATCAGATAACCTGTTGCCAAGACATTACCAGCTTCGCTCACCGTAGTAGACCAGGTGATAGGATGACGATAGTTGAGCGGACTATTATAGGTATAGGTATAGCTCATCTTTGGCACAAACTGATCGCGCATAGATATCTGGAGATACGGATGCTTTGATAGTACGCTATCAAAAGCTGCCGTTCGAGCATTCATGTACTCGTAAGAAAGGACAAGAGGACTGAATGAATGATGATGCTGCGAAGAAGTGGACCAGTTATATGTCAATTCGCCAGACACAACATGACGACGAAAATAACTTGCCCTATTTAGCACATTCATAGAAGTCTTGACGGTAGTTGTCGGAGTTCCATAAAAACTTCGTGGAAAACGCCCCGCCCTGAAGCGTCGCTCGTTCTGAGCCATTGTGCGAAACATATTCCAAGGAGTTATGATTCGTGGGAAAGATAATGAAATATCCGAACCATACTCATAGGAATTTATATGAGTTGATTTAGCACCTTCTTGTTGTATAGTCTGCCATTCATAGGAACCATGCAAGTTGATATCCAGTTTTTCTCCACCTTTAAAGGCATTTCTCTTAGTCAAACCTACCACAAGTTCAGGTCCTACTCGTCCTGTAGTCTTTCCCTTTGCATTCGCCTCGATATAGAAATCATAGGGTTTGTCAAATACCAAGTCGATAGTCGCATCCAATGTATCACACAGGGATACACAGGAATCATTTACCATCACCCTGTCATTAGAAGAAAGACGTGGCGAAAACTGAATACTGGTATAGCTAAACAATCCCATTGCCTGCAGATGATTTTTAGCAGCCTCCTCATTTTCTATCTTATAGAGACGATTTGGGAAAAGCTTTAAGTCTTTCAAAACAACTCCTGCACGTATCGGCATCTTTCGTCCATTATAGTAAAATTCCAGCTTGCCCCTTACGAAAGAATCTTTCAACTCGTCCATAAAATTTCTTTTAAAATTGAATTTCACATGACCAATGTACCACTTGCGCAAAGCCATAGTATCAATACTGTCGGCCATAATCAGACGAACTTCTGCCTTACCCGGCGTTCCTAAAGTATCAGCCAGATAAGATGCATATCCATTTTTATAAAAATAATAACCATTATTACGGAACAACCGGGTAATACGCTGACGTTCCTCTTCGAGCCGAGAGACATTAAATGGCGAACCTGTTCGGATAACAGCCAGGTTTCGGGTAGAATCTATCAGTTGCTGACCTTCATTCGGGAATCCAAGATACTTGACAGTATCAAGCGTCCAAAGATGTCCCATATCTACATGATAAGCAACTTTAGCTTTTTTCGGATTGTTGTCAGTAATAACATCGTAAGTAACTTTACCATTAAAATAACCATACTTGTCCAACTGATTTTCTGCAACCTGCGCACGAAGTTGAGGATTTACATTCGACATCAGCTTCGGTTTAGAACCAAAAGCCTTTGTTATCCATTTAGCAACACCTCCTTCTGACTGCGAAAAGGCATTCCATATCCATAATCTTACGGGGAAAGGAGTGCGATAATAACTACTTCCAAAAAGAGCACCATTTGGAGCCGAAGCCAGCACATTCTCCATTTCCAACATTGTAGAATCTGCATAGCCCGATTTTTCGTAATTAGAATATTCAATAGGCTTCAATCCCGTAAAAAGCTGCTGCCCCTCTTTTAATGCACTCGTAGAAGAACATGCCAGCAAAAAAGGTATTGACATTATTAATGTCAACACATATATAATAATGTATAATTTACTCTTTCTCATAATCATTCATTAACCAAAGATAACCAAGAGGTATTTTATTACAGCTTCTCTCTCAACGGATCAAAGAATCGAGGCTTTACAGAAGTACTATCCTCCATTTTTTTCTCACTATAGTATCTTTTCTGACAATTTCAACTGGAACATCTTGTTTTTCCGTCTTGAAACGGAAAATATCCTTGAAGTGTTGTAACTTTCTGCGCCACATAAAACCAACGCCATATTCACCGACCAGGCCTTCCAACCAATCGTAAGTATTGTTGTTATAAAAAGCACGGATATACTGCGAAGCACCTTCATTAAGTCTATATTGCAGCTCTACATTATTGAAGAACGAATCGTTATTTCCAGCATTCTCCATTTCTGCTCCAGAAGAAACTTTTCCACCTATGGTGAAACTCAAACGATTATTGAAGAAACGTTTGGCAAACTTGAAATTATAGTCTGTATGCAAAGCTCCGGAAGCGTTCGTAGAATTATCCACGCTCATACCAAGATCCAGTCCCAAAGATCGCATGGCAGAACCTGCAATATTATTGATTTCCGAGTTCAAGAAACTACTCAAGGCACTGTTCATAGAGAAATCGCTGGTATTTCCACCAGAAAGATACATACCAGATGCAAGCATCGTAACTGCAATTTTACCTCGTTCCTCAATACTCATTGTATTCAATTCATCCTGCATTGTCATATCATTAGGAGCTGAAATGATAAACTGAATACCTGGCTTACTCAATGTCTGGGTCAACTTCACACCACACACAAAATCCACAGAGCGACCTGTTCCCTGTCCCTCATTAACAGTAGATTTCATATTTTCTGTCGCAGTAATATTAAGAATCGGATTGAAAGGATCACCCGTAAACTCAAGGTAACTGCCATCTTGTATGGTAAAGGTCTTCAATGGAATAATTGGCAATGAGTACTTCATCGCTCCATTATTTAATGTATATTTACCAGTCAACCGAATATTATCGACAGGGTTATATTTCATTTGCAAGTCACCGCCACCCATCAAATCTATATAGTTCGTCTTTTCTTCATTCAGAGCACACAGAATATGAGCAGATTCATCAATAGACATACTGAGCATCATATCAAATCCTTCAATGGCTGGACGCACAATAGTCTCTTCCTTACCACTCTTAAAATCAGTGAACTTCACCAACTCATCCAACTGAGAATCGGTTGACAGTTCTGATTCACGTAAGACATAAGTCATATCTGTATTTCCCAACACATCCAATTTTCCACGCATCTGAAGGCTGGTCAAAGGACCTTTCATCATTGCAAAGAAATTGACATAAGCCTTACCAAATGCTTCAGAGCGCAAATTCTCCTTAGCATCTATCAAAAGGAAGTTCTGAGCTCTCATACGTAAGTCGAGCATCATTCTGTCCACATTAGAGAAATCCAGATTTCCTTGCAGATTTAGCGGACTCTCATTGTTTGCATACATCATGAAGTTTTCGAAGAGTAACTTGCTATCTACGATACGCACAGGATCATCGTCAAAACGCATAGAAATTCCATACGGTTCACTTATCAGATATGCAGAATCCAGATAAACCTCACCTTCTACATGCGGTTTATTCAGAGCACCCTTTACAGCAAGTTCACCTTCCCCATATCCTTTCAAACCAAGCAACTGGTCTGGAACAAATCCATTGATAAAGTGAAGCGGAATCTTATCAAGCCCTACAGTAGCATCAAGATATCCGGCTCCTTCAGACTGATAGGTACCCTTAACTGTTGCCACATCCTCACCCTCATAAGTCAGAATGCCATCTACATAATGAGAACCATCGCTCTTAGGCATATAGACAAATTCAGACCCGACATCGCCCATCGGACATTTCTCATAGACAAGGTTATCAATCTTCAGATTAGAAGAAACAGAAAGTTCTTCCTTTGTCTGAATAACGTGGAAGTCACCATCCATGATGCCAGAAATATCAGGCATATAAGGAATGACGCTCAGAACCTTATCCAGGTTGAATTTACTCAAACTGACCGTTATATCCTGCAATGCGTCCTCATTTTCATCATTAGAATAGACTCGCACGCCCATACCACCAGAAGCAGTCAACAACAGATTAGCCGATACTCTCTGGTCATCAGAGAGCATCAAGTAATTATCAGCATTAGCCTTAAACTTCTTATAGCCAAGAATTGGATGCGTATCCGTAAGTGAAACTTTGATTCCATTATCCTGCATCAAAGCCGCTAATCCTACATCAAGACCTAATTTATTATTGGCATCATAGAGTTTTGCCTTAATATTCGAACCTTTTTCCTGCAATTCACCATCCACCAAGGCACGGAAAACATATTGTGGATTTTTCTTATTATTTTCAATTCTTGCAGAATAGCGGATGGTGTCACCCTTAGTATGCACAAGAGCACGTATCGTATCCAACTGAACACCTTGGACCACCATAGAATCAACATGAAAAAATCCATTCAATCCCATAACAGGAGAGGCACTCAGATCCATCTCTATAGTTTTAAACTGATATCCACAATATTCGATGTAACGGGAAATAAAATTATTTTTTCCTGAAGAAAGATAAATATGCCCTAAAGGAAAATTCTGGCGAAGACGAATCTGGTCTATCTTGCGATTCTTCATCTGACTGAATATTTCTCGTTGCAATCCATCTATATGTCCAAGCAGTTTTTTATACCCTCCATGAGCATCCATATTAAGATGAAAATCACCACAATCTACAATAGCATGAGTTGTATCCTTACGCGTGAACACATCCAAGAGAACATCTACAGGTCGATAAACTTTATCTGCTGTACGCAAAGTAATATCACCCACAGAAGCTTGAAGATTATAAAAATCTTTCAAATCAGTATTGACATCCATGTAGCCACACAAAGCTGCCTTCATCGGTTTTTCTACCAATTGCAACAGATAAAGGTCTGCCTGTCGGACATCAGCTTTTATTGTAGCCTGCACCTTCTTCGTATTAGTCAGTGCATCCAAACTTACCAACCCTGTAAGAAATTGATTTTTACTATCCACATCAGCATGCACCTTTCCGTGAGCAACATGAGCAATCGCCAGTACATTATTTATCTTATATTTCCCATAATGAACTGAAGATACTTGAGCCTTAGCAGCCAAACGGGTGGAAGGTGACAAGAAATCAGTACCCACTCCTTTGGCTTTTATATTACCACTAAAAGCATACAAATCCTGTTTTGGAAGGAAATGCTTCGCCTGAACATTCTTGGCCTGAATTTTGGCATCGTAAGCCAGACGTCCCAAATCTATTCCACCAGTAGAGTTAGTTTTTGCGATAACAGAAGCATCTATATTCAAGCTACCTCTACCCTCAGTTAAAGCCAACTTGGTAGCATATCGTTGACCATCAACATTTATATTTCCCTTAATTCCAATACCATTAGGAACACATATTTCTTTCATCAAAGAAGGCTCCAACATGGCTGTAATGAAACCTAAGTTGTAGGTACGAGCATTTAAGTTGACATTTGCCTTCAACTTATTCATATCCGTCAAACTGCCCAATGTTCCATGGGCGGAAATTTCAAAGGCAGAAGGTAAGACAGCCTTCAACCCATCAAAGGCCAATTGCTGCAAGTTTCCTTTTACCGATCCTTTCAACTTAAGAGGGTAATAAGACCACAGTTTTTTCATTTTTTCAGGCATTGCATCGCCTGCAAAAAGCATCAAATCAGATTTACCCAGACTTCCATCAATCAATGCAGCGAGATGTCCAGGATTACTCTCAGCGAAAGCATCCATATCCATATCCACAGTAGCCTTCAACTGTGATACAGGGGTCTTGAGATAAAAATCCGGCAATGCTAATTTGGTAGAATCCATCACGAATCTACCATTCATTTGCGATATAGTTAAGCCACTCTTTTCCTTAAATTGCGCCTCACGAATTTTGACATCTATTTTGGAATCACAATAATAGAACGAATCCGCCTTCAAATTCATCCCAGATAAAGCCAGATGATTGAAGTCTATACCAGAAACGGGCTTTTCGAAATTATTGTCATAAGAGACCCATCCGTTTTCCCAATCCAACTTCTTAACCTGATATAATCCTTTGAAAAGATCAAGATACGTTTCTTGAGCTAACGCATTACCAAAATAAGCACTTACCTGAAGAGTATCCCCAGGCATATGCAACGTAAGATTAGTGTTTTTTAATTTCAGCTTTTGCAGATTGATTTTCCAAAAGTTTTCACTTGGGGCAGTATCTGCAGGTACAGTATCGCTTAGTTCAACAGCCAATTTAGCATCAGCGAGCAATGCATTCTCTACTAAAACATGCTCATTGGCTAAATCAATACCATGTGCCTGGACACTAAGTTTTCCGACATTTCCTTTGATACGCGCCTCGTGAATAAAATTGGCAGTATTCACTTTCATTCCATCGAAATCCAACTGATCAACCATCACTTGACTATGGAAAATAGGCATCAGTTGAACATCAACTATCATTTTTCTAATGTCAGCAATAGTATCTTTTTTTCCACGCAATGAAAGATTAGTGCTATTTTTAAGAGAGTCTATAGGTTGCAGAACCTGCACACCTTCCACGCCAAGCCGTAAAGGGAATACCAGTTTTACGTGATCCACAGTAACATCCATGCCCGTAGATTCAGAAGCATACGCTGCCACATGCCTTACTGCCCAATTCTGAACGGGTGGCAAATAAAGCATAACAGCAAGTATCATGATGAGGAGTATCGGAGAAAAGAGAATGAAAACACTCCATTTGATATACTTCTTCATAGGCATAAAGGTTTAGATGACTAAAACACTTCTAAATTGGTGCTATCGCTCGCCATAGATTATCATCCGGCAACGGAGCTTCAATTGATATCAACTCCTTAGATACAGGATGTAGGAATTCAACATGATGAGATAAAAGACAAATACTTCCATCAGGATTGCTACGTGGGGAACCATATTTCAAATCTCCCTTGATAGGACACCCCATTTTAGCAAGTTGACATCTTATCTGATGATGACGGCCAGTCATAAGGTTCACTTCCAATAATGTATAATTGTCTGTACGACCAATTACTTTGTATTTTAGAATTGCTTTCTTGGAATTTTTCACCTCATGATCATAAGCATAACTTTTATTCTGCTTTTCATTTCTCACTATCCAATGAGTCAAAGTCGCCTCTGACTCCTTAGGCGTATTCTTTGTTATTGCCCAATAAGTCTTATGCACATCTCCATCACGGAACATATTATTCAAACGCGAAAGAGCTTTAGACGTTTTGGCAAAAACTACAAGCCCAGCAACAGGGCGATCAAGGCGATGTACCACACCCAGGAAAACATTTCCCGGTTTGTGGTACTTGTCCTTAATATATTTTTTCACAGTCTCCGAGAGAGGCTCATCACCGGTTTTATCACCTTGAACGATTTCACCACTTCTCTTGGAGACTATTATAATATGGTTGTCTTCGTAAACTACCTGCATTATTTTTTTAATAAAGGATAGATTACATATTCATACCACCATCGATCTGGATAACCTGACCACTTACGTAGCTTGACATATCTGAAGCGAGGAAAAGGCAAACGTTAGCGATATCCTCAGTCTGACCACCGCGACGCAAAGGAATCTTCTTCATCCAATCCTTACGGATATCCTCTGGCAACTGTGCTGTCATAGCAGTCTCAATGAAACCAGGAGCAACGGCATTAGCACGTACGCCCTTAGGGCCCAACTCCTGAGCAATAGACTTAGCAAGCGCAATCATACCAGCTTTAGAAGCAGCATAGTTACACTGACCAGCATTACCATGTACACCTACAACAGAAGCCATATTAATGATAGAACCACCACGCTGGCGAAGCATAATAGGAGAACAAGCATGAATGAAATTGAAAGCAGACTTCAAGTTAACATTCAAAACTGCATCCCACTGAGCCTCACTCATACGAAGCATCAAACCATCCTTTGTAATACCTGCGTTATTTACGAGGACATCAATAGAGCCAAAGTCTTCATGAATCTGCTTAACGGTCTTCTGTGTCTCCTCAAAATCAGCAGCATTACCTGCATAAGCACGGCAAGTTACTCCAAGAGCTTCAATTTCTTTACGGGTAGCCTCCAAACCAGCTGCCATTTCGTCATTGAGTACAAGATCTGTAAAGGCGATATTAGCGCCCTCAGAAGCAAATTTCATAGCGACAGCTTTACCAATGCCGCGTGCAGCACCTGTTATAAGGGCTGTCTTACCTGTTAATAATCCCATTTTGTAAATATTTTAATTGAATTAGTACTTCTTTATCTATTCAGATAATATCAGATAATAAAAAATTCTCGAAATAATTAAAGTTTCAGACCGGATTTTCCTAAAGCACCATATACAACTTTGGCAACCAAAGGCCTACTAGACTCAACATTCAATCCATGTCCCAATCTGCCATAAATAAATGGAACTTCCAATCCTTTAATACAATAATGCGTAATATCCGCCACTAAGTCAACATTATCTATGTCGAATTCTCCTTCTTCCTTGCCTTCGGCATAAACGCGTCTGAGAAGTTCTATTTCATCTTCATCAAAGTTTTTTCTTGCCTTTTCCACCATCCATATATTACGGAAGAATTCAGCTCTCAAGTTTCCATTACGCACTACGGTTTCCTTAATCATACTTAAATGCGTATAAATCAACTCAATAATCTTATCCTGTGGTCGGATTTTACTTGTAGCAACCTCATCCAGTTTATCAGAAAGGCGCTCCAATTCAGACTCTATCACAGCATAATACACATCTTCCTTTCTACTGAAATATGTATAAAGAGTGCGACGTCCTTTACCAGAAGCCACAGCAATATCATTCATGGTAGTATTAGCAATACCATTCTTAGCGAATAGTTGTCTAGCGACATCTACCAATTTCTGTCTTGTTTTGGATATTGACATGATCAGATACCTCCATATTGATTTTAGTTGCACAATAATTTATCAATGTGCAAAAGTAGTAGTTTTATTCGACATAAACAAAAAATAAGTGTTAAATCTTTGCACATGGGTAAAATTATTAGGCAATTAAGGAAACAAGAGAGATATAAAACAAAAAAAATGGTAAGAAGAAAACTTCTTACCACCATTTAGTTGCGGCGGCAGGACTAAACCTTCTAACCGCCCAAACTACTAAGATAAGTTGTTAATACCAAGACCAAGTTAATATTAATTGTACCTGTTCCTTATTATAGGAGAATTATTTTACTAACTTTCGTTCGTATTTAGTCTATATTTTCCTTACTTTCTAACAATTTTATATAATTTTCTAACGTACTGATGCGCTTGTCCTTCTCCAAGATTAACTCTTTTAGATACTGGGATTCAAGCGAAGCGTTACCAATAGCGACCGTGGACATTACATTATTTGAGCCCACAACTGTTCCCGTCCCACTCGAAGCCCAAGACGGTGCGGTAAAGAGATCATCCATAGAGCACTTCAATACATCACGCAGACGCTCAAGAGTATCACTACGGAGATTCTTTGCTTTCTCCAGATGGTAGAGGTCGGTGGATTTACTACCGAACATTTGCTTTTCAAACTCTTTTTTAGTTAATCCAGCATTTGCTATTAACTGTCTGAGTATCTGACCATTAAACATAATTATGCTATTTAATTAATAATATTTAACTAACTATCATAAGTAATTTTACTTATTATCGTTAGTCTTTTCTAATTTTTATTCGTAACTTTGCAACAAAGTTAATAATAATATTTCAATTATGGAAGAAAAAAAGCAAAAAAATGATGAGAAAAATTCATTGCTCGACTGGTACAATGAAATTCCACGCAAAAAGAGAAGCAAGTTTATACTTGCCCTCCAACTGAAGTTCGGTATGTCTGCATCTGGCATCTATGACAAAATTAAAAAAGATAACTGGTTGCCATACCAAAAAGATATTGTCGATGAAATTATCAACGAAGGAGCATGGGAAAAATTGTAATAAGATGCAATCATAAGCAACTTGAAGCCATCAACAAAGACTTCGAGGATGCAAATGTCAATGCGGAGGTTTGCTATGGATTTTTCCACAAAGGCACGACTAATGTCGAAATTTCATATGATGATGCAGAGGTTGGCATCGTCGAGGGTATTGTCAAATATAGAATGAAGAACAATGAAAAAGAAGATTAAAATGAAATCTATCGAGGATGCCATCACAGAAAAGTTCCCCGATGTTATCATACACGAAGTCAGAAATAGTGCCAAGTTTGGTATTCGCATACTTGGCACTATTCCTGCCCAAGACGAATATGATAAAGATCATATCGTAGAATGGACTGGGGACGGAAGAGCCTCAGAGTGCTACATCGATAGCAGAGACTACAGGGAAATTGCTTGGAACGAGGAGGAGCAAAGACCAGAATATATCAAAGCCAAGCTTCTCATCCACAACGATAGATTTAACGTACAGGTAGATGCCTCCAAGTAAATGTCTAAGTTGCCCAATAGGGGTGAACTGTATCAATGGAAGATACTGTCCCCTATTTCGCAGATATGTAGAGCATAAATCTGAACCACTTGGATGTACCCCAAAAAGAATTAGCGATTATGAAAGCAATAATAACGTTAGAAACAGGCTATAAGGTTATCTGTGATATCCTTACCCCCCCCACACCGTAAAGAGCGTGAGACGCAGGCTGAGTACGAAAGACGTTTTGTCTCGGAACTCAACCTGTCCCAACCAAATGCTGTCAACAAAGTCATAAAGTGTCATATTCTAAGGCATTAAGGCTATCGACAGTAAGTATTTTGTTTTGAGCTTGCTTTGCAATAACTTTGCAAGCGAATTTTTAATAAGGGAAAAGAAATATGATCAAAGCAGAACAAATTTATCAAGCGACGAATGACGGCCTGGACATCATCTTCGCACTATATCCAGATGCCAAAAATTGCTTCGCTAAATACTGTAATGGCAATGTCAAAAAACACTTTGCTATAAGAAACGAAAAGACCCCTTCCTGCAGCATCAAAAAATACGATGCCTGCTGGAAGGTGACGGACTTTGGAGGCGAAGGTGTAGCAGAATCACCTATCGACCTCTATATGAAAGAGAAAAACATCAGTCGCTTTCCTGACGCTATCCTACGATTGGCTGCAGAGTTCAACGTCAGCGACGAGTTGAAGAAGGATGTCAACAAGCCAACCTTCGCTGAGCGAGATGCCACCATAGAGGAGAAAGACGGCACTCGCATATTTGAGCTCAAGGAGAAGTTTACCGACAACGAGCTGAGTGTACTTGGTCCAAACGTCAAACAGGAGCACGTCGATGCGCTCAACTGGCACTCTGCCAAATGGATTGGCTACGTAAAAGACCGCAAGGTTAAAATCAAGTACAGTAATGAGCACTATCCGATATTCATGCGTGAGTGCCTTGTATCTCCGGCTTCAGGCGATAAACCGGAAGTCAAGTTCTTTAAGATATACGAGCCTCTTAACTATCAAAAGCAATGGCGATTCTCTTATACACCTGAAGGCATAAAACCAAAATCATACATCAATGGGCTTGCCGAGCTGAAAGCAGCTTACCACGAATTTAACAGACGTGAGGAGGCCGAATACAACAAGACCAACACCGATGAGTCCAAGCCTTACAAGGAAAAGAAGTTACCTGAAGCTTTCATCTGCAGTGGAGAGCGTGACAGTCTCTGTTGCCGATCCTTGGGCTACCACCCTCTATGGTTCAACTCCGAGACTTACAAGTTGAGTGAAGAAGAATACAAAGAAATCATGAAATATGTCGAGGTGCTCTACAATATACCCGACATTGACGAGACGGGCATTGCTAAGGGCACAGAGTTAGCTCTGCGCTTCATCGATGTTCATACAATATGGCTGCCTTCATGGCTTCGTACTTACCATGACAACCGTGGCAAGGGGCGCAAAGACCTACGAGACTGGATGGAGTTGCGCAATACACGCAAAGACTTCCGCAATCTTATGACACTTGCCATGCCAGCTCGCTTCTGGGTGAGCAAGCTCAACAAAAAGGCCAACACCTGGGACCATTACATTGACACTGCGTGTCTCTATAATTTTCTTCGCCTCAATGGTTTTTACACCTTACATGACGACAACTCCACAATTACTAAGTATGTTCGCATCACAGGCAACATCGTTAAGCTCATAACAACAAGAGACATCCGAGAGTTCTGCCGTCAATGGGTCATCGATAGAGCTGAAAAGCGAGATATCCTCAACCTGGTTCTGAATACCCCAAAGCTCTCCAGCGCTGCGCTCGACTCACTGCAAGAGATTACGTTAGACTTCACCAGCTACACCAACCACTCACAACTATTCTTCTTTCCTCGAGTCAGCGTAGAGGTCAGCAAGGATGGCTTGACGGAGTATCAGCGTGAAGGCAGTTCGTTGAAAAACTACGTGTGGCAAGAGAATGTCATCGATCACAACTTCAAAAAGTTAGACGACATGTTCGCTATTTCTCGCACCATAGATGAGGATGGAAGACCGAAGTTTGACATTGAGATCAAAAGCGTGAAATCCCATTTCTTCGGATACCTCATCAACGCCTCACGCACCTATTGGCGCAAGGAGTTGGAGTATGCTTTCGAGGACAAAAGTATTGATGAAAAGGAGGCTTACCATAAGGCTCACCTCTTCGATATAGCAGGCGTTGGTCTCGCCGACACTGAAATCCAGGAGCAAAAACAGAATCTGATAAACAAGATTTTCACATTCGGCTATATGCTCCATCACTACAAGGCACCATCAAGAGCATGGGCGCCAATGGCCATGGATAATAAAATCGGCGAGAATAACGAGTGCAACGGTCGTTCCGGTAAAAGTTTCTTCTTCAAGACCCTCTCCTTGCTGATGAAGACTGTTAAACTTTCCGGGCGCAACCCGAAGCTGATGGACAACCCTCATGTCTTCGACCAGGTTACCCAGCACACTCAAATGCTGTTGCTTGATGACTGCGACCGATATCTCAACACAGGTCTCTTTTACGACAACATTACTTCAGATATGACAGTAAACCCAAAGAATAACCAAAGCTTCACGATTCCTTTTGAGGATAGTCCGAAAATTGCTTTCACCACTAATTATGTGCCTGCAGACTTCGACCCATCCTCAGAAGCAAGATTGCTCTATATGGTGTTCTCAGACTATTACCACCAGCGCACAGAAGAAAACGACTACCAGGAGACACGTAGCATCCGTGATGACTTCGACGAGGATCTGTTCTCAAAGACATACACCGAGGATGAATGGAATGCGGACATCAATTTTTTCCTGCAGTGCTGCCGTTTTTACCTCTCCTTGGCCAATGAACCCATCAAGATCATGCCACCGATGGATAACATCATCAAGCGCAAGTTCAAGGCTGACATGGGCGTTAACTTCGAGGATTGGGCTGCTACTTACTTCTCAGAGGAGAGCGAGCGACTCGACAAATTCATCGTGAGAGAGCGTGCTTTCAACGACTTCAAGCAATTCTCAGGCATCAACAAGGCGACAACTCAGAGCTTCACCAAGAAGCTGAAGGCGTTCGTTGAGTTGTGTCCTTACATCAAAGAGCTGAACCCAGAGGATCTCTGCAACAGCCAGCATCGCATCATCAGACGCGATCCGGCCAATCCAGATGGCAGCCCTGTTGAGATGATTTATCTCAGAAGCAAAAAGAGTGATGTTAAAAAAGAGGATACTCAAGCAAACCAAGGTGATATACAACCCACCATTCCTTTCAACATGACAGACGCAGGTGGATGTACTGACCCTTTCTGACCATCTATATATAAAAGAATAGATAGCCCCAAGTTATAGTGCAAAGGTACAAAAAATATCTGAATCATGCAAATATTTTGAGCTAAATTTTCAAGCAAATTTTGCTGATTTTATAATTCTTTTCCCATGTTACGAGGGAGCGGTGAGCATTGGCCCATCGCTCCCTTTTTCTTTGACCAGGACCTCCTCACCAGTCGTTCTGACCGTCTCCCCTACTCTCTTTTCACGCCCATGCCGTCGTTTTCCCCACACCCCTTTCTTTTATTTTATACAAATCCTTTGTAACTCTGTAACAGAATGTTGGCAAAAAAGACAAATAACTGATAGATAGGTAGTTAAGCCACATTTGCGGTGTTTACAAAGTTGCGTTACAACTACTTTACAAAAATTTTCAAGTTTGTAACAAGCCCATTCTAATACTGGTTATTAACTCCGCGATTTGTCTATGTAACAAAATCGAAAGTGTTACATTTTCTGTATCACAAAATTGTATCATACAAAATACGCTGATTATCAGCTACTTACAAAGCCAAGTTTGCATGATACAAAAATACAAACTTTTCGGACGAAATTATATCACACCAACTTTACTGATAAAAGTTAGTTTTTACTGATTATCTTTAGTATTCTCAAAAATTCTTCGTATCTTTGCCGCAAAAAACGCATATATATATGAATCCAGTCGTTTATATTAAAATTCCCACTCACATCAGGCAATGGGCATATCATGCCTATGGCACCCCTGTCATCTTTCCTGTCGGTGGCAATGAGGTGGCGGTGATCCGCAAGTTCACCACTAAACCTCCATCGGCAAAACTCTCACTTGTTGAACAGGAGAGTCAAACAGAGCAGGAGGCTGCAGACTCCACAAAGCTTCATCAGAGTGCTTCTCATATATTTAAGGATAAGGAGTTCGAGGAGAGCCGTTGGCTCACTCATCCTGATGAATATCTCGCTATCATGCTCCCTGACTCCAAGGCTAAACCTGTGCGAGAGTACTGTTATCTCGGTCCTCGAGCAAGACGTGCCATCAAGGAGGTCATCATCGACCTCTTCAAGATGGATCTCTGGGCATCGCTTAAGGATATCGCTGACCGATCATGCCGCATATCTTCCATCATTTCTGCATGGTGCGAGCAGCATGGTATTGGCATCGATTATGAGGATACTGTGCGTCAATGCTTCTACAGAATGCGTGATCAACACGCAAAAAAAGGGGTTATTTTAAATTCTACAACAAGATTTAGTAAATGTTAGCATAAAATTTTCCGTCGCTGCGAACAACTCCGAACAAAACCGAAATATCCAAACAACCACGAACAAGTCCGAACAACTTAGAAATATTTCAAAGCTTATGGCATACATCAAAAACATCATCAAAATAGAGGCGGCTGAGGCAGAGAAACTCAAGAGTGTGATCTTCCCAGCACGTCATCTTTGCATTCTTCCACAGGATGTCGAGTTTAGACAGATTCAGTGCAAAAATCCGTCAAGTTGTGAAATCTCCGACAAAGTAGAGTCTAAGGTTCGTATTTTCACGTCGAAACTCACCTTCAAGTCGTGTGAGCAAATTAATTCTGACGACATACCACTCGCATACAGGGTGACAACCGCCGATGGGTGCCGATACCTCATCGGGCGCGACCATCGCCCGTTTCCTGTCCTCACTCGCTCCGAGCTTATGCCGAGCTCGCACACCGACAGTTCACTCATCGCCTATACCGTTACATGGTCTGATGTGATAAAACCGCTCCAAATCATCGAATAAAAGTTTTTTTATTCTTCCCTCATATTATATAACTTTGCAGTGTTCTTATTCGCAAAGCTATATGAAATATCAAATATCAATCACTGGCTACATTGGGTCGTGGACTAAGAGAATGGTCCACGACATTCTCAATGACAACAAAGGCAAGCATGTAGATGTCTCCATCGACTCGCTTGGTGGAGAAGTTTCCGCCGGTCTCGCCATCTGCCAGATGTTCAAGTCACATGGTGATGTCACCGTTGACTTCCAGGCTGGCTTCTCTGCATCCGCTGCAACCATCTGTGCGATGGGTGCCAACAAAATCCGCATGAGCAAATACACTTTACTCCTCGTCCACAAATGCTCCACAGAGCAGTTCGTATGGTCTGCGCTCAACGAGGAAGAGATTGGATCTCTCATCGAGCAGCTTCAGAAACAGCAGGAAAACCAGCAGAAGATAGACAACATTATCGCCAACGTTTACTGCGACCGCTCCGGCAAAAATCATGAAGACATCATCAAGGTGATGTCTGAAGCTCGCTGGCACACCGTTGATGAGTGCATCGAGCTTGGTTTTGTCGATGAAGTCATGGATGGCAAGCCTGCCGAGATTACCGAGCAGACACAAGACTTTATCAAGTACAACAACCTTCCAGTATTGCCAGAGGTTGTCAATTCATGGTACGAGAAGAAGCCAGGCTTCCTTGACCGACTGTTTGGTAAAGACAAACCACATAACATTATTATAAATATGATCAAGAAATGGACTCACATTAACAATGTCCTCAATATTGAGGGCATTGAGGCAGAAGATTCCGCAAAGGACTGCACCATCTCCAAGGAGCAGATGCAGAAGATTGAGGACAAGATGGCTGCCGATGCCAGCTCCATCCATGACAAAGACGAGGCACTCGCCAAGGTCAAGAATGAAAAGAAGGCATTGGAAGACAAGGTCAAGGATCTCGAAAAGGAGAGAGACGACCTGAAGGATAAAGTAAAGGATCTGGAGGATGAACCAGGTGGTAGTACTTCTACAGCAGTAGAGGACACCCAGGCTCAAGACTACTTCTCAGATCAAGTGTTTGACGCTATTAACGAATTTGCATAACATGGCAGAAGAAAACAAGTTCATTGCCCCTGCAAATGTTCATGAACAGTTGCAGAAGACTGCTGCAACATACCGCAAGCAGTTGATTACCATGCCTACCAAGGGATTGAAGAAATCACTCTCATACATGACACTTCGCCCAGGCATTCGTGTTTCAGAGACAGTCGGAGAGTTGACTGGTAACGCTGAGTTCGGTCCATATGATGAGAACCGTACTGCCGATAGCGGTGCAAAGATCACGCCTCGCACCTTGGAAGTGTTCCTTGGTAACGTCGACGTGAAATTCTCACCTAACTCGGTATATTCCACCATTTGGGGTGCCAACGCCATGAGTGGTGATGCTCTCAAAAACGTACCTATCACCCTGCAGGTTCTCCAACTTCTCGCATTGAAACTTGGTAAGAACCTTGATAAAGTGCTTTGGAATGCCGTGCGCAATCCCGCCGGTAATGGTTCGAAAGACCTTTTCAATGGTTTTGATACAATCGGAGCCAAAGAATTGACAGCAGGCACACTGTCAAGTGATCTCGGCAACCTCATCAAGGTTTCAGACATCTTGGGTAGCGGTCAGGTCCTCAATGACGACAACGCAGTTGACTTCGCACAAGCTATCTGTGAATCTGCTGACGAGGAGTTGATGGCAGAAGATAATCTGCTGCTCTTCGTTCCTCAGAGTTTCGTTAACATGTACAACCGTGCATTCCTGAAGAAGTTCGGATCTGTTCCATACAACAACGGTTACAACCACAATTCCATCGTGGGATTCGAGAATGTACATTTTGCTCCACTGAGCAATAAGAAGAATGCTCCATTCTTCCAGCTCACAACTCGCAGCAATATGCTCGTGGGTGTCAACGAGGCTAACAACAACGATGCAGAGAAAATCAGTGTGGAGAAATATCACCCATGGAAACTCGACTTCATCGCCACCAAGTTCTTCGGCACTCAGTACGAGAGCATCAACAAAGAGCGCATCATGTTCATCACTGATGATGGCAAGAAGCCTATCATCCAAAAGAGCGCTACAGCCGAAGATACAAGTCTTAACGACGAGCAGGATCCTGTCGATGACACAAACCCAGCCGATGGCACAGGTGCTGAGAGCAAGGAGTAAACTTTCACCTTATTATATATAGGAGATTAAATTATGGTTTGCACAACAAAAGATTTATATAAATCAGTCCGCAAATGTCCAGGAGTACGCATTACTCCTGGCATTCGCCCTAAGTTCTTGGCTATTCTCAAGTCAAAGATTCTCACATGGCCAAAGCTTCCTGATGACATAGAGGATAAAGCTACAGACATGACCGCACTTGCCACATACAAGGGCAACTTCGCTTTGGAAGCCGATGCTAAGTGGCATGTGGTTGACCTGGTCTCCCTCAAGTCAAGCATTACCACCGAGACACAGGGAGAGGCTCCTTCAGCCACATTCCTCAACAAGGCTGAGTATATCATCGGTGGCATGGATGCCGACATCACAGGCTTCGGCCGCATGGTTATCAACGATGAGATGATTTACGCTCAACAGATGCCTAATGGTCGTTTCCGTATCTTGGGTTGCGAGATGTTCGCACCTAAGTCCACATTTGCTCAGAATAGTGGTGCGGGTGCTACAGACTCCGTCACCTCTACACTCAGCGTTGAAGCCACAGACGTTAGTCCGGCACCTTTCTATGAGGGCAAGCTGGAGACCGACGAGGGTGACATCAGTGGTCTTGACGGCTCCGTATGGACTGAGCATACAGCGTAGACGCTATTTTACTCATAATATCAAAAATGTTTCAGCAGCTTAGGTGGCTCTCGCTTCGTGCCTGAGCCACCTTTTGTTATTTTCGCATATATGGATCATCAATTCACCAAACAAATACAAGCATGGCTCAATGCCAAGCATGAGAGCGATGCAGACGTCATTAAGGGGGCAAACATGCTTTTTCGTCTCAACAGAGACCGCTTCTATCATGCCCGTGCCACCAGACAGCCACAGGCATACCGTTCCAACATCGAGTATGAACTGGGCAAGTTCCTCAAAATTCGTCTCGACAAAATGACCATCGATGAGGTCAAGCAGATGGATAATCTCGTCATTCCAGAGGCACAAGCCATCATCGACGAGGGTGCACCAGCAGCTACGACCGAAGAAACGACCGGTACGACCGCCAAAACGACCGATTCCAGCGAGGAAGAGTCCAACAATGATGATGCAGAGTTGCCGTCCTCCGAAGAAGATGGTGTCGCAGTCATCCGCAAAGGCAAGCGCAAGGATCACGATTTTCTGCCCGAAGAAGTTGCAGCCCTCTGGGATATTAACGCCAAGCGATACAAGGAGATAAAATCTACCTTCGAGACGCTCAAGTCGATGGAAGATAAAGAGTCGTGCGACCGATACGAGTATCTCAAGATACTCTCCGACCTTGACAAAAAGTATCGTGCCGACATGCTCACCTACGACTCATACGTGGTCAAACGTGCCGACCGTGACCGTGTTGCTAAAGCCCGCCTCGCAGAGAATGGCAACCAAGGCTAAGGTATCAGACCTACTGAAACCCATCGGCGAAGTCCAGACGCAAGCCTATTTCGGGCGACATATCCACACCCTCGGTCTCATCAAGTGGATTCTCTCACAGACAGGCTCTGCAGAAGTGTGGGTGTCATCCTATTCTACCTCCGAGGAGTTCCTCCGTGGGTTCCGCCTGATGCGGCAGTCTGACAACATCCGTTCGGCAAAGATGCTGCTCGATGTCAAGGCGAGCAAGAAGACCGTGCAGCTTTGGCGCATGATGCAGGCATGCTTCGACGAGGTCTATCTGGGTGAGAACCACTCCAAGGTGATCCTCTTCAGAGCCGCCGATTGCGTGGTGTCGGTCGTCACCTCACAAAACCAGACCTATGGTAGCCGTGATGAATCGACCATCGTCACTACAGAGCCACAAGTCTTCTATGATCTGCTCCATGGTTACCTGGAGCACTGTACTAACAAAAGTTTGAAAATCAATGGAAATTACACAGGAATTGATGAAAAACGTACAAGACTTGGCAGAGACTTTGACTCCGATATCGGAGATGTCCGTCCTTTTGGACATTAACGAGGATGAACTGCGTGAGGAGATCCTGAAGCCTTCGTCTAAGCTTCACCGTGCCTACTACCTGGGCATGGCGACTGTGAAGCAGCAGCTTCGCAAGAATGAACTTGACCTCGCAGCTGCTGGCTCGCCACAAGCCGTGCAGCGCACACATGAATACCTGAACCAAATGTTAGAGGAGATTAGAGTATGAGAGAACCAGCCAACATCGATGCCATCATCGACCTCATGGATCGTACACCCGAAGAGATGGATGCGCAAAATGTGCCAGCCCCTGTGCGTGACCGCATTTTACGCATCCGTGCCCTCTATTCCTGGTGGCTCGTCAATCCCCGCAAGACAGACCAGGAATTGGTATTCAAGGATATGCAAGACTATCGTGTGCAGCGCATGATGGCATACAATGATCTGCACCTCATCAAGCTCATACTGGGCAATCTCCAGCGTGTATCCAAGGACTTTGCCCGTTTCCGCTTCGACCAGATGATACAGCGCACCTACGATAAGGCTGAGTCCATGGGCGATGCCCGTGCCATGGCTGCTGCAGCTGCTGCCTACGGTAAATATCATCTTCTGGATAAGGAAGATCCTGTGGATAATGGCTACGACCAGATTCAGCCTCAGGTGTTCATTCCTACTACAGATCCTCGTCACTTGGGTCTCAAGCGCATTCCTAACGTGATGACCACCATCAAGAAGCTCATCAAGAAATACACCGACAACTCCATGGATCTTGTCAAAATCGAAGCTGAAGACTATGATGAGCAGCTCTTGGAATATACACCAACAGAAGAAATCAAGGAGGATGCTCAATGATCGATCAATATCTAAACCCAGCACAGATGGAGGTCAACTTCATCAACGCTCGAGACAACGTGGTAGTGGGCGGTCGAGGCATAGGCAAAAGTGTACTCCACTCCATGTTCAACCTGCGCAACATGCAGCGCATGCCTGGCAGCAATGGTGGCTTTGTCTCCGCCAATGCAAAGCGATGTCTCACCAATACCATACCGTCCATGCTTCAGCACTGGGAGCGATGGGGCTTCCATCGGGGCAAGCATTATCTCATCGGGGTCAAGCCACCTAAGAAATTGGGATGGCCTGACCCGGTCATTCCTCCTTCCAACTGGGAGAACACCATCTCGTTTTATAATGGAAGTATAGGCACCATTATCTCACAAGACCGCAAGGGCACGTCTAACTCCCTCTCGCTTGACTACCTCGACATCGACGAGGCGAAGTTCATCGACTTCGAGCAGCTGAAGGATGAGACCTTCCCTGCCAACCGTGGCAATGTCAACCTCTTTGGTCAGCATTACTACCACCATGGCATGCTTGTCACCTCCGATATGCCAGTCACTAAGAAAGGTTCCTGGTTCCTCAACTACAAGAAGGATTGTGATCCTCACCTCGTGGAAGCTATCTCCTCGCTCGTGGTCGAAGAGTTTGACATCCGCAACCGCATCAAGACATCGGGGCACGTCAGTCTATATGCCAAGCGTCGCCTGAAGGAGATAGGCTTGCTACTGGCACAGTTGCGTTCCAAGACACTCTTCTACAAGGAGTATTCCTCTGTCTATAATGTAGAGGTGCTCGGCATGGAGTTCATCAAGCAGATGAAGCGAGACTTGCCTGCACTCACCTTCCAGACTTCCATCATGTGCAAGCGGCCATCCATCTCGCTCGATGGCTTCTACTCAAACCTGCGTGATGTCAACTTATACACGGCTCCCAACCTCGACTTCCTCGATGGCCTGGAATATGACATCGATAAGCTACAGCATGTGGATGCACGCATGGATGCAGACGTTGATCCTGACCGTCCGCTGTGCATCGCGTTCGATGCCAATGCGCTCATCAACTGGATGTGCGTGGGACAAGACAACCTGCGTGGCGAGGCTCGTTGTCTGAAGAGTTTCTTCGTGAAGTATGAGAATAAGCTGCCTGCCCTGCTCGATAAGTTCATGGAGTATTACCAGTACCAACGATGCAAGGAGGTTAACTTCTACTACGACTCTACCTTCGTGGGCAACAACTACGCCCTGATGAATGATGACTTCCATACCTTCATCGCCAACTATCTCACAGACCATGGCTGGTATGTCAACGAGGTCTATCTGGGCAACCCGATGGGACACCTGGAGAAGATGCTGCTCATCAACCGTATGTTCGTAGGCAAGGCTGAGCACCGTGCCGTGATCAACAGCGAAAACAATGAAGATCTGCTCATATCCATCCGCCTTGCTGGTGTGTATAATGGCAAGAAGGATAAGCGAGGAGAGAAACTGGCAGAGACCGAGGAGGACAAGCTGGAGGCTCGCACCGATGGCTCCGATGCCTTCGACACACTCATGATTGGCATAGAGAAATTCCCGCAGTCCGATGGCTATATCTCCACTGGCTCCATGCTCTGATATTATTTTTTCTCATACGACCATAGGTGGTTAGCATTCTCGCTTGACCGCCGTTTGGGGGAGTTCGCAGCGATGCGGACTCCCCTTTTTTATGTTTAGCACTCTTACAAACTTCTTAATACTTGTTTACATATTCCGTCTTTTCAAAGGGTCGGGAAGCGGGCTCGGGCGCAGGGCGGTGGGGGGTCGTTTCGGCGACAAAGGGGAATTATTTTCCCTTTGAATCCCTAAACCCCCGATAAAATCGAGGTTTTCCAACCTTTGGGTGTGGAAAACCTGTCGTAAAACGACACATTCGGCATCTTCAACTTCGAGGTCGAAGCCTGCCAAATGTTGCGATTTCATCGGTCTAAGGTCTGTTTTTCATGCAGAATGCCTGAAAAACACGGTTTTCTTGATACGCAAATTTTCTTTTTACCCATTTCTATACAGATGTTAAAATTTGCGCTGTTCAAACGTCACAGAGGCTTAACACCAAGGTAAGGCAAAGCCTTTTCTTTGTCCGCTTTATCCGCTCCGAGAGCAGCCCTTTATAGGTAGCCCATCAGACTTTATCCCTTTTTCCTCAGCAAATTTACGGCGGACGGTACCTACCAAGTACTGGTTCCCGATTTCTGCGAAAACTTCCTGGCAGCCTTCCACAATCACAGATTGGGTATTCCTGTAACTTTTAGCCGAAATTCCTTGGTCTTCATACCTCTTCTCCGCTCGTCTCATTGCACCGTAAAAAGTGACAAAAAAGCCTGACGGGCAGAATAAAAAAAACTCTCAGACGGGCAGACAAAGACGAGCTCAAGTAAAAAGCTCCTTTAGCCCTCTGGGTAGAATAAAAATTTTAAAGCGTATGAAGACTTTCAACTATTACGAGTACAACTCCAAGCGTTTCGACCGCTCAGCCAAGGCAGAGCAAGTAAGAAACTTCATCTTTGCCTTCAAGGATGGCAAGAAGTGGGCGACAGACTATGCAGCCGACATGGTGGCAAAGTCATTCTCTCAGACCTATGGCGACAAAGCCGGCGACTTCGTGCTTGTTTGTGCTCCAGCCGCCAACTCAAAGAAATACACCAAGCGTTTCTCTCGTTTCGCCTCCAAGGTGAGCCAAGGGGCTAAGGTACAGAACGGCAACGACCATCTTTTCATCTATGGCGAGCGCACAGCCAAGCACAACAGCGCAAACCATGTTTCTGAAAGCTTCGGCTACAGGGTGGCACTCGATAGAGAGTATTTCAAGGGCAAGAAGGTCATCATCTTCGACGATGTGATAACAAGCGGAGCGACCGCCCAAGAGTTTGCAAGCCAACTCGCTGAATGTGGCGCCGAGGTCATGGGTGCCATGTTCCTCGCAAGAACCAAAAGAATGTATAACTAATAAAAAATATAATGATGATACGACAAAATTATAACGACCTTTGCATGGAGGAAAGACCTCAATACAGAGCCTACAACTACGGCATGGACACCCTCAGCAACGTGGAACTTCTCTCGCTTGTAATGAACAGAGGGGCAGGAACAAAAGAGAGCCTACAGCAGGCACGACAGATTTATAATATCATGGGCGAGAGCCTACGTAATATCAAGCGTGCGAGAATTGAGGAACTCGAAGTGGTGCAGGGTGTAGGCGACTGCAAGGCGATAGCCATACAAGCCGCAATCGAACTCGGAAGACGCTACCAAATGGAAAAGGTGGCTCGGCAGACTGACCTCGGCAGTAGCTTGGCACTCTATAACTTTCTTCTCCCCCAGATGGATGACAACGAGAAAGAACGTTTCTTCGTGGTGCTGATGAATCAGAACTTCAGGCTGATAAAGTGCATCAAACTCAGCGAGGGAGGACTGACGGAAACAGCGGTCGATGTACGATTGATAATGAAAGAAGCGGTGCTCAACAATGCCACCATCTTAGCCGTGGCGCATAACCACCCGTCCAACAATGCCACGCCAAGCAAGGCTGATGAAGAAGTAACTTTGAAGATACACAAGGCTTGCCAAATCATGCGCCTTTTCTTCATGGACCACATCATCATTACAGAGGATGGCTTCTATAGCTTCCACGACAAAGGCAAGCTATAATATATAATAAGGTACAGGGAAGACATTTCTGTCTTCCCTGTTTTCGCAAATTTTTCGCCTGACGGCGAAAGTAGTCTGGCAAGAGCCTAAAAGTGGTCAAACATTACCCATTTTTATGTTCAAATGTTAAATATTTGCCAAAAATACGTTTTTTCGTAGTAAATATTTGGATAATACGAAAATTTGTAGTATCTTTGCATCGTCTTAATACAAAATGTGCCTATGGAATTTAAGTACAGTTTAAACGAAAAAGAAGCGGAACTGATAGAGGCTATCAGGAATTACAGGCTATCTTACCCAGATGGTTATCCGCAATTATTATGGTATGCCCAGCAGCTTTTTGATGACTTGGTTGACATGCCAGAGTAACTAACAAAAAGCCCTCCCTTCGGGGAGGGCATTAAAAACAATGAAATTATGGAAATCGTAGCAAAAACAAACCAGGTTAAGGACAGTGCCGTAAAGCAGCGCATTCAGGATATCCAGTTATTGGTATCATGGCGCGAAATAGCACGCACTTATTTTGGAAAATCGTCATCATGGCTCTACCACAAGCTTGATGGTATCGATGGTAATGGTGGTGTAGGTGGTTTCACTGAAGAAGAAAAAATAATGCTCCGTGGAGCACTATGCGAGGTTTCAAATCGCATTCGTGCTGCAGCGGATAGAATCTAAGAAAAATGAGGCTAGGGGCTAAGCACTCCCCTATAAGACAAAAGACACCATAGCCTTGTGGTGCTAATCATGCGATTAGGCATGGTTAAGTTTCAATACAATTATAAACACATGGAAAAAAGAAAAAATTAAACGAATGCCCTCGGTGTGTGATGCATCGGGGGCATTTTGTTGTCAAAACGTTTGGCTGCCTCAAATAAAAATATTATCTTTGCATCCAAACATAGATTATTATGCAATGTGTGATTCGGGCAGGTCTCACGCAGGGCAAATTTAAAATATACAGCTGTTATGGCTCGTGCTGAAGGACTGCCCTCTGGATGCACGAGCCGTTTTGTTTGATGAGAAAGATTATAGGATATGATGACGATGAGTGGAGTCATTCCAGTGATGATGGAAGTGGGTACTCAAATGAGGGACATTTTCAAAACAAGAAGAATATGAATGAGAATAAGATAATAGACTACATATTGGGCCTGTTCACCAAGAACGAAATGAGCAAGGATGATATGTTCCTCTATGGTGCAGGAGGCTTCATTGCAGGATGGCTGGCCAAGACCTTAGCAAATGTTCTCGGCATGTAGCAGAGCTACCAGCAGGAACAGGCATACCAGGATAAGAACCAGGATACCCAGTATGCTTTTTACAGCATATCCCAACCCGCTATTTTTATGATAGTCGTGCCAGATGGGGCTGAATGCATCCAGCAGGGAGCGCTGC